>Ga0187893_10011783_pt1 | contig 12596 bp, 11 predicted proteins | sample MA1701074metaG_FD_139574 | JGI IMG/M metagenome (GOLD analysis project Ga0187893, IMG submission 139574) | White microbial mat communities from a basaltic lava cave in the Kipuka Kanohina Cave System on the Island of Hawaii, USA - MA170107-4 metaG ...
AAAGAATCGAACTTATTTCTCTTAACTCGACTTTTAATTGACGCTGGTTGGAAGTTATACTCCGAAAGACCTGACAAAAACTGGGGAATCATAGACTGTCTGAGTTTCGTCCTAATGCACGAACTGGATCTCACTGATGCTCTGACTGCTGACCGGCATTTCGAACAGGCCGGCTTTGCGAAACTCCTCTAATTTCGATTCGATGAACATTCTTCGCGAGATTCTCTGGCCGCTGGCCGCAGTGTTTGCCGCGTTTGTGGTCGGCGGGATTATTGTGCTTCTGATCGGCGATAATCCGTTGACGACCGTTTACCATCTGGTCGGCAATTCGTTCGGTTCGCTAAACGACATCGGCTACACGCTCTTTATCGCAACGCCGCTGATCTTTACGGGTCTGGCGGTTGCGGTGGCGTTTCGCTGCGGATTGCTGAACATCGGCGCCGAGGGGCAGCTTTACGTTGCGGCGTTTGCGACCGCCTGGGTCGGGATTAAGTTTGGCGGAGCGATCGTGCCGATTTTCGGCAAGGAAGAAAACTGGTCTTGGTTCAGCCTGCCGGTGCTGCTGCTTGTTCCGTTGTGCATCGTCACGGCGATAGTCGCGGGCGGCGTTTGGGGCGCGATACCGGGAATTTTAAAAGCGCGGTTCGGTTCGCATGAGGTTATCAATACCATCATGCTGAACTTCATCGCCGTGGCTCTGGTGAGTTTTTTCACGCAATATTTTTACAAGATCCCCGGCGACCCGATCATGCAGACGGCGGAGATCGGGCGAAACGCGCAGATACCGCGCATCAGCCAATATATTCCCGGAATGCCGGATTTCGTTCCGCTGAGCATCGCGTTTCTGATCGCGATATTGATGTGCGTTCTTTTCTACATTTTCATGTGGAAGACGAAATGGGGATACGAGCTGCGGGCTGTCGGCGAAAATCCATACGCGGCTCAGTACGGCGGCATCTCGCCAAAAAAACAGATCGTGATCGCGATGACGATCTCGGGCGCGCTTGCTGGTATGGTGGCCATCGGCGAAGTGCTCGGTTATCGCTACCGATATTACGACGGCTTTTCGGACGGATGGGGATTTTTGGGAATTGCGGTCGCGCTGCTCGGAAGAAATCATCCGCTCGGCATTTTCGTCGCGGCGATCTTCTTCGCCGTTTTGAAACGCGGCGAGATTTTCGTGGACATTGAAACGAAATACGTTTCAAAAGATCTGGTTGAAGTTTTGCAGGCGATCATCATTTTGTTCGTAGCGTCGCTGCAAAGATTTTCGAGGAAATAAAATGAGTGAAGTTTTTACAGTCACTTTTCTATTGATCGTGATCTTTTCGACGATCCGGCTTGCGACGCCGTTGATCTTTGCGGCGCTCGGCGGAATGTTTTCGGAGCGTGCTGGGGTGATCAACATCGCGCTCGAAGGGCTGATGTTATCGGGCGCGTTCACGGCGGCGGTCGTTACTTACGAACTGAATAACCCGTATGTCGGATTTCTTGCGGGAGTTGTAACAGGTGCTCTCGTCGCCCTTATCTACGCGGTTGCGGTCATCAAATTCGAGGCCGACCAGGTCGTCGCCGGGTTTGCGATCAACATTCTGATGCTTGGGCTGCCGGCCGTTATCAGCAGCCGCATTTACGATTCGGCCGGTTCGACCGAGCAGATCGCGAAGGATTTTCTGCTGCCCGATTTCTACAACCGTCTTTCGATAGCTTCGATACTCGCATTTCTGCTCGTGCCGGTTTGCTGGTATGTGCTTTACAAAACGCCTTTCGGCTTGCGGCTTCGCGCGACGGGCGAAAATCCGTCGGCGGCGGACGCGGCGGGCGTCGATGTGATAAAGCTGCGTTACACGGCGGTGATAATTTCGGGCGTCTTGGCGGCGGCGGGCGGTGCGTATCTTTCGATCGGACAGTCGTCACTTTTCACGCGGGGTATGACCGCGGGACGCGGTTTCATCGCGCTTGCAGCATTGATCCTCGCCAAATGGAAACCGGTCCCGGTTTTGTTTGCCTGCTTGTTTTTCGGTCTTACCGAAGCTCTCGCAATACAGTTCCAGGGCGTCGTCAAACTGCCGTCCGGCGAAGACATTCCGGTGCAGTTTATCCAGATGATTCCGTATGTTTTGACGATCATCGTGCTGGCCGGTTTCATCGGCCTGTCCCGCGCGCCGAAGGCGTTGGGAATTCCGTATCGGAAAGAGAATTAAGTATTGCGTTGAATTAATTTAGAATAACTTTATGCTGACTTCGATTGAAACAACGGCGACGATCGGGCCCCGTTTTCGCGTGTGTTTCAAGGGCAAACGGGGATTTTTGACTTCGATGGTAATATGATGGATGGCAACATGAAGTCAAAACGCGCGAAGAAGCTAATACGCGAGTGGGCGCGTCTTCGCCACGATGAGCTTGTCCAAAATTGAGATCGAGCGATGAAGAAAGAGGAGATCGGAAAAATCGATCCGTTAGAATAATGAAGAAAAATGCTTATCTACCCCGCGTCATCGATGCGGACTATCTTGGCGACTATCGCATCAAGCTGATGCTGATAACTCGCAACTCCGCATTGTCGACTGCGCGAAATGGATCGGCGGCGGCGTGTTCGAACCGCTCAAAGATAAAAACTACTTTAAGAAATTCTTCGTCGAAGGCTGGACGATCTCCTGGCCTAACGGCGCTGATGAATATCTCTAGTTTCACGCTTGACGGCAACTCTTTGTATTTCGGGGCTGGCTATAAACTTTACCGCATAGATCTGTCCGCGCTCTCGGTCGAAACCGTTTACTCTACTGACAGAATTCGCGTTGAGCAGCCGCTAGTAGCTGACGGAATCGCATACTTCGGCGGTATTACGCACACCGATAAGCAAGGCTATCGCGGTGAAACGCAAGGGCTGTTTGCCCTCGATCTTCAAAACAAGAAGGTGCAGTGGAAGTTTCCGCTCGGTGTGGGCGGTTACGGAACTTTTGGGACCTATCCAGTTGTAGCTGGTGATCGAATCCTTGTATGTGCCCGACAGCATCTTCATTGCCTTGATCGCGAAACTGGTAAGGAACTATGGAAAGAAGATAACTGGTTTGGACACGATGCTGACGGATTGACGCTTCCCTATGTTCATAAAGATTCTGCTTTCTTCATGATAAATGAAAAGTACTTTACGAAGAGCGATGAGTTGGACGGCCATTGGGCGAGAGTTTTACTAGAGAGTGGGCAACGAGTAGATATACTTCGCGTCGCTCAATCACCCGGTAAGTATCATGACCATAATGGTCAAGGCATCGGTAGGTTGGTTGACGGCGTCATTTACGGAGCGTCCCGATATCATAGTGAGACGTATCCGGCGAGTTGGTTCGGTGCTCTTGACCTCGAGTCTCATAAGTTTTTATGGGAAGTTCCCGGCAGCAGCCTTAGAACTCGTCCTGCTGTAAATGATAAGTTTGTTTTTACTGTCAGGGAAGGTTCCGTTCAAGCACTTGATCGAAGAACGGGGAAGGTAAAGTGGCGCGAACCGCTGGGAGAAATAGCCCAAACAGACCTCGACCGGTCTCAGGATAGATGGAACTGGGATTATGAGAATCAATCATCGCGTCGGTTTGACGCCACAAACGAGGTCGTTGTAATACAGGGTTCTAAAGGTATTGCTGCGAGACAGGCGGATACCGGTAAATTGATTTGGCTCGTAAAGACTAATTCCGACTATCGAAACGGAGATGCCGACCCGCTTATCGTCCAGCAGGTCGTTATAGTAAGCTCAGCAATAGATTGCTCGATCTTTGCTCTCGACTTGAAAACCGGCAAGGAATTGTGGCGTTTGACGGTTCCGGACTGCACATACAACTACGTGTTTGATGACTAAGCTGATTTATTATCGTTCTAGTATGCGAGGCTCAAGATTGGGTAAATGCCTTCATGGTTGCTGTGTTCTTGCGATAATCCTAAGTGGTGTTCAAATTAACGCTCAAGTTGGACTCGGTGATTCCATTCGCGCGTACCGCAGGGCCAACGAGCACCGACTTCTAACTGACTACGTCCAACTCCTCGCGATTCCCAATGTAGCGTCCGATACGCCGAATATTCGCAGGAATGCCGATTATCTCGTCGCCGAGATGCAGAAACGGAGCCTGAAGCCGCGGTTGTTGGAGGCGGCGGACAAGAAGGTGCCGCCGGTGGTTTATGGAGAGTACAACGTAGCCGGCGCGGCGAAGACGGTTATTTTTTATGCGCATTATGACGGGCAGCCGACCGATGCCGCAGATTGGATGGGGAGCAAGCCGTGGGAGCCTGTGTTGAGAACGGCTTCGTTAGAGAAAGGCGGCAAGATCGTTCCGTTTCCAAAGTCTGGTGAGAAGATTGATCCGGAGTGGCGGATATATGCGCGGTCGGCTTCGGATGATAAGGCCGGTGTTTTCGCGATATTGACGGCGTTTGATGCACTCAAAGACAAGGGCATCAAGCCAACGGTAAATATCAAATTCTTTTTCGAGGGCGAGGAAGAGGCCGGTTCGCCGAACCTGAAGGAGATCTTGACGAAACACAAAGACCTGCTAAAGGCCGATGCATTTATAGTTTGCGACGGGCCGGTGCATCAGTCGGGGCGAAAGCAGGTTGTGTTTGGCGTGCGGGGCGATGTGAATGTCGATCTGACGGTTTACGGTGCCAAGCGGCCGCTGCACAGCGGGCATTACGGCAACTGGTCGCCCAATCCCGCCTATGCAATTGCAAGATTGCTTGCCTCGATGAAGGATGACAAGGGCAATATCATCGTCAAAGGCTGGGCGGACGACGTCGAACCGCTCGGACCAACTGAATTAAAAGCTATCGCCGACGCGCCGCAATACGACGAGCAGCTAAAACGCGAGCTTGGGATCGCTTACACCGAAGGCGGCGGCAAGAGTCTTCTCGAACGCATAAACCAACCTTCGCTGAATATCAACGGAATCAAAAGCGGCGATGTCGGCGAGCAGGCCCGAAATGTAATACCTACGACGGCAACGACGGTTCTCGACCTTCGCCTTGTCAAGGGCAACGATCATATTCGACAGGTTGCGAAACTGAGAAAGCACATTGAGTCGCAGGGCTATTACGTAATAGACCGCGAACCGACCGACGACGAGCGTCAAAAGCATTCGCTGATCGCAAAATTCATCCACGTGCCAGGCAGCTACAACGCACAGCGGACGCGAATGGACCTGCCCGTCTCGCTCGCAGTGATCGATGCCGTTGAAAGAAGTTCTTCCGAGCCTATCGTTCGTATGCCATCTTTAGGCGGCAGCCTGCCGCTTTCGATCATCAGCGAAACGCTCGACGGCATCCCGACTATCACCGTGCCGATCGCCAATCACGACAACAATCAGCACGCCGAAAACGAAAACATCCGTCTGCAAAATCTGTGGGACGGCATCGAGATATTTGCGTCGCTGATGACGATGAATTTTGCAAAAGCCCGCGCGTAAGCAAGGGCGATATCAGGCTGCTCGAGGGCAGGGAGCCTTTCTGTAACGAGCATTTCAGGTACTAATGTTGTAGTATCGCCCTTGCTTTACGCGCGGGCTTTCGCAAGGCGGTATACGCCTGTCTCTACACGTTCGGCAAAGCCTTCGTCAACAAGTTCGTGATTTGCCTTGCCGGATTCCCAGCGGTAAAACCCGAACTTGCCGGAAAGCTCGCCGAGAAGCGTCATTCCGCACATTTGGAGATAACAGCGTGCGAGCTCGCGCACCGCATCTTCGCGTTTCATTTTCTTTGCCATCTCGCCTGGGAATCGAGCTTCGGCGAGCGTCCAGATGTATGTGAATTTCGGAACGTAAACGGCTTCCTGCGGAACTACTTTCATCCGGCGCTGCAGCTCGTCGAGCGCTTTTGTAAGATCGGCGCGGCCGAGCCCGGTCGCATCGCGAAGATCGGCCGTCGCCATCTCCCATTCCTTGCGCAAAATTTTCAATACGGCGAGCGCGTTTTTTGAAAAAAGGCCCGTCTCGCCCTTCTTCGAGCAGCCCCAAATGGCATTAAAAACCGGTACCATTCGCGGTGCAAGGAAAACGGAATGCCCCTTGTAAACCTTTGCGTAATAAACCTTTCCGCGTGCCATCACTTCGTCCTTCAGGACCCACGCGCGGCTCGCTTCGAAATCTTTTTGCACGTTTCGCGGCATGTGTGCGTCGCGCCGGCCGCACACCGCAATGTAAACCGACGGCATCCGTTTGCGCTCGTCAGTGAGGCCGAGGCAAAAGCCGAGGTCCTCGACCATCGCCTCGACGTCTTCCGCCGATTCGACTTTAAGCGATTCCTCACGGCGCCATTTGCGGTCGCGGTAGCGTTCGATCTCCTCGGGCAGTGCGGTCATTCGAATATTTAATCACACGAATGCGGAAGTCCGCGCGCGAGCAAGGGCGTAATGAGATGTGAAATAAAAAACGAGCGCTCACATGAACGCTCGTCGTTTTGTCAACTGCGATGAATGTAACGCCCTTACTAACGTGCGGGCTTCTGCAATTACCTTATCGGCGATGAGGACCGGACGGCTATCGTCGAGCCTTTCAGCAATTGAATATCGCCGCGTCCCTCGAGAGCTACCGAGCCGGCGCCGGCGCCGCCGCCTATGATCGCCCCGATTGCCGCGCCTTTTCCGCCGCCGATAATCGCTCCTAAAATCGCGCCGATTCCGGCGCCGATGCCGCCGCGTGTCGCGGTGTCGCGCGTTTTGTTGTCGCCTTGCGCCGAGCCTTCGTTATCGACGGCGATGATCTTTCCGGTTTGATCGGTCACCTGCTGGAGCGAGCCTGCAAAGTCGTATGCCCGGCCGTCGGGCATCGTGATGCGCTCGAAATTGAACGTCACGGTGGAGCGGCCGAACACGCGGTTCGAGCGGTCGATGCCCGAGAGGTAGCCTTCGATCACGGCGCCGCGATATTCGTTCGGCGACTCAACAGTCATGCGAAAACGGTCGTTGTTTTGCGAGACTTTCGTGTCCACGTCCGTCTCGAGCCGGCCAGTCACAACCGTGCCGTCGGGCACAATGAACTCGCCGACGCGCGGACGGCTCGACGTTGGATTGCGATTTCCGGTATTGGCCGGTCGCGGATTTCGCGTGTACGGGTCATCATTCGGGTCGTTGCTCGAATAAGCATCGTCGGTATTTCCACGAATGCCGAGGCCGGCAACAGAGCTTGTGCGGTTGTAAACGCTTTCGGCAAAAATCGTCTCACGCAGGTAATCGGTCGTGATGCGGCGTGTCACTTTCATTATGCGGCCGCCCTGCTGCGGCTCGAATGTGATGGTGTAATCATTTTCACCGCCGACGCTGGAAACCGTCAACCGGTCGCCGCGAAGCGTTGAACGCACACGCACTGTTCGGCCGTTTGCGGTTTCTGTTTTGTCGCGCCCATCGGCCGTGACCGTGACAGGTGAGGCTTTAGACGAAGCGAGCGTCACCTGATCTCCGCTTACGTCGATAGCGATCTCTTCCGGCGCTTCGAGTTTATCTTCTAATTCCTGCCGCTGTGCCGCACCGACGCGGCTGCCCGCGAGCACGTCCGAGATGCGTTCGCTGCGTGCAATGTCGATGCGGTACGTTCCGGTCAGCGGCGAGCTCGGCCCTCGGGAAACCGGCTGCGACGGATAGCCTGCGTCCGGATCGCTAATTCCGCGGTAGCCCCAATCAGGCGTGACGCCGTAGCTCGACGACAGGCGGTTCAGCTGCGAGCGGATGCCGTTCCAATCGGCTTCGAGTCCGCGGTACTGGCGGTTTTCAGCCATGAAGGCGTTGACGCCTTTCGCAGAATCAAGAATGTCGTTCATGGTGTCGCGGTTGTCGCGGCGGGCGACGATGTCCTGATCGAAGCCGCGAACCTGCCTTTGCAGATTCTGCAGGTCTGTCATCACGTCATCGGCCATGTTGCGGTCGGCCGAGCTGCTTTCGAGCTGATATGAAAGCCTGTTCTGAAAACCGTCGATCCGCGAGTTCAAAATGCGGACGATGTCGCGCTTATCTTTTGTGCTGAGCCTCTGCCCGTCAGCCTGGATGGCGAGCGAAACAAGCGCGATGGCCGCAAACGCAAATAAGGAAACGCCGTGCTTTATGCGATTCATAACTTTTCTCCTGTCCGAAAATACGGCGCTTTGCCGCATTAAAAATTTGAAGCATTTTTCATACCAAAAGTTGTCGGCTAAAGCGGCCAAGTCAGCTTGAACGACGCCCTTATGTTAATATTCTCCTAAATTTTGCGTATGACGGGAAATGAATACAAAGCGACGGTGAAATGGGCGGGCGACGAGCTTTTTATTGGCACCGGATATAACGGCCACGCTCAAGTGATGGATTCGAAAGGGGATAGAAACTCGGCGACAAACCCCGCCGAGATGCTGCTGGTTGCAGTAGCGGCCTGCACGGCGATGGACGTGATCTCCATTTTGCTCAAAAAACGGCAGGACGTGACCGCCTACGACGTCCAGGTTACGGGCGAGCGCGTCGATGAGCACCCGCGAAAATTCATACGCTTTCACGTTCACCATATCGTGCAGGGGCGTAGCGTTTCCGCAAAAGCGGTGGCTGACGCCGTAGAACTTTCCGACCAGAAATACTGCACCGTCGCCGCGACGGTTAGGCCGACGGCGGAGATAACTACGAGCTTTGAGATCATGCAAACAGATAAAGGAGAGTAATCGCCGTAAGGGTCGTCAGAAAAGAAATTTAACCATGAAAACGCACGAAACACACGAAGAAAGCTGTTGGCTGATAGCTCAAAGCTGACGGCTATACCTTTAATTTTTTGAGCGTTTTATCAATGCCAGCGATGAGCTGTTGACCGCAAAGAGAACGGAATAATGAAACCGAAAATCTTTCTTGTAATTGCCTTATTTGCCCTGTTCGGCACGCAAAAAATTCAAGCCGCCCAAACGCCCGAGCAGACCGCGCGGTCATTTTACCGCTGGTATCTCAGCGAGCTTGACGCCGAGCGTTACCCGATCGGCCGGCAGCGAACGAAAATGCGCTCGAAGGTTTCGAAGCGCCTCGGCCGCTGGCTTTACTCAAAGGCTTATGAAGACTACGGAGCGGATTACATCATCCAGGCACAAGACTGGGACAGCGCGTGGAAAGACAACATCGCCGTGTCAAAGGCATCGGTCAAGGGCAACACTGCCCGCCTGACCGTCACACTTTCGGGTAAATCTGCGGATTCGCCCGATATGTACCGCAACCGACTTCGCATAACTCTGCTGAAAGAAGGCCGCACGTGGAAGATCGACCGCGTTTCGCGTTTGGGCGAGAGTTGACATTTCTGGTCGGCTTATTTATTTTTTCGGAATGACAAGACTTCCGCGGACTATTCCGAATCTCTTTTCTCCATTCGGGCCGTCGGCGATCTCAACGGTAATATTTCTCGGAATCCCGTCACGTTTCGAATTGGTAGATTTGTAGCCGAAGACGAATGGTGAGCGGATTTCTATCATTACAGCGCGCAGCGCCGTCGTTACGTCCTCGGTCTTATATTTTTGGGGAAGAGTGATAATAGTGCCGCCGGTTTCCAAAGCGATCCTTGCGCCGAGAGACCGCGCTTTTTTCTTTTCCAAAGGCGCGTTTTCCGCAAAGGAAATGACAAAAACCTGGATGTCCGAATCTTTGAAAGGCTTTATCATTTCCTCGAAGCTGTAGTAACTGTCGCGGTCTTCCGCATCAGAGATCAGAATGATCGCGTGTCTCTGCTCCTTGTTCTTGCGTTCGCGTTCGAACAACTTTTCGGTCGCCAAATAAATTGCATCGATAACGGCCGACTGTCCACCATCGATATAAAGATTTTTGACAGCCTCAACTAACATCGCTTTATCCGCAGTCCAATCTTGCTCAACCGTAATTTTGTCGCGGGAAATAAAACGGATTAGGAATAATTCGCTATTTTCCAGCAACTGATCGGAGAGCGAAACTAGTGCTGTTTCGACCGAATTTAAACCAAGACGCATTGAGCCGGAGTTGTCCACTAACAGCCCAAGATTCGTCTTCGGCAGCTTCTTTCGAAAATAAGTCATCTGTTGAGGAACGCCGTCCTCAAAAATCTTGACGTCGGCGGATTTTACATCATCAATCGGTTTCTTATTAGAATCGAGCACCAAAAGGTTTGCTTTGACAAAGACGTCATTTTCTGCGCTCTTCGATTTGTCTTGAGAGACCGCAAAACCAGACGCGAGAAAGCAAAACAGTGACAACACAATTAGTTGACGGTTATGAACTACCATAATATGAGCTTGTAACGGAATCTTAGGTGAACCAGTTTAATCTTACCTCATCTCCGGTTTCGGTTGGACTACAAACCAACACCAAATTCTTCGTAAACCAATCCATTTTTGCTTTAAACTGTTCCATTTTGCATCTAAACCGAACCGCTTTTTTCGCATAGATTCCAATTAACGATATCGCCGCCGACACCCGACCAGGCAGCGCATGAAACCCAGCTAAACAACGTCGCCGATGTCATCTATAGGAGCGTCCATCACCATACTTCCTTCCGCACCGATTGCACGAGGTTCCATACGTCATCCGTCATCGCATTCTTCCACACGCCGCCAAGCAGGTAATTGAAGTTTGGATCTTCCTTAGCGAGTGTCTCTACGCGATCGATGTATTGAGGACCGAAATGAACAAGCAAATCTTCTACAGGACCTGCGGCAAGAACTGAGGTAACCCGTTCGTCCAATTCGCGTTTATAAACTTCTAGAATAAATTCCCATACGCGTTCCGGTTTGTTTTTCATGTTAAGGCAATCAAAAAGAAATTCGTTCGCCCAACCGGACGCACAATTTTTATCAGAATCATTTTTGGTCTGCCAATCTTTCACCCACGCGTCGACTAATTCTACGGTGCTGGGATTAGTCAGATCAAACCTCATAAAAACACTGTTCGGATCGAGGATGTAATCGGCAAACGGCCCGCAGTATTCGAAGCCGTGCGATTCATAGAGCCTCCGCGCGGGATCGAAGGCGGCCGTTGAGCCGGTTTCGAGGCTGAGGCGTTTGTATCGGCGCGATCTCGCTTCATCGATGATGTGTCGGAGCATTAGTTTCCCGGCGCCTTGGCCGCGAAATGCGTAGGCAGTCCGCATCGATTTGATCTCGCCGTGTTCCGTGTCCAATTCTTTCAGCGCCCCACAGCCGACCAATTCATCGCCGGACCAGACACACCAAAAAGCGATGTCCGCTTTCCTCAATTCATCCAAATCGAGCGCGTGCACGCTCTCCGGCGGCGAATGCTCGTGCATCTCATCGAGATGTTCGGCAAGCAGCTCAGCAACCGCCGCGCCGGAAAGGTCGTCGGTTTTGATCTCAAAGTTCATTTCAGTTGATTCTGTCTAAGTTGTGCTGGAGGCTGGGCCTTAACGCATTGCGGTCGGGCTGTGCCCGACCGAGAAGCGAGCTACCATAATTTCTTCCAGCAGGCTCTGCCTGCGATAATGCTTTCGGCGATGCGACGGTCGGTAAAACCCGACCGCGGTGCGTTGGGATATAGCCCTTGAAAGAGATTTCAGACTGCTTAGTCGATCATAACCCGACCGCAGTGGGATCGGGGCCTCGGCCATTGATGGGTAGCCATTCATAAGGATTTCCGCCTACTGTGTGTTGAATCGTGAACTTAAGTTAAATTTATCTGGTCTTCGGTTTTCGCCACTGAATCTTGCCGATATCAACTTCGAGCGGTTCTTCCGCTGCCCGTTTGCCATGAAATATTCTAGAACTCGACCATTTCCAATCGTTCGGATGATCGACCAGTCCTGCTCTAACAGGATTTTGGTGCGTGTATTGGATCCTCTGCCAGAGCATTTGCTCGCTCCACAACAGCCGAGTATCGGGATGCCGCTGCCAAAGAGTGTACTGCGAGCCGTCGGATCGGTTCTGGATTCTAAGTTTCTCCAGCGACTCGACGTAGTTTTCACTTTTAAGGTAATCGAGAACGCGGCGGCCGACTATTCCGTTAACGTAGCGTTGTATCTCTTTCGATTCACGATTGCTGTCGGTGACTAGATGATTATGATCGGGCATCACGACATATGCGAAGATCAAAAAGTTATGGTTCCGCCGAGCTTCGTTGATCGCGTCGCAGGTGATTTTTGCAATCGCGTCGGTGCGAAAAACCGGAAGCCGGTCTTTAGCGACCGCGGTGACATAATATGCGGGATTATCTATTGAAATGCGAAACATTATTCTTGTGGTCGATTCCGGATTTTTGTTTGGGCTACGCTATGATGATGCACTTTGAGCTATACCCTGATGCACTGCAGTGGGGTTTTACCCGACCGTCGCGTGCGTCCTTAAAATAACACGGCCCGCTTTAGCAGGCGAAAGCGCGGTCGCAGGCAAAGCCGGCTCCAGCACGTTATGGTAGCCCGCCGTCCGGTCGGGCACAGCCCGACCGCAGTGCTATAGGGCAAGGTTCTTCTCGCTCGTGCGTCCCCCGGTCAGGAACGGCCCGACCACGGTGCATCAGGGGCAAAGCCCGAACAATCGCGCATCTGACGACGGCGCACCTGCTGACTGTCGCGTTTCCGACGCAAAGAGTCTAAGATCGAAATGCAAAATGCGATGAAAAAAATATTTATCCTTTTGGCGTTCCTTAC
>Ga0187893_10011785_pt1 | contig 12594 bp, 8 predicted proteins | sample MA1701074metaG_FD_139574 | JGI IMG/M metagenome (GOLD analysis project Ga0187893, IMG submission 139574) | White microbial mat communities from a basaltic lava cave in the Kipuka Kanohina Cave System on the Island of Hawaii, USA - MA170107-4 metaG ...
CGAGGCTGCGCCGGCGGAGGCAACGAAGGCGCAAGCCGAAGCAAGCTCCGCCGGCGCCTTTTTGCATGGGGCGACAGCCTCTGAGACCGTGGCGACGATTCCAGTTGGCAGCACAGACGAAGAGCAACCGACCGACGAACTCACTACGATTATTGTCACCGCCAGTAAGCGCGCCAAATCACAGCGCGACATTCCGGGCAGCGTCAACGCCATCCGCGGCGAAGACCTGGAAAAAATCAGCGCCCAGAGCCTGGAGGACTACATCAAGCTGGTGCCGGGCGTGTCCATGAGCCGGCAGTCGGCGGACCGCAACATCATCACCATCCGCGGCATCAACTTCGCCGCGACCAATAACAAGGGCACGCCGAATCGAATCCCCGTGTACAACCTGGTCCGCCCGCGCAGCCTGAATGCATCGCTGGCGTTGAGGTTCTGATCCACTGACGCTGTCCCGGAACTAGTAAAGCAAAAAAGGAGAACCACTGAAGAACACCAACGCCGCAACTGACGATAGGAAGTGCAGGAAAACGACCGCGCCGACCGCAGAGCCGGAGCCGCTGTGCGCGGACGAATCCTGTGTGGACCTGCACGAACTGAACTGGGCACAGGAGTGTTATCAGATGATCAACATCAAACTCGACAAATGGGTATCGCCACTGGAGAAGGGTTTCTGGGGCGGCAGCGGCGCCGCGGGAGGTTCAGCATGAATGCACGGGTACGCGCGCACCTCATGCGCACACTGCCGTTCCTCACGGTGATTGCCGCCGGTTTCGGCGCAATTACCGAAAACAAGTGAAACGGAGGAAAAGCAATGAAAAATCTTAATGCCAGCATCGCGATCGGGTTGGTGCTGCTCGCGGCATACGGTGCCGCTTATGGCGCGGACGCAGAAAACCAAAATACGGGCCCTTTCCGCCCTGGTTGGTATGCCGCGCCGGCGCTGTCGCTGACCAAGGCCGACAAAGAACGGCAGACCGGCGACGGTCTGGGTTTCGTGCTGGCCATCGGCCACCGCGGCGACTTTGCCAGCCTGGAACTCGCCGGCATCTTGACGACCTTGGGTGACGGCAAAAATGGTTCGGACGCGAAGCTATCGGGCGGCCAACTGGCTCTGGTTGCCGGGCCGTTCTTCGAAGGCGAATGGCTGTCACGCTTCTTCGGCGTCGTCGGCTTCGGCGTGTTCCAGCGCGAGAATCACCCCCGTTACGACAAGGACGTCTCCACGATTTTCGGCGATGCCGGTATTGGCTATCTCTATCCCTTCAAGCTGTTCGGGTTCGACCTGGCTGCCCGGGGCGAGGTGCGCTATCGCTACGACGTACAGCAGCCGCCGCGACCGGCGGGCACGCCCAGCGCATTTCAAGACACCATCTTCAACCTCGGCGTGCAGGTGCCCCTGTCGCCCGCGGAGAAGCCGGTGCCGTCGGCAAAGCCAGCGCCGGTCACGGTCGTTCCGCCGGTCTCCGCGGATGACGACAAAGATGGCGTGCCCGACGATCTGGATCAATGTCCGGGAACGCTCGCGGACGCCGCAATCGACGACCGCGGATGCACGCAAACGACCACGCCAACCGAGCCGGCTGCCAAACCGACGAGCGCGCCGACCGCTGAGCCGAAGCCGACCAGCACATCCGAGCCAACCACCGATAAATCAACCCAATGACCCATCCAACGCAAGCAGCAGTGCGACGTCCGGTGGCCAAGCGCACGCTCAGCCTGCATACCGAGCGCTGGCCGCTGCGAACGCCGTTTCGCATCGCCGGTCACACTTGGGAAGAAATCGAGCTGCTGATCTGCCGGATCGAACAGGCTGGCGTGGTGGGGCGTGGCGAGGGTGCCGGCGTCTACTACCTCGCCGACACGCCGGACAAGATGCAAGCGCAAGTCGCCGCGGTCTCGCCGCAAATCGAGAGTGGCATCAGCCGTGAGCAGTTGCTGGAACTGCTGCCTCGTGGCGGCGCCCGCAACGCGGTGGACTGTGCGCTGTGGGATCTCGAAGCGCAGCTCTCACAGCGCTCGGTTTGGGACTTCACCGGCGTCGGGAAGGGTCCGGTCGAGACCGTCGTAACGGTCGGGATTGAAGATGACCCTGCCCGCATGGCGGCAAAGGCCGCCGCCGCGAGCGAGTTTAGAAATCTCAAAGTGAAGCTGGATGCGGACCGGCCGCTCGAGCGGATTACGGCAGTCCGCGAGGCGCGGCCCGATGCGCGCCTGGTGGTGGATGTGAACCAGGGCTGGACCCTCGCGCAGCTGCAACGGTTCGCGCCGGCATTGCAGGAACTGGACGTGGCCATGATCGAGCAACCGCTGCCGCGCGGAGATGATGGCGCACTGTCGCGTTACCGCTCGCCGGTGCCGCTGTGCGCGGACGAATCCTGTCTGGACCTGCACGAACTGAACCGGGCACAGGAGTGCTATCAGATGATCAACATCAAACTCGACAAGTGCGGCGGCCTGACCGCAGCGCTGGCGCTGGCCACGGCGGCACGCGGGCGCGGCCTGGGCCTGATGGTTGGAAACATGCTTGGAACCTCGCTCGGCATGGCTCCTGCGCACATTATCGGCCGCATGGCGGACTTCGCGGATCTCGATGGTCCGCTGCTGCTGGCTCGCGACCGTCCGGGCGGAATGCGCTACGACGGTGGTCGGATATCGCCGCCGGAAAATGGCTTATGGGGCGGCAGCGACGCTGCGAGGGCACCAGCATGAATGCACGGGTACGCGCGCACATCATGCGCACACTGCTGTTCGTCACCGTGATTGCCGCCGGTTTCGGTGCATCCGCACTGATGGCGCAGGGATCGCTGCTGTACATGGCGATGCCGCTGGTCATGGGGCTCGCAGCCCTGGGCTTGCCCGCGCGTGCCGCGGCAGCGGCCGGACTGATCGGCTGCGCCTGCGCGCTGGCGAATGCGGTCAGCACCGCGCTGGCGCTGGAAGCCCTGAGCGCGCGCGAGTGGCTGCATGTGGCCTTGTTTGCGATCGGCGGCGGGGCACTGCTTGCCGGCATCGCGGGGTCACGGGTTCGGAGCAAGTTGATTGCCGCGGTACTGATTGTCGCGGCGGCGCCGGCGTTCGTTGCGGCCGCCGTCCCGCTCATGCGCTCGCTGGATGCTGTGCAGCGCTCGTCCTGGTATATCGCGATGCGGGATGACGTGAAGATCGCCGTGGATGTCTATCTGCCGCGCGGCGCGCAGGCTAAAAGTCTGCCGACGATCCTGCGGCAAACCCGTTATTTCCGGCGCACGGTAATGCGCTGGCCCTATTCGCTGCTGTTCGGGGGCGGCATTCCTGGCGATGTACGCCGTTATGCCGGCAATGGCTATGCCTATGTGGCAGTGGACGCGCGCGGCTCCGGCGCGTCATTCGGCTCGCGCGCACAAGAATGGTCGGACGACGAGATCAAGGACGGCTCGCAGGTGGTGGACTGGATCGTCAGCCAACCCTGGTCCTCCGGCAACATCGGTTGCACCGGGGTTTCCTACGATGGCACCGCGTGCGAAATGTTGCTGGCCAATCATCACCCGGCGGTCAAGGCGGCGGCGCCGCGCTTCTCGCTGCTCGACGGCTACACCGACATCGCCTTCCCCGGCGGCATTCATCTTTCCTGGTTCACCGAGAACTGGGGCAAGTACAACGACTCGCTGGACCGCAACGCCATCGGCGAACAACTGCAAGGGCTGTCGCAACACCTGATCGCGGGCGTCGCGCCGGTGGACGGGCACGAGGATCTGTTGGCGCAGGCGGTGGCGAGCCACCGGCACAACTACAGCGTCTACCAATACGCCGTGACCGTGACGCACCGCGACGACGCCAGTCCCTCCGGGCTCACGCTGGCGCACATGAGCCCCTACGCCAAGCCGGACATCGCCGCCTCCGGCACGCCGATCTATTCGTACGCGGGCTGGTACGACGGCGCCTACCAGCGTGCCGAAATTTCGCGCTTTCTCTCGTACCCGATTCCCGGCAGCCGGCTCATCATTGGTCCCTGGGATCACGGCGGGCGCCAGAACCCGAGCCCGTACAACCCTCCCGGCACAGCGGTCTACGATCAGACCGGCGCGCTGCTGCGGTTTTTCGACTGGCACCTGAAGGGCACGGGCGAGGGCATCGCGCAGGAAAAACCGGTGCGTTACTACACGATGGGCGCGGAGACCTGGAGGGAGGCCGACACCTGGCCGCCGCCGGCGCAGGCGCACACGCTGCACTTTGCCGCGGAGGGCGCGCTGAGCGCCGCGCCGCCGCCAGACGCAGCGCCGCCCGACGAGTACACCGTGGATTTGAGCGCCACCACCGGCACCGGCACGCGCTGGCACTCGTATTTCAATGTCGCCGGTGTGACGATCGGCTATCCCGATCGCGCCGAGCAGGATCGCAAGCTGTTGCGCTACGAATCCGCGCCGCTGGAGCAGGACACCGAGATCACCGGCCACCCGGCGATCACGCTGTGGGTCGCGTCCAGCGCCGGCGACGGCCAGTTCTTTGCCTACCTCGAGGAAGTGGCACCCGACGGCACGGTGCGCTACATCACCGAAGGCCAGTTGCGCGCGCGGCACCGCAAGGTCAACGATGCGTTCACGCCGTACTGGCAGCCGGCGCCGATCCACAGTTTCCTCAAGGCCGATGCGCAGGCGCTGGTGCCGGGCGAGCCGGCGGAAATCGCCTTTGCCCTGCTGCCGACCTCGTATCGTGTGCCCAGGGGCCATCGCCTGCGCGTGGCACTGGCCGGCGCCGACGTGGACCAGTTCGCGCCGCTGCCGGGCGATGCGCCGATTTGGCGCGTATGGCGCGATTCAGCCCATGCCTCGCGCGTCGTTCTGCCGATTGTTACCAGGAACGACGCTGCCGCCGGAGCGCGGCCATGAGACCACTGGAAACGGTGGTTCTGCTCGCTCTGGCGCCAGTCGTACTGGCCTTGTTCCGGCCTGCCGGAGGGCGGCCGCGGTGGATCCCGCTGGCGGCCTTGGCTGCCGTCGCCGGTTCTGTTCTTCACCTGCTGATCGAAGGCTATCGCTGGCAGATGGTGCCGGCGTACCTGTTGACCACGGCATTGCTGCCCGGCACCCTGCGCGTCTTGCGGCGTTCCGGCGCCGCCGCGCCGCCGGTCGCGCAAGGGCGCAAATGGCTTAGGGTCGTCGGCGCGGCGGTCGTGTTGCTGCTGTTCGCTCTGGCGGCGCTGATCCCCGCCATGATGCCGGTGTTCGAGCTGCCGAAACCCAGCGGCGAGTTTCCCGTCGGTACGACCCGGTTCTCGCTGCTGGACGCTGCGCGCGATGAAACGTTCACCGCCGATCCCGCCGACAAGCGCGAACTCCTGGTACACGTCTGGTATCCCGCGCAGCCGGCGCCGGATTCCCGGCCGGAGCCGCTGTGGGGTGACCCGGAGGTTTTGGCGCGGCGGCTGGCTCGCTCGATTGGAATGCCTTTTTTCCTGTTCGATCACTTTAGTCTCGTGCGCACGCACGCGTATCGCGACGCTGCGCTGGCCGATAGTCGTCGCAGCTATCCCGTGCTGATCTTTTCACATGGCTACAACCAGGGCGTGCCGGTGCAGAACACCGTGCAGATGGAGGAGTTGGCGAGCCACGGTTACGTGGTCTTCAGCATCGGCCATTCCTACGAATCGCTGGCACTGTTGCACCCGGATGGCCGCATCGTTGAAGTCAGCCAGGGGCAGACGCAGCGCGTGCTGGGCGAATTGCGCAAGTCGGTGCCGCTGATCAGGCAAATGCTCGATAGTCCTGACGCGGCCGAACGCGAGCGACTGATGCAGAAAGTCAGCGACAGCGGCCCGACACTGACGGCCAGCGTCGGCGTCTGGACCGCCGACACCCGCTTCGTACTGGAGCAACTGGCGCGGCTGGATGGCGCAAAGGAGCCGCGTCAATTTACAGGGAGGCTTGATCTGGGCAGGGTTGGCGTATTCGGCATGTCCTTTGGCGGCACGGTCGCAACCGACTTCTGCCTCACCGACTCGCGCTGCCGAGCCGGCATCAACCTGGATGGCCTGCAGTTTGGCCCGGCGGCGATGCCCGGCACCGCGCTCAAAGTGCCGTTCATGTTCATGGCCAGTGGATTACTGAATGACCCGGTATTCCGGCGTGCGCAGGCGTCCGCGTGGTACCTCACAGTGAAAAGTGCAACCCATCTCAATTTCTCGGATTTCTCCCTGATCTCGCCGCTGTTCAGCAAACTCGGCCTGCTGGGGCCGATCCGGGGCCAGCGCATGGAGGCGATCATGAATGCCTACATTCTCGCGTTCTTCGATCAGCACTTGCGCGATGCGCCTGCAGCGCTGCTGACGGGACCCTCACCCGATTACCCGGAGGTCGCGCTGCAACAGCGCGCAGGCGTCACGCCATGAGACCCCTGCACGCCAACGCGGCCCACGCGATCGGAGCAATCGTGTTGTTCACCGCGCTTGTGCTAGGCATCGCCGCCTGCGGATCGCATGAAGGCCGTACCGCTGCAGCGGATTTCGCGCTGAAAAATCCAGGGCTCGACGCCGTGGAACTGGACGCGTTGATCCGCCGGTATGTCGGCGACAAGCAGCTCATCGGTCTGTCGGTCGGCGTGATGCGGGAAGGGCGCGTGGTCCTGATCCAGGGTTACGGCCTGCGCTCGCAGGAAACGCGCGAGCCGGTCACACCCGAAACGATGTTCGCCATCGGCTCGGTGACCAAGCAGTTCACGTGTGCGGCGGTGCTGCTGCTGCAGCAGGACGGCAAGCTGTCCATCGACGACCGTGTGGCGAAGTACGAGCATTCGCTCACGGGCGCACGGGACATCACGCTGCTAGACCTCGGCCAGCATGTCGCCGGCTGGCCGGATTATTACCCGCTGGATTTTGTGGACCGGCGTATGGCTCAGGCGCGGCCAGTGGACGAGATCTTGCGCGAGTACGCCGCGCAGCCGCTGGAGTTTGCGCCGCGCACGCGGTGGTCCTACAGCAACACCGGCTATCTGTTCCTGGGGCGGGTAGTCGAGCGCATGAGCGACATGGGGTTTGGCCGGTTCGTGGATCGCCGCATCTTCCAGCCCTTGCAGATGCGCCATACCGTGTATGAACTGCAACGCGACGATCCGCGCGCGGCACAGGGCTACACCTCCTTTGGCTTCGGAGAGCCGGAACCGGCGACTCCGGAAGGCGCGGGCTGGATTGGGGGGGCTGGCGGCCTGTGGTCTACGCCCGGCGATCTGCTCACCTGGAGCCTCGCGCTGATGGACCGCAAGCTTTTGAACGCGTCCTCCTACGGCACGATGACCACTCCGCGGCGCCTGCCTGACGGACGATCCAGCGGCTATGGCTGTGGCTTGGGCTTGGTGGACAAGGGGCCCGCACTGGTGCTGTCCCACGGCGGCGGCGTCAGCGGCTTCAGCACTCGCGTGGCCATGGTTCCGGCCACGCGGTCGGCGCTGGTGCTGATGGCCAATCGCGACTTCGCCTCACTGGAAGCTTTACGCGAGGCGATTCTAAAGAAGCTACTGCCCCAGGGCGACGTGCCGATCATCAAGGGGCCTGCGGCGTACGATGCGGTGCGGATGTTCCTGCGCGAGCTGCGCGAGGGCAAGGTCAACCGCGCCAATCTCGGCGAGGAGTTCAGCGCTTACCTCACCGACGCCAGGATTGCGTCGGCCGCGACAACACTACGGCGCGACGAGGCGACCGGGTTCGAGCAGCCCGAACTCTCCGAACGCGGCGGCATGGAAGTCGCGCGCATCCGCTTCAAGCTCGGCGTGACACCGGCCCAAGGGCTCATGTATCGCACGCCCGACGGCAAGATCCAGCAGTTCCTTTTCTATCCCGCGTAACACGCGATGCGGAGCCGTGCGCCATGAAGGATTTCTACCAGCGCTACCTGTTGCCGGGGCTCGTGTTCCAGTCCGTCGTCATCGGGGGCGGCTACGCCAGCGGCCGTGAACTGATCGAGTTCTTCGGGCGTGCCGGGCCCACCGGCGGGCTGCTGGGCATGGGCGTGGCGATGCTGATCTGGAGCGTGACGCTGGCGGTGAGCTTCGAGCTGGTGCGGTGCACTCAGTCCTTCGACTACAAGTCCTTTTTCAGCCAGTTGCTGGGCCGCGGCTGGGTCCTGTTCGAGATCTCCTATTTCCTGCTGCTGTTGCTGGTGCTGTCGGTGCTGGGCGCGGCCAGCGGCGAGATCGTGCACGACGGCACCGGCGCGCCGAAGCTGGCGGGGACACTGGCGATGATGATCGTCGTGGCGCTGGGGGTGTTTTTCGGCAACCGGACCATCGAGCGTGCGCTGGGCGGCTCGGCCATAGCCCTGTTCGCGGCGTTCATCGTGCTGGTGATCTGGGGTTTGGCTGCGTTCGGCGACCGCATCGCGCAGAACTTTGCCACCGTGCCGGTGCAAGACAACTGGTTCATGAGTGGCCTGACCTACTCGGGCTACAACATGGCTTCGGTGGTCGCGGTGTTCTTTTGCCTGAGGCACCTCACGTGCAGGCGCGAGGCGATCGGCGCGGGTTTGCTGGCCGGGCCGCTGACCATGCTGCCCGGGATGCTGTTTTTCGTAGCTATGATGGGCTGGTACCCGGAGATCGCCGGCGCGCCGGTGCCCGCGATTTTCCTCACCGCCAAACTGAACGCGCCCTGGTTCAACTTCATTTTCTCGGCGATTGTGCTGTGGACGCTGGTGGCCACCGGCGTGGGCATGATCCACGCGGTCAACGAACGCGTGGCGAAGATCTACCGGGAGCGCGGCGGCGAAATGCCGCGCCTGCTGCGCCCGACGCTGGCCCTGGGACTCCTGGTGCTGGCCGTGTTCGCGGCCGATGCCGTCGGCATCATCGGCCTGGTCGCCAAGGGCTACGGTTACTCCACCTGGCTGTTCATCGGGTTGCTGGTCGTGCCGGTGCTGACCATCGGTGTGCGGAAGATCCTCAGATTGGAATCCAGCCCACTTCCCCAGGGAATGTCTACGCCATGAGGCGAGAACAATCCAAGCCACAACCGACCCCGCCGCTGGGCGCCGGCGACTTGACCACACGCATCCAGCTGCGTGCGCCGTATCTGATCTTTCTGGCGGACACCGTCGAACACGCCTACGCCAAGACCGGGCTCGGCGTCGCCCAGTGGTGCCCGGAGAAATGTCTCGGCCAACTGCGCCTGCCAGGCTGCGGCGTGGATGCCGGCCTGCCCGAGATGGACGTGAAAGCGGCGGCCGCGCGCGGCGCAAAGAGCCTGATCTTCGGTATCGCGCCGGTCGGCGGAGCGATCCAGCCGCACTGGGTCGAGACACTGAAGCAGGCCGCGCGTGCCGGCCTCGACATTGTCGCCGGCATGCACAGCCGGCTGACCGCGGTGCCCGGTCTGGCCGAGGCGGCCGCCGAGGGCCGTGCAAGGCTCGTGGACGTGCGCGTGCCGCCGGTCGGCATTCCCATCGGCAGCGGCCGCAAGCGCCGGGGCATGCGGCTGCTCACCGTGGGCACCGATTGCGCCGTGGGCAAGAAGTACACCGCCCTCGCGATTGCGCAGGAGTTGAACCGGCGCGGCGTCCGGGCGACGTTCCGCGCCACCGGCCAGACCGGGATCATGATTGCCGGCGAGGGCTTGCCCATTGACACGGTGGTGTGCGACTTCACCGCCGGCGCGGCGGAAGTCCTGTCACCCGACAACGACCCGGACCACTGGGACGTGATCGAAGGGCAAGGATCGCTGTTTCATCCCGGCTATGCGGGCGTCAGCCTCGGCCTGCTGCATGGCTCGCAGCCGGACGCGATCGTCGTCTGTCACGAGGCGCAGCGGCGCACGCATCTCGGCTGTCCGGATTACCCGCTGCCCGATCTTGGTGAGTGTATCGAGCTCAATCTGCGCATGGCGCGCAGAACCAATCCCGCGGCGCGTTGCGTAGGCGTGAGCGTCAACACCATGCCGCTGCCACGCACCGAGCGCGAGAACTGGCTCGGCGCGCTGCGCAGGACTGTCGGCCTGCCCTGCGTGGACCCGCTCGTTGAAGGTCCTGCGGCTATCGTGGATGAGCTGCGGTGACCTTGCTTTGCCGCGGCGGATAATACTAAAATTAACCAAGCAAACGGTCAACTAACAGAGCCAGGAGGTCAACTGATGTCGCAGTACCTTCGCTATAACCTGTTGGCAGCGGTCCTGACTGCCGCCGCTCCTCTGGCTGCGGCGACGGCCGCGCAAGAAGAGTCAAAGACGGAGCCGGCCTCTCAGCAACAAAACGAGCAGGTTCCGGCCATTGCCGTCAATCCGCCGCCGGAGGCCCAGCCCGAACCGGACGCGGCGCCGGACTCCGGCGCGACCCAGCTCGACACCATCGAGGTCACCGCCACCCGGCTCGTCAAGTCGCAGCGCGAGATTCCCGGCAGCGTCGGCGCGATCCGTGGCGAGACGCTGGAGAAGCTGTCGGCACAGCAGATGAAGGATTACCTGAAGCTGGTGCCGGGCGTCTCGCTGAACCAGTTCGACGCCTTCGTCGAAACCAACGTGCCGGTGATCCGCGGCATCGCGACCGGCAGCGCACCCGGCTCCACGCAGACGCCGGTCGGCATCTACGTGGACGACGTGCCGTTCACCGACCTGGGGCCGCCGATCTCGGTGCCGGACGTCAATCCCTTCGACGTCGAGCGGGTCGAGGTTCTCAAGGGCCCGCAAGGCACGCTGTTCGGCGTTGGCGCGCTGGCCGGCGCGATCCACTACATCCTCAACAAGCCGAATCATTCCGTATGGGAGGCCAAGGCCGCCGCGACAGTGATGCAGGACAAGTACTCCGCCGACCTGAGCTCGGTGGGCGCGGCCGCCGTGAATGTCCCGCTGTTCGGCGACCAGCTCGCGTTCCGTCTGGTGGGACTGGTGCGCAAACGAGCCGGCCGTGTGGACGACCTGGCGCGCGGCGAAAAGGATGTTGACGGCATGAGGCAAACGGCCGGGCGCCTGCTCGGCAGCTGGCACGCATCCGACCGCCTCAACATCAGCGGCGCGTATTTTCAGCAGGACACCTCGCTCGACGACTTCGGCTATTCCAGCAACCAGAACTACGAGCGCAGCGGCAATCCATATCCGGCCTACAGCGACAGCGGCTTTTCCGGCCTGAACCTCTCCGGCCTCTACGAGTTCGACGGCTCCCGGCTGCTGCTGTCGAGCAACCTCATCCGCAAGCGCATTCACCGCGTGACCCACAACGAAAGCGCCATCAGCACCGGTGTGAAAGATCCGCGTCAGGACAACAACACCGGCAACGCCGACATCGGTCTGGAGGACCAGAGAGTCGTGCAATACGTGCTCAACAACACCAGCGGCGTCAACGGCTGGCTGCACGAGCTGCGCTGGAGTTCGCTGGCGAGCGATTCCCCGTGGGACTGGATCGGCGGCGCGGCTTACTTGAAATACGACCTGCAGTATTACAACTACAGTCCCACGGTAGCTCCCGGCGGCGACTACACCCGCGAGGACGTGCTGCCGACCGGTCCGATCCCCACCCCGATCGGACCGATCACCGGCAGCCGCGACCTCTCGCTGGTGACTGCGCTGCAGAACATAGATACCACCGAACTCGCCGCCTTCGGCGAGGTCACCCGGCGCCTCGGCGATTTCTGGGAGCTCACCGCGGGCGCGCGCATCTATGAGACGCGAGTGAATGCCCGGGCGCAGTTCGCCAGCATCACCAATGTCCCGGTGTACGCAACGACGGAGAAGCGCCAGGAGGTCGGCAGCCGCGAACGCGGCGTCAACCCGCGCTTCTCGCTGCGTTACATCCACAACCGCAACATCCAGCCGTACCTGCTGGTGGCCAAAGGCTTCCAGATCGGCGGTGCGCAACTGGCCCCGCCCAACCTCTCATATCAGACGCTCGCCCAGCAGAACGGTTTTACCTTCGGCCCCTACAAATCGAGCAAGCTGTGGAACTACGAGCTTGGCCTGCGCACCGAGTGGCTGAATCGCCGCCTGCGCCTCGACGCGGCCTTCTTCTACCTGGACTGGACCGACCTGCAGTTGTCGCGTCCGGTGTTCGTGTCGCCGCAGACCAACGACGTCACGCCGACCGATCTGTCCTTTCCGCTGATCGGCAATATCGCCGCGGCCCATTCAGAGGGCGTGGAACTGTCGTTGGACGTGGTGCCATTCAAGGGCGCTACCTTCACGTCGGTCGCAACCTGGATCAGCGCGCTGACCGACGTTGATTACTTCAACGGCACCAGCACCCAGCCGGCCGGCACACGTCTGCCCGGCTCGGCGCCAGTTCAGTGGACCAACTCTTTCAACTACGCCAGGCCGCTGCCGTTCTTCAGCAATTGGCAGGGCGGCCTGTCGCTGATCCACGCCTACACCGGCAAGTCTTTTCTTTCGCTGAATCAGGTCTTCAACTCGACGCAGGTTGGTGGCTACAGCACCCTGGATGGACGCCTCTCCCTGATCAAGTCCGACTCGCGCTTCGAGCCCACCCTGAACGTTGGAGTCAACAACATCACCGACGTGCGCACCCCCGGTTTCGGCTCCGAGGATTCGCGCGAGAACTACCTGTATTTCATCTCGCCGCGCACGGGGGTGCTGTCGCTAAGCCTGCGCTACTGACCATGACGCACACCAAACGACCCGCGGTGGGCGGCGCG
>Ga0187893_10011786_pt1 | contig 12593 bp, 9 predicted proteins | sample MA1701074metaG_FD_139574 | JGI IMG/M metagenome (GOLD analysis project Ga0187893, IMG submission 139574) | White microbial mat communities from a basaltic lava cave in the Kipuka Kanohina Cave System on the Island of Hawaii, USA - MA170107-4 metaG ...
CACCTTCCCCTCCTTCCCCTTCCGTTCGACATACCCCGAGATGCTCCCTTCGACTTTCACCAACATGACTGCCTCCTTGTGGTTGAGATGACGGGCCAGCCAACTGTCTGACCCAGAGCCCCCGGCCGATCGACCGGGCTTTTGGCACAAACGTAAAGACTGAATCACAGGCCCGGCAGGACAACACCAGCGCCCCGTTCACCCAGCGACAGCCACACCCTCGGGCCCCACAGCCAGGACACATCCGTTTCCACTCCTTAGGCCCGATGAAGGACATAGACCTGCTTCCTCGGTAGCGGCGAGAGCAGCGCGCGATGCTTGCTCCGCCACCGTTGCCGACCGGCCCGCATGATTTCCTTGAGGAACGAGGGGCCGGCCACCTGATGGACCACGGCGAGCAGGGGACCGACGGAGCAGGCCATCCACTGCTTCACCTGCTCGATCGTCTGCTGAAGTGTCTCCACGGCCAGCCGGCATTTCCGAAACCCTTCCGTCAGCGCGGCCCACCAGGGGAGCAACGCGGCCCGATACTTCTCCCAGGCGGTGGCGTCGCGCGTCGTTGCGCGAAAGTCGACGTAGGACCGCAGCACACCCACCAGGAACGACCGGCGATCTTCTTGATCCAGATACAGCACGGCTTTGGCGCAGGCCTGGGCGCGCTCTTTTTTGAATTCCAGCTCCCACCGGACCCCATAGGTGTCCCAGTCCTCGCAACCTTTCTGCTGACGCTCGAGCCGCTTGTCGTAGATACGCAACATGGTCTGGCTCTCCCGGCTCCCGAAGTAGAGGGTCTCGCCCGTGGACTCCCCCCGCCGGAGGGACGAGGCCGACACCGCTTGGAACTTCTCGGAGCGGGTCACGGCCTGGCCGGCGTCGACCGCTTGCTTCACCTGGGCGATCGACACGCAGGCCTCCCGATCATCCAGGGCGATGTCGAGGCGCGTGACATGTCCCCCGTGCGAGAAGACCCACTGGAGGACGGCTTTGACTTTCTCTTCCTCCCAGTTCGAGACAATGCCAGCCGAGAGATCGACATGGACTTCTCTGACCCGACGCGGAGCTCCAGTGGCGATCTTGCCCACGCCCTGCTGACCCTGAACTAACATCCAACAGACTGGGTACCCCCGGAATCCGGTCTCCGATTCAAACCACTCGCCGCCGATGAGCTGGAAGACGTCTTCAATCGACGCATCCGGCACCGTGAAGGCGAGCCAATCAATCGTTTGGGTGAACCCCTGTTCGCTCATCATGTCCTCGGCCCCCTTTCTGCTATGAGCGCCCCCGTCTTACCGATCGGGGGCGTTGGTGCGCGGCGCGCCGCCGGCTGGCGCCGCCGGTCGCGCGCTTCCCCTTCGTGCACTTTTCATAAGGCATCCGTTCCGCTCGTTGCTCCATCGCGCGACGGACCTTGTCCAAGTCGAACAGCAGCATGCGACGAAATTGGCCGGCAGGGATTTCTCGATTGCGATAAGCGCGGTAGACAGTCTTGGTATTGATTCCGAGTTCTCCTGCGAGTTCCTTGACGGATAACAACGTGCGCTTCATCTGAGGTGCTCCTCTCGGTGATGCTCAGGCCGGCGCTGACCTTACCGGCACGAGCGACATTGGTGGAAGTACCCTGTTTGGGACTGTTTGGGACAGTTGGGGACAGTTGTGCCCACAGGCAGCGGCGGAGAGAGATGCAACTTCAATGCATCTTAGTTAGGAAGAGGAACTCGAAGGAATGAAAGGAGGCATACTGCGCTCCACACGATCATGGGTTGAACGTGCAGGGCCTAGTACCAAAAAACCGCTCGCTACATGCCAATTTCCGGAGCCAGCGTGCCTAACGACGCGGAATGGTACCATTTCCTCCCCCTTTCCCTTCCCAAGCTAGCGTGATTTCTCGGGGGGAAAAGGAGTATTCTCCCCTTCCGAGGCCGCTTTCTGTGAGATAAGCCGGATGAATTTCACCCCTTACCACGCCAAGTATTTCGCACATGAGCTGACCAAGCGCTGCTCGTCGGACAGCATGGAAAAGCTCGCCGGCGCGGTTGCCAGCGCCCAGGTGGACCTGAATCCACACCAAGTTGACGCCGCGCTCTTCGCCTTCAACTCACCGCTCTCACGAGGGGCGCTGTTGGCGGACGAAGTTGGTCTCGGGAAGACTATCGAGGCGGGACTTGTCCTTTCACAGAAATGGGCCGAGCGGAAGCGGCGTCTTCTGGTCATCACTCCATCTAATCTCCGCAAACAGTGGCACCAGGAACTGACGGAAAAGTTCTTCTTGCCCTGCCGGATATTGGAGACAAAGTCTTACAACGAGGCGATCAAGCAAGGGAACTTCCGCCCATTTGAGGCCGAGGACGTCATCGTCATCTGCTCCTACCAATTCGCTCGCAACAAGGCGTCTGATGTCGCGACGACACCGTGGGATCTTGTGGTCATTGACGAAGCCCATAGGCTGCGTAATGTTTACAAGCCGTCTAATGTGATCGCCAACACGCTCAAGTTGGTGCTGACGGAGCGTCGCAAGCTTCTTCTCACTGCAACACCGCTGCAGAACTCGCTCCTCGAGCTCTTTGGCCTCGTCAGCATTATCGACGAGCACGCCTTCGGTGACCCGAAGAGCTTTCGCGAGCAGTTTGTCAATCTGACCCAGGAACAGGTCTTTCAGACGCTCAAGGCGCGCCTTAAACCAGTGTGCTATCGCACGCTGCGCAGGCAAGTTACCGCCTACATTCCATTCACGAAGCGGCTGCCGCTCGTCGAAGAATTTACCCCAGAGGAAAGTGAAGACCGCCTTTACGACCTCGTTTCGGAATACCTGCGCCGTCCGAATCTCCAGGCGCTCCCGGCCAGCCAACGCTCGCTGATGACGTTAGTGCTGCGCAAGCTGCTCGCCTCTTCGAGTTTTGCCATCGCCGGCGCGCTCACGTCAATCTCGAACCGACTCAAAGCCAAGCTGCGCAAGCACGAACCTCCTGAACCACTGGAAGAGGAACTCGACCGGGACTACGAAGTGCTGGACGAGACCGCAGAGGAATGGGGAGACGACCATCCCACCGAGCCGCTTTCAGAGCCCGATCGCGTCGCCCTCGAGGCTGAAATCGCCGACCTCGATGAATTCGCACGCCTCGCTACCTCCATAGAACATAACGCCAAGGGCAAGGCCCTGCTGAAGTCGCTCCGCATCGCCATGAACAAGGCGACAGAACTGGGGGCACAGCAGAAGGCCATCATCTTCACCGAATCCCGGCGCACGCAGAGCTACCTCCTGCGCGTGTTGGCTGACAGCCCGTGGAAGGACGGGGTCGTACTCTTCAATGGCTCCAACACCGACGATCGTTCCAAGGCCATCTACGCCGCCTGGCTAGATCGACACCAGGGGACTGATCACATCACCGGCTCACGCACCGCTGACATGCGTTCCGCCCTAGTGGATTACTTCCGCGAGCAAGGCCAGATCATGATCGCGACTGAGGCGGGAGCGGAGGGCATCAACCTCCAGTTTTGTTCGCTGGTGGTGAACTACGATCTCCCGTGGAATCCCCAGCGCATAGAACAACGGATCGGTCGCTGCCACCGATACGGCCAGAAGCACGACGTGGTGGTGGTCAATTTCCTCAATCGGAAAAACGAGGCTGACCAGCGCGTGTATCAACTACTCTCAGAGAAATTCCAACTCTTCGAGGGAGTCTTTGGCGCCAGCGACGAAGTACTCGGCGCCATCGAGTCAGGCGTGGACTTTGAGAAGCGCATCAACGACATCTATCAGCGCTGTCGCAAGCCGGACGAGATTAAAACCGCCTTCGACCAGCTTCAGCTCGAACTTAGTTTCGAGATCAACGAGGCGATGACCCAGACGCGCCGTAAGCTGCTGGAGAACTTCGACGACGAAGTCCGCGAGAAACTCCGCGTGCAAGATGAAGCCTCCAAAGCGGTCCTCAACCGCTTTGAGCAACTTCTTATTAGGCTCACTCGCCACGAGTTGAACGGTCACGCCGAGTTTCTGAACGATTCCTCATTTCAACTGCATGCTTCACCATTTTCCGATGAGATTCCCACGGGTCTCTACGAACTGCCGCGCCGTTCTGGCGAGGCACACACCTACCGCTTGAACCACCCGCTGGCCGAGGCGGTGATTGCCCGAGCGAAGGGGCGTGAGTTGCCGCCCGCCGAACTGCATTTCAACTATAGCGATCACGACGGCAAGATCAGCATCCTGCAGACAATTCGCGGGCAAAGCGGTCATCTGACGCTATCACTATTCACCGTGGAGTCGCTGGATCAAGCAGAGGATCACCTCATCTTCGCCACAGTCACGGATGCTGGACAGGTGTTGGATGAAGAAGCTGGCCGTCGCCTACTCTCGCTGCGGGGGGAAGTCGGGCAAGGGATGTTGCCAACCTTTCCCAACGACCTAGACACGATGACACAGAACCGTCAGGCCGAAATCCAGCACGCCATTTCCGAGCGCAACGCTCGTTTCTTCGAGGCTGAAGCCGAGAAACTCGACGGCTGGGCCGATGACCTGAAACTGGGCTTGGAACGTGAGATTAGAGAACTCGATCGGCAAATCAAGGAAGCCCGCCGCGCTGCGACAGGAGCCCTCACGCTAGAAGAGAAACTCGCTGGCCAGAAGCAAATCAAGGCGTTGGAATCTCAACGTAACGATAAACGCCGCTCGCTCTTCGATGCGCAGGACAAGGTGGACAAGCAGCGGGAGGAACTCATAGCGAACATTGAAGGGAAGCTCACCCAGCAGGTATCACTGAGTCGACTCTTCACGATCCGCTGGACGATTCACTGATCATATGCCAACACGCGAAGAACAAGTCTCCCAGATCGAGGCTGCACTACGCCTTCGGTTCTTCTCGCTTGTACCAAAAGTGGAAACGCCAGAGCGTTCCAGCTGGACCGAAGAGCAGCACGACACTGATCGGCTCTCGCGCGCGCTGGCAGCCTATTCGTTGGTTGGGTTGTGTAACGTAGATGATGCTACCGCTGCCGGTGCAGTTACGGACGGCAAGAATGACGGTGGAATTGATGCACTCTACTTCGATCGTCCTGCGATCCGCCTCGTTTTTGTTCAGGGGAAGTTCAAGCGCACGGGCGCAGCCCCTGCTCAAGGAGAAGTTCTCAAGACGATCAACGGAATCAAAGCACTCCAGGAACGGCGCTTTGATGAATTTAATGAAACAATCCGAAACCGTTTGGACGAGATAGAGGCTGCGCTCGACACGGCAGGAGTGAAGATCGACTTGGTGCTCGCCTTCCTCGGTGACAACCTTGGTCAGCACGCTATCGATGATCTGAACGCTCTTCAGGCGGAAATGAATCGCTTCAGTCAGCGGATGAGCTGGGAACCTGCAGGACTTCCAGTAATATATGGCTGGCTCGTTGCTGACCAGACGCCAACCGCGGTCAATGCCGATGTGATATTGGAGAACTGGGGTGCCATCACGGCTCCACGTAAAGCCGTCTATGGCCAAATCACAGCTGCGTATCTTGCACAGCTGGTTGATATGCATGGGAAAGCCCTCTTTGAGCGCAACATTCGCCATTACCTAGGGTCAGTTGGGGTGAACACGGCTATTGAAGAGACTGTTCGCAGTAGACCTGACGATTTCTTCTACCTCAACAACGGCATTACCGCCGTTGCTGAATCCATCCAACAGGCAGCTGGCAACAACAGTCGATGCGTGTTTGGCCTCACGAATGTTTCGATCGTCAACGGCGCCCAAACTGCCGGAGCAATCGCTACGGCCGCTATGTCTAGTACTCTGTCTTCCGACGCGAAGCTGCTGATCACAATCATCGAAATTGGTACGCCAGTCGACGATATTGGGCTGCGGATCACTCGGGCCCGCAACCATCAGAACGTAGTTCGCGGGGTAGACTTTGCTGCACTCGATCCGAATCAGGAACGACTGCGTCAAGAGTTGGCCTTGGCAGGAATAACGTATTACTATCGGCCCTCTGCAGAAGCCCGCATGCGCCGAGACGATGCGTTTACCCTGGAAGAAGCTGCAGTGGCTCTTGCGTGTCTTTCGCTGCCGATGTTGACGAGTGTCGAAGTCCAACAACTTAGTACTCATGGACAACCAGTACACAACGCCGTTGACTACGTCGTCACCGCAAAGAAAGAAATCGGCCGCTTGTGGGAACAAGAAGGCGCGTATTACCGTTGCCTCTTCCCGATCACACTTTCTGGAGTGCGTATCTGCCGCTGTGTGCGCGTCTACCGCTTCATCGACAAGATCCTTGCAGACACGGAGCGGTCGGAGTTCTCGTACTCTCGGAGAATGTTCTTCCGCCATGGACGGTACTTCATCATGGCGTTCGTTGGGCATCGTTCAGCAGACGTTATCGGACGGCCGGAATTGGCCTTAGCCGCAGCCGACCAAACGCTCATTTCGCAGCGTACCAATACATTGGCTGAGCTGATCTATGCGGAATCGCAGCCCCTACAGGCAGACAAGGGCTACCTGTCCATCTTTCGCAATCTGACCGATTCCCAACCGCTTGCCGATGGTGTAATACAACGCTTGGCTCAACAAGGCGCACATAGTCAATCTGCACTGGCTGCACCAGACGGCACAAACGCAACGTCGCCAACCCATCAACTCCCGGGAAATCCCTGAGCATGACGAAAAAGCAAAAACTGGAACTGACGTGGATCGGGAAGGAGAACCGACCGAGGCTGGAGCCACGCATCCTGCTCGCGGACCCTGAGAAGTCCTTTCATGCAGCGCACCACATCACCGACCACGACCTATTCGATAACCGCCTCATATTCGGCGACAACCTCCTCGCCCTCAAAGCGCTGGAACAGGAGTTTATTGGCAGGATCAAGTGCATTTTTATTGATCCTCCGTACAATACCGGCTCTGCCTTCAGTCACTACGATGATGGGCTTGAGCATTCTCTTTGGTTGTCTCTAATTCGCGACCGCATCGAACTTCTGCGGCAACTACTCTCAGAAGACGGATCAATGTGGGTCACACTAGATGACAACGAAGCTCATTACATGAAGGTTCTTTGCGACGAGGTCTTTGGCCGACAGAACTTTGTTGCCAATGTTGTTTGGCAGAAAAAGTTTTCCCCTCAGGCAAATGCAATCTGGCTATCGGACAGCCACGACCATGTTCTTGTATACGCCAAGGATAAGAACACGTGGCGCCCTAACCTATTAAGGAGAACCGCAGAGTCCGACGCCCGTTACTCTAACCCTGATAATGATCCGAGAGGACCTTGGTCTTCTGGCGATTTCACTATCAGTCTTACCGGGGGCCAACGTGGGGCTCAGTTCGCTCGAACCGGAATTAGTTCAAACATCTATGAATTAACGACTCCTACCGGACGCAAACTGATGCCCCCGAGAGGACGTTGCTGGGGGACATCACCGGACCAGTTCAAGAAACTGGTAGCGGATAACCGAATCTGGTTCGGTGCAACTGGAAACAACGTGCCGCGCATTAAGAGGTTCCTTTCCGAGGTACAGGAAGGAATAGTCTGCATGACGATCTGGCTGCGTAACGAGGTGGGGGATAATCAGGATGCCAAGCGTGAGGTCGCTGCATTCAATGCCGAGGATATCTTCGCGACCCCGAAGCCAGAAAAGCTTCTGCAACGTGTTCTCCAGTTAGCTACTCATCCCGGCGACTGGGTACTTGACTCCTTCGCCGGTTCAGGCACCACCGGTGCCGTCGCACACAAGATGGGCCGGCGGTGGATCATGGTGGAGCTGGGCGAGCACTGCCACACACACATTATTCCTAGGCTCAAGAAGGTCATTGACGGTGAGGACAAGGGCGGCATCACAGAGGCCGTGGGCTGGAAGGGCGGGGGTGGCTTCCGCTACTACCGTCTCGCGCCGTCACTGATGGCAAAGGACAAGTGGGGCAACTGGGTTATCAGTCAGGAGTTCAACCCCACGATGCTGGCTGAAGCGGTGTGCAAGCTGGAGGGCTTCGTCTATTCGCCGAGCGACACGGTTTATTGGCAACACGGCCATTCTACAGAGCGGGATTTCATTTATATCACCACGGCCAATCTGAGTCATGACCAGCTCCAGCAGTTGAGCGATGAGGTGGGCGGCGAGCGCTCGCTGTTGGTGCTATGCAGCGCCTTCCGCGGCCGCAAAGAGGGCTATGCAAACTTGACGGTGAAGAAAATCCCCAAGGCTGTTCTCTCCCGCTGTGAGTGGGGCAAGGACGATTACAGCCTGAAAGTGGAAAACTTGCCCAAGGCTCCGTCCAAGCCGGGGCAGAAGAGTTTCTTCGGCGAGGAGGTAGGCAAATGAACCGTCATGTGAATGCTATCGCTGGCCGTCTGAGCCTGCGTCCGCCGCAACGGCATTCGCTGGAGATCCTCGACCGCATCACTGAAATCGTGCCGCCGAAGAAGGGAGTCGACTTGACTGCTGCGCTGGCAGCCATCCGTAGCGAATTCCCGACCGTAACGGACTTCGAGCGCGATTTTCCGTCTCTCTGCTTTGCGCTGGCCACAGGTGTAGGAAAAACGCGCCTTATGGGCGCTTTCATCACCTACTTGCACCTTGCTCACGGCATCAACAATTTCTTTGTGCTCGCACCGAATCTCACCATCTATAACAAGTTGATTGCTGACTTTACCCCCAATACCTCGAAATATGTGTTCAAGGGCATCGCGGAATTTGCCACTGACCCGCCAGAATTAATTACCGGTGACAATTATGAAGCGAACGCGGGTTCACTGTTCGACATTTTCACCCGCTGCAAAGTCAACATCTTCAATATCTCGAAGATCAACTCCGAGGTGCGTGGCGGCAAGTCCCCACGCATCAAGCGTCTATCGGAATACATTGGCGAAAGCTACTTTGACTATCTGGCTGAGCTGCCTGACCTTGTACTCCTGATGGACGAGTCGCATCGCTATCGGGCCTCGGCAGGTGTGCGTGCGATCAACGAGCTGAAGCCATTGATGGGCCTTGAACTTACCGCGACGCCGTTTGTGGAAACGAGTAAGGGCCCGGTGGCTTTCAAGAATGTGGTGCTCGATTATCCGCTTGGGAAAGCGATGGCAGACGGTTTCGTGAAGGAACCTGCTGTCGTCACACGCAAGAACTTCAACCCGGCTGGCATGACGCCGGAGGAGATCGAGCGCCTGAAGCTCGAAGATGGTATCCGCCTGCACGAGCAGACCAAGGTCTTGCTGGAGACCTACGCCCGCAAGAGCGACGAGTCCATCGTGAAGCCCTTCGTGCTGGTTATTGCCCGAGACACGACCCACGCCGCCCAGTTGATACAGTTGATCCAGCGGGATGACTTTTTCGATGGTCGCTACAAGGACAAGGCCATTCAGGTGGACTCAAGCAAGACGGGTGCAGAGGAAGACGAGATGGTCGAACGCCTGCTGAAAGTGGAGCACTCGGAGGAGCCGACAGAAATCGTCATCCACGTGAACATGCTCAAGGAAGGCTGGGACGTAACCAACCTCTATACTATCGTTCCTCTACGCGCGGCTAACGCACGAATCCTGATCGAGCAATCGATTGGACGTGGATTGCGTCTGCCTTATGGCAAGCGCACCGGAGTGACTGCCGTAGACCGGCTCAACATCGTGGCACACGACAAGTTTCAAGAGATTATCAACGAAGCGAACCGGCCCAATTCCGCGATCCGCTTGCAGGCCGTAGTGCTTGCACCTGAGGACCTTGGACAGAAGACCAAAACCGTCATTTCCCAGTCCACCCTGGCGAACAAATTGGGCATTCAACCTACGCAGGCGACGCCTTTCACTGAGGTGGCAGGGATTCTTGAGCCGACGGCGTTCCAGACGCCGGAGGAACTGAAGGTGGCGCAGATCACCTATGAGGTGATCCAAAAGCTGGAGAACCAGCCGGAAAAGCTTCCTAGCGTGTCGTATCTGAACACGCCCGAGATGCGGGCCGAGGTGATTCGCCGAGTAGAGGCGCAGTATCGTCCCGTCCAACTGGAGCTGGAGGGCGTCACGAAGAAGCCGGACATCGCTGCCGTGGTGTCCAAGACAACCGAGTTGGTCATTCAACAAACGATCGACATTCCGCGCATTCTGGTGCTGCCGAAGGGTGAAGTGCAGTCCGGCTTTAAGCCATTTTTGCTACACTTGGACACGCTCAATTACCAACCACCTTCCGAAGAGCTCTGGATTCACTACCTCCGGACAGGCGGAACCGAAGTGGTTGGCCTCGGAAAAGGCGGCATTGAGGAAGCGCGGCTGGAGGATTACATCGTCAGCGCCTTGATAGACTTCGACGATGTGGCCTACGACAGCCACGCCGATCTGCTCTACGATCTTGCGACTCAGACCGTCCAACACCTCCGTTCCTATCTATCAGAAGAGGCCATGGGCAAAGTGCTGCGGTTACACCAGCGGGAGATCGCGAAGTTCATACATGTGCAAATGCAGGAGCACTACTGGGAGGAAAAGGTGGACTATGAGGTGGTAGTGAGCAAAGGTTTCACCGAGTTGAAATCGAGCGCCTACGCAGCCTCAGCCACCGAACCACCGCTGGATTTCCAGCAATCACCCCCCGACAAGGCCAATATGACAAAATATCTCTTCGGCGGCTTCAAGCGGTGCCTATTCCCGGTGCAAAAGTTTCAATCTGAGGCCGAACGCATTCTCGCTGTTATCCTCGACCGCGAAGCGAAGAAGTGGTTCAAGCCGGCCAAGGGGCAGTTTCAGATCTTCTACAAGTCCGGCGCCGATCACCTCGAGTACCAGCCCGACTTTGTCGCCGAGAACGAGAGTGCGATCCACATGCTTGAGCCGAAGGCCAAGAATCAGATGGGAGATGCCGACGTGCTCGCGAAGCGAGATGCCGCAGTGAGGTGGTGTGAGCAAGCCAGCGCACACGCGGCGACGTGCAACGGCAAACCCTGGAAGTATGCGCTGATTCCTCATGATGTCATTGCCGGGAACATGACGCTGGCGGGGTTAGTAAAACAGTTTTCGACCGGGTGAGAAAGGTTTCCCTATCATTGGAACGGAATCACAGGAGCCTGTCAATGGACCTTAATCTTCCGCTTGCTATCCCAGAGAGTGGCTCGACACGTGAGTGTGCCTATTGTTGCAAATCTGTCAATGACAGAGATGAACCCTAAAAATCGAAGAACAGTGGGACGACATCGGGGGCAGCTCTTTCAAGTTTCATCGCATATGGCATATGCTATAAAGAATGCCACGAAAATATATGGATCAAGACGAGGAGACTTAAAAACAAGGAAGGGAGTCTACAGAATCTTCTTGGACGCTTGCAACGTATCCAACGCATCCTTTGATGGGGCTAGCCTAGTTCTCTCCTTCGGGAGGCTCCTCATGTGGCTGCTAATTCTGCTTCTTTTCTTCATAAGTTCCGGGCCAGCTTCAGCCGAACCCAGCTTCTCTGAGAAGTACGAGCGCGACTACAACATCTTTAACCCGATCAATGAGCTTCGTCCCGATAATCCACTGAATCCCATCAACGCCGTCGATCCCCATAATCCGTTCAACCCCATCAACAGCGTCGATCCAGGAAATCCCGCAAATCCGATCAACCGTTACAACCCCAACAATCCGTTCAATCCAATCAACGAGTTTAACGCGGACAATCCGCTGAACCCCATCAATCGCTACAACCCCGACACACCGTTCGCCCCCCTAAATCGACCCTATGGATCTGACCAGTAGGCGCAGTTGCCTTAGTTTCTCCTTGCCGCATCCCGTCGCGTTTTTGTGGTAGCCACGGCGACAGCTCGACCGGCTAACACCTGTGAGGCGCACCGCTCGCGCCAGCTTCACTGTCACTCCCGCCGCTTCATCCTCTCCGGTCCGCCGGTTCCGGCCTCTGCCTCGTGTTTCCTCCGTGAACTGGGCGTTGGCTCTCCTCCTCCTGTGAGAGAGCCACCTTCATTTCAAACAAAGGAGGAAACAAGATGGCTACCAACAACAAACCAACTCACACGCTGCGATGCGGCAACATCAAGGCCACGATCTGGCAGAACACCAGCGAGAAAGGCCCGTTCTTCGCAACGACCTTTTCTCGGCCGTTCAAGGATCAGTCAGGGGGATGGCGCAATGGCACCTCGTTCGGTCTCAATGACCTTGAGGCGCTTCTCACGGTCGCACGTGAGGCCAAGGAATGGATCGCTGCTCACGCCTTGAAGCGCTGAGCGTCTTTCCTGGGAAGCCTCCGGCCCTCCGGGGGCTTCTTTCCTCTTCCATCAGGTTTTATTCTTGAAATGGGATGCTCTTAGGAAGTGGACCCATGGTGTTTCTCAACGAGCCCAGCGATGACCCGCGCGAAGCGCTCGGCCACGTCCTGCGGAAGCGTGCCGAGATCCACACCGAATTCCAGTCCTCTGACCCATCGCACCGTGACCTGATCAAACTGAAATGGCTCTGCGTCGCCCGGGAGGGAGAGCCGCAAGACGAGCGACAGACCCACCGACACAGGCACATTTCCGACGATCCGTCCTCCGCTTAAGGACAGATCGTGGACGAAGCCGTGACCATTGATCCCCTCCCCACGATACTGCACCGGCACAGACTCTCGAAACCGTTGCTCCTTCCGCACGGTAAATGGACCCATCGGGATTCCTTTCTCG
>Ga0187893_10011787_pt1 | contig 12592 bp, 13 predicted proteins | sample MA1701074metaG_FD_139574 | JGI IMG/M metagenome (GOLD analysis project Ga0187893, IMG submission 139574) | White microbial mat communities from a basaltic lava cave in the Kipuka Kanohina Cave System on the Island of Hawaii, USA - MA170107-4 metaG ...
ATGGCCATCCCCGAAAAAGCGCAGGCTCTTGCCGAGGCTGATCATCTCATCGGATCGGATCCCCGAGAAACAGGCGCTGGTGGCCGTGGTCATGACCGATTGGCCGACCCGCTTTTGCACCTGTTCGATGAGCCGCTTGGTAGACATGGCGAAGATGATGACGGCGATCCCGGGACGGCCGTCGGGTGTCTCGGAAGGATCGAGCTTGCGTTCGATGTCCGCCTCGCACCCACAGGCGATCACCGATGAGGCAAAACCGGTCAGTGAATTCGCGGCCCGAAACGCCCAGTAATGATCGATCGCGGTGATGATCAGCCGTGTCGCCTTCATCGAGAAGGCTTCGGCAAAGGCGTCATCGATGTATACGCCGTTTATGCGCATTAGGATCCGCCATCGCGGCAAGGGTGGATGGTAAGCCGGCTTTGCCCGTCCTCTTCGATCTCCCAGTCGGCTACCCCGTAGTTCTCGAAGCTGACCGTTTGGTGATCGGAAAAATGCCGCTTGAGCGTGCGCTCTATGCCCTTATCGTACTCGGGGCGCACCACGTGGGTCACCCCGTGCGTTTCCTTAACCACTTTGCCATTGCGTGCCACCAGCTCGCCGTCCTTAAACACCAGCTCCGGCTTGGCAAACATCTTTTCTTTGTCTTTTTGTTCCTTGTAGACCGTGATATCCGCCCCCGCCCCGGGTCCCAAGTGTCCGCGGTCGGCCAATCCTAAGCTCTTCGCCGGAGCGGCGCGGGTCAAGATGGCGATTTCATATAAGCTGTACTCGCGCTCTAGGGATCCCAGGGTGCTCATCGCAGCCGCGCTCTTGTTAATCGCGGCGAGCTTTTCCTTGCGAAAGCCCCGGTCCATGAGCAAGCGGATCAGATGCGGATAGCTGGTAAACGGTGCGCCGTTGGGGTGGTCCGTAGTCAAGAAGACGCGCCAGGGATCGAGGACTAGCAAAAATAACTCTAGCCCTATGGCCCACTGCAGGGCGTTGACAAAGCTTTTATCGCGGTAATAAAAAGGCACCACGCCGCAGCCGGCCTCGCACTCGATGTCCATGAGCACCCATTTTTTGGGGTGGGCGTGTTTGTGTCCCGCGTACTGGCGCATGGTGTCAGCGGATGCCGTGACCGTTTGGCCGAACATCATCTGTCCGACGTCGATCGAGAGTTGGGGGTTGGCATTGACCGCCTCCGCGATTCTCGCCGCCCCAGAGGAAAACTTGCGCTCTCCCTCGGTGCCGTAACTGTGAAACTGGAGGTGGGTCAGGTGCAGGGGTAGACCGTCAACGGCTTGCATGGTCTTCAAGGTGGTCTCCATATTGCCGGGCACACCGAGGTTACACCCATGTACATGCAGGGGGTGGGCCACACCGAGCTCGTGCACGGCCCGCGCTAACACCTGTAATATGGTCCTTGGGGTGATCCCGTAGTGGCGGTTCGGCTCATCGAGATCCAATTTACGCTGGTTGAACTTGAAGGCGTTGATGCCGCCCGGATTGACGACTTTGATCGCAAGCGCTTGCGTCGCCTTTAAGGTCCAGGCAACGTAGTCGTTGATGGTTTGCTGGGGCTTGCGGGAGCTGAGCAGGCGCAGGAGGAAGTCGTCATTGCCAAGCACAGTATAGGCGCCTTTGTCGACGATGGGAATGTCCGCCATTTCCATGTGGGTCTGGCGGGCGTTCGCCGGCAGCATGGCCGGCTCAAAGCAAGCCGTGTAACCCATCTCCGCATAGCGATAACCGGTCACTGAAGTGCTCGGTGCGACGTGGCCCGTCCCCGAGCGCGTCAGCGCCGTGCGTTTTCTGACACCGTGGCGGTGATCCTCGGGCAGCATGATGCGCGCGATATTGACCTTGCCACCGCCAATGTGGGTATGGATGTCGATGGCGCCCGCCATCACCACGCGGTCCCGAATATCGAATTCCTGATCCGGATGCTCGCCTGCTTTAGGTCTGGTTATAATGCGGCCGTCGCGAAGATATAGATCCCGCTGCTTATTTTCTGCGCCGTTCAAGGGGTCGAAGACACGCCCCCCGCTGAGCTTGGTTAACATGCCGGCTTGCTACAACGCATCTTTGATCGCGCCGATCACCGTCGCCACGGCGGGAAAAGGCGATGCTCGCAGTTGCTGGAGCGGCAATGAGACCACGCTGTCGCAACGAAACAGATGGCCTCGGTGATCCAGACCGGGTGTGGCCACCGGAAAAAACACCGCCGGTTGAGGATCGAGATCGATGTTCGGCTGGCCCAATACGATGGTTGGCACCGTTGATTTCGGTGGCGGTAGGGGCGTGATCGCCGCGATCCAGACCAGGGCCTCGGTGTCGCCCGAGGCCAGCATCTGGCGGGTGGAAAAACGCTCCGGTTCATAGACCGGGTAGCCCTGGGAAAATCCCACGCGCAAGGGATAGCCGGTGAGCCAAGCACACACATTGGTGGCTCCCGTGGCTCCCTCGTTTCCCCCTAAGGGAAATCCGGCGAAGCGGGTGAGCTGATTCAACTCGCGCAACAGCTCGGCCAGCATCTGCACGACCAGTTCCGAATGCGGAAAATCGAGCCGGGCGGCGTCCCACACCAGCACCCCGTAGCGCGCTTCTCGCATGCGCTCACAAAGCTTCTCAAGCGTGGCTTTCTTTATTCCGGCAATTTCCTTGCAGGACAATCGCTGCCCACGGAGCACGCTGCGCAGAGCGAGCGCGACTTCGCCCAGAGCTTGCACGTCGCAGGCGATGGCTTGCCCTTTCACCGTGGCCGAGAGCGCGGCCGGTTTGGCGGGCGCTTTCCCGCCGATGAAAACCAGCTCGCGAGGTTTTGCGCCATTCGGACCCTCCGCTCCAAAGCAACGCTCGAAAAACCGCGGATAATCGGCTGCGTCCGTACCCAGCAGCACCAGCAGATCGGCGCGATTTCTGATCTCGGACAAGGTCGTAGTGATTAAGCCGAGCTCTTGTAAAGTCTGGATATTGCGCCTCATAGCGCCGCCGTGCATGTGGTCCACCACGCCGCCGGTGCGCTCAGCGAGCGCAATCACCGCCCGCATTCCCGCTACATCGGTGGCGAGCCCGCTGTAGAGGGGCTGCCGCGCCTTGCTCAATAAACTAACGGCGCGCTGCACAGCTGTTTCGAGATCGCTGCGCTTGCCGTGAATCCGCGGGAAAGCGGCGGGTACCCCTCGGGAGAATCCGGTCTTGGCCTTATCGCATCCGTTTTGCGAGACTTTCAGCTCGTTGGCCTTGCCTTGTACGGTGAGATCGTCACATAACAAGCCGCAGAAGGGGCAGGTAACATGGTGAAAGGCGCTAGAACTTGGCGACTCAGCTCCGGGCATGTTTGTTATTCAGTGCTTCTGGGGATAGCCTGGTATTGTCTGCCCGCCGCATCCGCGCCTGGCTTAGGAGTTGGGCCCAAGATTACGGTAGCATAAGTTTTCGGGGAACTCTATGGCCCTAGTTCTGCAGCTCGCCGACGACGTAACGCACACTTTCCGCATCAAGGCTGATCGTGTCCGTCTTGCTGAAGACGTCGTCGTAACCAGCAGTCTTGACCTTCTCGAAGAGGCCGAGAATGCGCTTTTTCACGTCTTTGGCGTCTTCGTCTATGCCGGCGCGGAATGTCACCGTATCCTCCAGCACCGTGTCCTGCTCGTCGAGAATCTTGCAGAACAGCAGATTGATGATTTCCTGCGCGAGGGCCTCGTCGCGCGTGATCCCCGTCGTTATGCCCGCAAGGTGATTCCGCAGGTCGCGAAACACCGCCTTCAGGTTCGACGGCGCGACGAGGTCCTTCCTCTTGAAGAGGCCGATATCCTCAATGCGCTGGCCGTGCCGGGGGATGTTCGGAAGCTCGTGATACTCCCGTGCGCCCGACTTCTTGTTGACCTTCCGCAGATAGACGTGCTCGTCGCCGTTGAACCAGACGCCCAGCTCCGCTGGCGACATGTCAAGATAGAGCTTGAGCTGCGCCACCCCGTCTTTTCTGTTTTTCTTTTTGCACTCGACGACCAGATGCAGATCGTCCTCGTGCCGCGCGCCGCTCTTGAAGACCGCGATATCGACGGGATAGGCTTTCGCTTCGCCTGAAGGGCGCCTCCTTACCCGGAATTGCGGCCGGGTCTGGAGGTGGCTTTTCGGATAGCTATAGTCCTCGACGAGCCGCTGGGCGAAGACCTGAACGGCGTCGACTTCCTCCGGGCTTGCTTTGACGGCAACACCGCTAACGTAGTCCCGGACATAGCCGGCTTTCAGAACGTCTTCGGCTTCGACGTCCGGACTGATCGCCGCTGCTTTGTTACGGGTCACGGCGCGTCCCCCTCGCCCTTATCAAACAGGGGCCACTTGTCCGCGAGGTATTTCTCCGACGCCTCCCTGACCACCCAGGCCAGCGACACCTTTTTTTGTTTGGCGATCTTTTCGAGAGTCGCATAGAGATCGGGCGGAAAACTGATCGTTGCGCGCACCGACGACGCGCTGCTTTGGTCCTTCATCCTTCGTGCCGCTCCCCTTCTTCCCTTCATTCAACTTCAAGTGCGTTTGAACCTTCACCGCATTTCACCACATCGGTGAAACAAAGACAAGCCCGCCGCCAGGACCTAATTCTCTCCGCGTCCGGACACCGGCAGAGACGGGCATTCTTCGCGCCAAGAGCTTGCTGCCGCTTCCCACGTTGCGCGGATAGTGCTGCACCTACTCGAGGGCTGAAGCTCGCTCGGTCCCGTCCTTAGCCACTTCGCGCGGAGAGCCACTACGCGCCGCGGCTAATCCATGAGCGCCACCGCCTCTTTCGCCTCGCCGCCGTCGGTTTTTTGTAACGGAGAAGCAGTACGCGGGGCATCACGAATAGCTCGCGCAGATCCACGTCCAAGTTAGTCGTCATCCGGCCGGTGCCCGCCTCAACGCGGTGGAATCGCTGATAATCGCGGTAGGAAAGCTCACCCTCGTTCGGCTCAAACTCTTCAAGCTTTTTCCCAGTGCGCGGATGTTCCAGAAGCTTGGCCGGCGCGGCAGCCAGCGTTTGTACCGCGCGCGCTGCGGCCCGCCGGTTCACCGCAGCCAGGAACTCATGGAGCCGCGCCAGATCGGAAAGTGCCTTGCTCGTCCACTTCAACTCCATCAACGCGGTACAGGCAAGGGCTTGTCGGCGTCGAGACTATCCGCCCAAGCTTGCACGGCCTGGTGGTCGATGACCCGGCCAGCATCGACCTCCGCTAAGGCCTCGAGTGTAAGGCGCCGACGTTCTTCCTCTTGGTCAATCCAGGCTGTCAGCGCCTGTTTCACGATCCAGCCACGCGATCGTTCGAGGCGAGCAGCTAACTGATCCACCTTTTCCGCAAGCGCCAGCGGTACGTGTGCAGTCAAAACCTTGGTCGTCACAGGGCACCTCTTGGACAGTTGGAGAAATTTAACGTAGTGATTCACAATGATTAACGCAAGAGGCTATTGCCAAATTGAGCCATACCACTTTGCCGATGGCAACTTGGCGATCACCGGTTTTGCCGGGATGGAAAGTGGGCACTGCGGATCGATCTGGGCGCTATCGATTGAGGATTCCAGCGTCGAGCGAAACTACTCGGCCTGAGTAGGCCAAGGAAGCCACGCGAAGAAAGTTAACCCGACCTAGCGCGTCGTCTGGGTCAACGCGGAAACTTTCTATATCTCGCAATTTCGCGTTCATTGGCCTTCCTCATGGAACTCCGGCTTGACCTGCCGGCAACCCTCAGAGTATCGATGTGCATCACTACGCTTACTCGCTCATCGGGTTCCCAATGCGGCCGTGGTTTTCTCGCGAAGATTGGCCGTCCAATGCGCGACACGTTCCCACTCAGGGCCGCTTGCAATAGACGACATCAAAAAGGCGTTCCAATTCGGCGTGCGTTCCGCGCATGCGGTCGATGACCGCTTGCGCCCAATCGAAGTACTCGCGCCGCCGTTGCAAATCCCAATCGGCAGGGGGCGAAGCGTGAACATCGCGCAGATTGCAGATTTTATCGGCCAGCTTGACCAACCTGGCTTGGTAACTAAGCGTGGATGCGGTTTCTACTTGCAGCCGCTTACGCTCCGCCTTGAGCAGACGCTTGTCGTCCGTTACTTCCATCACGATCGCCGCAATCGCATCGCCAAACTGCGCTTGCAGCTCTTGGGGCGTGGTATCCGTATCCTCCACGGTGTCGTGCAGGATGGCTGAGGCGATCACCGACGGGTCTGAAATTTTAACCTCGTTGGACAAGAGGGTTGCTAAAGCGATGGGATGGTTGATGTAGGGCGAAGCGTCCAGGTCCTTGCGTCGCTGATCCCGGTGTTTGCGCGCGGCGAATGCCAGGGCAGCCAGCACCAAACCAAGGACGGTTTCAACGCGATCGGCATCAGTTCCGTTGGCGCCGATGATGGCCGCGTCCTGGTTAAGCATTTTGCGCAAAAACGGTCACGGTAATCTATCAACCCTAGCATCTCTCGGCCAATACTGCCATTTAGCCGCGCCTTGCGGGCAACGGCATCCCTCGGCATCCAATAGCGCGATGACTAGGTGCGCGCGCCGGGGCAGATCCTGCCCGTCGTTTTCAAACAGGTATTCCGGTTTGTGCTGGGGGCCGACGGTGAACTGGATCAGACCCACCCGTCCGGCGTCGTCCAAGACATGAGCGAAGACGATGAGTCCCCCCTCGAATTGGCGAGATAGGCCGAGCCTTATCGCATTTTTGTCCTTTGTTTCCAAGCTTGCCTGCACATCTGTTATCGCTACCGGCCCACGGCTCAGGATCTCTCGCTTAGCTTGTGCCGCATGCAAAAAGCGCGCGAGCTGACTCGCCGCGAACGCGTTGTTATCCTGGGCCAGGGCGCGCCGTTGGGTTGCCACCGCCTGCTCGTATAAGCCTAAGCGATATTCCAAGGTAGCCAGCGTGTCGAGAAACGCGCTCTCCCCAGGCGCACGTCTGAGCGCTTTGGCCGCGCTCTGGTAGGCGGTGCGTAGCTCATCGGCAGAGGCGCCGGGGTCTTCGGCAACGCTCCACGCCAGGTTATTGAGCAGCGCTGGCGGCGCCCAGGCGTTCTGCAAATATCGTTGGGTGAAGCGCACGTGATCGTCCGGATCCGGATCCAAGAAATACCCCCACGCGCCGATCAAGCCGCTCAGCGAGAGCACGCACACTAGGGCAAACATCGCCTTTGCGCCGGAGCCCAGGGGAGCATCGGTGTCCAAACGAGGAACCGAACGGTAGAGGCCGTAGGTGGACAACACCCCCGCGGCTAAACCGCCGGCGTGGGCCGCCATGTCGATCTGCGGCATCAGTAGCGGCAACGCTAAATTGATGCCGATGATAGACAGCCACCAGCGCAAGGGCTGATAAAAGCCTCCAGGCAGTTTGCGCCGGAAGCGCCAGTTCAAAACCGCGAGCGCCCCCAGCAGCCCAAACAGGGCGGTGGAGGCACCGACCGAGAACAGGGCCCGTCCGGCGAGCGTGGAGGCTAATGCGCCCCCGATGGCGGAGCACATGTAAACCGAAAGAAACCGCTGCCAGCCCATCAAGCGCTCGAGCAATGCGCCCAAGGACAAGAGCGCCAGGGCGTTTACGCCCAGATGAAGGGCATTGGCGTGGAGAAAATTAGCGGCGACCAGCCGGAACCATTGGCCGTCGTTCACTAAGGAAGGCGCATTGGCCCCCATGTCCAACAACCGTAAGGGAGATTGCGCGGCCCCGGTGGCGATTTGCAACCCAAAGGCCAGCGTTATCAGCGCCAGCAAAAGATAGGTTGTCCGTGGGGCCCGTCGCTGCAGGCGTTTGGCGAGGTCTTGCCGGTGCGCGATTTTTTCCCAATGCACGCGGCCATCGGGGAGCTGCAAGATGCGGGAGGCTATCTCTTGGCTTAACAGCGCTATCCCATCGGAAACCGCGAAGGCGCGATCGCGGTAGATAAACAGCCTGTCCTTGGTCCCGAGCACGAGGGTCTGTCTGGGAGGGCGGCCCCAGACATCCAAAGAAAGAACGTCGTCATAGGGAACGTCGATGACCTGGCTGGCCCCGGGTTTTGCCGGTAAGCTCATGTGCGCGGACAGAAACCGGATGGGAGCGGGAACGCTAGAGCGGGTAAGAGCACGCACGACAAGCGCTAGGGCCAGCAGCCCGGACCCGACGATGAGCGTGGTAATCCCCCGACTTATGGACTGCGGATCGCTCAGCGATTCACTCAATACGAAAACTGTGGCCGTCGCCACTGCCGAGACGATGAAGGCTAACCAAAACGACCAAAATGGCGGCTTGTGCAGCGGTATTTCCGCGTGTGTGGCTTGGCCAATCGCGTAGGTTTCGTAGGGTGTGGCCATCAGTTCTGTGACTTCCCTCGATGGGCTCCCAGGGCAAGCTGCCGCGTTTCTTGCCGGTACCCCTCATCACAGCGTAGCACTGGTACCAACTCCTCGGCACACCAACGATTGAGGCTGAGCCGAGCATCGGCCTCCCCGCGTTTGAGAGCCCAGTCCGCGAATTCCGCCATCAGTGCGGCAGCGCCGACGCGCGCGATCGAGAACGCCAACAGGCGGGCGCCGGCCTCTTGAGCCTCTGATCCCGCGTCCCAGTGCCATTGCAGATAATCGCCGAGCCGCATAGCCGAATGCCCGATGCGCTCCCGGATCGCGTCTAGAGAGGGATGATCGATCCGATCCAGCCGCGCCCCGAGGTCTGAGGCGAAATGGGCAAAAACGCCGCGCTCTCTCAAGACCCGCAGCACATCCAAGCTTAAGATGTTCGTAGTCCCTTCCCAGATCGGCAATACCTGGCAGTCCCTGAGCAGGCGTGGCAGCCCGGTGTCTTCAACATACCCTGCTCCGCCGAAGCACTCGATGGCCTCACTCAACACAGCGACCGCCTGCTTCGCAGTGAAAAGCTTAACCACGGGGATCAGCAATCTCAGCATAGCCTGCTCTGATTCGCTAGTTTGGCCCAGTTCGCTCCTGCCCGCGAGTAAGCCCAAATGAAAGGTGAGATGAAACGCCGCTTGAAACTTCACCTCCAAGCGGGCAAGCGTTTCTAAATGCAGAGGATGTTCGCTCAGGCGCTTGCCAAAGGCCTGGCGTTTGCCTGCATAATCGCGGGCGAGCGCAATACCGCGGCGCATGTAACTGACTGCGGCGACCGCATTGTACAAGCGGGTGATATTAAGCAGAGTGGCAATGGTGCGCACGCCTCTCCCTGGTTCGCCGATGAGCCGGGCCGCGGCGCCGTGCAAGCGGAGCTCGGCGGTCGGCATGGCGCATGTTCCGAGCTTATCCTTCAGGCGCTGGATTTCTATCCCGTTCAACCGCCCCTCCCCATTGCGGGTTTCCAGGTAAAAGAGACTCAGCCTGTCATCGCCCGCGATCTTGGCCAACACCATCGCCGCTTCCGCCGTGGTGGCGGAGGTAAACCATTTGGCTCCGTATAAACGATACTGCCCCTCGCTCAGATGCGCTTCCGTGGTAACGCCGCCGACGTCCGAGCCACCGCTGCGCTCGGTCATCCATTGCCCTGAGGTCCAGAAATCGTCCGGCTGCCGTGTGGTGAAACGTTCGAAGGGATGTTTCAGCAAGGCCTCGTCGCCGTAGAGCTCGATGATGCGAGCCGCACCATCGGTCATCGCGAGCGGACAGGAATACATCGCTGATGAAGCGTGAAACAAATAAAGCCGTGCTATTTGATGTAACCGCGACCAAACGCCTTCCTCACGTTGGTAGGCCACCGCCACGATCCCCTCTTCCGCGGATACCCGATGCAACCCCTTCCATCCCCAGGCGGTTTGGATCTCATCCACCCGTCGCCCCCAGGGGTCGAAGTGGATCAGGCGAGGCGGATCCGCCTCGGCGTCTTCGGCCATAGCCAGAATATCGCCGACCACGCGCTCACCGAGCCGTTCAAGGCCAGGGGAGATCGCCGCCAATACCTCTCGCGGAAGGCGCCAGGCGAGAAACTGGCGCAGCAGAGCATCTTCTCGATACTGGTTGCCTAGCCCGGGCCCTACTTGAAAAAACTCTTCCGTCATCGCTTTCCTAATCGTTTACCAGGGCTACGCTTTCCACCAGGGCAGATGTAGCGGGGGCCGACCCGCGCAACAACCCCAAAGGGGAAGGACGCCCAAGTCCTTGAACCAGCAGGGAGACGAACTGCTCGGTCGCGCGTCTGGGGCTGCTCAGAGCTTGTGAAAAAGTCGTCGCGAGCGAAGGGAGGTCGCGTTCCGCCGGAGCGCAGGACCGTTGCGCCGGGAGCGAAACGGCGCGCACGCCCCGCAGGGGCGAGTCCCAAGGATGGGACGAGCAACCGGGGTGTATATTGAAATACATGAGGATTCCGAGCACCCCCGGAACGTGAGATCCCGAGCGCAGCAGATTTTTTCACAAGCTCTCACAACGTCTTGCGTCAACCCTGGTTAGACAGCCCTGAGCGTCTTACAGATGCTCCCGTTTTGTGCTAAGGTTCTGACAAAATGCTCTTACAAAATCAGCCGCGTCCTTAGGCGCCTCTTGCAATATAAAGTGTCCCCCTTCGACTCTTCTGACGTCTAAAGAAGGACAAACCCGTTTAATATCGATAAGCTTATTTTCTGGGACCAACCGATCTCTAGTGGCTTGAATGCAAAGACAGGGAATCGTCAATTCTTGGGTCGGCGCAGTATCCAAGTTAGCAATCGTCTTTAGGCGCTGTCGAATCGCATTCGGGCTCACGGAGCGAAAGTTTGTAGCGATCGCTTTTGCCACTTCATCATCAGCCCCACGGCTCAAAGAAACGGCTTTCACAACAAAAGGCCGGGTCACAAAAAATGCAATGAGAGAAGGCGGCATCGCTGTCAGGATTTTCAATAGCAACGGATTTGGGTTGGTCAAATAGGTCGCTACGAAAATAGCGCCTTTGCATTTTACTCCATCCCTTATCGCCACCTGATAGACAATCGGTCCCGCAAACGACTCCCCTAAGACAATGTTATCTTCATCTTCAGGAAGCTTTTTTCTTATCGTGTCTGTTAACGTGTCGTAATCTTGTGGACCGGATCCCGGGTAGGAGATCACAGTCGTCTCAAACGCTTTGCCTAATTCATTCACAAAAGGTTTAAACAGCAATCCTGTGCCATCGAACGCGGGCAGTAAAATGAGTCGCATAAGCCGTCTCCCTTTGCTCTCCGACTCTTAGCTCTAACTCAAGCACCTGCTTCCCACGGCGGATCTGCTCGTCACAGGAAAGGTTAGTCGAATACAGCCTCTTCCACCCCGCTTGCTTGTTGCAAACCGACGATCTCATCTTTGCCCTCGATGCGGTCAAATCTGGCCCCCGCGATGCGGGCATTGGACAAATCGACCCCACGCATGTTGGCCCCAGAGAAGACCGCGCTGCGCAGATCGCAACCGCTCAAATCGGCATGCGAAAGATCCGTCGCACTGAGATCCGCGAACTTCATCTCGCAGCCGGAAAGCCTGGCGCGGCTCAGATCGGCGCCCTTCAAATTGGCATTCTCCAGCATAGCGCGGATCTTTCCCATCGGCTGGTTCTTGGAATCGGCGGCGAGGTTGGCGTCCTTGAGCTTAGCGCCTTCGAGAACAGCGCGTTTCAAGTCTGCAACGACTCGTGCGCCCGAGAGATCGGCCCCTCTTAGATTGGCATCCACCATCACTACACCGAACAGGCTGGCATGGCGCAAAGAGGCCTTCTCCAGATCGGCGCCGCGCAAGATGGTGATGTCCATATTGCAGCGATCGAGCCTCGCCTTTTGCAGCTTGACCGCGGCCAAATGGGTACCAAAGAGATCGGCTCCTTTGAAATCCACACCCGAGAGGTCGAGTCCCCGCAGGTCCTTGTCGCGGAGATCGGGCCGCTTGTTCTCCTCGCTGCGCGATAACACCTCAAGCACCTCCTCCTTGCTCATGGGCTGATATCCCGCGCCTTGCAGAACGCTCGCGCACGCGAGCAGCAGCCATGCCGTGACCCAAGGTCGGTGAGTGATCGCTTTCGCTGTCCCCATGATTTAACCCCTTCGATCGTTAGCGCCGCCGTCGCTTCATAACGGCAAGCGCACGATCCGTTTCGTCTCGCCGATTTCTAAGCCCAGGCGCAGCTCAGTGGTGGATTCCGCCTCCTGTTTTCCGGGAAAGAACAGGTAACCGTAGGCTAGTTCCCCCGGTTCCACACGGCGGTTGCGCAGCGATTCGTCTTGAAGATCCCGATATATCTCTCCTTCCAAGTTGCCGTAGCGCTCCCCACCTCCGTAGATCGCCCCAGCGGCCGCTCCGACAGCGGCGCCCTTACCCGTCGCTTCCGCGATATTGCCCGAGACGATGCCAACCGCTAGCCCAACGATGGCGCCCGCCGCGCCCGCTAAGGTCGCGGGCTTGAGGCTCCCCGTTATCGTTTCCCCTAGGTCTACGTGGCGATGCACCCGCTCATATGCTTGCTCGGATGACAATAAGGGCCACGCCTGCCCCTGCTGATCGATAAGAAATGTCTGATCCGCCGCGACTTGTGCGGGCTGAGCACCTTGGTTGTCGATCACGAACCGCACCGGCAAAAGCCCTGCCCCGCGGATGTCGAAGTCGAACGCGGCCTTGGCTTGCTTGCGATCGACATAGGCTTGGGCTAATAGCTTGACC
>Ga0187893_10011789_pt1 | contig 12591 bp, 13 predicted proteins | sample MA1701074metaG_FD_139574 | JGI IMG/M metagenome (GOLD analysis project Ga0187893, IMG submission 139574) | White microbial mat communities from a basaltic lava cave in the Kipuka Kanohina Cave System on the Island of Hawaii, USA - MA170107-4 metaG ...
ATCGCAGAGACCCTCGAGCTGCCGATGGGCACGGTGATGTCGCGCCTCTTCCGGGCGCGCGCCGAACTGCGGGCGCTCTGGCGGAAGACGAAGGGGGCGCGGACCACCTAGCAGGCCCGCCGGCGAGCGACATCGCCTCATCTCCGGGGCGGCGGCCCCGGCCGCGTCCGCCACGTCGTCGACTTGAAGCTCGCCGGCGCCGGGGCGGGGAGCGGCGTCGCCGATCCCAGCGCGTCGAAGAAGAGGCGCGCGATCCTCGCGTCCGGCGCGCGCTCGAACGCCAGCCCGGCCAGCGCGTCCTTCTCGCCCATGCGCACCCATTTCACCGTCGCCTCCAGCGGCAGGATGATCGGGACCGACGGAGACTCGAGCCGCACCGTCACTTTGCGCCCCGGCGGCACCATGTACGGGCTGCGCAGCATGAGCCCGTTCTTCGACAGGTCGCACACCTCGCCCGTGATCGCGCCGTCCGGCACCGCCACCAGCACCGGCAGCGCCACGCGCTGCCGCGTCTCGCGCCGGGGCTTCGGCTTGCGCGGCGGGACGCACTCGTGGGGCGGCGGCGGCGCGGGCCGCGGCTTGCGGTAGGCGACCCCGTCGTCGAGCGACCGCAGCAGCTTCGCCAGGAGCTGCAGGCTCGACGGCGTGTGGAAGAACTTCACGCCCGCCATGCTCCCCTCGCCCGACACCGCGCGCGTCCAGCGGATGTCCACCGGCAGCACGATGTCCGCCGACGCCCGGCCCTTGCCCGGAAGCGACAGCGTCATCGACGCGATCTTGCCGCTCCGCAGCCTCCGCAGCGGCACGAGCAGCTGCGCCCCATGGAGGCTCAAGTCGAGGCTGCTGCCCGGGTAGGCGATGTCGAGCCCCGTGATCGACACGGGGATCTCGACGGGCAGGCGCACGTCGCCGCGCACGCGATGGGCGCGCTCCTCGCGCGTCTCACGGATCGTTTGCCCGCACTTGGGGCAGGTCCAGCCGGTCTTCGCCGCCACCACGCCTATTTGTACCCGAACCCGGAACGGCGATTCGCAATTCGCGGAATAATCGGCCCCCGCCCGTATCGAATCGCGCGGAGGATCATCTATGCAGTGCGACGATGCCGTCCGGGCGCTCGATCTGGGCGAACGGACCCCGGAGCTCGAGATCCACCTGTCCGCCTGCGACGCCTGCCGCGCGATCGCCGACGACCAGGCGCAGCTCGGCCGTGCGTTCGAGCGCGCCCGGGCCGAGTGGCGCCCGAGCGCGGACTTCCGCGTCCGGCGGCCGGCGGCCCGCGCGCCGTGGCGCAGGCTCGCCGTCGCCGCCAGCCTCCTCGTCCTCCCGCTCCTGGGATGGGCGGCCGCGACCGTCGCGACGCCGGCGCGCCCGAACCACGACGTCGGCTTCATCCTGCGCACGGGGTCGCGCGAGGCGCCCGCGTCCGACCGCCAGGTCCTGACCACGATGTTCCTTCCGGAGAACCAGCCGTGATGAAGCTCTGGATCGCCGTCTTTACGACCGCCGTCTTCGCCGGCGGCGCCTCGCTCGGGGTGGTCGCCGACCGGAAGGTGCTCAAGCAGCCCCAGGAGGCGCCGCGGGACGGCGGGGGCTGGGGCGGCGGGCCGTCCTACGAGATGTCGGTCACCCGCTTCGCGGACGCGCTCGATCTGACCGACGACCAGAACGAGGCCCTCGACCTCATCCTCGGCGAGACGAAGCGCGACGTCGAGGCGTACAAGCGCGCCATCCGCGCCTCGAGCGACCGCTCGCGCGAGAAGGTGACGGCCCTCCTCACGGACGAGCAGAAGAAGAAGCTCGAGGAGCTCATGGCGGAGGAACGGAAGAAGCGCCACGAGCGCGAGCTCGAGAAGACGATGAAATTCTACGCGACCGTGCTCGGGCTCACCGAGACGCAGTCGACGTCCGCGCGCGCCATCGTCGTCGAGATGAAGGACAAGCGGCGCGCGTACTTCGCCGCCAACGCCCACGGCGGCGACCACTCGAAGATGCGCGCGTTCATGAAGGGCCTTCACGCCGAGCAGGCGAAGCGCTTCGAGGCGGTGCTCACGCCCGAGCAGCAGAAGAAGTACGGCGAGCTCGGCGACTGGTGGGAATGAACCGAAAACCGGCGGGATCAAAATCGGATAGACAGGAGAACGACATGAGGGTAACGGCAGTGGCGGCGATCCTGGCGATCGCCTCGAGCGCGGCGTTCGCGCAGGAAGACCCGATCGAGCGGCAGGTGGAGCGGCTCAAGGACCAGCTCAAGCTCACGGAGGAGCAGGTCGGCAAGGTGCGCGAGGTCCTCAAGAAGAACAACGAGGACATCCGCGGCCTCCTCACCGACGAGCAGAAGAAGACGTACGACGAGAACCTCGCGCGCGGCGGCCGCGGCAACCGCGAGCGCGGCGGCGGCGGCCAGGGCGGCGGCGGCTTCCGGGGCTTCGGCGGCCAGGCCATGCCGTCCACCGACGAGCTCAAGCAGCAGCTCAACCTCACCGACGACCAGGTCACGAAGATCGACGCGCTGCGCGATGAGATCCGCCAGGAGATGCGCGACTTCTTCCAGAGCGGCCCGCAGCGCGACGAGATCCAGAAGAAGATGGAGGAGATCCGCGACGCCGCGATCAGGCGCACGCGCGAGCTCCTCACCGACGAGCAGAAGCCGAAGTTCGACGAGATCGTGAAGACCTTCCAGCAGGGCGGCGGCGACGGCCCCCGCGGCCCGGGCATGGGCCAGCGCGGCCCGCAGCGCCCGTCCGTCGACGAGCGCCTGCGCCGCCTGATGGAGGCGCTCAAGATCGAGAAGGCCGACGAGGCCGCCGCGATCCGCGACGCCGCGAAGAGGGTCATCGAGGCGCAGTACGCGCTCGAGGACTACGACCGCGAGGTCCGCACGAAGGTCGACGAGCTCTCGAAGAAGGCCGAGATCACGGACGACGAGGTCAAGACGAACCTCGAGGAGCTCCGCACGGTGCGCAAGGACAAGGACAAGGCCGTGAAGGACGCGCAGAAGGGGCTCGCCGAGATCATCACGTACAAGCAGGAGCTGGAATTCATCAAGCAGGGAATCCTGAGATAACGCAGGCGAGAGGGGCCCGGGAACGACCGGGCCCCTCTTTGATTTCGGACGTCGGATTTCGGATTTCGGTTGTCAGAAGGGCGCCGAAATCCGAAATCCGAAATCCGAAATCTGACCATGCTGCTCGGAAAAATACTCAGCGGGAAAGGCGTCGTCACCGAGACGCAAGTGGACGAAGCTCTGCGTCTGCGGCAGCCCGGCGAGCGCATCGGGCAGACGCTCGTCCGGCTCGGCCACGCGGAGGAGGACGACGTCCTCCACGCGCTCTCCGAGCAGACGCGGATCCCCTACGTCGACCTCGTCGGGGTCGAGGTCGCCCCGGACGTCCTCCAGCAGGTCGCCGTCAAGACCGTCTTCAAGCGGAAGGTCCTCCCCATCTCGCGCGACAACGGCACGCTCCGGGTCGCCCTCTCCGACCCGCTCGACCTCGACGTGCTCGACGAGCTGCGCCTGCTCACGAAGCTCGACGTCGACCCCGTCATCGGCAAGCCGGACGAGATCGACCGCCTGATCAAGAAGTACTACGGCGTCGGGGCCGACGAGGTCGGTCGCATGGTCGACGCGCAGAAGGAGGAGATCCAGGTCCTCAAGGAGTCGGGCGAGGCGGACCGCGAAGCGCTCGAGATGGCCGAGGACGCGGGCCTCATCAAGTTCGTCAACCAGCTCTTCACCGAGGCGATCCGCGAGCGCGCCAGCGACATCCACGTCGAGCCGATGGAGGACCGCCTGCGCATCCGCTACCGCGTGGACGGCGTGCTCCACCAGGTGCCGGTCCCGAAGGAGGTCAGCCGCTTCACGAGCGCGATCATCTCGCGCGTGAAGATCATGTCGAACCTGAACATCGCCGAGAAGCGCGTGCCGCAGGACGGGCGCATCATGCTGAAGGCGCTGGGGCACGAGATCGACGTGCGCGTGTCGATCATCCCGAACGTGTGGGGCGAGGGCATCTGCCTGCGCCTCCTCGACCGCCAGAACATCCAGCTCACGCTCGAGGACCTGGGGATGCCGGCGGCGCTGCTCGTCGAATTCCGCAAGCTCATCGAGGAGCCGCACGGGATCCTGCTCGTGACGGGGCCGACCGGCAGCGGCAAGACGACCACGCTCTACGCGGCGCTGCAGAAGATCAACTCGGTGGAAGACAAGATCATCACCGTCGAGGACCCGGTGGAGTACCAGCTCCCCGGCATCAAGCAGATCCAGGTGAACACGAAGGTGGGGCTGACGTTCGCGGGCGGCCTGCGGTCGATCCTGCGCCACGACCCGGACATCATCATGATCGGCGAGATCCGCGACCTCGAGACGGCGGAGATCGCGGTGCAGTCGGCGCTCACGGGCCACCTGGTGTTCTCGACGCTCCACACGAACGACGCGCCGAGCGCGGTGACGCGGCTCGTCGACATGGGCCTGGAGCCCTTCCTCGTCGGGTCGACCGTCGAGGGCCTGATGGCGCAGCGCCTCGTGCGGCGGATCTGCAAGAAGTGCAAGGAGCAGGCGCCCGTCGACGGCTACGCGAAGGGCGTGCTGCCCGAGGACATCCAGGTCGTCTGGCGCGGCAAGGGGTGCGACGACTGCCGCAAGACGGGCTACCGCGGCCGGCAGGGCGTCTTCGAGCTCATCGTGGTCGACGACGAGGTGCGCGACATGGTGCTCCGGCGCGAGGGGGCCAACAAGATCAAGTCGTTCTGCATGAAGGAGCGCGGCATGCGGACGCTGCGCCAGGACGGATGGGACCGCGTGCGCGCGGGGGTGACGACGCCGGAAGAGGTCATTCGTATTACGAAGGCGGACAAGTTTTAGCTGAAGACTGAGAGCCGACCACCGCCATGCCCCAATACGCCTACAAAGCCAAGAAAGATGACGGCAGCGTCGTCGCGGGGACGATGCAGGCCGACAACGAGCGCACGCTCCTCGATTCGCTCGGCCGGCAGGGCGTCTTCCCGCTCGAGGTGGAGCTGCGCAGCGACGAGAAGGTGTCGGCCGCGCAGGCCGCGCGGAAGTCGCGACGGCCCGTCAAGACGGCGGACATCGGCCTCTTTACGCAGCAGCTCGCGGACCTCCTGAAGGCGGGGGTGCCGCTCCACAAGGCGCTCACGACGCTCGAGAACCAGAGCTCGGTCGCGAGCCTGTCGGACATGATCGACGAGATCGCGAAGGACGTCGCGGCCGGCAAGCCGCTCCACGAAGCGCTCGTCAAGCACCCGAAGCAGTTCAACCTGCTCTTCACGAGCATGGTGAGGGCGGGCGAGACGGGCGGGTTCCTGGAGGACGTGCTCTATCGCCTGGCGAGCTTCATCGAGAAGGACGAGGAGCTGAAGAGCCGCATCTGGAGCGCGCTCGCGTACCCCATCCTCCTTATTGTTCTCGGCGCGGGCGCGATCGGGTTCCTCATGGTCTTCTTCATCCCGCGCTTCTCGGCGATCTTCGAGAGCATGAAGGCGAACCTGCCGTGGCCGACGCAGGTGACCATGAAGGTGAGCTTTTTCTTCCGCGACTACTGGATGGTGCCGCTGGCGGCGGCGCTCCTCGTGCCGGTCGTCTGGCAGCGGATCAAGGAGACGTTCTCGGGGCGGCGCACGATCGACCGGATCAAGATCACGACGCCCCTCTTCGGCGACATCGCCAAGAAGAACGCGATCGCGCGCTTCACGCGGTCGCTGGGCACGATGCTGAAGAGCGGCGTTCCCATTCTCTCCGCGCTCTCGATCTCCAAGGAGGCGATGGGGAACGTGATCCTCATGCAGGACATCGACGAGGCCTCCGCGGGCGTGAAGCAGGGGCGGTCGCTGGCGGAGATCCTGCGGCGGAGCCGCTACTTCCCCGCGATGGTGCTCGACATGATCGCCATCGGCGAGGAGTCGGGGAATCTGGACGAGGTGCTGGTCAACGTGGCCGACAGCTACGACAAGCAGGTGGACCGGGCGATGAAGGTGTTCGTCTCGCTCTTCGAGCCGTTCCTGCTGGTCGTGATGGCGGCGATCGTGGGCTTCGTCGTGGTGTCGATGCTCCTTCCGGTGTTCACGCTCTCATCCATGATGGGCAAATAGGAGGCTGTTCCATGCGCAACAGGCGTAGGCGGCAGGCGGGATTCACCCTCATCGAGCTGCTGCTCGTCGTGGTCATCATCGGGATTCTCGCGGCGATCGTCGTGCCGCGGCTCGTGGGCCGGACGGAGGACGCGAACATCTCCGCGGCCAAGCAGCAGCTGGCGATCTTCCGGAACATGCTGTCGACCTACGAGATCGACAACGGGAACTACCCGACGACGGAGCAGGGGCTGCGCGCGCTGGTGGAGAAGCCGAGCGGCTCCCCCGAGCCGAAGAAGTGGAAGCGGCTCCTGGACGCGACGGAGATTCCCAAGGACCCGTGGGGCAACGAGTACCAGTACAAGTGCCCCGGCGACAAAAACACGGACGGCTTCGACCTCGTCTGCTCCGGCAAGGACGGGGCGGCGGGGACGGAGGACGACATCGAGAGATGAGAACCGGATTCCCGACTCCCGTCCCCGGCTACACGCTCGTGCAGCTCCACGTCGCGCTGGTTGGCGCCTGCCTTCTGAGCGTGATTTGGGGGCGCTGGCCACTCGTCAGCCGCTCGGGGTGAACCCCTGAGTCTGAGGCAAGATGCCAGTTGGCGATCTTCAGGAGCATGATCCAAACGTACGAACTCGACCACGGAGCCGCCCCCACAAGGGAGCAGGGCCTCGCGGCGCTCATCCGTGGCCCGCGGAGATTCCTCGACGCGTACGAGATCCCGCCGGATCCCTGGGGGCGCGCGTACGTCTGTCGCCGGCAAGACGTGTACTGGCAGGTGCTCAGCGTTGGTCGGGACGGCCGGGAAGGAACCAGGGATGACATCCGCTGAGCCCGTCACCAGGCGCGAAGCGCGACACGCATCGGAAACCCGGAATCGGGAATCCGGAATCGGCTCCCGTCGTCGCGTCGATTGCCGTGGATTCACCCTCTACGAAGTCGTTCTCGTGATGGTCCTCATCTTCATCATGGCCGCCGTCGTCGCGCCCTCCTTCTCCTCGTTCCTCCCCGCGTACAAGGTGCAGAAGGCCGGCGACGTCGTCATCGCCACCGCCGGCAAGGCGCACACCGACGCGGTCCTCACCCTCCGGCGGCATCGCCTCTACTTCGTCACGGCGCCGCCCGAGGGCGAGAACCCGTACACGTACCTCGGCTACGAGGAGGACCCGCTTCGCGACCCGGGCGTCTTCCGCAAGCTCGGCGCGTGGGGCGAGCCCGAGCCGCTCGGCGACGACGTCACCTTCGAGTCGCTCGAAGGCGCGCAGGAGGACCCCGACACGAAAGCGAAGTACTACGACTTCAACCCCGACGGCACGGCGACCGAGGGTCGCATCACGATCGCGCATCCGAAGGGCGACCGCGTGACGATCAAGATCGATGCGGCGACCGGGAGAGTCACGGTCGAGGAGACGCCAGAGTGATGCGAATCACGAATCACGAATCACGAATCACGGACCGCTGGCCCCGCGATTCGCGTTCGGGCTTCACCCTCGTCGAAGTGCTGGTCGCCCTGGTCGTCATGGGCTCCGCCATCGCCATCCTCGCGCAGGGATTCACCACCGGCGGCGGCGCCTCCGTCACCGCGCAGAACCGCACGAAAGCGGTCTGGCTCGCGGAGGAGAAAATGGCCGACCTCGAGTCCGCCGTCCTCCCGCTCAACCTCGGCCAGTCCGGCTCCTACACCGACAACCCGGACTGGAAGTGGGAGGTGAAGAGCGACAGCACCACCGTCGCCGGCCTCTACCAGATGACCGTCACGATCACCTGGAAGGAGCGGCACCAGGACCGCACGTACCACCTCGTGCGACTGATGCGGGAGCGCCCGTCGGCGACGGAACAATGAAGACGCGCGCCGGCTTCACCTTGATGGAGCTCATCGTCGCGATGATCATCTTCACCGCGATCGCGGGCGCCTCCTGGGCGCTCCTCGACGCGGGCCGCGGCGTCTCCGCCCACGCCAACTACGAGGCCGCCCGCCAGCAGGCCGCGCGGCGCGCGCTCCGCGCCATCGCGACCGACCTCCGCGGCGCGTGGAGCGCCGTCTCGTCCCTCGACACCGGCTTCGTCGGCACGAGCGCCGGCTCCGAGCAGCTCCCGCTCGACACGCTCACGTTCGTCTCGTTCGCGAACCACCCTGCCGCCGTCACGCCGTCCAGCGGGACCGCGGAGAAGGAAATGGACCTCGCGCGCGTCGCGTGGTCGATCGACCAGGACACGCGCACGGAGCAGGACGGGCTCGTCCGCGAGCTCCGGAAGCGCATCACGGAGTCCGTCACCGTCGTCGACCCCGGCCAGTACCTCACCGAGATCTCGAAGGACGTCGTCGGCCTCAACTTCCGGTACTACGACGGCGGCGGGTGGGTCGACACGTGGGACTCCGCGCTCTCCATGACCGTCCCGAAGGCGGTCGAGGTCACGATCAAGGTCCGCGGCGTGTGGCGCGGCGTCGAGGAGATCGACTCCTTCACCACGCGCGTCTGGCTGCCGGTGGCGGCGCAGGCGCCGAGGAAGGAGGCCCAATGAAGCGCGGGCGCGACAACCAGCGCGGCGTGGCGTTGATCATCGTCCTCTTTCTTTCCGCCGTCCTCACGCTCATGATGTACGCGTTCCTGCGCGAGATGCAGGTGGAGTACTCGCTCGCCAGCTCGCTCGCCGCCGAGAAGCAGGCCGAGCAGCTCGCCTACGGGGCGATCGACAAGGCGTTCGCCGGCATCGCGGCCGAGGGCGTCGCGCCGGCCACGCTGACCAGCCCCTGGTACAACAACCCGGAGGAGTTCTACGAGATGGAAGTGACGGACCCGGACGGGCTTGTCGTCGGCGTCTACACCACCATCCGCGCGAACGCCGCGGGCGAGACCGCGCCGCTCTTCGGGATCATGGACGAGGCCTCGAAGGTCAACATCAACACCGCCCCGCGCGAGCAGCTCATGAAGCTCCCGCGCATGACCGACGAGATCGCCGACTCGATCATCGACTGGCGCGACACGGACGAGACGCCCACCGGCACGGGCGGCGAGAACGCGTACTACCTGTCGCTCCAGCCCGGCTACGCGTGCAAGAACGGGTTCTTCGACACCGTCGAGGAGCTCCTCCTCGTCAAGGGCGTGACGCCCGAGATCCTCTACGGCGAGGACCTGAACCAGAACGGCGTGCTCGACCCGTCGGAGGACGACGGCGACAAGACGCCCCCGAACGACAACGGCGACGGCGTGCTCGACGTCGGCCTCATCGCGGTCGCGACCGTCGTCTCGTACGACAAGAACGTGCGCGCCGACGGCACCGCGCGGATCAACATCAACACGGCGACGAATCAGCAGCTCCAGCAGGCGCTGGGCGACGTCCTGAACGGCCAGCAGATCAACAACATCCCGCTCCGGCGCCAGGCGATCGCCACCGCGACCAACGGCCCCGGCTTCCGCAGCGGGGCCGACCTCATGGACTTCCCCGGGATCCCGCTCGGCGGCATCAACGCGCAGCAGTACCGCCAGATCGCCGACCGCGTGACGGCCGTCGATGCCGAGGACGTCCCCGGGCTCATCAACATCAACACGGCCACGAAGCGCGTCCTCGAGACTATCGCCGACTGGACCGCGGAGGACGTGGCCGCCGTCATGGAGTACCGCACCACGCCCGGCTCGGACTTGTCGAATATCGGATGGGTGACGAACGTGCTGCCCGTGCCGAAGATGCAATCGGCCGGGCCCTTCCTGACCGTGCGGTCCTGGCAGTACCGGATCGACGCGATCGGGCGCGCGGGACCGAAGTCCGAGCTCGCCGCGACCGATCTCGGGAGCACCTCGTCGCGCCGTGCGGGGCCGGTGCCGCCGCCGCGCGTCATGAAGCGCTTCGCGGCGATTTACGACAAGGCCGCCACACCGGCGCGGCTGGTGTATTTCAAAGAGGTGAGCAAGCTGGGGCTGCCCTATCCGGTCCAGGAGCCGCGAGAGCCATGAGAGTCGAAGCATTGGCATGAGCAATCTCACGGTCGTTTCCGTCGGCGAAAAGACGCTCGGCGTCGTGAGCGCGCGCTCCACCCCGTCGGGCGTGGAGCTCATGCGCGCCGCGAGCGCGCCGCTGCCGGACGACTTCGCGAAGGCGGAGGCGGGTGTGCGAGCGTCGCAGCTCAAGGGCGCGCTCTCCGCCTGCGGCGGGCCGAACGGCCGCACGGCGCTCGCGATCCCGCGCTCGATGGCGATCCTGCGCGAGTTCGACCTGCCGAAGGGCTCCGCCGAGGAGCTCCTCCAGATGGCGCGCTTCCAGATCGAGAAGGAGCTGCCGCTCCCCGTCGACCAGGTGCGGTACTCGTACGTCGAGACGCCGGGGCCCGACGGCAAGGTGCACGTCTCGATGGCGGCGGTGCCGAAGGACAAGCTCGACCCGCTCATGGCCGCGCTCGCGGAGGCCGGATGCCACGTCCAGAGCGCCTATGTCAGCGCGTTCGGCCTGGCGAGCCTGCTTCCGACCGACGCGAAGCTCGAGGGCGGCTCCGCGCTCGTCGGGCTGGCCGACGGCGCGCTCGAGGTGCTCGTCGTGGAGGCGGGCTCGGTCGCGCTCTCGCGGTCCGTGCCGATGCGCGAGGCATCGCCCGACGGCATGGCCACCGAGGTGAACCGCGCGATGCTCTCGTACGGCGCGCGCGGCGCGGGCCACGAGGTGAAACGCGTGCTCATCGCCGGCGAGGGCGGCGACGCGGACGAGATGGTCTCCGCGCTCAAGGAACGGCTGGGGACGAGCGTGGACCGGCTCGTCATGAACGGCTGGATCACGCGGCAGGGCGACGTGAAGGTCGGGCTCGACCTGGCGGCGACGGCGGGCGTGTGCGTGGGGGCCCTCCGCGGGCACGTCGCGATGCCGAATGTGCTCAAGACGCCCGCGGTGGTGAAGACGTTCAAGCTCAAGCCCGCGCACCGGATCGCGATCCTCGCGTCGGCGATCGCCATCGCGCTCGTCGCGTGGTCGCAGATGGCGCTCTCGGACCGCCGGAGCGAGCTCGCGAGGCTCAAGACGGAGCTGAAATCGCTGGAGCCCGACGCGGCGTCCGTACGTCAGATGAAGGAGCGCGTGAAGCTCGTGTCGCTCTGGGACGAGGCGCGCTACCCGTACGTCGAGGTGTTCGAGGCGCTGCGGCAGAAGATCGACCCGAAGAAGCTGTGGCTGACGACGTTCACGCTGGACGACGCGGGGACGATGCGCGTGCAGGGGAAGGCGAAGAGCGACAACCACGTGCAGGAGATGGTGGCGGCGCTGCAGTCGCAGAAGAGCAGGGTGTTCGACAAGGTGGAGGTCGAGTACACGAAGGCGACGCAGGACAAGTCGGAATACAAGGTGGACTTCGCGGTGAAGCTCCGGGTGGCGGGGCTCACGGCGCCGAAACGGAAATAAAACGCGGTTTCGCGTATCAGACAGGAAACGCATGGACAGGCAGCGGCTCATGGTCATCGGGGTGCTCGGCTTGGCGGCCGCCTGGATGATCGACCGCCTGTACGTCAGCCCGTGGTGGGAGGAGATGAAGAAGGCGGACGCGGACGCGAAGAAGCTCCGCGGCCAGGTCGACGCGGCGAAGGAGACGCTCGCGCAGCAGCCGCGGGTCACGAAACAGTGGAAGGCGCTCAACGCGCGGCTGCACCCGGAGCGCGAGACGGACACGGCGCTGGAATTCGTGATGGGAATGGGCGACCTGTGCTCGCGCGCGGGCGTCTCGAACCTGTCGACGAAGATCGGCCGGGAGCAGAAGCTCGGCGAGAGGGGGCAGTTCACGGAGTACGCCGTCGAAACGAACTTCCAGGCGACGTGGCCGTCGCTCGTGAAGCTCCTCATCGCGGTGGACAACGAGGAGGCGTTCCTGCGCGTGCAGCGGATCGCCGTGACCTCCCGCGAGAAGGAGGAGCGCCTGGACGTCGAGATGCGGGTCAGCACGGTTGAGATGCGCTAGGAGTGCACGCGGTGAAAGCACAACGACATCGAAGCAAGGAGGGGGGGACCCGATGATGAGCTTGATGCTCACCCTCTGCGCGCTCGCGCCGGACGACCTCGCCGTCGACCGCGTGCGGGGCGTGCTCGGCGGCGTCGTGGCGCTCGGCGCGTCGCTCCAGGAGCAGCCGCGCGGGCGCGCCAGGCGGAAGATCGAGGATTACAAGCCGCTCGTCGATACGAACATCTTCGCGCCCTGGAAGCCGCCCAAGCCGGAGAAGAAGGACCCGCCGCCGAAGAAGGACCCGGAGAAGAAGGACCCGCCCCCCCCCCCCCCGCCCGACCCCCTCCTCGTCACCCGCCTCTACTTCAACGAGGCGGAGAAGCGCTTCGAGGTCGTCATCGAGGACAAGAAGAAGCGGGAGATCCGCTGGATGAAACCGGGCGACCAGATCGACGGCTGGACCATCGTCACGGTCGTCGCCGACAGGATGTCCGCGAAGAAGAAGGACGCCGAGCGCGAGTTCAGGCTCGGCGAGACGATCAACGGCGTCGCCCCGCCGCCCCGCCCCCTCGACGAGAAGGAGG
>Ga0187893_10011790_pt1 | contig 12590 bp, 9 predicted proteins | sample MA1701074metaG_FD_139574 | JGI IMG/M metagenome (GOLD analysis project Ga0187893, IMG submission 139574) | White microbial mat communities from a basaltic lava cave in the Kipuka Kanohina Cave System on the Island of Hawaii, USA - MA170107-4 metaG ...
CCGGCCACCGCGGTGAGGGTGGCGGCCCGCTCCACGAGGCGCTCCCCGAGGCCGGCCAGGGCCTCGTAGCCGGTCCGGCCCGTGGCCCCCGCTACCACCGGCTCCACCTCGGCCACCGCCGCGCTCGCCCCGGCGGCGAAGGCCCGGGCCACCTCCAGCGACGACGCCACGGCGCCGTTGGACTGCACGAGGGCCCGGGCCGCCTCCACGTCGTCCGGGCTCATCCCCCGGCCCAGCAGGGGTCCGAGCTCGGCCCGGGTGGCGGGGATGGCCAGGGCCCGGATCACCGGCAGGGTGTAGACGCCCTCGAGGAGGTCGTTGCCCGCCGGCTTGCCCAGCTCCGCGGGGCTGGCCACCACGTCGAGCACGTCGTCCACGATCTGGAAGGCCATGCCGAGGCGCTGGCCGTAGGTGGTGAGCGCCTCCACCGAGCGCCGGTCGAGCCCGGCGGTGATGGCGCCCACCCGGCACGCCGTGGCCATGAGTGACGCCGTCTTGCCCTCGATCGAGGTGAGGTAGGCGGCCTCGGACCGGCCCAGGTCGAAGGCGTGGGCCAGCTCGCCCACCTGGCCCTCGCACAGCCTCCCGATGGTGGCGGCGAGGAGGCCGGCGACCTCGGTGCCCAGCGAGGCGGCGATCTCGGAGGCCCGGGCCAGGAGGTAGTCCCCGGCGAGGATGGCCACGAGGTTCCCCCAGCGGGCGTTCACGCTCTCCACCCCCCGGCGGGTGGTGGCCTCGTCCATCACGTCGTCGTGGTAGAGCGACCCCAGGTGGACGAGCTCCACGGCGCACGCCCCCGAGACCACGTCCTCGGCCGCCGGGGAGCCGTCGAGGGCGCCGACGACCATGGCCAGGGCGGGCCGGAGGCGCTTGCCCCCGGCGGGGAGGAGGTGGGCGGCCACCTGGGTGAGGAAGGGGTCGGTGGAGGCGACCGAGGCGTCGAGGGCGCCCTCGAGGCGGGCCAGGTCGCCCTCGAGGGTGGGCACGGCGAGCAGCGGGGCGAGGCTGTCCACGCCCAGACGGTACGCCAAGCGAGTGCTCAACTCCCAAGCCGCGCCGGGGCCACTGGTCGCGAATGGCAAGCCGGACGGCGCCGAGCTCGTTCCCCACCCGGCGGGGCCCAGCTCGGGGTGGCGAGGCGGCCGGGTTCGGGTCGGGAGGACCGGCTGGAACACCCGGGGCCGGATGCGCGTTGGTTCTTCCGCGGGTCCCGGTAGAGTGGGGACCGAGCTTGCCGCTCCCCAGCGTTGCCACGACCGGAGTGCCGGGGACGGCAGGAAAGGGGTTTCGGTTGTTCGAGCGCTTCACCGACAGGGCACGACGAGTGGTGGTGCTGGCCCAGGAGGAGGCGCGGCTGCTCAACCACAACTACATCGGCACCGAGCACATCCTCCTCGGGCTCATCCACGAGGGCGAGGGCGTGGCCGCCAAGGCCCTCGAGTCCCTGGGCATCTCCCTCGAGGCGGTGCGCAACCAGGTCGAGGAGATCATCGGCCAGGGGGGCTCCTCGCCCTCGGGCCACATCCCCTTCACCCCCCGGGCCAAGAAGGTCCTCGAGCTCTCCCTGCGGGAGGCCCTCCAGCTCGGCCACAACTACATCGGCACCGAGCACATCCTCCTCGGGCTCATCCGGGAGGGCGAGGGGGTGGCGGCCCAGGTGCTCGTGAAGCTGGGGGCCGACCTGTCCCGGGTGCGCCAGCAGGTCATCCAGCTGCTCAGCGGCTACTCGGGCAAGGAGACGGCCGGTGCCCCCTCCGGGGAGAGCGCGCCCACGGGCTCGCTCGTGCTCGACCAGTTCGGCCGCAACCTCACCCAGCTCGCCCGCGACCACAAGCTCGACCCCGTCATCGGGCGCGAGCGGGAGCTCGAGCGGGTCATGCAGGTGCTGTCCCGGCGGACGAAGAACAACCCCGTGCTCATCGGCGAGCCCGGCGTGGGCAAGACCGCCATCGTCGAGGGCCTCTCCCAGCGGATCGTGAGCAACGACATCCCCGAGACGCTGAAGGGCAAGCAGCTCTACACCCTCGACCTCGGCGCCCTCGTGGCCGGGTCGCGCTACCGGGGGGACTTCGAGGAGCGGCTCAAGAAGGTCCTCAAGGAGATCCGCACCCGGGGCGACATCATCCTCTTCATCGACGAGCTCCACACCCTCGTGGGGGCGGGCGCGGCCGAGGGGGCCATCGACGCCGCCTCCATCCTCAAGCCCATGCTGGCCCGGGGCGAGCTCCAGACCATCGGAGCCACCACCCTCGACGAGTACCGCAAGCACCTCGAGAAGGACGCCGCCCTCGAGCGGCGGTTCCAGCCCATCAAGGTCGACGAGCCCACGGTGTCGCACACCATCGAGATCCTCAAGGGCGTCCGGGACCGCTACGAGAGCCACCACCGGGTCACGATCACCGACCAGGCCGTGGTGGCCGCCGCCAACCTCTCCGATCGCTACATCTCCGACCGCCACCTGCCCGACAAGGCCATCGACCTCATCGACGAGGCCGGCAGCCGCATGGTGATGCAGCGCATGAAGACGCCGCCCGACTACCGCGAGCTCGAGGACGAGCTGGCCAAGGTCCGGCGCGAGAAGGAGTCGGCCATCGAGGAGCAGCAGTTCGAGCGGGCGGCCAAGCTCCGCGACAGCGAGCGCGAGCTGCTCGAGCGCAAGGCGGCCAAGGAGACCGAGTGGCGCACGGCCGGCGTCGACCTCTTCGACGAGGTCGACGAGGAGGCCATCGCCGAGGTCCTCGCCCTCTGGACCGGGATCCCCGTCTACAAGCTCACCGAGGAGGAGACGGCCAAGCTCCTGCGCATGGAGGACGAGCTCCACAAGCGCGTCATCGGCCAGGAGAACGCCATCCGGGCCGTCTCCCAGGCCATCCGCCGCACTCGGGCCGGGCTCAAGGACCCCAAGCGGCCCAGCGGGTCGTTCATCTTCCTCGGACCCTCCGGGGTGGGCAAGACCGAGCTGGCCAAGACCCTGGCCGAGTTCCTCTTCGGCGACGAGGGCCACCTCATCCAGCTCGACATGAGCGAGTACATGGAGAAGCACACGGTGAGCCGCCTCGTCGGCTCGCCCCCGGGGTACGTGGGCTACGAGGAGGGCGGCCAGCTCACCGAGGCCGTCCGGCGCAAGCCCTTCTCGGTCGTGCTCTTCGACGAGGTCGAGAAGGCCCACCCCGACGTCTTCAACTCGCTGCTGCAGATCCTCGAGGACGGGCGCCTCACCGACGCCCAGGGCCGCACCGTCGACTTCAAGAACACCGTCCTCATCATGACCTCGAACCTGGGCACCGCCGACCTCCGCAAGGCGGCCGTGGGGTTCCAGAAGAGCTCGGAGGCCATGACCTACGAGAAGATGAAGGACAAGGTCAACGACGCCCTCAAGGCCCACTTCCGGCCCGAGTTCCTCAACCGCATCGACGAGGTCATCGTCTTCCACGAGCTCACCCAGGAGGAGGTCACCCGGATCGTCGACCACATGATCCGCCGGGTGCGCCAGCAGCTCGAGGGCCAGGGCATCGCCCTGGAGCTCACCGAGGCGGCCAAGGTCCACCTGGCCCAGAAGGGTTATGACCCCACCCTGGGGGCCCGGCCCCTGCGCCGGGCCATCCAGCGCCTCGTCGAGGATCCGCTCTCGGAGAAGCTGCTGTGGAAGGGCTTCCACGCCGGCGACACCGTCGTGGTCGACGCCGTCGACGGGGAGATCACCTTCCGCTCGGTGGAGGGCCTGGCCGCCCCGGTCGAGGAGCTGGCCGAGACCGGTCCCGCCGAGTAGCCCGGCCATCCCCCGCCCCGCCATCGTCGCCGCCGCGCCCCGGCGGCGGGGCCGGGTCGTGCTCTACGCCCTAGTCCTCCTGCTTGCCGGCAGCGGGTGCCAGGCCCGCCTCGCCGTCGACGTCACCGTCCACGGCGACGGCTCGGGCCGCATCGAGGCCGGGCTCGGCCTCGACGACGACGCCCTGGCCGAGCTCGGCGACCCGGCCCAGGCCCTCGCCCTCGACGACCTGCGCACCGCCGGCTGGGAGGTGCGGGGGCCCCGGCGGGAGGGCGACGGGCGCACGTGGGTGCGGGTGGCGAAGGGCTTCGCCGATCCCGGGGAGGCCGGCGCCGTGGCCGCCGAGCTCGGCGGCACCGGCGGCATCCTCGGCGACCTGACCGTGACCTCCTCCGGCGGGGTGCTCCGCCGGCGCACGACCCTCACCGGCACCGTCGACCTCACCGCCGGCCTCGGGACCCTGGCCGACCCCGGGCTCGCCGACGTGGTGGGCGAGGTGCCCATCGGGCTCGGCGTCGACGACCTCCGGCGCCGGTTCGGCGAGGGCTACGAGCAGGCGGTGGAGGTGGAGGTGACCGCCGACCTGCCCGGCGAGCGCCGGGTGTGGCGCCCCCAGCTCGGCGAGGTGACGACCCTGGCCCTCGAGGCCCGGGGCTGGCGGCTCGTGCCGGCGGTGCCCGGCGCCCTCGCCCTCGCCTTCGCCCTCGTGGCCGTGTCCGCCGCCACCGCCGGGCCCCGGCGCCGGGCCCGGGTGCGCCGCCGGCGCCGCCGCATGGCCTGAGGCGCCCCGGGCCGGGCCGGGCGCCCCGGGCCGGGCCGGGTGTCACAGGCCGTCCCTAGCCTCCGGGCGATGTCGGGCGACCGGGGAGGGTTCCGCTGCGGGGAGTGCGAGGCCGCCGTGGCCCGGTGGCTGGGGCGGTGCCCCCGCTGCGGGGCCTGGGGGTCGCTGGTGCGGTGCCTGGCCGGCGGGGACCACCGGGGTGGGGTCGCGGCGGCGTCCGCTCCCCGCCGCCTCGCCGAGGTCGACCCCGGGCCCAGCGCGGCGGTGGCCACCGGCCTGGGCGAGGTCGACCGGGTGCTCGGCGGCGGCCTCGTACCCGGGTCGGTCACGCTCCTCGCTGGGGAGCCGGGCGTGGGCAAGTCCACCCTCGCCGTCCAGGCCCTGGCCTCGCTGGCCCGCCGGGGGGCCCGCTGCCTGCTCGTGGCGGCCGAGGAGTCGGTGGCCCAGGTGGCGAGCCGGGCTCGCCGCCTCGTGCCCGCCGAGGGGGCCGGCCTCGAGCTCTGGGTGGTGGGGGCCACCGACGTCGCCACCGTCGAGGCCCGGGTGGGCGAGCTCGAGCCCACCCACGTCGTCGTCGACTCCGTCCAGGCCATCACTGACGGGCAGGCCCAGGCCGTGGCGGGCTCGGTGGCCCAGGTCCGGGGCTGCGCCCACCGCCTGGCCGCCGTGGCCCGGGCCACGGCCACGTCCATGGTGCTCGTCGGCCACGTCACCAAGGACGGGTCCCTGGCCGGTCCCCGCGCCCTCGAGCACCTCGTCGACACCGTGCTCACCTTCACCGGCGACCGCCACCACACCCTGCGCCTCCTGCGGGCGTCGAAGCACCGCTTCGGCTCCACCGGGGAGCTCGGGCTCTTCGAGATGACCGAGTCGGGCCTCGAGGCGGTGGCCGACGCCGGCACCCTCTTCCTGGCCGACCGCTGCGCCGGGGTGCCCGGGTCGGTGGCCATCCCCACCATGGAGGGCCGGCGGCCGCTCGTCGTGGAGGTCCAGGCCCTCGTCGCCCCGGCCCACGGCTCGCCCCGCCGCAGCGCCCAGGGGCTCGACGGTGGGCGCCTGGGGATGGTGCTGGCCGTGCTCGACCGCCGGGTGGGCCTGCGGGTGGCCACGAGCGACGTCGTCGCCCTCGCCATCGGGGGCGTGCGGGTCACCGAGCCGGCGGCCGATGCCGGCGTCGCCCTGGCCGTGGCCTCCTCGGTCACCGGGGTGGCCGTGCCCGGCGACGTCGTGGCCTGCGGGGAGGTGGGCCTGGGCGGCGAGCTCCGCCAGGTGCCCCTCCTGGGGCGGCGCCTGGCCGAGTCGGCCCGCCTCGGGTTCCGCCGGGCCCTCGTGCCCGGGGCCGCCCCCGAGGGGCCCGAGGGCCTGGCCCTCGTGCGCGCCGCCACCCTGGCCGAGGGCCTCGCCGCCCTGGGCCTCGCCACCCCGGGCGCGGCCCCCGGACGTCCCCGGGCGGTGCGGGGGGCCCGGGTGGCACCCACTACCATGACCAGGTGCCCATCCAACGGTATGGGCCGCTGAGCCAGGCGCTCACCGGCGTGGCACCCGGTACCGCCCTGCGTGACGGTCTCGATCGGATCCTCCATGCCGACCGGGGTGCCCTCATCGTGCTCGGCGACGGCCCGGACGTCCTCGCCATCTGCTCCGGCGGCTTCCTCCTCGATGCCGAGTTCTCGCCCCAGCGGCTGGCCGAGCTGGCCAAGATGGACGGGGCCATCATCCTCGCCGCCGACTGCAGCCGCATCGCCCGGGCCAACGTCCACCTCGTGCCCGACCACGCCATCCCCACCTCCGAGACCGGCACCCGCCACCGCACGGCCGAGCGGGTGGCCCGGCTCCTCGGGGTCACCGTGCTCTCGGTGTCGGAGAGCATGAGCATCGTCACCGTCTACCTGGGCGACCAGAAGCACTACCTCGAGGTCCCCTCCCGCCTGCTCACCCGGGCCAACTACGCCCTCCAGACCCTCGAGCGCTACCGCACCCGCCTCGACACCGTGCTCGGCCGCCTCACCGCCCTCGAGGTGGAGGACCTCGTCACCGTGCGCGACGTCGTCACCGTGCTCCAGCGCATCGAGATCGTGCGCCGCATCGCCCTGGAGATCGAGGGCCACGTGGTCGAGCTCGGGGCCAACGGCCACCTCGTGAGCCTCCAGCTCCAGGAGCTCATGTCCGGGGTCCTCGACGACTGCCGGCTCGTCATCCGCGACTACTTCAACATCACCGGCGGCTGGCAGGTGGCCGACGCCCTCGCCGCCCTCGGCGCCCTCGACACCGAGGCCCTCCTCGACCTCCGCCAGGTCGAGTCGGTGCTGCGGCTCCCGGGCGACACCTCCGACCTCGACTCGCTCCTGCGACCCCGGGGCTACCGCCTCCTGGGCAAGATCCCCCGCCTGCCAAACGCCGTGGTCCAGCACCTCGTCGACCGGTTCGGGACCATCCAGAAGATCCTCGACGCCAGCGTGGCCGAGCTCGACGACGTCGAGGGCGTGGGTGCGGCCCGGGCCCAGGCGGTGAAGGAGGGCCTCACCCGCCTCACCGAGGCCGGCCTCCTCGATCGCTGGTCCTGACCACAGGGCGGGGCCAGCTGGTGTTTCTCGCCGGACCCTGGCACTCTGGACCTGTCCCCGTGCCGTGCTGAACCCGGGAGTGGCATGCCCTTCGACGTTGGCGACAAGGTCGTCTATCCCCACCACGGCGCCGCCGTCATCGAGCGCCGCGAGCGCCGTGACGCCTTTGGCACCGACCGCGAGTACCTCGTCCTGAAGCTCGCCTACGGCGACCTCACCCTCATGGTGCCGGCCGACAACACCGACGAGGTCGGCCTGCGGGAGGTGATCAACGACGAGGAGGTCGAGGAGGTGTTCGCCGTGCTCCGCAAGAAGGAGGCGCGGATGCCGACGAACTGGTCCCGGCGCTTCAAGAACCACGTGGAGAAGCTGAAGTCGGGCGACATCTACCAGGTGGCCGAGGTGGTGCGGAACCTCTCCATCCGCGAGAGCGACAAGGGCCTCTCGGCCGGGGAGAAGCGCATGCTCACCAAGGCCCGCCAGATCCTCGTCTCCGAGCTCACGTTCGCTCTCGGGGTGGACGAGGCCGAGGCCGAGCGCCGCCTCGACGAGGCCCTGCCCTAAGCCGGCGGGCGTCGCCGGGGCCGAGGGGTGCAGGCGCCCGAGACCAGCCGTTCCCGGGCCGGCCCGCCCGACACGTGGGCCATCGTGGTGGCGGCGGGCCAGGGGCAGCGCTTCGGGGGCGCCAAGCAGTTCGCCGACCTCGGGGGCCGCTCGGTGCTCGACTGGGCGGTGGCCGCCGTGCGGGCCGTGGCCGGCGGCGTGGTCGTCGTGGTCCCCGCCGAGGTGCTCGCCGATGCCGGCCTCCTCGCCCGGCTCCCCGTGGTCGAGGCCGTCGTGGCCGGCGCCCTCACCCGGTCGGGGTCGGTGCGGGCCGGCCTGGCCGCGGTGCCGGCCTCGGCCGAGGTCGTGGTGGTCCACGACGCCGCCCGCCCCCTGGCTACGGCGGCCCTGTGCCGGGCGGCGGTGGCCGCCCTTGCCGACGGCGACGCCGGGGTGGCGGCGGCGGTGGCCGCCGTGCCCGTCGTCGACACCGTGAAGCGGGTGGTCGACGGGGTGGTGGTGGCCACCCTGGATCGGACCGAGCTCGTGGCCGTCCAGACGCCCCAGGCCTTCCGGGCGGCGTGGCTGCGGCGGGCCCACGAGGGCGAGCCCGAGGCCAGCGACGACGCCGCCCTCGTGGAGCGGGCCGGGGGGCGGGTGCGGATCGTGCTCGGCGAGGAGGCCAACGCCAAGCTCACCCACGCCGGCGACCTCGAGCGGGCCCGCCGGTGGGCGGCCGGTGACCGGTGACGGCCCGGGTCGGGCTCGGCTTCGACGTCCACGCCTTCGCCGCCGACGCCGGCCGGCCGCTCGTGCTCGGCGGGGTGGTCGTGCCCGGGGCCCCCGGCCTCGTGGGCCACAGCGATGCCGACGTCGTGGCCCACGCCGTGGCCGACGCCCTCCTGGGGGCGGCCGACCTCGGCGACCTCGGCGACCGCTTCCCGGCGAGCGACCCGGCTTGGGCCGGGGCCGACAGCCTCGACCTGCTGGCTCGGGTCGTGGCCGAGGTCGCCGCCGCCGGGTGGCGGCCGGCCAACGTCGACTGCGCCCTGGTGGTGGAGGGCTGGCCGCTGGCCCCCCACCGCCCGGCGATGGCCGCCCGGCTCGGGACCGTCGTGGGAGCGCCGGTCTCGGTGAAGCCCAAGCGGGCCGAGGGCCTCGGCAGCCTGGGCCGGGGTGAGGGCGTGGCCTGCTGGGCCGTGGCCCTCCTCGAGCGCCAGCGGTGAGCGGCCCGGCCCGGCGGCGGGGGCGCCCCGCCGGTGGGGGAGGGCGCCGGCCGGGACCCGGGGGGCGGACGCCGCCCCCGGGAGCCTCGGGCCGGGCCCGGCGCCCGCGGCCCCCCCGGGGCTCCGCCGGCCGGGCGCCGGGCCGGGTGCCCGCCGGTCCCGGGGGCCCCGCCCCGGGCCGGGCCGGGGCCGGTGCCGCCACCGAGGGCCTGGGCGGTACCCAGGTGGAGGGGGTGAGGGCGGTCGAGGAGCTGCTGGTCGCTCGTCGCCGGCGGGTGCGGGAGGTGTGGCTCGCCGAGGGGCCCTCGGCCGCCGGGGCCCGGATCGCCCGGCTGGCCCGGGAGGCGGGGGTGGTGGTGCGCACCGTGTCCCGGGACCGGCTGGTGGCCGAGGCCCGCACCGAGGCGCCCCAGGGGGTGCTGGCCCGTGCCGATCCGGTGCCGGCCGTGGACCTCGACGAGCTGTGGGCACCGGCGGGGCCGGAGCGGGCGGCCCTCGTCGTGGCCTGCGACGGCATCACCGACCCCCACAACCTCGGGGCCGTGCTGCGCACGGCCGAGTGCGCTGGGGCCACCGGGGCCGTCCTCGCCCGCCACCGGGCCGTCCACCTCTCCCCGGCGGCCACGAAGGCGGCGGCCGGGGCGGTGGAGCACCTGCCCCTGGCGCTGGCCGGCGGCATCCCCGCCGCCCTGGCCCGGGCCCGGGAGGCCGGCCTGTGGCTGGTGGGGCTGGCCGCCGACGGCGACCGCAGCATCGACGACCTCGGGCCCGGCGGCCTCGACCTCGCCGGAACCGGGCTCGTCGTGGTCCTGGGCTCGGAGGGCCGGGGCCTGTCCCGGCTCGCCCGCCAGCGCTGCGACGTCGTGGTCGCCATCCCCCTGGCCGGGGCCCTCCCCTCGCTCAACGTGGGGGCGGCGGCCGCCGTGGCCCTCTTCAGCATCGCCCGGGCCCGGGCCCTCGGGCCGTCCCCCGGTCGACGGGCGGGACGTGACGACCGAGGAGACGTGAAGGAGGGGTAACGGGAGCCTGAACGCACCGTTGACACCATGGGGAGCGATCACTAGAAAGGGGCCGCCACCTCTAGGCCTCCGTCACCTACCAGTCCCACGTCGCCCGCCAGGGTGGAAGCCCCAGGAGACCAGCGATGCCCCATCGCCGCCAACCGCCGGTGGACTGCACCGACGAGTCCCTGCTGGAGCGCTTCCGCTCGGGGGAGGAGGGGGTGGTGGCCGAGCTCTTCGAGCGCTACCGGTGGTTCGTGCGGTCCCGGGCCCGGGGCTACTTCCTCGTGGGGGCCGAGTACGACGACCTCGAGCAGGAGGGCCTCATCGGGCTGTTCAAGGCGGTGCGCGACTACGAGCCGGCTCGCCAGGTGTCGTTCCGGTGCTTCGCCGAGCTCTGCGTCACCCGCCAGATCGTCACCGCCATCCGGGCCGCCACCCGGGCCAAGCACCAGCCGCTGAACCGCTACGTGTCACTCTCGGTCCCCGGCCTGGCCCCTGACGGCAGCGCCGCCCTCGAGGCCCTCCTCGACGACCACCGCCTGCCCGATCCCGCCGAGGAGCTGGCCTCGGCCGAGGAGCGCCGCCAGGTGCGGGCGTGCATGGACCGGGTGCTCTCCGAGCTGGAGGTCGACGTGCTGCGCCTCTACCTCGACGGCTTCACCTACCAGGAGATCGGGGCCCGGCTCGGGCGCCCGGTGAAGGCCGTCGACAACGCCCTCCAGCGCATCAAGCGCAAGCTCGAGGCCCACCTCCAGGCCCCGGGCGCGGTGGCGAGGCTGGCCGTCATGGCCTGAGCTGCCGGGCCCGGGCCTCGGAGGCCGGTACCCGCCTCGGGGATCGTCGCCCCGGCCTCAGGGGTCGAGGGCCCAGGCTCCCTCGAGGGCCCGGTCCCCGAGCACCACCTGCTGGGGAGGTGGGTCGCCCGCCCACCGCCAACCCTCGGGCAGGGTCACGGCGAGGTTCACGATGTCGCCCTGGTGGCCGGGGAGGGACATCCAGGTGAGCTCGTAGGACCACGAACCCCCCTCGTCGCGACGGAGGAGCTCGGGGACGTCCCAGGTCACGGTGAGCGTCGTGGCGTCCTGGGGCGCGGCGCCGCGGACCCAGCCGGCAGCGGGATGGCCGCCCCGGGCCGGCTCCCGCTCCTCGATGGGATCGGAGGCCGCCTCGTCGAGGACCGCGCCTGAAGGGCCGTAGAGGGTGATGTAGCTCAGCGAGTCGGTGGCCTCGGGGCCAGGCGCCTGGCCGTTGGCGATGGTGACGGTGGTGGTCACCCGCCCCGAGCCGTCCTGCCGGAGCTCCACGCGGTGGTCGTAGGTGCGGCGGATGTCGCGCCCGTTCTTCGCCGCGAACTCGAAGTCGCCCTCGAAGAAGAAGTCGCCCTCGGTGGCCGGCAGGGTGCCGTCCCAGCCGTGGCGCTGCAGGGAGCGAGCCACGCCGTCGTCGGCCGTCCAGGCCATGGCCTCCCGGGCGTCGAAGCCGGCGCCGTTGGCGGTGGCCAGCGCGTCCCAGCTCGAGGACGGGGCGGCGAGCAGGCGGGGCACCACGGCGGTGGCCAGGTCGACGAGGAAGTCCTTGCGGTCCTGGCCCGAGCCCGGCGGCGGCCGGCCGGCGCCGTGGGTGTAGTAGTCGGCGCGCTCCACGAGGTTGGCCTCGGTGACGGTCTCGCCGTAGGCCGGCACCTCGACGGGGCCCAGCACCCCCACGAGGCGGGCGAGGAACTCCGGCGTCACGGACACCGCCCCGTCCACGGGCTCCTCGCCGCCCTGCTCCCAGAGCCGCATGGCCAGGCGGGCGGCCCCCGGCCAGTCGGCCTCGGCGTTGACGTTGGCGATGCTCTGGGGCACCGGGGGCTCGGGGACGTCGAAGGCGGTCGGCGCCTCCTCGGGGGCCACGACGGCGTCGGGGTGGGCGGCGCGCCACTGCTCGCTCCCGCCGTAGCGCTCGAGGGCCACGGTGCTCCCGTCGGCCACGAGGAGCCCGAAGGTCCCCAGGTAGCCGCCGGTGGGGCGAACCTCGTCGGGGTTCTGGGAGAAGAGGAGGTAGCGGCGAGGCCCGTCGCCGCCGAGGAACGTCATGAGCGCCCCCAGGTCGGCATCGGCCCCGGCCGCCCGGCGCCCCACCTCGGGCAGGCGGCGGGCGAGCTCCCGGCGGGCGTCGTCGAGGGGCCCGACGAGGCGGTAGCCGTCGAGGGCCGCCACCTTGGCGGCGGCCACGTCGAGGGCCTCCACGCTCCCGCGCAGCGAGGAGCGCAGGGCCCGCAGCGAGTCGAGGGCGGTGGCGATGGTGGCGCTGGGGTCGGCGGGCTCGAGCAGCTGCTCGGCGGTGTCCACGAGGCGCAGGCCGGCCTCGGCCGTGAGGGCGCCGGCATCGGCGAAGGCCTCGGTCCCCCGGACCTGCACCCGCACCAGGGGCACGAGGCGGCCCACCGTGGCCAGGGGCCCGAGGCCGTCCACCTGGCGGGACATCTCGTCGAAGGCCGCCCCCGCCTCCCGCAGGGATGCCCGAGCGCCGTCGACGTCGCGCTCGCGCAGCGACTGCTCGGCCCGCAGCAGGGCGTCCTTGCCCCGGCTGCCGGCCCCGGCGGCCCGGTCGAGGCGGACCCAACCGATCGCCCCGAGGGCCAGGGTCACCCCGCCGAGGATGAACGTGGCCCACACGATGCGCCGCCGGCTCGAGCGACGGGACGCCGAGCGAGGACCC
>Ga0187893_10011791_pt1 | contig 12588 bp, 10 predicted proteins | sample MA1701074metaG_FD_139574 | JGI IMG/M metagenome (GOLD analysis project Ga0187893, IMG submission 139574) | White microbial mat communities from a basaltic lava cave in the Kipuka Kanohina Cave System on the Island of Hawaii, USA - MA170107-4 metaG ...
CGGCGCACGATCGACCGCAGTCGCTCGATGTGACTCCGGGAGACGCCCAGCCGGCTGGCGGCCGCCTGGGTCCGCCGCCGCGCGGCCCGACCGAGGTCGTACACCGCGGCCCGCCTCGGCGACGCGAAGAGGCGGAGCCAGTGGACGGGGTCCTGGCGCGAGGCCACCTCGTACTTGTACGCGTCGTCGCCCGGCGTGAAGTCCACTGCCTCGACGTCGTCGGCGGCCAGCGCGTCGGCCACGAGGTCGCCAAGCAGCTTGCCGGGCGAGGCGGCCACGAGCCGCGGATCGAAGGCACTCATGCAGAAGATCGCCTGGCGCTTGTCGAGCAGATTGAAGGTGAACGCGACGGGCGTGTCACCGGCCACGAGGGCGAAGAAGGCCACAGCGTCTGGCGCGGTGGCAAGGAGACGTCGATGGAACGTGGCCTTGTGAGGATCTTCGCGGAAGGGGGCCTCGCCGTACCGGGCAAGTTGCCGCATGTCGCACAGGGTTGTGAAGCGATCGAATACGGCGTCGGAGATATTGTCGTGCCGGAGCCGGACCAGCTTCACGTCGCCGAATTTCCTGAGCTTGCCCATCTTCCGCTTGTGGTTCGATTTGCCCTGCGTGAAGAAGCGCGCCTGTGGCCCTGTCAAGAGCCACATCGGGCGCAGCGTCTCGGACGTTCGCGACACGACGTCGAGACCGGCGGGACCGCCCCAGGAGAGCCACCCCAGCGGAGTGCCGGGAGGAAGCCATTTCCACGACCAGACGCTCGGAAGGAGTCCCTCGTGGCGGAGGGCGGTGATGCAGATGGCCGGGAAGGTGTCGTCGACACCGGGGACAGCCAACCAGCCGACGTACTCGGCTTGGTGAGCGCCGGCAAAGACCAACCGGCGCTCACGGTCGCGCGATAGTGCGAGCGGCATGACGCCGGAGATTTCCCCCCGGTGGTCCAGACCGAGGACCACCAGGGGCTCCCAGGACGCGGCGTACACGTCGTACCACGTGAGGACGAACGGCGGCGCCTGGAACACCGACGAGCGGTCAGAGGCCTCCGCCAGGGCCTGCCACCGTGCCGTGCGTTCGGGCGTGATCGCGGCGGCGAGGGCGGCTTGACCTCTCACGATCTGCAGGGTCACGGCGGTTCTCACCGGGATCAGATCGCGACCCGCCTCGAGCGGGTAGCCCGGATAGACGGGCGAAGTGCCATAACGGCTCGTCTCGATTCTGCGGCCCGAAATACGGGGCGGATAAAGCGGGTGTCAAGCGCCCGGACCGAATGCACGGCTCAACCTCGATCATACCGTGGTGACGTGGCTCGAAGCGGCCGGCGGTCACGACAATGACGTGGGCAGCGAGGACGGCGTCGACCAGTTCATCTACCACTTCGACCGGCGCACGCGGCTGCGGTTCTCACTCGACCAGTTCGACGACACGCCGGAGCTCGTCATTCTCAACGCGTCCGGGCGTGAGGTCGCCCACCTCACGGCGGCGTTCGGCGAGGTGACGATCGGGGTGCGGGGCGAGCATACGGTGCGGCTGGTGCATCCGCGCGCGGGCGATGCGAGCGCGCAGGCGATCGTGGTGTTCCTCCAGGCCGAGGCGGAGGGCGCACCGACGCCCAACCCGAACGATGTTGCGACGCTGAAGGCCGGCAAGAACTGCCCGGGGTGCAACCTCGCCGGTCTCAGCTGGAACGCCTGCCCCAACGGCACCAGCCTGGCGGGCGTCGATCTGAGCCACGCCGACTTCACCGCCGCGAACCTGGCGTGTCTGACGTTCCAACCGAACGGCACCACGCCGGTGTTGCTGACCGGCGCTATCTTCGAATACGCCAGCCTCAACCAGGTCACGCTGCGCGGCGTCGATCTGACCGATGCGCAACTCTCCGGGGCGACGTTCGAGATCACCCTGTTCGACGGCGTGACCGCGACCGGCGCCGACTTCAGCAGCAGCCAGTGGCCCAACAGTACCTTCGGTGCGATGAACGCCACCGGCAGCTGAACTGCGCGCCGCCGACTTCAGCGACGCGCAGTTCATGCCGGGAGCGAGCCTGTCCGCGTTCGACCTGCGCGACGCCGATTTTTCCAACGCGGCGTTCGATGCGTCATCCTCGGTGCACGGCACCTGGTTCGCGGGGGCCAATCTGTTCGATGTGGCGTTCAACGGCACCAAGTTCCTCTACGACGCGTCACTGCCGCACTGCGGCGCGCCGCCGTCGACCTGCAACAGCCTGCCGGTTCCCAACGGGTGCCAGCGCTGCCCGTGCGCGGCCGATCTCGCCTGCCACGATCTCGGCAGCGGAACGGGCGGCCCGCAGGCGCGCCACGGCGCGCCTGCGTGACGTGGCCCAGCGGTCTTCGCGGCCTGCGACACAAGACCGGCCGCCCTTCGGGCGGCACGGGCGCGCCAAGGCGGGCCCCAACAGTTCTCGTCCTCGTCAGGTTTACCAGCACCTCGACCTGTCGATTGTACCGAATGGAGTTGCTTCTCGCGCGGCTCACTCTGTACGGTCGAAGGAGAACGCGTCAACGCGCAAGGAGTAGGGTGTGAACCGCAGGGCAAGCGGACTATTTGCGAGCGTGATGCTGTGTGTCGTGGGCGGGTTCGCGACGCGCGCCGCGGCGGCGGCGCCGGGTGCGTTGCAGGCGCATCTGACGACCAACAAGGGATGTCTCGAAACGGGCGACGACGCGAGGTTCGCGGTGGGAGAGAAACTCGTCACGTTTCTCGGCGCCAGCAGCTCGACGTTCAACCAGGCCAGCCTCACGTTGTACTCCATCAAGCAGCCGGGGTTCGTCACGTCGTTCGTTTTCGGGTCGTTGGTCACGAACGTGAGCTATGGATTCGGGGCGAAGGTGGGGCTGCCGCACGGCGTGCACCAGCTCAAGCTGAAGGCCAGCGCCGGTGGCTCGATCCGCTGGCGCACCTGCAGCTTCAAGGTCGTCGGCACACACACCCCGGGGCCGACGGCTTCTGTGACGCCGACCAAGACGCCGAAACCCACCCGAACCGCGACCGTCGCCAAGACGCCGTCGACCGCGCTCGTACCGCGCGTCACGACCAATCGCGGCTGCAAGGAGACCGGCGACGATCCGAAGTTCTTCATCGGGGAGCTCGTCACCATTTCGTACGGCATCGACAGCGACGCGGCCGCGTTTGCCCAGGCGACGCTGTTCGACATCCTGCCGAATGGCTTCGTCACCGTGCTGCGCAATCGAATCGTCGAAACGAATCAGACCTTCAGCTTCAAGGCGACCGTCGCGCCGCCGACCGGGATGGAGGTGTTGAAGCTGCGCGCCAGCGCGTACGGCTTCCATACGGTCGGCAGGACGTGCAGCTTCACGGTCGTATCCGGCCCGCCGCCGAGCCGCACGCGCACCGGTACGAGGACGCCGACCGCCACCCCGACCCAGACACCGCCCCCGCCGTAATCTCACGGAGCCCGAGAGGGCTGCGCGAAGACGCGTTTCACGGCGCCGAGCGGGTCTTCGAGAATGCTCTCCGGCGGCGCCGCCGGGGCGATGAGCTGGTTGACCAGGTCGCGCACGGTGGCGCTGTCGAGGATCCCGGTGTGCGACGCGTTGAACCCGTAGGTGCGCGTCGCCTGCAGCTGCACCGGCAGGGCGAGCTCGCTGCGCAGGGTGACGACGCCGTCGCTGCTCGGACCGAACTGCACGCGGCCCGGACTGCCGTAGCCGAACAGCAGGAAGAAGGGCAGTTCGGGCGGCAGGGGCGCGCCGATGAGGTTGTCGAGAAACGGGCTTTTCGGGGTGAGATCGTACCACGACGGCACTACCTCGGAGGCGTGCTCGCTGGCCAGTCGGGCGGCGTCGTGCCCGCCGTAGGGGGTCGAGATCGACATGAACAGCTTCAGGTATGCCGGCATGCGCAGCGAAGTCAGCCGCAGCAGCGCCGCGCGGGAGACCAGCCCGCCCATGCTGTGCGCGATGACGACCAACCGATCCAGCGTAAAGTCGGGCCCTGCGGCGAGTCGCTCGATCAGCCGCGCCAGGATCGCGCCGCTGCGATCGAGCGGCAGCCCCGACGGATAGTAGTAGAACCACGGCTGAAATCGGGCGCGGTCGAGCCCATCGACCAGGAACCTCCAGTCGCGCGGAGTGCCGTTCGCGCCGTGGACGTACAATACGAGGGTCTTGTCCTCATCGAGCGGCTCCAGTCCGAAGAAGTGGCCCTGGGTGTGCTCGAGGAATTTCGCCGGATTGTACAGCCCCATCACGCCGTAGCCGGGGTCGAAGAAATCGTCGTCGAGCGAGGCGATCACCTGGCTGTTGACCGCTACCTTGATGGGCACCGGCAGGTCTTCCGCGGTTGGCTGCGTGTAGTCCAGCTGGAGCGCCGGTCCGTCGATCAGGAATCCATCCGACGCTCGTAACGGATCGACGACGAACGGCGACCCCGGCGGCGTTCGACCCACGACCTCATCGTCGGAGAACACGTCGTCCCGATTGAGGTCGGCGAGCACGAGCAGATCGTACTGGCCCTCCGGCAGCAGCACCGAGTAGTAGTAGACGCTGCCGGGCACCATCCTCCATCCGACCACCTCGTTGCGCGTGTACTGCTGCGACACGGCGATGATGGCCAGCGGCTCATCGCGATTCGGATCGCTGTGCAGACCGCCGATGACGTGCAGGCTCCGCTCCGGCGCGAATTCCTGCACCAGCCCCAGCCGCGGCTGCTGCTCGAACTCGTTGCGCAGGCGGCGCTGGCGCTGAACCATCTTGACGTAGTCACAGCCGACGAGGCTCGCGGCGACCGCCAGCACGAGGAGGAAGCCTGCAGATCGGAAGCGTTTCATACCCAAGAGGCCCCCGCCAACCATTGCCGTCATCGGCGGCCTGGCATGTAGCGTGTTCCGGACGATCTGGGTAGTCGCGGGGCTTGTCCCGGCTTGCGCGGAAGATCGGAATCGGTATCGGAATCGATGCCAACAGCCCCCGCGAATCGATTCCGATGCCGATACCGATTCCGACCCTGCCAGACTATTAGAGGGGGCAGCCACAAGAATCGGCGCTACCCGGAACCGGCCAGAGGCCGAAGGTGTCAGCGGCGGGCGGTGCGCTCCTTGCGCGGCGGGGCGCCCTCGGTGCGCTCCTCCACGGCGCGTTCGCGATTCCAGGTGCGGGGACCTTTCGCGGCGGTGATGAAGGCGCCGACGTTCTTGGCCGAGGCGACGGCCACGACGCCCTCGTCCGCTTCGATTCCGGCGCGTTCGAGCAGTGGGGCGGCGTCGGGAACGTGGCCGATGATCTTGAGATGGGCGAAGGCGTCCCGCACCCAATCGATTGCGCTCGGGTGCGCGAGCAGCTGCTGCACACTGTCCCCGGCAACCGCGACGACCACGGCGTCGAACAAGACCGATGGGCCTCCCGCGAGCGCGTGATCGACGGCGATCGGCTTACCGTCCGATCCATGCGCGCCGCCGACCTTTGGTGCCACGACGTCGACGCGGCCGCCCTCGTCGGCTACCGCGGCGCGCAATCGATCGATCAAGGCACGGTCACTGCCATCGGCCGCCAGGACGCCAACGACACGTCCGGCCAGGGTTCGAGGCGCCTTCTTGACCAGGCTCAGCGCCGGCGAGGGATCCAGCTCGATCGGTCGTCTCGCCGGGCTGATCGCCTCGGCCTGGCCTTCCATGCCGAGCTTGTGGGCGACCCGACTGCCGAGCTCCGCATCGATGATATCCAGGTGCCCGAGCATGCGCCGCCGAATGGCCACCGTCTCCACCTTCCCCAGCTCGAAGGCGAAGGCATTGGCGATATGGCGCTGCTCGGGCTCGCTCATCGAGCGCCAGAAGAGACGCGCCTGGCTGTAGTGGTCGGCGAAGGTCTCCGAGCGCACCCGCTGCTTCGCGCCGTGCTCCTCGGCGGCGACGCTGGTGAATCCGCGCTGCGGATCCTCGCGCGGGCCGGCGGGATCGAGGCTGTTCGGCTCGTATGCGACGCGGCCGCTGGGCACGGTCATGCGCATGTGGCCGTCGCGCTGAAAGTTGCGCATGGGGCACTTCGGGCGGTTGATCTCGAGGTCATGGAAGTTCGGCCCGCCGAGCCGAATGAGCTGGGTGTCCAGATAGGAAAAGACGCGGCCCTGCAGCAGCGGATCGTTGCTGAACTCGATCCCCGGCACGAGATTCGCCGGGCAGAACGCCACTTGCTCGGTCTCGGCGAAGAAGTTGTCGGGGTTGCGGTTGAGCGTCAGCTTGCCGATGACCTGCAACGGCACCAGCTCCTCGGGAATCAGCTTGGTCGCATCGAGGATATCGAACGCCAGCTCGTTCGCGTGCGCCTCGTCGACGGTCTGGATCGCGAATTCGAACTCGGGATAGTCGCCGCGCTCGATGGCCGTCCACAGATCGCGGCGGTGGAAATCTTGGTCCGCGCCGTTGATCTTGACGGCTTCATCCCACAGCACCGACGCGGCGCCGATGACCGGCCGCCAGTGGAACTTGACGAACGTCGACCGGCCCTGCGCGTTGACGAAGCGAAAGGTATTGACGCCGAACCCCTCGATCATGCGCAGCGAGCGCGGGATGGCTCGGTCGGACATCGTCCACATGAGCATGTGCATGCTCTCCGGCATCAGCGAGACGAAGTCCCAGAAGGTGTCGTGGGCCGACGCGTTCTGTGGGAAACCGCGGTCGGGCTCCATCTTCACGGAGTGGACGAGATCGGGAAACTTCAGCGCGTCCTGGATGAAGAACACCGGAATGTTGTTGCCGACCAGGAGCGAGTTCTGATTGTCGGCGATCGGGGCGCCCTGGTTGGTGGTCAACGATTGCGCCGCGGAACTTGCAGTCTGGTGCGTCTCGCCACCACCGCCGGGTCCACCGTTGCCGGACCGGCCGTTGCGCCGCGAGTGATTGCGAGTAGCCATGTTCTGATCTCCTTTGCTTGGGGCCTGTGGCGACCGCTGGGATCACGACCGCCGGCCTCTCGCGCTGCAAGAACAGGTCCGCGGGGCGGTGGTAGAGATCGACTGGCGGGCAAACCAGGCGGTCGCCGTTGTGTAGGACGGGCCCATTCGTCGTTCTCGGCTAGGAAGTTCTTGCCAAGATCCACGAATTACCTCGGCTGCTCCCGCGGGATTCTGAACGATCTCGGGACCCGAGACGCGTGGCACAGGCACTGCTCCAATATGGCGCGGATACGTGTCTCTGGTCTCAGAGGAGGTCGATGCCATGAAACGTGTCAGTCGCATCGTGGGCTGTCTCGCCTTGGTCATCGCGTTGGGTGCGCCGGCATCCGGCGATGTGCAGGTTGGGATCAACATCGGGATTCCCCCGCCGCCGGTGATCGCCAGCCCGCCGTCGCTCGTGGTCGTTCCGACCACGCCCGCTGTGCGGTATGCGCCCGACCTGCCCATCAACGTGTTCTTCTACGGTGGTCGCTACTACTCGTGGCACGACGGCGCCTGGTTCGCGGCGGCCAACGTGGGCGCGCCGTGGGCGTACATCGAGCCAGTGTACGTACCGCGCCCCGTGCTGGTGGTTCCGGCGCGGTACTACAAGCTGCCGCCCGGTCAGCTGAAGAAGCTGTACGGCACCGTCCCGCGCCATGGTCACTACTACGCGCACGATCATCCCGGACACGGCGGCGGCGATGGCCATGGCAAGGGCAAGAAGCACAAGCATCGCCACTACCACGACGACGACGATTGACCGGGGCCGGCTGTGCCTGCCGGATCTCGGCATCGTTGCAGGGGCCGCCCTTGGGCGGCCCGTAGGCGCGCCGACGGGGCGCCTGTGTGACATGTCGGGTCCTTCGCTGCGTGCGACACACCACCGGCCGCCCTTCGGGCGGCACGGGCGCGCCAAGGCGCGCCCCTACAAGCTCACGCCGCGGCGGACTCGCGGGCGCCCCACCATTTGGAGGAGGCGCGCGCGTTGGCCTGCGCGTCATCCAGGGCGGCGAGCAGGTCCGGCAGGGCAGCCCGCGTCGCCGCGCGGCCGATCTCGATCGCATGCGCAGCGCGATGGACGTCGAACAACCCGATCTCGTAAGCGGCCGGGGCGATGAGAAAGTCGGGCGGTTCGTCGCGCAGGCGCGCGCCGGCGATGGTGGTCTGTACGACGGCGCTCGCTTTGTAGAGCACGGCGCTCAATCCGTCGGTAGGCTCCGCCGTTGACGCGGCTGCAGCAACGGCGAGCGCGGCGGGGACAGCATCTGAACGCGCGAAGGACAGCAATCCAGCCGAGTTGCGCACGCGCGCCAGAACGCGGCTGGGCAGGGACGCGAGCGGCTTGGCGAAGCAGCGCGTACGCAAGGCCGTTCCGGCGCTGCCGATGACGCTGCTCGCGATGACGAACGTGGCGCCGAGCTCGCGCGCCGGCCCGACCGGGACCGGATCGACGAGCGCGCCGTCGACCAGCAAGCGCCCATCGCGGCACACCGGCGCGAGCACGCCGGGAATCGAGATGCTGGCGCGGATCGCCGCGCCGAGCTCACCGCTGGACAGCGTCACGCGCTGGCCGGAGTCGAGGTCGGTGGCCACAGCGGTGAAGCGCCGCGCCATCTCCTCGATCCGTTGCGATGCGCACGACCCCAGCATCTGCATGGTGCGGCGACCGCCGAGCAGCCCGATGCGCGGCCAGATCGGGTCGAAGAGCGTCAGCCGACGCCGCCGAGCCCAGCCGAGCATGTGATCGCGAAAGTCGTCCAACCCGCCGGCGGCAAACACGCCGCCCACCATGGCGCCGGCGCTGGTCCCCGCCACACACGAGATCTCGATCCCCGCCCGCAACAGCTCCTCGATGACGCCGATATGCGCCAGGCCGGCTGCGCCGCCGCTGCTCAACGCGATGCCGACTCTGAACGTCATATGCCGACTAGCTGGCTGCGGGTTTCGTGCCAAAGCACATAGCGCCCTTGCTGGGACAGGTTGGTCGCGTGGGCTGTAAGCTGCGTGTGGCAGAGTTTACAGCGAGTTCGTTGCCCGTTGTCCGTTGCCCGTTCACGCCGGTTTTCAGCGGACAGCGGGCAACCGACAACGGGCAACGAATCGACCGTCAGCGCAGGGCGGCGGCGCGTTGCTCGACGAAGTCGATTACCTGCTTCTCCAGCACGACGCCGTCGAGGGCGTTGATTTCCTGGATGCCGGTGGGGCTGGTGACGTTCACCTCGGTGAGCCAGTCGCCGATCACGTCGAGTCCGACGAACCACAGCCCGTCGGCGCGCAGGCGAGGGGCCAGGCGGGCGCAGATCTCGCGGTCGCGCGCCGTGATCGGGGACTTCACCGTGCTGCCGCCGACGTGGATGTTGCCGCGGGTTTCGTCGTCGCGCGGCACGCGCAGCACGGCGCCGAGCGGCTCGCCGTCGAGCACGATGATGCGCTTGTCGCCCTGGCGGATCTCGGGGAGATAGCGCTGTGCCATCATCGGGCGCCGGCCGAGATCCGTCGCGCTTTCCAGGATCGCGTTCAGATTGCGGTCGCCGCGGTGGAGATGAAACACGCCGCTCCCGCCGGCACCGTCGAGCGGCTTGATGATCATTTCGCCGCCGAGCTCCTCCATGAAGGCCTTCAGGCGGGTCATGCTGGTGGTGACCAGGCTCGGCGGGATGACGTCGGGGAAGTTGAGCGCGTAGAGCTTTTCGTTGGCTTCGCGCAGGCCGCGCGGATCGTTGATCACCAGTGTGCGCGCGGGGTCGATCAGACCGAGCAGATGCGTCGCGAAGAAGAACCCCATGTCGAACGGCGGATCCTTGCGCATGAAGACGACGTCGAACCAGTCGAGCCGCGTTTCGCGCTCCTCGAACAGTTGATGATGCGCCGGCTGGGCCGCGGTCGGCCGCTGCACCGTGGCGCGGCGCACGCGCGCGTGCGGCACGGTGCGGTCGAGCCACATGTCGTCGGCGCACAGGTAGTAGACCTCGTGCCCGCGCGCGCCGGCCTCGAGCATGAAGACGAACGTGGTGTCCTTGTCGGGCAGGATGCGCTCGATCGGATCCATGACGAACGCGCAGCGCATGCGGGGGATATAGGAGGGCGGCAGGGGGCGCGCAAGCGCGCCCCCTGCCGCCGTTGCGCGTTGGGCGTTGCGCGTTCAGCGCCAATGCCGAACGCTCAACGCTCAACGCTGAACGCGCCGGCGCAGCCGGCGCTCAGATCCCCCCAGCGCGCCTGGCAGAGCGCGGCGGCGGTGATGGCGGCGGTCTCGGCGCGCAGGATGCGCGGGCCGAGGCCGATCAGATGGCAGCCGGCGGCGCGTGCGGCGGCGAGCTCGTCGGCGGTGAAACCGCCCTCGGCGCCGACGACCGCGACAATCGACGCCGGGGTGGCGAGCGGCAGCGTGGCAAGGCTCGCCCCGCTGCCGTCCTCGGCGAACAGGAGGCGCGCCGCGGCGGGCAGGGCGAGGACCGCGGCGAAGTCGCTCGGCGCGCCGATCGCGGGCGCGGCGGAACGGCCGCACTGCTTGGCGGCGGCGAGCGCGATCTGATGCCAGCGCGCCTGCCGGGCGTGCGACGGATGCGCCAGCGTGTGTGTGCTGGTGAAGGGCTGGATGCGGGCGACGCCGAGCTCGGTGGACTTTTCGACCACCCAATCGAAGCGGTCGGCCTTGAGCGCCGCCACCGCCAATGTGAGCTCCAACGAGGACTCGCCGGCGCCTTCTGGCAGCGCCTCGCTGATGCGGACGACGGCGCCCTCGCGGGTGAGCGATTCGAGCGTCGCGACATAGCTGCGGCCCGCGCCGTCGAACAGCGCCACGGGATCGCCGACGCTGAGGCGGCGCACGCGCGCGTGCTTGGCTTCGTCGCTGCGCAGCGGCACGGTGTCGCCGGGCGCCGCGGCACGGTCGATGAGAAAGCGCGGCAGATGCGATCTCGTCTGCGCCGTCATCGGTGCGCCGTGTTCCGCGCGGCCAGTGCCACCCAGCCGTCCTCGTCGAGCTCGCCGTCGTCCGCCAGTGCGGCCGCCCGCCACGCCTGGCGCACCGTCGGGATCTCGGCGAGCAGGAGTCCGGCGCCGATTGCGAGACCGCCCGGCTGCAGGTGCGCGGCGATCTCCGCGGCGAGGTCGACCAGCAATCCGGCCAGCAGGTTGGCGGCGATGACGTCGAACCGGCCCGGCACGGCGGCAAGATCGGCGGCGATCCGGATTGCGTCGCCGACCTGATTGACCTGTGCGTTCGCGTCCGCCACCGCGCACGCCTCGGGGTCGGTATCGATCGCCCACACCTCGCCGGCGCCGAGCTTCGCCGCGGCGATGGCGAGCAGACCGGAGCCGGTTCCGAGGTCGAGCACGCGCGCGCCGCGCATGCCGGCGAGCGCGCGCTCGAGCAGGACGAGGCAGCCGCGTGTGCTCGGATGATGGCCCGTGCCGAACGCCATGCCGGGATCGAGCGCGATCGCGATGCGCCCCGGCGGCCGGTCGGCGATCCACGGCGGATGCACGAACAACCGCTCGCCGATCGACAACGGTGGAAAGTGCTGCTTCCAGTTTTCCGCCCAGGCCTCATCGGCCACCGCATCGACGGCGAGCAGCGGCCGCGGCGCGTGCGGATAGAGGTCGCGCAGGGCATCGACGAAGACTTCGAGCTCGGCCAGCGGGGCCGCGCCGGCGAAATGGGCGACGATGCGCACCGCACCACCCGCATCCTCGGTCTGCAGCCCGGGTGCGCCGCGATCGAGCAGAAAGCTGGCGAGCGGGTCCGCCAGATCGGCGGCCGCCGTGATGGTCAGCGCCGTCCAGGTAGGCATGCGCGGGGTATAGCACGGCGGGCGCCGGCTTTGCCGGCGCCCGCCGTGCGTTGCGCGTTGCGCGTTCGGCGTGGGCGCTGGGCACGCGCGGTTGGCGCGTCTGCCTCCGGCCGCGCGACCCCGCGCGTGGCTAGGGGCGACGCATGCGTCGCCGTCGGGTAGCACGCGCGGCACAGCGTGGCTGGAGGCAGGCGTGCCGACCGTGCGTGCCCAGCGCGGTACGCCAACGTGAAACGCTCAACGCGCAACGGTGGGGAAGGGCGCGCTTGCGCGCCCTTCCCCACCTTCCTTATATGCCCGCATGCCCTGCCTCAGGATCGCCCACCGCGGTGCGGCAGGAACGCGGCCGGAGCTGACGCGGCCGGCATTCGAACGGGCGCTCGAGCTCGGCGTCGACATGATCGAGCTCGACGTCCACCTGACCCGCGACGGGCAGCTGGTGGTCCTGCACGACCGCGAGCTCGGACGCACCGTGCAGGGGCAGGGGGCGGTGCGCGACCGGACGCTGGCGGATCTCTGTGCGCTCGATGCCGGCGCCTGGTTCGCGCTCGAGTACGCCGGCGCGCGGGTGCTGTCGCTCGCCGACGTGCTCGATCTCACCGCCGGCAAGGCGGCGCTCAACGTCGAGATCAAGAGCCCCGCATCGGACTGGGAGGCGACGGCGCGCGCGCTGGTTGATCTCCTGACCGAGGTCGGGCAGCTCGACGCGACGGTGATCTCGTCGTTCGAGACCGGCGCGCTGCGCGCGGTGCGCGAGTGCTCCGCGCCGGCGCGGATCGGGGTGTTGTGGCACACCGCCGACCTCGACCCGATGTGGCTGCTGGCCGAGGGCCTGCAGGCGCGCTCGGTGCACCCCCATTGGTCGCTCGTCGACCAGTCCGTCGTC
>Ga0187893_10011792_pt1 | contig 12588 bp, 14 predicted proteins | sample MA1701074metaG_FD_139574 | JGI IMG/M metagenome (GOLD analysis project Ga0187893, IMG submission 139574) | White microbial mat communities from a basaltic lava cave in the Kipuka Kanohina Cave System on the Island of Hawaii, USA - MA170107-4 metaG ...
CGCCGCGGCTGCCCACCGAGGCATCGCTGTATGAGGACGCGCTTGCGGCCTGGCGCTGGCTGGATGCGCGCGTGCCCGAGCGCGCCAGCCGCATCCTTTATGGCCACTCCCTGGGCGGCGCCGTCGCCGCCGAGGTCGCGCTGCGCGGCGGCGGCGCGGCGGCGCTGGTGCTCGAATCGGCGTTCACCTCGATACCGGAACTGAGCACGCTGGGGGCGCTCGCGACCCAGCGCATGGATGTGCTCGGCAGGATCGCCATGCTCGGTCTGCCGGTGGTCGTGGCGCATGGCGCGAAGGACACCGTGGTGCCCCCGGTGATGGCGCAACGGCTCTACGAGGCGGCGCGCGGGCCGAAGCGGCTGGTGCTGGTGGAGGAGGCCGGCCACAGCTGGGTTGCCGGGCGCTCCGGCGGCAGGATCTACGCGGCGCTGCGCGAGCTGATCGCCGCTCAGAACTGACGCGCGCGCGGCTCAGTTCGTGAGCAGCTCGATACGCTCGACGAAGACGGTGAAGCTAGAGCCGGTGTCGTCGCCGTCGGAGCTCAGCCATACCGCCACCGCCGCCAGGGGCTTCGCCAGCTCGTGCGTGAAATCGAAGCGCCCGTCTGCACCGGCCAGGGCCACGACCCGCTCGTGGATCAGCTCGCTCAGCGGGTGCTGGCGCTCGCGTCCGAGATGCGCGCGCTCGGCGCCGACGTTGAAGAAATGAATGCGCGAGATGCCGGCGCCGGCCGGCGCGAGCTCGAAGAGCTTGCGCACCCAGGGCGCGGCGAGCTGGCGCTGCACGAAATTGAGGGTGCGTGCGCCGGGCTCGACCAGCCCGATGCGGAACACGTAGTCGTCGAACTTCTCCTCGCCCTGGCGCCCGGGCGGCAGGCGCAGCTCGCCCTCGAGGCGTCCCTGCACGCGGATGCGCGCGACTTCCACCGGAGAAGCCAGGGGATGGATCACCGGCATGGCCGAGCGCTCGACCGACATGACCAGGCCTTGCGCCGAGAAGCGCAGGCGGTGCGGCGGCAGGTTGCGGTAGGTCAGCGTCTGCCAGCGCGACTCGTCGCCCAGCGGCAGTTCGATCGCGCGCTGCGCCGGCGCCTGCGCGAGCGCCGCAAGCGCGAAGCAGAGAAGACCGGTGATCAGGGCTGCGCGAGCCATCGCCTATAATAGCCTGAATGCAGGGCATGGAATCCTTTCGCGCTTTCAGCGCGACGCATGCGATCGTGCTCGCGGCGATCGCCCTGCTCACGCTGCTCGCGGTGCGCGGCGCGCGGCGGCGTGCAGCCGCAGCGCAGGCCAGCGCCGGCGAGCGCCTTGTCGGCTGGGCTTACCTTGCCGCCTGGGCCACCACTTACCTGTTTCTGTTCTTCTCCTCGCTGCACGAGCCGGCGAAGACGCTGCCGCTGCAGCTGTGCCACCTGACGGCGGCGGCCGCAGCGCTGCTTCTCATCACGCGCTGGCCGATGCTGCGGCCGATCGTCTACTTCTGGGGTCTGGGGCTGTGCACGCAGGCGCTGGTCACGCCGGCGCTCAGCGAAGGCCCGGCGCTCTATCCGTTCTGGTTCTTCTGGTCGACGCACGGCCTGATTGTGGGCGCAGCCTGCTACGACCTCGCGCTCGGTTACCGGCCGGGCTGGCGCGACTACGGGGCCGCCTGTGCTGCCGCGGCGGCCTACCTCGCCGTGGTGCTGCCGCTCGACATCGCGTTCGGCTGGAACTACGGCTTCGTCGGCCCGGACAAGCCCGAGGTGCGCACATTGGTCGATGCGCTGGGCCCCTGGCCGCAGCGCCTCGCGGTGATCGTGGTGCTGGTCGCAGCGGTGATGGCGCTGCTGGTCCTGCCGTGGAAAGCGCCGGGAATAGCGCGCCGCCTGTGCTGTTCGCGCTGAAAATGCTGCGCATTGTTGCTGCCGGATGCAGGGCGTGACTGTAATCCGGAAGCGGGAAGCGCCGACCAATTCCGAGATGCTCGACGACCAGGATCCGTTGAAGGCCATCCAGAAGTATCGTGACCGGGCACAGGGCTACGACGCCACGGCGCGGCGCACGTTCGCCCTGCGAAACCGCGCCATAGGGTTGCTGGAGCTCGGGCCGGGCGAGACCGTTCTCGATGTCGCCTGCGGCACCGGCCTCTCTCTGCCGCTGCTGCACGCGCGGGTCGGTCCCGCGGGCCGGGTACTGGGGGTCGAAGTGAGCCCGGAGATGATGTCTCAGGCACGCGAGCGCGTCGCGCGCGAAGGCTGGCGCAACGTGAAGCTCATCGAGGCGGCGATGGAGGATGCCGACCTCGGCGAGCGCTTCGACGCCGTCCTGTTCAACTACACGCACGACGTGCTGCAATCGCCGCGCGCGCTGCGCAACATCTTCTCCTTCGCCAGGCCGGGCGCGCGCGTGGCGCTCGCCGGCATCAAGCATCCGCCCGGCTGGCTGTATCCGCTGCGCCTGTACCGGCTGCTCAAGGCGCGGCCGTACGTCACCACGCTGCGCGGCCTCGAGCGCCCGTGGGCGCTCGCCGCCGGGTACCTAAACGGCCTGGCGGTGAGTCCGGTGATGCTCGGCACCAACTACCTCGCGCACGGGCGCGTCGCTGCATCCGGCAGCGGTACCGGCGCGTAACGGCAGGCATGGCCCGCAAACGCGTCCTCGTCGTCTTCCCCAAGGAGTGGGACCGCGAGGAGTTCAGCCGCGGCGATTACGCCGGCTACGAGTTCGTCTACGCCGGCTTCGACCTGTTCCGTTTTCCGTCCAACGCGCGCCTGCTCGTGTTCGACGCGCGCCGCTTCGTCGACGAGCAGGTGCGCCGCTGGCGCGGGCGCATCGACGGGGTGTTCAGCAACAACGAGTATTTCGGCGCGTTGCTCGCGGCTGCGATCGCCGACCGGCTGGGGCTGCCCGGCACGCCGCCCGCGGTGGTGGTCACGGCCCAGCACAAGTACTATTCGCGCCTCGAGCAGCGGCGCATCGCTCCCGAGGCCGTGCCGGCCTTCAGCGTGTTCCCGTTCGACGTGCGCGATCCGGCGCGCATCGGGCTGCCGTTCCCGTTCTTCGTCAAGCCGGTGAAGGCCACCTTCTCGGTGCTGGCGCGGCGCGTGCGCAACTTCGAGGAGCTGCGGCGCCACCTGAGCTTTTCCTGGCCCGAGGAGCAGATCATCCGCAGGCTGGTGAAGCCCTTCAACGACCTGATGCCGCGCTATACGCCGTTCGACATCGACGCGCACCACCTGATTGCAGAGCAGCTGATTGCGGGCCGCCTCGTCAACATCGACGGCTACGTGCGCGAGGGCAAGGTCACCTTCGTCGGCCTGTGCGACGCATTGATGTTTCCCGGCACCGACCACTTCGAGCGCTTCGTCTACCCGTCGCGGGTGCCGCGGCCGGTGCAGGCGCGCATGCGCGAGCTCGCCGCGCGGCTGCTGGCGGGCCTGGGGTACCGGCACGGCTTCTTCAACGTGGAGATGTTCTGGGACGCAGGCAGCGACCGGCTCACGCTGGTGGAGATCAACCCGCGCCTCGCCTCGCAGCTCGCCGGGCTCTACCAGCGCGTCGACGGCGTCAACCCGCACCGCATGCTGCTGGAGCTGTGCTGCGGCGAGATGCCGCGCGCGGCGCTCGAACCGACCGGATGCCGCATTGCCGCGAGCCTCGTGTCGCGGCGCTTCGACGGCCGCCCGCTCGAGCGCGAGCCCAGCGACCTCGACCTGGCGCGGGTGCGCGAGCGCTTTCCGGATGCCGCCGTGATGCTGTATCTCAAGCGCGGTCAGGTGCTGGCGCGCGAAATGAAGTGGCTGGGCAGCTACCGCTATGCGGTGGTGAATCTCGGCGGCGCGAGCGAGGAGAACCTGAACCGGCGCTACGCCGAAATCAGGAAGCTGCTGCAGTTCAACTGAGGGAATCGCGATGCGACTGACGATCGCAGTACTGGCCGCGGCGCTGCTGCAGGGCTGCGGCGCCATCCACAACACCATCGCCGATGGCGCCGACGACCGGCTGATGCTGCGCGGCAACGACCCGCTGTCGTATTTCACCGCCCCCGGGCCGCTGAAGGGCGACCCCGCGATCAGGTCGATCTACGACGGCGACACCTACCGCTTCATGAATGCCGGAAACAAGGCCGCCTTCGACGCCGACCCGGCGCGCTACGCGCCGGCCTGGGCCGGCTTCTGCGCGAGCGGCGTTCACTACGCGCTCAAGGCCGCGATCCACGCCGACGTCTACACCGTCTACAAGGGGCGTTTGTTCCTGTTCGGCAGCGAGCGCAGCAAAGCGAACTGGGCGATGGACGCGGACGCGAATATCGCCCTGGGCGACAAGTACTGGCAGGAGGAGCTGAAGGACCAGCCCTACCGGCTGCAGAACGCAAGGCGCCTTCTGTTCAAGGTCGCGCACTACAAGACCGACCGCGAGCTCGACGCCGAGCACTTGCGGCGCTTCGGCCGGCTGCCCCCCGGGGCGCCGCCGCTGAAAACCCAATGATCCGTTTCCTCCTCGCGGTGGTGCTGCTCGCGGCGGCGAGTGCGGGGGCGCAAACCCGGGCCGACTACGCGCGCGAGAAGCGCTGGGCCGACCAGGTCGTGCCGCAACTCGTGGTGGGGGACGCGGTGTACCTGGAGGCGCCGGGCGCGGCGCGCTTCCTCGCCTTGTACGCGCGCGCAGAGAAGGCAAAGGGCGCGGTCGTCCTCGCGCACGGCCCGGGGCTGCACCCTGACCACGGCATCACGGGCGAGCTGCGCATGCACCTCGTGGACGCCGGCTACACCACGCTCTCGCTGCAGATGCCGGTGCTGGGCGCAGAGGACGAGGGCGGGCCCGAGTACGCCAGGCTCTTTCCCGAAGCCGCGCAGCGCATCGCCGCGGGTGTGCGCTACCTGCAGGAGCGCGGTGCGGCGCGCGTGGCGATCGTGTCGCACGCCATGGGCTCGGCCATGACCTACCGCTACCTGAGCGAGAACCGCAGTGCGCCGGTGTTCGCCTGGGCCGCGCTGTCCTTTTACGGCGTGTTCGGCGACATCGCGCGCGCGCCCTTCCCGGTGCTCGACCTGTACGGCGCGTCCGACTACCGCGGCATCCGCGGCCCGGCCGACGAGCGCAGGCGGGTGCTCGACACCGTCGCGGGCGCGAAGCAGATCGCCCTGCGCGAGGGCGGGCGCTTTCTCGCCGGCGGCGAGAAGGCGGCGCTGCGCGAAGTGCGCAGCTTCCTCGACGCGGCGCTCAAGTAGGCGGCTGGTAGCCTTCCGACACCGAACCCGGGCAGGCGGGCGGGCAGGGATCGAGCCCGGGGATGCCGAGCGCCGGCTGGCCGAAGCCTTCGCGCGCGCGCCAGCCGGGATACTTGAGCAGCAGGTTGCGCGGCAGTCCGCCCGGGTCGTAGTTCACCCTGCTGTCCGGGTTTTTCGCCCGCCACTCGGCGTGCGCCTCGCGGGAATTCTTGTACCAGGGCACCGTGAACAGGATGCGCTTGAGCGATTGCCAGCGATGGCCGGAGGCGCCCGCCTCGGGCCAGATCTGGTCGGCGTGCCGCACATGCCATGCGGGATCGAGCTTCCAGTACTCGTGGCCGAGGATGTCGCCGAAGATGAAGAGGCGCTCGTCGCGGATCGCGAACTCGGTGGGATCGCTCCCCAGCTTGACCCCGTAGGCGGCGCCGCTCGCGCAGAACGCACCGTACTGAGGGATGTAGCGGGCGGGCGAGGCGAGGAACGTCGCGCGGTGCTCCGGGCGCGCGAAGTAGTACCAGACGCCCTCGTGCTCGGCGGCGAGCGCCGGGTCGCCCTTCAGCGGCCTGCCCATCGTGAAATAGGCGACCGGGTCGTGGCCGAGCAGCATCAGGTCGCGGCCCTGCGCGTCTTTGACGGTGGCAAGCCGCACCCCGCAGCCGCAGAGCGCGAGCACCGCGAGCAGCAGCAGCGCGCGTTTCATCGCTTCATTCTAGAGCAGCTCGCCGAGCACGGCGCGCAGCGCGCGCTTTTCCGCGGCCGGGGCGAAGAGATGACGGCGGGCGGCCAATTGCCTGCCGAGATTGCGTCGCTGTTTTTCGCCCTGATTTTCCTTCATGAGTTTCGCGAGGCCTCGTTCATCGAACAGCTCGTAATAGCCGCGGTACTTTTTTCCGAGCATGCCGATATTCCCCGAAACTCGGGAGGCGAGCACCGGCGTGCCGATGCGCGCCGCTTCGCAGATCACGTTGGCCCCGCCCTCCATCACCGAGCTCACCACCAGCAGGTGGCTGCGCGCGATCCAGCCGAGCGCGCGCGCGTGCGCGCAGCCGCCGACCCAGCGGTAACGCGGCTCGCGCGCCATGATTTCCCTCGCCTGCTGCGCCATTTCCGGGGCCAGCGCATCGCCGACCTGGACAACCTCGATCGGCGCCTTGACATGGGACAGCGCGAGGGCGGCGCGAAACGGATCCTTCTCCTCGCGCAGGTGGCCGACCACGGCGACGCGGAGCCGTTTCTTTGGCGGCGCGCGTTCCACGCGCGCGCCGGATGACTGGTAGACCACGCGGGTCTTCGAGCGGATGTCCTTGGCCACCACCCGCAACGCATCTTCCTGCAGGACGATGACCCTGTCTGCGATGCGCAGCGACCTGCGCGCTTCGGCCGAACCGGGCAGGTCGCGGTACAGGTCCGTGCCGGTCAAGGCGACGACCAGGGGCCGCTCGGGAAAGGCCTGCTTGAACCGCAAGGCGGAATCGCCGCTGCGCCGGGCGTGCAGCGCGATCATCGCGTCGCAGGGCCTGCCGTCCCATTCGACCATGATCGAGACGCGCGTGCGCGCGCCGCGCAGCATCCCCGCCCAGCGTTGCGCGGTATGGCGATTGCCGGTGCGCGCGCCCGGCCTCGCCGGTGTAATGAGGGCTATGCGTTTCACGACAGTAAACTAGCGCCGATGCTAGCCGACCCGCAACAGCTGGATCGCGACCTGGTCGCGAGCCGGGAACGCACGCGCCAGGTCACCGCCGATCTCGAGGGCGAGCGCCTGCTCGGACCGAAGCTCGCCATCGTCAACCCGCCGCTCTGGGAGATCGGCCATGTCGCCTGGTTCCAGGAGTACTGGTGCCTGCGCCTGCGGGCCGACGGCACGCGCCGCGATTCGATGTTGGAGGGTGCGGACGCGCTCTACGACTCGGCGCAGGTGGCGCAGGACACGCGCTGGGATCTGCCGTTGCCCGGCCTGGCGGCGACGCGCCACTACGGCGACGCGGTTCTCGAGCGCGTGCGCGAGCGGCTCGCAGGCGAGCGCGAGAGCGGGCCGCTCCACTACTTCGTGCGGCTTGCAACGTTTCACGAGGACATGCATGCCGAGGCCTTTCTGTATACGCATCACACCTTGGGCTACGGCAATCCCGGTTTTGAGGTCCGGTTCGGGAGATTCGCGCCGGGGGACATCGAGGTTCCCGGCGGCAAGATCATGCTCGGCGCAATGCAGAACGACGGTTTCGTGTTCGATAACGAGAAGTGGGCGCACGAGGTCCAGCTCGCGCCTTTCCGCATCGCGCTCGGGCCGGTGACGAACGCGCAATTCCTCGAGTACGTCGCCGACGGCGGCAAAGCGCCCCGCTACTGGAAGCAGGAGGACGGGCACTGGCTCGAGCGGCGCTTCGATCGCTGGGCGCCGCCCGCGCCGCAGGCGCCGGTGCTGCACGTCGATTGGCACGAAGCGCAGGCCTACTGCCAATGGGCGGCGCGGCGCCTGCCCACCGAGGCCGAGCGCGAGCACGCCGCGGCTTCCGGCCTGATCGAGAACGCGGCCGGCGTCTGGGAGTGGACCAGCACCGACTTCGGCCCGTATCCGGGTTTCGTCGTCGATCCCTACAAGGAGTATTCCGAGCCCTGGTTCGGCAACCACAAGGTGCTGCGCGGCGGCAGCTTTGCCGCGCCGGCCCGCCTGCTGCGCAACACCTTCCGAAACTTCTACCTGCCGCACCGCGGCGATGTATTCTGCGGGTTCAGAACCTGCTCCCTGGACTGAGACATGACTGCCGTTCTCGAAAGAATCCGTTTGACCGAATTCAGCCACGGCGGCGGCTGCGGCTGCAAGATCGCGCCCGCGGTGCTCTCGGAGCTGCTTGCGGCGACGCCCGTGCGCGGGCTGCCGAAAGAGCTGCTGGTCGGCATCGAGACCGCGGACGACGCCGCCGTGTACAAGTTGAACGACTCGCAGGCGCTGGTGGCCACCACCGACTTCTTCACGCCCATCGTCGACGATCCGTACGATTTCGGCCGCATCGCCGCGACCAACGCGATCTCGGACGTCTACGCCATGGGCGCAAAGCCGATCTTCGCGCTGGCGATCGTCGGCATGCCGCTTGACAAGCTGCCGCTGCCGGTCATCGGCAGAATCCTCGCCGGCGGCGAGTCGGTGTGCGCGGCAGCCGGCATACCGATCGCGGGCGGCCATTCGATCGACGTGCTGGAGCCGATCTACGGCCTGGTGGCGCTGGGAATCGGCCATCCCGACCGGATCAAGAAGAACTCCACCGCGCAGGCCGGGGACGTGCTCGTGCTCGGCAAGCCGCTCGGCGTCGGCATCCTCTCCGCGGTGCTGAAGAAAGGGAAGCTCTCGGCGGCGGGATACAAGGCGATGATCGACTCGACCACCCGGTTGAACACGCCCGGCGCGGCGCTCGCCGAACTGCCCGGCGTGCACGCGCTCACCGACGTCACCGGCTTCGGCCTCGCCGGCCACCTGCTGGAGATCTGCCGCGGCTCGAAGCTTCGCGGCGAGATCGCGTTCGATTCTCTTCCCGTCATTCCGGAGGCGCTGGAGTGGGTGAAGCAGGGAACCGCGACGGGCGCATCCGAGCGCAACTGGAAAGGCTACGAGCACGAGGTGACGCTGCCCGCGGGCGCGCCCGACTGGCAGAGGAAGCTCATCACCGATCCGCAGACCAGCGGCGGGCTGCTGGTGGCTTGCACGCCGGAGGCGGAAAGCGCCGTACTGGCGGAGTTCCGCAGGCAGGGTTTCGGCGATGCGCGCACCATCGGCCGCCTCGCCGCCGGCGCCGCCCGATTGAACGTCGCCTGACCGGCGACGGGACCTGAGCGCTCCTCCCCTCGGGCCTGCACGGCGTAGATGATCGTCGGCTGCACACGCCCGGGTGCTGCGCCGTACAAGCGGCGAATAGGCAACTCAATCCGGCTCATTCGCCCGACGGCTACGTACTTCGAGGAGCGCAGGGTGGTTCGTCTGATGCGGCTGGGCGCGGCGATGTTCATGCGGCGCATCGTAGCCCGTAGAATTAGGGGAGCGCAGCCAAACGCAAGGAGGCTTGCATGAACCTCAAGGAAGTCCTGGCCGCCAAGGGCCCCCGCGTCGTCACGGTGAAGGCCAAGTCGAGCGTCGCGGACGCGGTCCGCGCCATGCAGCGCGAGAAGGTCGGCGCGGTCATGGTTCCCGACGCCGAGGGCTGCCCGGTCGGCATCTTCACCGAGCGGGACTTCATCCGCCTGTACGCCGACGGCGACCGCGACTTCGACAAGATCCAGGCCGAGTCGCGCATGACCTGCAGCATCGTGCTCGGGCGGCTCGCCATGGAGGTCGACGAGGCGCTGGCGCTCATGACCGAGCGCCGCTTCCGTCACCTGCCGGTCGTCGAGGACGGCAAGCTCCTCGGGCTCGTGTCGATCGGCGACCTGGTGAAGTTCAAGCTCGACGAGGCCGCGCGCGAGGCGCAGGCGCTGCGGGCGTACATCAGTTCCTGAGACCCGCTTCTTGCAAACACTAGCCGAGGATCTCGCCGATGTGGGTGCGCTTGTCGAGCTCGGCGATGAACTGCTGCAGATCCGGCCCGAGCGCGTCGCGCGCCGACACCATGCCGAGCGGTTTGCCGTTCTCGACCACCGGCACGTGGCGGAACGCGCCTTCGTACATCAAGTGCAGGGCATGGCCGAACGGCCGATCCGGCGTGATGGTGCGCGGGTTCGCCGTCATGACCTCGCTGACGCGCGTCTGCTCCGGGTCGCGTCCCTCGGCGATCACGCGAAAGAGCGCATCGCGCTCGGTGAAGATGCCCGCCAGTCGACCCTGCTCGACGACGAGCAGCGCGCCGATGCGGTGCTCCTTCATCAGCCGCGCAGCCGCGCCGACGGTGGTGGCGGAGCTGGTCGTAACGGGGTTCTGGCCCTCGATGATCAGACGAACGGGTCTGTCGGGCATGGTGCGCCTCCTCGATTTTTACTCTACTCCGCGCCGCCGCTTTTGCAACGCAAAATCGATGCTGCGGAGTACCATGAGCGAGAGGAGGAGGCATGAAGCCGGGGGAGCGCTTTCTCGACGGCGCCGGTGGAGTACCGCAAGATCCTCCTCGCCTTGACCTGCGCGTTCATCCGGCTGATCGTGTATAAACGACGGGATTGGCGATATGCACAAGGACCAACAGTACGGTTTCAACACGCTGGCGGTGCACGCCGGCCAGCGTCCCGACCCGGTCACCGGCAGCCGGGCGGTGCCGATCTACCAGACCGGCGCCTACGTGTTCGAGGACACCGACCACGCCGCCAATCTCTTTGCCCTGCAGCGCTTCGGCAACATCTACTCGCGCATCATGAACCCGACGGTGGCGGTGTTCGAGGAGCGCATCGCCGCGCTCGAGAACGGCATCGGCGCGGTGGCGACGGCTTCCGGGCAGGCCGCCCAGCACCTCGCGCTCTTCACGCTCATGCAGGCGGGCGACGAGTTCGTCGCCTCGCGCAGCCTCTACGGCGGCAGCTACCAGCAGTTCGATGTGAGCTTCCGCAAGGTCGGCATCGAGGCGCGCTTCGTCGACGGCACCGATCTCGAGCAGTGGAAGGCGGCGGTGACGCCGAAGACCAAGGCGTTCTACGCCGAGGTGATGGGCAACCCGAAGATCGACGTGGTCGACATCGAGCCGCTCGCCGAGCTCGCGCACGACGCAGGCGTGCCGCTCATCATCGACAACACGTTCGCCTCGCCCTATCTTTGCCGGCCGCTCGACTGGGGCGCGGACATCGTCGTGCACTCGGCCACCAAGTTCATCTGCGGCCACGGTACCGCGATCGGCGGCGCGATCGTCGACGGCGGGCGCTTTCCCTGGGACAACGGAAGATTTCCCGGCATGACCGAGCCCTCCAAGGGCTACCACAACCTGCGCTTCTTCGAATACTTCGGCGACTTCAGCTGGCTGCTCAAATGCCGCGCCGAGATGCTGCGCGACTACGGGCCGACCATGGCGCCGTTCACGGCCTGGCTGATGCTGATGGGCCTCGAGACGCTGCACGTGCGCATGGAGCGCCATGTGCAGAACGCGCAGCGCGTCGCCGAGTACCTCGAGCAGCACCCCGCGGTCGAATATGTCAACTACCCGGGATTGCCCTCCAATCGCCATCACGCGCTCGCCAAGAAGTACCTGTCGAAGGGCGCGGGCTCGATCTTCACCTTCGGCATCAGGGGCGGCCGCGACGCGGGGCAAAGGTTCATCGAGTCGGTGCAGCTCTTCAGCCACCTCGCCAACGTCGGCGACGCCAAGTCGCTCGTCATCCATCCCGCTTCGACCACGCACCAGCAGCTCACCGACGAGGAGCTGCGCGCCGCGGGCATCGGGCCGGAGATGGTGCGCGTGTCGATCGGCATCGAGGACGTGGAGGACGTCGTCGAGGACCTCGAGCAGGCGCTGGCGGCGTCGCAGAAGGCGAAGCCGGTGCCGCCCGGGGCGGTGCAGGAGCCCGCGGGCCACTCGATCCTTTCCAAGGCGTACGGCGCGCCGTACCAGAGCTGATGAGCGCGGTCGGAGAACGCAACAGCTACGGCCTCACGCCAGGGGAGCGCTACCGCATCCTCACGACTTGCCGCACGATCGCCATGGTCGGGCTGAGCTCCAACTACTACAACGCGAGCTCGTTCGCCGCGATCTATCTCGATGCCAACGGCTACGACATCGTGCCCGTGAATCCCGCCCAGGCGGGCAAGCGGCCGATCCTGCGGCGCCGCGTCTACGCCGACCTTGCCGAGGCGGCGGCGAGCCATCCGCGCCCGATCGAGATCGTCGACGTGTTCCGGCCGGCGCACGAGGCGCCGGCGATCGGCCGGCAGGCGGTCGAGATCGGGGCAAAGGTACTGTGGCTGCAGCTCGGCGTCATCAGCGAAGAGGCGGCGCGGATAGCGCGCGAGGCCGGGCTTGCCGTCGTGATGGACCGCTGCTGCAAGATCGAGCACGCGCGCTTTTTCGGCGGCTTGCGCACCATCGGGCTGAACACCGGGGTGGTGACGAGCCGGCTCGCCATGCGCCTGCCGCAGACCTGACGGCTGATCGAAGGATGGGAATTTCCTTCGCGTCCGTGCCGGGTAACGCGCGCGGGTGCGGCCGTGCTTCGGCCGGGTGAGCGGTGCGTCTCGCTGGAATCGATCCTGGCCGCGGGCGGTTCCTGCAACGCGCCCGGGTGCTGCGCCGCACCAGCGCTGCCTGACATTCGTTGACGCCCCCTGCCGGCACACGCGGCGGGCCGGCCATTGTGAATGCGCCGGCGAAGGCGCAAGCTAGCCTGACTTTCTCTACTCGAGGCGATTTTCGTTGAATTCCGGCGCTGGGGGCTTGCCAAGGAGTTGAAGCGTAAGCGGCTGGTGATTGCGCAGGCGTCAG
>Ga0187893_10011794_pt1 | contig 12585 bp, 10 predicted proteins | sample MA1701074metaG_FD_139574 | JGI IMG/M metagenome (GOLD analysis project Ga0187893, IMG submission 139574) | White microbial mat communities from a basaltic lava cave in the Kipuka Kanohina Cave System on the Island of Hawaii, USA - MA170107-4 metaG ...
CGCTTCACGGCCGCGTTGATCGTCGCCGGCGTCAGCGCCGCCACCTGCTTCTCGTACTCATCGTCGAACGTCAGCAGGGTCCGGCCCACGAAGCGACGGGTCACCAGCGTGCCGACCAGTTCGTCGTCGTTGGCGCGGCCCTGGCTGCGCGCCGAGAGGTAGCCGGACTTGGCCGCATCAACCTCGGCCTCCGTGAAGCCATCCGTCAGGACGCGGGTGATCTCTTCCTTGTATCCGGCGACCAGGCGTTCGACGTTCTGCGGCGCGTAGATCGCGATGCCGACGAAGATGCCCGAGCGGTCGAGCGACTGCGCCTGCATCTGCGAGCCGACGTAGTAGCTGATGCCTTCCTTCTGGCGCAGGCGGGCCGGCAGGCGCGAGTTCAGGAACCCGCCGCCGAGCATGAAGTTGGCGAGCACCATCGCGGGGTAGTCGGGGTCATCGTCCCTGAGCGCGATCGTCTGGCCGGCGAAGAACGCCGCGTTGGCCTTGTCCGGCGTCTCGATCTTGATCGTCGCGGAATCCGTCGGCGTATGCGTGCGCACGAGGCGAGCGAACGGTTGCGGGCTCTTCCAGTCGCCAAACAGCCGCGTCACCGTGGCCCGGACCTGGTCGGCATCGAAGTCGCCGACGACGGCAACGTCACCGTACGTCGCGCCGAAAAAGTCGCGGTGGAACGCCTTGACCTGGTCGAGCGTTACTGCGTTGATGCTGGCAATGTCCTCGTCGATCGTCGCGACGTACATCGGGTGTCCCTTCGGCTTCGGATTGAGGCGCTGCTGCGCGGCAATCTGGCCGAGGACTTCCGGCTCGCTCTTGAGCTGTTCCAGCTGGGCGAGTTGCTCGCGACGGAAGTTGTCGAACTCGGCGGCGTCGAAGCGCGGCGAACGGAGCTGGTCCGCCACGAGTTGCATCGTGGCGAGCAGGTTGTCCCGCACCGTCTCGACGTTGACCACGACATTGTTGCCCGCGCCGCCGACGGTGACCTGCGCCTTGAGCTTGTCGAGAGAGTCCTTCACCTGCGTGCGCGTGAGCGCCGTGGTGCCGCGCGACAAGAGGCCGATCGTGAGTTCGGCAACCTTGCCCTTGTGCATGAGCGTCTCGAGCGAGCCCTGGCGGACGGCGACCTGCGCGACCACGCGGCCGCCGCGCGTCTGCTTCGGCAGCATCGTGAGCCACATGCCGTTGGCCAGCTGCGCGCGCGTCGTCCGCGCCTCGATGTTCCGCGGCGACGCGTCGAACGCCTCGCCTGCCGCCACCACCGCCCGCCCCTTGTAGTCACCGACGATCGACTGAACGTTCGGCGCCGCGGGCACCTCCGACCGGTCCGGCGTCCTGGTCGGCACGAATACCGCGACGGTCCGGTTCGACGGCTTGAGGTAGGCCGACGCGACGCGCTTGACGTCCGCCGGCGTCACCTTCTCGATGCGATCGCGGTTCACGAAGAACAGTCGCCAGTCACCCATGGCGGCCCACTCGGTGAGCTCGTACCCGATGTTCTCCGAGTTGTTGAGCGCCAGCTCGATGTTCTTGAGGATCGCGGCCTTCGCGCGGTTGACCTCCTCGTCGGTGAAGTCCGACGTAGCGGTGGCATCCAGTGCCGATTCCATCGCGCGACGGGCGCTGTCGAGCGACTGCTCCAGGCGCACCTCGGCCCACGTGACCACCATGCCCGGCTCCTTCAATTGGAAGGCGTAGCCGTTGATGGAGGCGGCCAGCTTGGTGTCGATGACGGCCTTGTACAGGCGGCCTGCCGGGTTGTTGGTGAGCACGTTCTCGAGGATCGCGACCACCGGGAAGTCCGGGTGTGAGCCCGCGGGCACGTGGTAGCCGGCGATGAGCAGCTGCGCGTCGCCGACGCGGCGCACGGAGACGAACCGCTCGCCGTCCTGCACCGGCTCGGTGGTGTAGGTCGCGAACAACTGGTTGCCGGCCTCGAGGGAGCGCCTCGGCCTCGGGATCGCGCCGAACTTCGACTCGATGACGGCCAGCGTCTTCACGGGATCGAACTTCCCTGCCACCACCAGTACGGCGTTATCGGGCTGGTAGTACTTCCGGTAGAACGCCTTGAGCCGGTCGATCGGCACGTTCTCGATGTCCGCCTTGTTGCCGATGGTCGAGCGGCCATAGCCGTGCCACTGATACGCGGCGTCCATCACGCGATCGAGCGTGACGCCGAGGGGGCTGTTCTCGCCCATCTCGAACTCGTTGCGCACGACGGAGAACTCGGACTCCAGGTCGCTCTTCCTGATGAAGCTGTTGACCATGCGGTCGGCCTCGAGATCGAGCGCCCACTCGAGGTTGGCGGCGGTCGCGGGCATCGTCTCGAAGTAGTTGGTGCGGTCGTACCATGTGGTGCCGTTAGGGCGCGAGCCGTGGTCGGTGAGTTCCTGCGGGATGTTCGGGTGCTTGGTCGAGCCCTTGAAGACGAGGTGCTCGAGCAGGTGCGCCATACCCGATTCACCGTATCCCTCGTGCCGCGAGCCCACGAGGTACGTGATGTTCACCGTCACGGTCGGCTTCGACTGGTCGGGGAACAGCAGCACGCGCAGGCCGTTGGGCAGCGAGTACTCGGTGATCCCTTCGACGCTGGTCACTCGCGTCGCCTTGCCCTGCGGCGCGGGTCGCGTCGGCGCCTGGGCGCGCGATGTCGCGGGCGCGGCTTTGGTCCCGGTGGCCTGGGCGGTGAGCGGTGCCGCGAGCAGCGGGAGCAGGACGATGGCGCGCGCGCGCCGACGAAGCGTTGCGATCATCTCAGTATCTCCGGACAGCCGTTGTCTGCGGGGCGTTAACGATAGTGTGCCGCGTTACGGGCGGGCAGCGCGTTCGCCTTCATAAACCACGCGTCCGCCGACGATCGTCAGCACGACCCGCGCGTCCCGCAGTTCGTCCGGCTTGGCCCGTGTGAGGTCCGTGTCGATGAGGGCGAAGTCGGCGAGCATGCCGCGGGCGATCATCCCCTTGTCCGTGTCGGCGAACTCGGCGAAGGCCGCGCCGGTGGTGTACGCGCGCAACGCGTCCTCGGCGCCGATCTTCTGTTGCGGGACCCAACCCCCCGGGTGGGCGCCGTCGAGCGTGCGACGCGTGACGGCGGCATGAATGCCCTCCAGCGGCGTGGGCGGGGCAACGAACCAGTCGCTGCCGAACGCGAGCGTCGCGCCGGCGTCCAGCAGCGAACGGAACGCATACGTGCCCTTGGCGCGCTCGGCGCCGATCACCTGGTCCGCCCAGCGTCCGTCGTCGACGGCGTGGTACGGCTGCGTGCTGGCAATGGCGCCGAGTCGGGCGAAGCGCGGGATGTCGCGCGGATGCAGGTGCTGTGCGTGCTCGATGCGCGCGCGCCGGTCGCGCGCGCCATGCTCGGCGGCGATGCGCTCGTAGGTGTCGAGCAGGACGCGGTTCGCCTTGTCGCCGATCGCATGAATGATGAGGTGGAGACCGGCCGCGTCCGCGCCCTTCGCCCGCGCATGGATGTCCCCGGGCGGCGTCACGAAGAGTCCGGTGTCGCCGGGCGCGTCGGTGAACGGCTCCAGCATCGCGGCCGTGTGCGAGCCGAGCGAACCATCGACGAATCCCTTGAGCCCTCCGATGCGCAGCCACTCGTCGCCACGGCCGCGCGCGGCGACCGTGTCGCGCAGCTGTTCCCACGTGGCGAGCGGCACGGCGGCGTAGATGCGGGTGCGCAGCCGTCCGGCCCGCGCGGCGCGCTCGAAGACCGCCAGGTCACGCCAGGTACCCATGTGGTGCACCGACGTCACGCCGTGCGACGCGACGAAGCGCATGGCCGCGTCGAGGGCCGCGTCCTCCTGCTCCGGCAGCGGGTCCGGGACGGCCCGGGCGACGAGTGACACGGCGTTGTCCTTGAAGACGCCGGCCGGCTCACCGTTGGCGTCGCGCACGATCTCGCCGCCGGCGACGTCCCGGGTGTCGCGCGTGACACCCGCGGCGCGCATGGCCGCGGAGTTGGCGAGGCTCATGTGGCCGTCGAGCCGCTGGATCAGGACGGGGGTGTCGCGGGTGACCGAATCGATCCAGTCCTTGCGGGGCAGTTCACCGCCCCACAGCGTGTGGTCCCAGTTGCCCTCCAGTATCCACGCGCCGGCCGGCAGTTTCGCCGCGTGTTCCTTGATGCGACGCACGAACTCCTCGCGCGTCGTCGCGTCGCGGAGCTGAACCGACGTGAGCCCGAACCCGCCGGCGAGGAAATGCACGTGCGAGTCGATGAAGCCGGGCACGAGCATCCGGCCGGCAGCGTCGATCGCCCGCGTGGCAGGTCGGGCGGCCTTGCGGACCTCGGCGGTCGAGCCCACCAGGGTGATGCGGTCGCCGGTCACGAGCACGGCGTCCGCCCACGGGCGCGCCGGGTCCCCGGTCCAGGCGCGGGCGTTGAGGATGGCGAGGGTTGGCGTCGGTTCGATGGTGGTGCTCACGGCGGTCGTTGTGCAGGCGGCGAGGAGGAGCAGCGCGGGAATCGGTGACCGTGCAGGGCGCATGTTCGAAGGTCGCTAAGTTCATCGGCCATGGCCACCAACGTCTGGTTCTGGGTCGGCTTCATCGCGTTCATCCTCACGATGCTCGCCCTGGACCTCGGCGTGTTTCACCGGAAGGAGCACGAGGTCAAGGCGCGCGAGGCGGGCGGGTGGGTGGCCGCGTGGGTGACGCTGGCCCTGCTCTTCGCCGGCGGCCTGTGGCGCTACGAGGGCGGCGAGGTCGCCCTCACGTTCGTCACGGGCTACGTGATCGAGTTGTCGCTGAGCGTCGACAACCTGTTCGTCATGGTGGTGATCTTCACGTATTTCGCGGTGCCGGCGGCGTGCCAGCACCGCGTGCTGTTCTACGGGATTCTCGGCGCGATCGTCATGCGCGGCGTGTTCATCGGACTGGGCGCCGTCCTGCTGGCGCGCTTCGAGTGGATCCTGTACGTCTTCGGCCTGATGCTGTTGATCACGGGCATCCGGATGCTCTTCAAGCACGACGAGGAGTTCGAGGGCGAGCGCAATCCCGTCGTGCGCCTGGTGCGGCGGTTCGTGCCGCTCACGCCGGATTTCCACGGACGCCACTTCCTGGTGCGCGTGGACGGCAAGCTGCTGGCAACGCCGCTGTTGCTGGTGCTGGTGCTCGTGGAGTTCACGGACCTGATCTTCGCGGTCGACTCGATCCCGGCGATCTTCGGCATTACGCGCGACCCGTTCCTCGTCTTCACGTCGAACATCTTCGCGGTGCTCGGGCTCCGGTCGATGTACTTCCTGCTGGCGGCGGTGATCGAGCGCTTCTACCTGTTGAAGTACGGGCTGGCGCTGATCCTGTCGTTCATCGGGGTGAAGATGCTTGGCGAGCCCTGGTTCCACGTCGACATCATGGTGTCCTTGGCGATCGTGGTGGTGACGCTGGCGCTCTCGATCGCGGTGTCGCTCGTGTGGCCCGAGCAGGAGCGCGGGCCGGCGATCACGCAGCCCGAGGGGAAGACCGGGTCGATTTTCGGCGCGTTCCGTTTCCGGAAGAAGCGCGGGTCCTAGCGCCGCTCGGCCGCGTCGCGGATGTCGAGCAGCAGCTCGAGATAGAGCTGCTCGCGGCGGTAGGCGAAATCGAGCGACGCCATTTGCGCCGAGTCGCCGCCCGCTTTGGCTCGCTCGAACGCCTCGCGGTACATCGCTTCCAGGTTCTCCATGATGCGTTCGCGCGAACGTGACATACGGGCTCTCTTGAGTGCGTCGGAGGTCAGGCGGGGAACGTCGTCACCGGGGGTCGTGGGCGACGGCGTGAGGAGAAACTTCTTGGCAGCGCCGAACAGGAGCCGGCGCGGCTGGATCGGGTCGGGCACGCGCGAAAGCTACCGTGTGACGCCGGTCACGACCAACACGGCGGCCGGCGCCGGAGTTTGCGTTGCGCGCTTCGGGCACGGCAGTCAGTTTGGCGGGATGGGCGACTCGATCCTCTACCGGCGCAAGCTCGCGCACGGCCCGGAAGTCCGGATTCGGCGGACGACGGCCGACGGCGCCACGCCTGTCACCGCGGTGATCGACGTCGACCGGCGGGCCGGCACGCCGCGCGAGAAGGAGGGCGGCGAGCCGCCGCCCCTCAAGACCGCCAGCGGCGCGACGGACGCCGAGGTGCTTGCGACGCTGAAGAAGGACGCCGACGACGACCGCGTCATTGCGTCTTTGCTCCGCGCGAAAGGGCTTCGCTGACCGCCGACCGCGCGCTACAACCTCGCAAACACGAGTTCGTCGACGACGCGGCCGCCCTTGAGGTGCTCACGGACGATCCGCTCCAGTGAGCCCGGCGTCACGCCGGCGTACCAGATGCCCTCGGGATAGACCACGACGATCGGCCCGCCGGCGCAGACGCCGAGGCAGGGCACTTCCCCGCGCTTCACCCGGTTGGGCCCGAACAGCAGGTCCTCGCGCTCGAGCAGTTCGGGCAGCATGGCGTACAGCTCGCGCCCGCCGCGATTCGGCGAACAGAACCCGCCCGTGCACACGAGCACGTGGTGCCTGTACGGTTCCATCGCCGGCTGCATCGCGGTATACTCGCCGCGGACAGTTGCGTTCTCAACCGGAGGCGGAGGTGGCGCCACAACTCGCGCGCGTTGGCGACCTCACGGTCGCCGTGGAACGGCCGGCCGCACCGCGTGGCAGGCGGCCGGTGCTGCTCATCCACGGCTTTTGCGGCGGCGCATGGTACTGGGAGGGCTGGCAGCGCCTGCTGGCGGAACGCGGGTACGAGAGCCACGCGGTCAACCTGCGCGGGCACCACGGCAGCCGCCCGGTGGCGGACATCGGCAGCGTGTCCGTGAACGACTACGTGACCGACGCGCGCGAGGTCGCCACGCGGCTGGGCAACCCGATCGTCGTCGGTCACTCCATGGGTGGGCTGGTGGCGCAGAAACTCGCCGAGGGCGGCGGCGTGCGAGCGGTGGTGCTGCTGGCAGCCGCGCCGCCGCGCTGGATTCCCGTCGCCAGCTGGCGCCTGGCGCTGACGCAGGTGCGCTACGCCGGCGCGATGCTCCGGTCGAAGCCCATCGTGCCCGGGCGCCGCGACGCCGACACACTGATGTTCAACCGCACGCCGGTCGCCGACCGCCCGGGATTCTTCGCGCGCCTCGTGCCCGACAGCGGGCGCGCGGCGCTCGAGCTCAGCATCGGCGCCATCGGCGTCAGCGCGGCGCGCGTCACCGCACAGATGCTCGTGGTCACCGGCAACGACGACCAGTTCGTCGTCCCGCGCGTCGCGCGCGCCATGGCCGACAAGTACCGGGCGCCGCTCAGGACGTACGACACGTTCGCGCACCACATCATGAGCGAGCCGGGCTGGGAGCGGCCCGCCAGCGACGTCATCGACTGGATCGACCAGCACTGACATGGCCGACTTAGCCTCGATCGACATTCGCGTGGGAACCGTCCTTGCGGCGACCGGGTTTCCCGAAGCGCGCAAGCCGTCGTACAAGCTCACCATCGACTTCGGCGAGCTCGGCGTAAAACTGTCGAGCGCCCAGCTCACCGTGCATTACACGGCGGACCAGCTCGTCGGCCGCCAGGTGATCGCCGCGGTCAACCTCGGCACGCGTCGCATCGCGGGGTTCGAGAGCGAGGTGCTGGTGCTCGGCGCGATGCCGAGCGCGACCGAGGTAGTTTTGCTGGCGACCGACCAGCGCGTCGCCAACGGCACGCGCATCGGCTGACGCCATGAGCACCGCGGATCCAACCCCCAAGCCGCCCGCCCGTCCCTCGATCGGCAACCCGATCGCGCGCTCGCACGCCGTGTGGCGCCAGGGGCTCGAGTTCACGGCCGGCGTCGGCGAACGCACGCACCTCATCGACGGCAACTCGAAGGTGGCGCCCTCGCCGGTCGAGACGCTGCTCAACGCGGTGGGGACGTGCGCTGCAACCGATGTCGTGGAAATCCTGGCGAAGCAGCGCACGCCGGTGACGTCCCTCGTGATCGACGTGATGGCGGTGCGGCGCGCCGAGTTCCCGCGTCGCGTGCTGTCGCTCGAGGTGACGTTCACCATCGAGGGTGGCGGCATCGATCGCGCCAGGGCCGAACGAGCGGTCGACCTGTCGATCCGGAAATACTGCACCGTCGCCGCGTCGCTCGCGGGCGACATCGACATGTCGTCGATCGTGGTGCTCAACGGCGAGCGCGGCAAGCCGGTCAGGCAGCCGATGTTCTCCAAAGCAGGAACGGGGAACTAGGAACCTGGTCCTGGCTACCGGTTCCCGAGCTCCAATTCGTTCAGGGCAGACTCACGATGTACTTGTACATCGCCGTCAGCTCGACGTTCGTGCCGCGCCCCACCATCTGGTACGGCATCTGCATCGAGTCGAGTTGCTTGCCGAAGGGCGTCTTGCCGGTGCGCATCGTCGCGATGAAACCGTCGCGTGACCAGCTCTTCACGCTGTGGATGTTGGGCGCGATCGGCATCACGCCGCCGCCGCCACCCTTCAGGGCCGGGCCGTGGCACTCATCGCAGCCCATCCAGCCAGCCAGGTATTGGCCATACGCCGCGGACGTGTCCTCCGGCGGCGCGACAATGGTGTCGACCGTCAGGTCCGGCTGGCGCGGCAGCAGGCCGGCGCCCGCCATCGCGACGGTGAGGAACGTGAGCCGCGGCGCCGGCGTCGGATTCGCGACCGGGGGCTGCGAGCGGAGGTACGCGATCACGGACATCAGGTCGTCGTCGCTGAGGTTCCGGACGCGCTGCGCCGACATGACGTTCAATCGAACGCGATTCTTGTCCGCTCCCTCGCGAATGGCGCGAAAAATCTCGCCGTCGCTGTAGTCCTTGAGGCGGCCCGCGGGCGTGAGGTTGAGCGGGTACAGGTCGCCCAACGGCATGCCGGCCTCGTCGCTCAGGTTCTTCCCGCCTGACAGCGGCAGCTGCGTGTTCGTCGTGTGACATCCCGCGCACAACATCTCGGCGATGTGCTTGCCGCGTTCGACGCGCTGGGGCGTCAGTTCCACCTTCAGGTCACGCGGCGGCTTTCCACGCGGCGTATACGCGTAGGCCAGGCCACGCACGGCCGAGACGCTGACGAACGCGAGAATCAGCGTGAAGAACGCGCTCACGAGCATCCCGCCCCACTTCACGAACGCGTTGGACGCGCGGCGCATGCGCCACGTGACCCAGCCGAGTCCTGCTGTGAGTGCGATGACGACGCAGGTGAGGAGGAGATTCGTGATCACTGGGGCGGTGAGGGGGTTGGTGGTCAGCGCCGACCGGAGCGCACCAATAATCGGGGCTCGGAGCCGCGGCGCAAGCGCCAGCAGCACGTTGCGGGCGGCCGTACATTAGACGCGTTCCACCCCTACCTCCGGATGATGCCATGACTGTGCTTCGCCGCGTCCTGCTCACCGCCCTGCTCATCGTTCCCGCCACTGCCTTCGCCCAGAAGAAGGCGCTCACGCAGGCCGACTGGGACACCTGGAAGTCGATCTCCGGGTCGATGATCACCAACGACGGAAAGTGGGCCGCGTATTCCCTCGCGCCGCTCGCGGGCGACGGCGACTTCGTCATCCGCTCCACGAGCGGCAGCACCGAGTACCGTGTTCCGCGCGGATACCTCGGCCGGCCCAACAACACGCCGGGCGGATTGCGCCCGCGCGGCGGCAATCCGGAGGACGAGCCCGCGGGCCCGCAGGTGGCGCCGGGCCAGTTCACCGCCGACAGCCGCTTTGCGCTGGTGCTGACATATCCGACGCAGGCGGAGTTCGATCGCGTCGCGCGTGACCGGCGTCGCGCCGCACAGGTGCAGGGGCGTTCCGACCTCGCGATCATCCGCCTGTTGGATGGCACCGTCACGACGCTGCCGCGGGTGCGCTCGTTCCGCCTGCCGCGTTCCAGCGGCGCGTGGATCGCCTACGTCGCCTCGGACTCGGCCGCGGCAGACTCAGCCGCGCGTCCCGGCGGCGCTCCCGCGGGTGGTGCGCCGGGCGCGCGCCCGGCCGGTCCGCGGCGCCGGTTCGGCACGCAGGTGACGCTGCGCAACATGGCGACTGGCGCTGAGGACAAGCTCGCTGACGTGCTCGAGTACGCGTTCGACGACAGCGCGAGGGTGTTCGTCTACTCGATCGTCGGCCGCGCCGGCGACAAGGACGGCGTCTACTCGCGCAACCTCGCGACCGGCGCGGTGGCGACACTGACGGCCGGCAAGGGCGACTACGACCAGCTCGTGCTCGATCGCAGCGGCACGCAGGTGGCGTTCGTCTCGAACCGCGACGAGTTCGGCAAGGACGAGGCGACGTTCGCCGTTTTCCACGGAACGCTGAAGGCGGGGACCGCCTCGCCGGTGGTCACCTCGGCGGCGGTCGGCGGCGGCAACCGCATCGTCCAGTCGGCCAACGTCGCCTTCACGCGCAACGGCAACGCGCTCCAGTTCAACGTGGCGCCCCCGTTCCCGGACACGGTGCCGGCGGACTCGCTCGTCGGCAAGGCCGTGTTCGACCTCTGGCACTTCAAGGACCCGACGCTCCAGCCGGCGCAGAAGCTCTCGGCCGGTCGCGACCGCACCCGGTCGTTCCAGGCGATCTACCACCTGGCCAACAAGAAGCTGGTCAAGCTCGGCAACGACTCGGTTCCGCAGTACCAGGTCTCGGACGACGGCCGTGTTGCGCTGGCCAACAGCCGCGAGAAGTACTTGGTGGCCGCGATGTGGGGCGACGGGCTGACGGACGTGTACCTGACGGACGCCACGACGGGCGCCACCAAGCTGCTCCGCGAAGCGTTCGACGGGAGCGCGCAGCTGTCCACCGGCGCGAAGTACGTGGCGTACTTCGAGAAGGGCAACTGGCACACTTACAACATCGCGACCGGGAAGACGACCAACGTCACGTCCGGCGTGAGGGGCGTGAGCTTCGCGCGCGAGACGCACGACACGCCGACCGAAGCAGTCCCTGCGTGGGGCATCGCCGGCTGGACGCGCGAAGACCGGTCGATGCTGGTGTACGACCGCTGGGATATCTGGGATGTTGATCCAACCGGCGCGCGCGCGCCGGTGAACGTCACCGACGGCTGGGGACGCAAGAACACCGTCTCGCTGCGCCTGGCGCAGGGCGGAGGAGGCGGCGGGTTCGGCGGCGGCGGGTTCGGCGGCGGCGGCGCGGCCGGTGACGACCAACGCGGCATCGACCCGACCAAGCCGCTCGAGCTGCGCGGCGTGAATGACGAGACCAAGGCGCAGGTGTTCGCTCGCGACATGCTCGGCACGACCCGTGAGCCCCAGATCATCCTCACAGCCAACGCGTCGTACGGCAACCTGACCAAGGCGGGCGACGCCGGACAGTACCTCGTCACGAGAGGCACGTTCACGGAGTTTCCGGATCTGTACACGGGGTCGGCGGTGACGTCGCTCCGCAAGATCTCGGACGCAAACCCGCAGCAGCGTGACTTCCGCTGGGGGACCGTGGAACTGATGCGCTGGCACAGCGCCGACGGGGTGCCGCTCAAGGGCCTGCTGTTCAAGCCCGAGGGCTTCGACTCGACGCGGAAGTACCCGATGGTCGTGTACCACTACGAGGACCTGTCGCAGAACCTGCACAGCTACTCGCCGCCGAACGGACGCAACGTCATCAACCCGACGCACTACGTGTCCAACGGCTACCTCGTCTTCGAGCCGGACATCCACTATCAGGAAGGCTATCCGGGCCCGAGCGCGCTCAAGTCGATCGTGCCGGGCGTGACAGCGCTGATGGCGCGCGGTTTCGTCGACCCGAAGGGCATCGGCATCCAGGGGCAGTCGTGGGGCGGCTACCAGGGCCTCTACATGATCACGCAGTCGAACATCTTCTCGGCAGCGATGCTGGGCGCGCCGGTCGTGAACATGACGAGCGCTTACGGCGGCATCCGCTGGGGCTCGGGGCTGGCGCGGTCGTTCCAGTATGAGGAAGGCCAGAGCCGCATCGGCGGCTCGATCTGGGAGTATCCGAACCGCTTCCTCGAGAACTCGCCGCTCTTCTGGCTCGACAAGGTGCAGACGCCGGTCTTCTTCATGCACAACGACATGGACGACGCGGTACCGTGGTACCAGGGCATCGAGGCGTTCGTCGGGCTGCGCCGCCTCGGGAAGGAGGTGTACCTCATCAACTACAACAACGACGTCCACAATCCGGCCAGCCGCGCCAACCAGAAGGACATGGCCATGCGCATGGAGCAGTTCTTCAACCACCACTTGCGCGGCATGCCGGCGCCGGAGTGGATGACGAAGGGCATTCCATATATCAGCAAGGGCAAGGATCAGCTTGGTGCGCCAGCGACTGTGGCGACGCCGGCGATTCCCGAAAGACCGTAGTCCATGGAGGTTCGGATTCGTCCTCGGCGGGCGCGCGGAATTCCGCGCGCCCCGCTTGTTCTCGGCGTCGCCGGTGCGCTTGCGGCGCCTTTGGACGCCCAGGACACGGCAGCGCGGCGGCTGCCGCCGGTCGTCGTGACGCGCGACCGGGAGCGCTCACCGATGGACCTGCCGTACGCCATCACCTCGGTGCGGCCGGACAGCCTGTCGCCCGGGCAGAACCACACGAATGCCGAGCAGACGCTGATGCTCCTGCCCGGCCTCACGGTCGCCAACCGGGTGAACCCGTCGCAGGACA
>Ga0187893_10011796_pt1 | contig 12583 bp, 12 predicted proteins | sample MA1701074metaG_FD_139574 | JGI IMG/M metagenome (GOLD analysis project Ga0187893, IMG submission 139574) | White microbial mat communities from a basaltic lava cave in the Kipuka Kanohina Cave System on the Island of Hawaii, USA - MA170107-4 metaG ...
CCCCACGGTTCGTCTCCGTCGACGAGGCCAACCAGCTCCGGGAGGCTCTCGTACAGGTGGCGGAGCAAGCCGAGCACGACAAAGAGCAGTTCCGGCAGGAATACGGCCGAGCCCTCGAGTTCGTCTACAAGTTCAAGCGCAACGAGAAGCCCTTCCTCGTGAGCGCCATCTACCACGACCGGAAGTTCACTTACATCCGCTCCGACGCCCAGGAGAAACCTTCTCTGTACGAGATCACCGAGGACGACGACAAGCCCAACCTCATCGACTTTCAGATGCAGGACGGTCTTTACGTCGTGCCCAAGGTTCTGAACCGCGGCCGTCTTTCCATCGGACGGCAGAAGCTCGATTTCGAGAGGATGAACTGACCATGGACGAAGAGCCAAAACCGGCCCCTGGCGCGGAGCCCATCGCGGACTACCGCCGGCCGCCTCGCGGCGTCTTTAGCCAGCACGCCCAAAGGTGGCTCTTTCTCGGCATCTCCGCCGCGGTGATCGTCACCATCCTTCTCTTCGGACCCGAGCCGCCCAAGACCACGGACGCCGAAAAGCCCATGGACCGAGCGGCAGAGACCGCGCCGCCCTCTCCTCAGGACGACGTGGACCAGCGCCTCGCCGAGCTCGAGCAGCAAATCAAGGACAGCATGCGCTCGATCCCGAGGTCCTCCCCGCCAGACCTTCCGTCGCGGGAGTCGACGACCTTCTCGACGCCGGACTTGACCGGCCTGACAGACCCGGGCATGTCCGACACCCTGGCTGACCGCCTGCGCGAGCTCGAGGTCACGTCTCTCTTCGCCTCGAACGTTGCACTCACGTACCGGGAAGAGTCCAACTACGGCGACTCGCTCCGCTCGACGTCGCTCCTGGGAAGGACCTCGGGAACCCCCGACGAAGGAGCCTATCCCCCGTATGCTTTCCCGCCACGTCCGTCCTTCCCCATCCCCCCCGACTTCGGTCCCCAACCGGGAGCCGTCGCGCCGGCGCCCGTCCACGAAACCCCGGCGCCCCCAACCGGGGAGGGCCCAGCCGCAGACAAATCCGATGCGGCTGGGCCCAGGCTCCCGCTCACCCAGAAGTCCCGAGACGCTCCCGGGTCTAGGCTTTACACGATCTTCGAGGGGACCGTGATCGAAAGCGCTCTCGTCAACCGTCTCGACTCGAGCTTCGCCGGACCGATCATCACCATGGTGACGAACGACGCCTACTCCCATGACCGCCAACACGTTCTCATCCCGGCGGGCACCAAGTGCATCGGCCGCACCGCCGCGGTCGAGAGCCTCGGTCAAACGCGCATGGCCGTTTCCTTCCATCGACTCATCATGCCCGACGGTTACTCCGTCGACCTCGACCAGTTCGAGGGGCTCAATCAGCTCGGCGATACCGGCCTCAAAGACAAGGTCGACCATCACTACTTTCAGATCTTCGGGGTCTCGATTGCACTGGGATTCCTGGGTGCGATCTCTCAACGTGAGCTCGAGGAGCCGTTCGATTCCGCCGGGCCCCAGTTCGCCCGGAGCGCAGCGCAAGTCCTCGACCGGTTTCTCAACATCCTGCCTACGGTGACCATCCGCGAAGGCCATCGGGTCAAGGTCTATCTCACGCAGGACCTCGGTCTTCCGGCCTACGATGATCACGGAGGTATCCGACCATGACGAAGAATCCCACCCTGCTCTCTCTGCCTGCCCTTCTCGTGCTCCTGGCGTGCGGCGGCGACCCTGCCCGCGAATCGGGGCAGCCCGACGACCGTCCAGAGCCCAAAACCGAGGCGGAAGCCACGGCGCAGGACGTCGACCGGCGGGAGCGCCAGGCGGCTCTTCGGGACAAGGGCCTCTGCACACCAGAGGCTATCCGTGAGGCCCCGGAGCCTGACGAGCGGTTCTTGCACTGCCGAGGCCAGGACTGGACGGGAACGACCGACATTAAGGACGCGCTGCGCAAGCTTCCCACCGACCCTGTTGCCAGAAAAGCGGAGTGCGACAAGCTTCTTGACGATCTCGTAGGCGTCAAACGTGTTCTCTGCGATATCGAAGACCGATGAGACAAGTCTGTAGCTAAGCTACCTACGCTCAGTAACGACAACTCATGGAGTTAGAGTGATGAAACTATCGCACTTAATCGCGCCATTCGTCTTGGCTATCACGTTTCTGGGGCTTCCTGTTCCCGCCTCTAGTCAATGGATTGTCCACGACCCAACTGCTTACGTGAACCATGTTCTCCGCTACGAGCAGCTTATCCGCGAATACGAGATGTTTTATTACGAGCTTCGCGGTCTCCAGAACCTCGGTGCCTTTCTTTCGCCCAAGACGATCCTCCGCGTCCTCGACGCGACGGGGCTTCTGAGAGCTGGCCGTCTCGAGGCCATTCTGTCCCGGAACAAGACACAGGCGGAGATCGACGCCGCTTTCGACGAAGCGTTCACCCGGGTTCGACAAGCGAGAGGGTTCCTCTTCCGGGTTCGCTACGACCCAGCCGGCGTCGCGACGGACATCGTCGAGCTCATGGAGGCGTCCAGTAAATCTGCCGCGGGCACCATCGGCCAGATTCGCGACGCCGAGGGCGACTTCCAAATCGCGCTGAAAAACCTCAACGGCACGACGAGCGCGGCCTATGGCATCCAGAGCACGGAAAAGTCGGTTCTCCAGAAGATCAATTTCACCACCATCATGCAGGCCAAGGAGCAGCACAACGCCAATCAGCTCCTCTTACACCTTCTGGAGCAGGAGATGATCACGAATCAACAGCTTCGAGAAGCGCAGGTCGCCATCATAAATTTGGAGCTTCAGCGACGCCAGATGCTGCCGATTGCTCTCTCGTACGCCCAGAACGCGCGTGTTCCTGCGCCGTAATCGGGACTTCGCAGGTCTTATCTCATGGCGCCACTACCAGATCCCTTTAACGAGATGATCCGATTCGTTCAGGAGCTCCTCACCTCTCGGCTCGATCTCTTCACGGCAATGGGCGTGAACCTGTACCGGTCATTCGTTCTCATCATGATTGTCTGGTTCGGCATCAAGACCGCGCTTTCCGATGAGGGCCCTAACTTCTCAGCGCTGGCGCAGCTCGTGCTCGTCATCTCGCTCGGCTTCGCCATGGTGACGTACTACAGCAGTCCAATCCCGGGAGTCGGGATGAGCTTCGTCGACCTCCTTCAGAAGCAGGGTTTCTACCTGTCCGAGCAGATCGGACAGGAGACTGCTTCCGAGGTTTCGAACGAGATTGCCCGGGTCACAGTGGAGCTCGCCGAGTACCCAACGAGCTTGAACATACAGGTCGCGCTCCTCTCGATTGTCGTCACCCTTGTTCTCGCGATCATGCAGGCGCTTATCTACATGGTGATTGGTTTCGGAATTGTCGGGGCCGCTTGTTGTTTGATCTCAGGCCCCCTGTTCATCCCGTTTTTCATCGTGCCCAAGCTCGACTGGCTTTTCCACGGGTGGCTGAAGTGCACGCTCCAGTACGTCGTGGGCTATCAGCTCCTCGCGAACATCTTCATTTACGTTTTCGGCAAACTTCTCCTCGCCTTCCTCCGTCTGACGCCCGACGATCCCTCCGCCTTCTTGGCACAGTTCCCTGCGCTTTTCCCGATGTTCCTCGTCGCCATCTATGCCCTTCTCCGCGTGCCAGCCCTCGCGAATGACATTTTCAGTGGCTCGACTAGTGGTGACTCCGCCATCACGCGCACCGTTAGCGGTGCTCTCGGGTTGAGGTAGATCGATGCAACCTATGCCAAGCCACATCTCCTCTCCACAGAGTCGAAGAGGCTTGACGACAGTTGCTGCGGTGCCTCAGCTCCTTTCTCTGTGGCATCCCACAAAGAATGTCAGTCATGCACCCGAGAACGTATCGCATGGCAGCAAGAAGGAACATTGGTGGCGATGTCCCAAAGACCCGAGCCACGAGTGGCAAGCACCCCCCAACCGCATTTTCTCCACCCCTGGAAGTGGGTGCCCCTTTTGTAAGGGCATGCGGGCACATCGAACGAACTCCCTTGCAAAGAAGGCTCCGCGCTACGCGGCGATGTGGCATCCGACGAAGAACGGCCACCTCACTCCAAACCATGTCGTCGCTCTCTCTGGAAAGAAGTTCTGGTTCAAATGTCCAAAGGGTCCCGACCACGACTTCCAAGCGACTCCCGCGAACTTGGTCACAGGGGGCCGGAGCGGATGTCCTTATTGCCACAGTCGCAAAGTGTCGGTAACGAACTCCCTCGCGACCCGCTCGCCGGAAATTGCCAAGCTTTGGGACCACTCCGAAAACGGGGGCCTCACTCCCAGACAGGTTACGTGCCTGTCTGGCAAAAAACACTGGTGGACATGCCCAAAAGGCCCCGACCACAGGTGGCAAGCGACTTCACATAGCCTCGTTCGAAATGTTGCGCACGCAGCATTCAAGGGATTCCCCCTCAACAAGGGGACGCCCGGTTGTCCGTTTTGTGCCGGAGCTCGCCTTTCGGTCACCAACTCTCTCGCGGCACTTGCACCACGAGCCGCCGCTCTTTGGCATCCAACCAAGAATCGGGAACTGACTCCTAGCCAAGTCACCCGCGGATCCACCGTCCTACGCTGGTGGAAGTGTCCGAGGGGTCCGGATCATGAGTGGCTGGCCTCCCCAGCAAGGCTAACAGCGCCGCAGACGAAGCACGGTTGCCCTTTTTGCGCGGGTCTGCGCCCGTCAGTGACCAATTCGATACGCGCATTCTCGAAGCGAGGCATTCTTCTCTGGCATCCTACCAGGAACGGTGATGCCACTCCGGATACGGTCGTTGCTTGGTCAGGGAAGAAGTACTGGTGGCTTTGTCCGGACTATCCGGACCATGAATGGCAAGCAACACCGGCGAACGTACTCGGAAACGAAACTGGGTGTCCTTTCTGCACTGGTAAGCGAGTCTCAGCCACGAACTCCCTGGCCGCGCGTTCGCCTCTCTATGCGGCGATGTGGCATCCCACAAAAAACGGCGCGCTCACCCCTTGCGATATCACTTCGCGATCAGGCAAAAAGGTCTGGTGGAAGTGCCCAAAGGGATCAGACCACGAATGGCAAGCAGCTCCAGCTACTCTCATCACCAACGGGACCTATGGATGTCCCTACTGTGCTGGCATGCAAGTCTCGTTTACGAACTCGCTTGCGACGAACGCTCCGCAGTACGCCGCGATGTGGCATCCGACGAAGAATGGCACTCTCACTCCTAATGATGTCGTTGCTTTCTCCCAGAAGAAATACTGGTGGAAGTGTCCTAAAGGCCTCGATCACGAATGGCAGACGACTCCCGCAACTCTTCTATCAAACGGCGCCTACGGCTGTCCTTTCTGTGCCCGCCAGAAAGCTTCTGTTACTAACTCCCTAGCCAGCTTATTTCCAGACAAGGCTGCGTTCTGGCATCCCACGAAAAACGGCGCGCTGACGCCCGCGGATATCCTTCCCTTCTCCAACAAACGCTATTGGTGGCAGTGCTGCAAGGGTGTAGACCACGAGTGGCAGGAAAGAGCTTTTGACCTTGTCAATCGCACGAACTATGACTGCCCGGTCTGCCGCTCGTTGGCTTTCCGTTTCCCCGACATCGCGGCCGAGTGGTCCGCTAGAAACGCCCGACTCACGCCCAGGGGCGTTCCCGCCTTCTCAGGACGCAAGGTCTGGTGGTGCTGCCGGTTTAACCCTCGTCACGAGTGGAGCAGTTCCGTTTCCGCGCGTACTTTCATTGGCACTGGGTGTCCCTATTGCTCGCTCCTTCCGCGCTCCCGAATCGAGATCTACTTTGCCTTCGAGCTGGCGTACTTCTTGGGTATCGATCCCTGTCTACAGAACATACGCATCCCCACGGATCACATCCACGTCGATGTCGTGATTCCTCGGTGGCGGACGGCCCTCGAGCTCGACGGCTATTACTGGCACAAGTCCAAGCTCGAGAAGGACTCCGCCAAGATTCGACAGCTTGAGAGACACGGCTGGAGGCTCCGCCGAATCCGTGAGAAGCCTCTCGATAAGGTAGGTCCGAACGACATCGTCGTTGACCCGTTCCCGAACGTCAGTGCCGTTCCCTCCCTGATCGTTCAAGTCCTGCGTGCCCTTCAGCCCGGGCACAACCTCACGGTCGAGGGACTGGACAGCTACGCGAAAAGGAACGTTCTCCAAAATAGACTTGCCGCAGACGACTACATCCACCGCCGCTTGTCGCGAAAGAGCGGCCTCCCCACCAGCTCCGACCATCTTCCCCTGGAAGATCCGGTTCCGTTCTGACCATGCAACGCGAGAACAAAGAATCACCAGGAGCAGCTTCGACCCGTGGTGGGGATCCCGACTTCAACGCCGCGAAGCAATTGTACGCGGAGCAATACGGGGACGCCATCGTCTCCAACTGGCACTGGAAGCTCGGATTTCTCGCCATGTCCCTCGTCGCCGTCGCTCTCCTCTACCTGAACCTCACGACCATAGCCGTCTTGCGGGATTTCAAGCCGATTTTTGTCCGTGTGGACCAGCTCGGTCGCGCCGAGGTGGTCGCCTACGAGGACCTAACCTACCGCCCCGAAGCCCACACGAGCCGGTACTTTCTTACGGATTTTGTCCGGACCTACTACGGAAGAAACCGCTATCTCATCGAGCGCAATTTCGAGAAGTCCCTCCGCTTTCTCGACGACGAGCTTGCGCGCTCGGTCCGCACCGCGTGGGAGAAGAACGATGTCATCCGCGAGTTCCTCCGGAACAGCGATCACGCGGACGTCGAGATCGAAGTGAAGCAGGTCGCACTCGAGCAGCTCCGCGAGCCCCCTTTCAAGGCAGCGGTCGACTTCGACCAGGTCTTTTACAATCCAGTGGATCGCAGCGAGCGCGCGCGCGACAGCTACACCGCCAACTTCATCTTTGTCTTCCGCGACCATATCCCGAAGGACACACTTCTCGTCAACCCCATCGGTCTCGCCATCACCTATTTTCGCGAGGACCATGCCTTCGATCCCGAGAAGGTCTCGGTCCGATGATCGCAAACTCGCTCATTCTCACCGTCGTGCTGATGACCGTGCTGCTCTTCGCCCTGATGAGCGAGCTCTCGTACCTGAGTCGCTTCCGGGCGCACCTGTTCACCGTCCATGGCTACGCGATTGCCCTCTTCTTCGGATGCCTCGTCCTGAACCTCTTTGCCGCCGTCCACACGCTGAACCGCAAATTCTTCCTGAAGGGGGCCGGTCAAAAACTCACGCACCTGGATCGGCAGATCCGCGACGGATCCGATGTCACGCTGCCTGCCGAGATCGAGCGGTCGTTCGGGAGGCACTGACCCGTGGCCCGGTTTCGTACGGAACGAGACGACGAGCGAGCCCGCGGCGGAACGCGCGGAGTCTCCCCAAAAACGGCCTCGGAAACGCCCGCTCCCGCTTCTTCCCATGCGATTCCCCGCACGTCCGACACCCGGCCTGACGCCGCGCCTTCGACACGCGATCGAGCACGCTCCGAGGCCTCCCGGGGGCCTGAGCCGCGCACGCCCGCGCCCTCGACCCGCGCCGCCTACGAGCTTCGCGGACGCACGTATCGATTGACCTCTACCGAGGCGGATGTCGTCCGCGCGGCAGGGGTATTTCGCACGGTTCGCGCATCTGACCTTCTGAAGGGCGTCTACCAAGGCGACAAGCGAGCCCTTGAGCGCGAGCTGAACCGCCTCGGGGCGCAGAAGCTCATCACGACATCGACGTTTCGAGGACGTCCCCGGGAGCGCTTCGTGAACCTCACGCCCGAGGCGAAACGCCTGGCCGACGCGCATCTCAAACCCCGGGCCAACCAGCGGATCTACTCGGGGATGGCGAAGGTCCGCGAGCTCGACCACGACGCCGCTCTCTACGGGATGTACCTGAGGGCTTGCGAAGGAATCCGCGCGGAGGGTCGACATCCCGTACGGGTGATCCTCGATTACGAGCTCAAGAAGAGCTTGAATCGCGACCTCGAAGCCATCCAGAACCTCCCGCCCAGCGAGCGAGACGCGCGCCTCCAGGACCTCGCCTCCGCGCACGCTCTCACAGTCATCGACGGCAAGATCCCCATCCCGGACGTGCGGATCGAGTACGAGACCCGCGAGGGCGAGCACGCCCACGTGGACCTCGAGTACGTCACAGGGAACTACCGGTCGGATGCCATCGCCGCCAAGGCCCGCGCCGGCTTCTCGCTCTATGCACCGGCCGGATTCGATCGATCCTCCGGGGGATCCGCCGGAAGGCGCGTCCGGAACGAGTTCCCTTCGCTCGCCGCCGAGATCGTGTCGATATGAGTTTTCCACCTGCGGTCATCGATTCGCTCCAGACGAGCTACCGGTACACCGAGCGCGAGGCACGCTTTCTGTACCTGGTTGCGACGCATTCCGGACACTTCCTGGGGCGGCAATTTCTCCAGTTCAGCGGCGCTACGCGCGGTGGTGTGCTTCAGGATTTCATCGACAGGGCCACCGAACACCGCCATATCCGCGACGCCCTCTACGCCGAGTCCGGTGCCAAGCGGTACCACCTGTACTCGAAGCCTCTCTACGCCGCCCTCGGGAAGGTCAACTCTTCCCACCGCCGAGCCCACGAGATTGCAAAGATTGTCGTCAAGCTTCTCACGCTCGAGTTCGTCCTTCACCACCTCGATGCTCACTATTTGGAAGAGGAGCCGGACAAGGTCCGCTACTTCCACGACGAGCTCGGCATCGACAAGGCGTACCTTCCGCTGCGGGTCTACAAGCCCGGGAATACCACGACCCCACCGACGACCCGCTACTTCGTGGACAAGTTCCCCGTCTTCGTCGACCGTGAGGGTCTCCTCACGTTCGCCTACATCGACGACCCGTTGCTCTCGACGGAAGCCTTTCGCACGCACCTTTTTCACTACCGGCCGCTCTTCCAGCGTCTCGCCAACCCTTTCCGGGTCTGTTTCGTGTCCGCCGTCCCGGGCAAATTCCCACAGGCGGAGAGGGCGTTCCGTCACGCGCTGTCCTCACCGGACCGCGCTGCTCTCGACCCCGAGCTCATGGAGTATTTCGACCTTAGGAGCCGCTGGGAGGCGCAGGACCTCGCGGGCTTCACGCCGCAGCTCCTCCGCCGCCGCGTCGAGCTCGAAAAGAAGTACGCGTCCGGCCGCTTCGAGAAGCTGTATGAGGACTGGCAGAAATCGCGCGATGATCCATCGGCCGGCACATCGGAGAACACACCCTTCCATGCCGAATTTGCGACGTTCGAGGTGCATTTGTGACGGGCTTTCTTCGGTGGGAGCGTTCGCCCGGCCGTTCGGGCCGGCGTTCGGCTCCCGTCTCGGCCCAGGTGCCCAGGTTCGTTACAGTTACCACGATTGCACACCCCTGGAAAATACGGGCCAAGGAGCAAGAGCAGGACGGTAGCGACCCCGCTTCCGCGCTTCGGCCCCTCCCGTCGACGGGAGGGCCGGGGGTCGCTACCGTCCTGCCGCCCCCAATCCGCGTCTTGGCCCGCAGACCATCCATTAATAAGGAGAGAAGACTATGGCGCTCATTCAATCCGACGCGAAGGGCAAGAAGGTGTCCCTCACGATCGAGATCGACAGGAAAACGAACGCTACCCTGAAGAAGTACACCCGCTTCGCCGCCGCCGATGCGAACAAGGTCATCGTCGGCGCCCTCCAGCGCCTGTTCGAACAGGACGAGGAGTTCGCCCCCTGGCTCAGGGACAAGGACAAGAAAGCCAAAGACCGGGAGGACCGCCGCGCGAAGAAGGAAGACTCCGCCCTCGCCGCAAGCGCTCGCTGAGGCATCGGCTATGTTGCTCGACCGCGCACTCCGCTCCCGATTTCTCGTCGCGTACGCGCTCGCCGCGGCGACCGGTCTCTATCTCTATTACGCCTACCCCTTCCCCTTGGGAAACCTCTACCTCGCGCTCATCGCTCACCGCAGTCCCACGGTCTACACCGCCGCCCGAAGCGCCTTCACCCTGATGCTCTTCACGACGCCCCTCATCGCGTACTCGGCCGCGTTTTCCCTGCTCTACATCTTCGTTCACGGGAAGTCATCCCGGAGCGCGAACGCCCCCGTGCTTCCTCCCTACCCGCCCCCGGAGAGGCGCGAGCGTCTCGCGATCGTCGTCGGGGAGCTCCACCACGCTTCCAAGCCCGAGCCCGTTCCGAATCCTACGTGGCTTTCCATCCCCGAGCGCGGGCTCTTCACGGGTATTGCCGTCTTCGGCGCCATCGGGACGGGAAAGACGACCTGCTGCATGCGCCCGTTCGCCGAGCAGCTCTTCGCCTACCGGGCCCACGATCCCGCGAGACGCATCGGGGGCCTGGTCCTCGAAGTGAAGGGAGATTTCTGCCACCAGGTACGGGAGATCCTCACCCGCCACGGACGAGCGGAGGATTACGTCGAGATCTCGCTCGACGGAGAATTCCGCTACAACCCGCTCGAGAACAACCTCGATTCCTACGCTCTCGCCTATGCCCTTTCGAGCCTCATCGCGCTGAACTTTGGCAAGGGAGGGGACCCCTTCTGGTCGATGGCCTCGACGAACGTCGTCAAGTTCCTCATCCTCCTCCACCGCCTCGTCGACGGGTACGTGACACTCTTCGATGTCTACCACTGCGCGATCAACCCCGAGCTCCTCGAGGCCAAGATCCGAGAGGGCGAGGAGCGTCTCTACCCGAAACGGAGGGTGCTCCTTCATCCTGACGTCTACGCCGATGACCGCTACTACCTTCACCTCGAACCCTTCGCATTCGCGGTCGACGAGAAGACGAAGCGGGTGATCGGGGACGAGATCCCCGACCTGCGCCGGGTTCTCCACGAGCACGGGATCCCTCACGACGTCGAGCCGCTGAACTCATCGGAACCGGTCGACGAGCACAGGCGCGAACAGTTCGACTCGGTCCATCGCTGGTTCTTCCATGACTGGATGCGGCTCCACGAAAAGCTCCGGACCTCCATCGTCGAGGGAATCTCGGTGTTCCTGTCGCTCTTCGATGACAACCCGCACGTCAAGCACGTCTTCTGTCCACCCAAGGAATGCTACGACCCGGAGCGCAATCCCACTTCCCGGAACGGCACCTATCCTCTGGGCCGTCCCCTTCCCCGCTTCTCCCGGCTCATCGAGGAGGGCAAGGTCTGCGCGCTCAACTTCCCCGTCTCTCTCAACCCGGGCCTCGCAAAGGCACTCGGAACTCTCATGAAGATGGACTTCCAGCGCGCCGTCCTCCTCCGCATTCCGGAGATGGCGAAGCAGCCCGAACGGTACTTCCGGGAAGTCGCCTTCATCTGCGACGAGTACCAGAACTTCGCCACCGCCGGCGAGGACAACCCGAACGGCGACGAGAAGTTCTTTTCCCTGTCACGGCAGCCCAGGTGCGTCCCCATCGTCGCTACCCAGAGCGTGAGCTCGCTCAAATCGACACTTCCCGGGGACACCTATAAGACGCTTCTTCAGACCTTCCGGACGAAGATCTTCCTTGCGCTGTCCGATGATGTCTCGACCAAACTCGCTTCCGAGCTCTGCGGCAAGGAAGACAAGCCTCACGTCTCCTACAACCTCTCCGAGTCGAGCCAGGACGCGAAGGTGAGCCTTCTCACGGGAAGGACCGTCGCCAACAAGGGTACGAGCGTCACGGCGTCGAAGACCTACGCCGTCCGGCAGATGGAGCGCTTCGGCCAGAAGGCCTTTGCCGAGCTCGGGAACGCCCAGGCCATCGTCATCCCCTACGACGGTCTCACAGCTCGCGAGGCGACGTATTGCTATCTGAAACCGTATTACCTCGACCCGAACATGAGCTGGTTCGAGCAGACGCGAAGGGGTCTCATCTAACGGCCCAAACAACGTCCAAAAGGAGGAATCTAGAATGACCGAAACGAAGACAGAGATATCGGAAGCCAGGAAGCCCGAGGATTCGAAACGTCAGGGAGCGCTCGAGGCCGCCATCTGGAAGAGCGATGGTGCCAAGGGGTCCTTCCACACCGTCAGCATCAAGCGAAACTACAAAGACGAGCGCGACGGCCAATGGAAATCCGCCAACACGTTCCGCGAGAAGGACCTTCCGGACCTCCAGAAGCTCGCGACCTGGGCCGAGTCCCGTCTCGAAAAGCTCCAGGAAAAGGACCGGGACGGAGAGAAGTCTCGTTGATCGGAATGCCCTTCCGTCTCGGCCGGGGCGGGGCCCCGGAGGCCTCGCCCCGGTACGGACTCCGTGCCGGAAGGAGCGCGAAGTGAGCTGGGACCTCATTCTTCCTTTTCTCCGCCCCATCGAGCACCTCGTTCTCGACCCGGACATCTCCGAGATCATGGTGAATCCCGACGGGAACGTCTTCACGGAGCGCATGGGGCTGGTGCACCACGAGACCGACGTCCACCTGACGCAAAGCACCCTCGAGGCGGCCGTCAAGAGCATCGCCCGCCAGCTCGGTGACGACGTCTCCGACGAGAAGCCGCTTCTCGACGCGCGCCTTCCCGACGGAAGCCGCGTGGCCGCGGTCGTGCCGCCCTGCAGTCTCGGAGGCATCACCTTCACCATCCGGAAGTTCAACGCTCGCCGCTTCACGATTGCCGATCTCGTCGAGCGCGGGACAGTCACTTTCGAGCTCGCGGAGCTCCTCGAGCGCGCCATCGGAAACCGCCGGAACC
>Ga0187893_10011797_pt1 | contig 12583 bp, 5 predicted proteins | sample MA1701074metaG_FD_139574 | JGI IMG/M metagenome (GOLD analysis project Ga0187893, IMG submission 139574) | White microbial mat communities from a basaltic lava cave in the Kipuka Kanohina Cave System on the Island of Hawaii, USA - MA170107-4 metaG ...
GGCGCGTCCACAGTTGTTTTTGCGCTTAGCGGGTCAGGCAACACGCTGACCGTAACCGGCGCTCACACACTTGCCAGCGTTCACCTCAACGGCTCTGCGCATACCGCGATTGCCTCCAGCTTGACCGTGACTGGAACACTGACCCTGAACGACGGTTATCTCGACACCGGGACCGTCAATGCCCAGGGCGATGTCACCCAAGCCAGCGGCTTCGACGGGGGCACTGCCAATCTGCTCATCAACGGGGGAGGCAACCAAGCCTTTACCGGCAATGCCACCACTTCAAACGGAACCCTCCCCCCGATCAACATCAACAAAGCAGGTGGAACCCTGACCCTGACCGGGACGATACGCACCACCAGCAACTGGACTTACACGGCCGGCACCCTGGATCCCGGCGCGTCCACAGTTGTTTTTGCACTTAGCGGTTCAAGTAACACGCTGACCGTAACCGGCGCTCACACACTTGCCAGCGTTCACCTCAACGGCTCTGCGCATACCGCGATTGCCTCCAGCTTGACCGTCACTGGAACACTGACCCTGAACGATGGTTATCTCGACACCGGGACTGTTAATGCCCAGGGGAATCTCACTCAAGACAGCGACTTCGACGGGGGCACTGCCAATCTGCTCATCAACGGGGGTGGCAACCAAGCCTTCACCGGCAACGCCACCACTTCAAACGGAACCCTGCCCCCGATCAACATCAACAAAGCAGGTGGAACCCTGACCCTGACCGGGACGATACGCACCACCAGCAACTGGACCTACACGGCGGGGACGCTGGATCCCGGCACTTCCCTGGTCGTTTTTGCCGTCAGTGGCTCCAGTAGCACCCAGACCATCACTGGAGTTCAAACCCTGCAAAACGTAGAAATCGCTGCTTCAGGGCACAAGGTCATTGCCTCCAACCTCACTGTCGCGGGAACGCTGACCCTGACCGACGGCTACCTCGACACGGGAACAGTGCAGGCCCGGGGCAATATCACCCAGACAACCAGCTTCAACGGAGGCACTGGGCTAATCCTGATTGACGGCACAGGAAATCAGATCCTTACCGGCGGAGGCAGCACCAGCAACGGTGATTTGCCTGACCTGCAAATCAACAAAACAAGTGGGACTCTGACTCTCGCCAGTATCATTCGAACGCCCAACGACTGGACCTACACCAGCGGCACGCTGGATCCCGGAACCAGCAAGGTGGTTTTTGCCGGCACCCTTACCATCACCGGTTCTCATGCTCTGAATGATGTGGAACTGACCAGCTCCAGTCGCAAGACGATCGCCGGTGGCACGAACCTGACCGCCAACGGAACACTGGTGCTGACCAATGGCTATCTAGACACAGGGACCTTGCAGGCCAGGGGCAACATCACCCAGGCAACCGGATTCGACGGCGGCACCGGGTTGATCCTGATTGACGGCACTGGAAACCAGACCATAACGGGCGGAGGCAGCACGACTTCCGGCAATTTGCCTGACCTGCAAATCAACAAGACGACTGGCACATTAACTCTGGCCAGTACCATCCGAACGGGCAACGACTGGACCTACACCAGCGGCACGCTGGATCCCGGAACCAGCAGGGTGGTCTTTGCGGGAACCCTTACCATCACCGGTTCCCATGCACTGAACGAAGTGGAGTTGACCGGTTCCAGTCGCAAGACGATCGCCGCAGCCACGAACCTGACCGCCAACGGAACGCTGGTACTGACCAACGGCCACCTCGATACAGGAACCCTGTTGGCGCGTGGCAACATTACCCAGGTGAGCGGTTTCGACGGCGGAACCGGATTGATCCTGATTGACGGGACCGGAAACCAGACGTTTACGGGAGGAGGCAGCACGACTTCGGGACAGCTACCTGCAATCACGATCAACAAGCCTTCAGGAAGCCTTACCCTCGCCAGCATTATCAGGACAACCAATCACTGGACTTATGTGGCGGGGACCCTGGATAGCGGGGGCAGCACGGTCGTTTTTGCCGCAACCTTGACTGTCACCGGAAGCCACACGCTGAATGCCGTCGAGATTCGCGGTGCCGCCACGGTCGCCGCCGGAACGACGTTGACTCTGACCAGCACTCTGAACATGCCATCAGCCGTCACCTTCACCGCAGATGGGAGAGTGGTGGTCGCTGGCACGTTGACTCTGACTGATGGCTCAATCGCCGGAGCCGGCGCAGTCGAGGGTCGAGGCGACATCATCCAGAGTACAACGTTCGATGGCGGCGCCGGGACCCTTCTCATTAATGGCACCGCCAATCAGGTTCTGACGGGCGGGGGCAGCCCGAGCGCCGGCAGCCTACCCAACCTCAACATCGACAAGGCTGCCGGATCCTTGTCTCTGAGCGGCATCATTCGAACCGGGGGCAACTGGATTCACACCAGTGGAACGGTTAATCCATCACTCTCCACGGTGGTTTTTGGAGGAAGCACCACACAGAGCGTGGGGGGAGCCAGCACCGTCACCTTCGACAATATGACGATTGACAACACCTCTGGAATCTCGTTGGCACCTGGCCCGCTGGCAGTGAACGGGATACTTACGTTCACGAACGGCACAATTACCACGGGCACCAGCAAGGTTGTTGTGGGTCCGGTGGCCAGTCTGGCGCGTACCAGCGGCCACGTGAACGGCAATCTACAAAAGCCGATCTCTCCAGGCGCGGCAGTAAACGCTACTTTTGAAGTAGGCGATGCCACGAATTATTTGCCCGTCACGATCACGTTCGGAAACGTAACCGGGGCCGGCCAACTCACCGCTGGGATCAATTCCGGCAACCATCCGGATGTGGCAAATTCGGGTGTGGACGTGTCCAAATCACTTCCGCGCTTCTGGACTGTCACCAATGCCGGAACTGCGTTCGATAACTATGCTCTCACGCTCCAGTTCGCAGCTGCAGACATCCCTGGCGGCGCTGATCCAAATCGTTTCATTGTGGCCAAAAAAGACCTTGCCTGGTCGCGCCCCACAACCGCGGCAAATGCCCCCACCCAGATTCAGGCCAACGGCATGACCAGCTTCAGCGACTTCGTGGTGGGAGAAGTCGCAGCGGTTCCGCTGACCTTTTCTCTGGTATCTGGAAATTATCAGGTCAACACGCCTGGAGCTCAGCTGGTAAACCCGATGGTGGTCTCCATCACAGACTTACTCGGTAACCCGGTCTCCGGTTCCCCAGTCACTTTCGCCGTCACTTCTTTTCCGACAGGAGCCACTGGACAGTCGCTTAGTGTAACCAACACGGTCAGCAACGCCAGTGGACGCGCGTCAACCGTCCTGACGCTGGGGAACATCGTCGGCAACTACACGGTCACGGCGACTGCAACGGGGGTGACCGGTGGAACGCTTTCCTTTGTCATCACTGCGGTGGCACCAGCTCCAGTCCCGGTCACCACCCGACTCCAACCCGCATTCGTCACAGCAGGAGATACGGAGTTTCTATTGTCGGTTTTTGGCCTGAACTTTGTGCCCGGTTCAGCGATCCAATGGAACGGCGATACCAGACCGACCACTTACGTTGGCAGTAATCACTTGACCGCCCTGATCACAAAAGCTGACATCGCCGTCGCAGGTCCTGTTTCAATCACGGTGTTCACTCCTTCTCCGGGAGGCGGTCAGTCGAATCCCACCATTCTGTCAATCAGTGCACCCACTCCCGCAATCACCCGGCTGGAGCCAAGCGTGGTGTTTGCCGGGAGCCCCGAACTGGCCCTGACTGTGTTCGGGAGTCACTTCGTCCCCGGATCCACGGTCCACTGGAACGGAAGCGAACGAAGAACCACCTATGTCAACGGCAACCAGCTTGTCGCCCACATCTCATCCTTGGACCTGAGCAAGCCCGGTCCCGTCCAGATCAGGGTGACTAATCCCCTATACGGTCAAAACCTCTCCGAAGCGTATCTCTTCACGATTCAGTCTTTGGCGGAATTGTCATTCATAACCCTCGAGCTATCTTCGTTGCCCGGCGGGACCTCAACGCTCGGCACGGTTACGCTGCGCACTCCGGCACCGGTGGGCGGCATTGCGGTAGGTCTTTCCTCTTCCGATCCGTCCCTGGTGGGCCTGCCTCAGGCCGTTACGGTTCCCGCGGGATCTGCGAGCGCGGTTTTCGGGGTCACTACGAAAAATGTCGAAACTGACACGGCCGTGCTCATTTCAGGTACTTATGGCAGCGCCGTCGCCTCGGCCAACCTTGTTATCAGATCGTCAACTTTATCGAAAGCAGCCTCTGAAACCGTGTTTGTCCCCATCGTATTGAGTGTCGCCGGCCTGAACGGCTCATTTTACACTTCCGAAGTGACACTCACGAACCGAGGCACTTCATCGCTGCTGGCAGAGTTTACTTACACGGCTTCCATGGGCGGAGGCAGTGGGTCAGCTTCAGACTTGCTGCAGGCTGGCCGCCAGCGAATTCTGCCCGACGTCATCTCCTACTTGAAATCCATCGGCGTTCCGATCCCGTCAACTGGGGACCGCGGGGGGACCCTAAAAATTCGATTCTCCGGGGGGGCGGACGGGGCCGCTCTGGTCACGGTTCGCACAACAACCACTGACCCTAATGGCCGCGCCGGATTAGCCTATTTCGGAATTCGAACTTCCGAGCTTCTCACAGAACCGTCTTATCTTTGCGGTCTGAGGCAAAACTCCCTCGATCGCACCAATGTGGCCGTACAAAACGCCGGCGAGCCGTCCGATGGTCCCATCGTGCTCAGGCTCACGGTTTTTTCCGGTGATCAACTGGCTCCTATCCCGGTGGAGTTGCCTGAGGTGGAACTGGGCCCGGGAGAGTTCCGACAGATCAACGGGATTCTGGCAACGAACGGACTCAACCTGGAAAGCGGGTACGTGCGTGTTCAAAGGACCAAGGGTACAGCACCCTATTTCGCCTACGCCGTGATCAACGACCAAACAACTTCGGACGGATCCTTCGTTCCGCCGTCTCCTGAGTCCTTAATGAAACCAGGCCGAGGTCTCAAAGGTTTGACACTCCCGGTAGTCGTGAAGAATTCTGGGTTCTCCAGCGAGGTCGTGATTACAAACGTCTCCACTTCAAGTAAAAGGCTTCTTCTGAACTCAAGCACGGATGATTTATGGCCGAGTTCTAACGCCAGCGTCAATCTAGAATTGAAGCCGGGACAGCAGGTCATCTACCCGGATTTTGTTAGCACCCTTAAACAAAGCGGTGCAATCACTGGACCGATCGACCAAGACTACGTTGGCGTTCTCTCTGTGAAGTCCGAAGATGGAGATGCCGGCGGTATCTTCGTCGGAGCCAGGACGTCGACCTCAGGTCCACGTCGCTATGGTCTCTTTTATACAGCCGTGCCTTTTGGGCAGACCGCCACGGCCAGCGCCTGGATCTGTGGATTTCAGCAGAACGACGAGAATCGAACGAACCTGGCCCTCGTCAACACCGGAGAATTCAATCAGGACAGCGCTGTTTTTCAGCTAGAAGTCTTCGATGGAGACAAAGGTCAGATGGTGACGACGGTTTCGGAGATCTCGCTGGCCGCTGGCCAATGGATGCAGATCGGGGCCTTCTTGAGTCAACACGCCCCGAGTGTCCGCAGTGGATACGTCAGGGTCAGTCGGACTGCCGGCTCAAATCCATTCATCGCTTATGGGGTTATCAACGACGGTGCCCGTCCGGCAGCCCGAACGGGTGATGGAGCGTTTCTGTCCATGCACTCAGACCTTCCGCCCTCTTCCAGTTCGGCAAAGTAGACCGCCACTCCCAAGGCCTACCCGCCAGTCCAGTAGCTGTTATCAGCATTTTCCTGGAACAAACCCCAGGGGTAACGACAGAAGTTGATTCTATTCTTCCTGGGAATAGCTCAGGGTTCTTGATTGCAACCACCGCTACCACCTTCGGGAAATCCGGCCTCCGGCAAGGCCCTAATCGCGAGTGATTGGTCGCGGAACGCCGCATCGAAGGGCCTTCTTCAGCTGCGAGGCCAGGGGTGGTTGAAACAGTGGTGGCTAAGCCAACTCAGTGGCGGAATTGAAGAAAGACGTCCTGGACAGGACGTTTGAGGTAGCGCGACAGGAGCTCACCGGTCTGTTCTTGCCAGGCCACGCTTAGCTCAGACAGGCACTGGATGACCGGTGCAGAAATGATCCTCCGCCGCTACATCTTGACGGACGACGCTGATTGGCCCTGGTTTACGCTCAGCTCGTACTTTGAAATCTTGTGGACGCTTTTCGGGTTGAAGGTTTGATTTGTTCCCGACCGCAAGGCAACTTCAATCCGGCCTCCTTGCAAGACGAAGAACTGAAGCAGATATCCGCCGCCCTCCATGACCTCCAGTTGATAATGTTCCTTCGGGGTCGAACCGATCGACTGATGAAACAGTTCCTGAAATCTGTCAGCGTTCACAACCTCGCGCGGCAAGGCAATAATCAGCGTTCCAGGAGTTTCGCTCAGGAGCTCGCTGATTCTTTCACGGATTTGAACCATTCTTGAAATCAGCGACCCGGCTGGATCTTCCGTCAGCGGTCCGCCGGGCAGCGCAATTCCCCAGGTAATGTGATGGATGAAAGGATTTCCATATCCTTGTTCCATCATGCGGCCAAAAGCACTGTCGTCCACAGGATGCACGATGGCCACGTGATCAGGCCACCCTTTCTCCCGCGCTGGCGAGAGTGGAGGAAGGGAAGCTGCCACGTTGATGTAGTCGCAACCATCCACGGGGGAGGGATAGCAGCGGTTATCGGCTCCGACAACGTAACCAACCTGTTTCAACGGACCGGCCAGCAGCCGAGGCGGATCGCTGAAGATGGCATAGTGATCTGCGTTCGTGTTGAGTGCGATTCCACCCTCCGACAACCGTCTGGCAATGTCCAGCGCCTCTTCGAAGCGTTCTTTGGCGTTCTGGATTCGCAGATATTGGTCAAAGCCCTCAGGCATCAAAACAGCTGTTTTCATTGGATCCGTCTCTCCTTCCGATCAGCCTTGTTCTTTGGTCCCAAAGCGTCACTGAAAATGCTATGCAGATTAAGCCCAGGGTGCAACTTCCAAGTATTCTCATTCCTCTTCGAGCAACAACGCGGTCCTAAGGCCAAGTGAGCAGCACTGACTCGGCCGTAAAGCCGGGGCCGCCGGTCAGCCCATGGAAGCCGAGTTCCACTACCAGTGCCAGGTTCACTGTTCTCCCAAAAAGAGGGCCTTATCTGCAAGTGGAGTTATGGACCGGGCAGAATTTATGGAGTGAAGGAAAGAGAAGAAGTGGTGGTGGGGTTATGGAAGCGATAAGGCCCTGGTTTCATCTTGCACAAGAAGTAAAGGTGACAGCAGAACCTAGAAAAGGCCGTGTCACAGCCGGTTGCCGATGAGCGGTATCTCTGCCCGGCGGATGAATAGAATCGCGAGGCTGACGATAAACACCACAACCGCCAACGCGAACAACTCACCCCGGTCGTTGACTGCCGGAAGTGCGACTCCAAGCTTGGTCAGATGAAAGAAGATGGCGCCGCTAATCGTTAAAAGAGAAATGATAGCGCCAACCGTCACGGTTGCCGGGATGACCAGCATGACTGAAGCGATCAACTCGACGACACCGGATCCAATTCGGCCCCATGGTTCCATTCCGACTGTCGAGAAGATATAGATCGATTCCCTGGCGCCGCTGAACTTAAAGAACAGCGTCTGGAAAAGAATCACAGCCGCTACGAGCTGCAGAAACCAGCTGGTAATCATCAGTCCTTTTGTAAGTGGCATGTTCATAAAGTCTCCTTTTCTGAAGGTTTCATCCGGATCCGGCGCTGCTGCACCTCACCGTCAAAGAGGAAAGTCGAAGTTCAGATCGGGATCGCAACCCATCTCAGCTTCGTCATCTACTTCACAGCTGTCGCTATGTTCGTGGCGGTGCTGGCAGCGTGGCGGATTTCCTCATCCCGATGCGAGACGGCCGCAGCCCGCTCGGTAGTGAACTGGACCAGGTCCTTCGTGAATATCAGGTCCAGCGTCCAGTCCAGGGCAACACGCAACTTCTTCTCAAACCGCGGCAATTTGCTCAGATAAATGCTGCGCCACATCCACCACGCGAAGAATCCCGAGAAATGAAACCCAAACACACTCGCCACACCCGTACGCCGGCCAATGGCCGCAAGTTGTCCAATCGTTGAAAAGACAAAAGGACGTTTCTGCCCGTCCCCTATCGATGCTGCGACGTTCTGTGCGGCCACTTTGCCCTGACGCAGGGCATGCTGGGCAGTTGGCGGATAGGGTTTGCCGGTCGGGTCAGGGACCAGCGCGCAGTCGCCCAAAGCCCAAACCCCGGGCCATCCGGGAACCTCCATGGTGGGACCCACCTTAAGACGGCCACGCTCCTTCTCACATGGCAGCCTCTGCAACAGGGGGTTGGGCGATGTGCCCGCAGTCCAGACGAGTGTATTTGTCTGGATCACGCTGCCATCGCTGAGCGCCACACCCTGGTCAGTCACTCCGGTGACTCGTGTGTTCACCCGTATGTCGACCTTGCGCCCAGCCAGTTTCTTTTGAGCGTAAGCGCCCAGTTTACCGCCCAGTTCCGGCAGAATGACGGCTCCCGGATGCACTAACACCATGCGCAGATTCTCTTCCTTCAGATGGGGATAGAACTTCATGGCCTCGCGCATGAAGTCGTTGACACCCGCAATCGTCTCCACGCCGGCAAATCCACCGCCAGCTACCACAACGGTCAAGAGCGGCTCACGCTGCTCAGGAAAGCATTCGAAGTCAGCCTCTTCCAGATTCTGAATCAGCCGGTTTCGCAAATGGATAGCGTCGCCCAGCGACTTCATGGTCAGGGCCCGCTCTGCCAGGCCAGGTAAGTCGAAGAAGTTGGTAACGGAGCCGAGGGCGATCAACAGGTGCTCGTAGTGGAGTTCGTGACGATGATCATTGATCCCGTGAGAGACAACTACACTGCGACTGTACAAATCGATGGACTCGACATTGCCCTCGAAAAACTGCACGCGCTGGAAGAACTTGCGAATGGGGTTGACGATGTGCGTCATATCCAGATCGCTGGCGGCCACCTCGTGCAGCATGGGTGTAAACAGGAAGAAGTTGTCCCGGTTCACCAGGGTCACCTCGATGTCAGGGTCTCGTGCCAGGGTCTTTTCCAGTTGCAGGGCCGCGTAAAGGCCGGCGAATCCTCCACCGAGGATAAGAATCCTGTTTCTCTTGGCTCCGCTCATGGAATGCTCCTGATCCAAACTGACTGCCGACTTCAAGCTTCCGCCCTGTTAAACAATTAGGGGCTTTCCTGTAACAACTCTTCCACACGCGTTGCCGATCTTCAATTCTCCAATCCAGCGAAAGCGGATCTCGCCCTGTCTATCGACGAGGTGCACGATCGTCACTTTGCCGCGGCGGGAGGCCAGCGAAATCGGCTCGTCGCCGGAAGTGTTAAACCAGTGCCCCCACCAAATTCAGGGGCTGCGGCATTCAGCCGGGTCGGCTGCTCGTCGGTCGTGCTCTCTGGGGACTTCGCTGGCGCCGTCAAGACAACCAGTACAGTCAACAGCAGCACCATCCATTGCCTGCGGGGAGACCTTTGATTTGCAGTCGCGCTAGTTATCTATCAACAAAATGTCTCTTAAAGAGGTGCGACTTCACAAAAAACCTTGATGGCGCCCTTGTTCTCAGTGAGCTGGTTGAGGAGCTCTCTATAGTTTTCCAGCCCTTTCACCGGGTTAGTGAGCAATTGTTCCAGCCAACCCGGATACTCGGCCGCCGCCTGGGCCATGTCTCGAACACCCATTTCAAAGTACTCGCGGTTGGCATTCACCGTTCCCACCATCACCTTGTTTCCGAGCACAAATTCCAGATTGATCTTGTCGGCCGGCACTTCCACTTTGCGGTTGCCACCCGTCACGCTGGACAGGACCAGAACGCCATTCTTGCCAAGCGCCTGCATGCTGTCGAAAACAACGGGCGAGTACCCTGTAGCCTCGAAGATCAAGTCAAACGGACCGTATTTCTTCGCTCCTTCGCTGAGGGGAACATCGACGGTGGACTGGTAACGGCCGCCGATGGCCTCAATCAGATCAGAGTTGCGATAGGGTTTGCGCGTGAGCCCAAAGGTGGTGACCTCAAGACCTCGCAGCCGCAAAGCCAGCGCTGCCAGAAGACCTATCGTTCCCGCGCCCATGACCGCGGCCCTTCGCGGACGCCACACTTTCAGCCGTCGCTGAATTTCGTAAGCCTGCGCGATTCCTTTCTCCACGACGGTCGTCGGCTCAAGCAATACGCCCACTTGCCTCAGCCCCTGAGGAATCTTCACGATGTACTCAGGATCATCCACGTAGTATTCAGTCAGGAAGCCGTGCCGCAGGTTGATGCCTCGTTCGAAGTAAGTGCTGTCTGTCGTCATGTCGTAGGTGCCGATCCGGTCGTACAGGCTCGAGCCCGGGCGGCGCACCGTTGCAACAACATAGTCACCCGGACGAAGCTCCGTGACGTTCGAGCCCACTGCCTCCACTTTGCCGAAGCTTTCGTGGCCAGTTACGAGGAAGTCATAGCCTTCCGGGGCGGCGCCATATTCGGCAGCGTTGATTTCTTTGTCCGTTCCATCAACACCCACTCTCAAGACCTTGACGAGGACCCCTCTGCCGTTGGGAACGTCGCTGAGGGATGGCTTCGGCAACTCCGCGAGGTGAATCGAATTGGGTTTCCCTGGAAATACTGCAATGGCTTTCATGTTTATCTCTCCTTTGAAAATCCACCTCCAGCAGCACGGTGCCTGCGGGAGCGACGGTGGGTGGCGAGGGCAGCCGGTGATTCTCCCTGTTGACGTGTCTACTTCGACGGCGCAGCGCGGCGGCCCCGGCTCCCTGCTACTCCTTCATGACAGTCGGCCAGTTCCTGTCAGCTTTGGCGATGCGGCCAGGTATGTCCTTCCGCCATTCGGCCCCAACGCCCGCGTCGTAATTCAGATACAGTTTGCCGTCCACGATCTTCCAGACGCCGGGGTCCACCTTCGCTTTGTGGCCTTCGCTCACGCCAAAGGCACAGTAGCCGCCATACTGGGGGGCATACTGACCCGGATCCGCTGCAAACAGATCGCGATTGGCCGCGTTCGCAAACTGCCACTTCGCACCCATCCACTCATGCCGGAATTCTCTTGTCCCCATAACGGGCTTGCCCTCGGTGAAGTAAGCCACGACGTCGTAACCCTTGAGGGCGACTCCATCTGATTGCTGGTTGATCGATGAGGAGGCTGCGGCCCGGTTGCAACCCTGTGCGAAGAGGAAAGCTGCGCTCAATGCCAGAGCCGACAGGCCGACGAAGCGACTGTGTTTGAAGCGGAGTCCCATGAATGTCTCCTTACTCTTGATATGGTAGTGGTGCTTTAGATTTAACTTCCGCTTTCTAAATGCCGGATTGAGCGAAGATTAATCCCGGCCCCACCCGAAAGAAGCAGCCGGTTCGGAAAAGCAACTGGCGCTGCAGCACCGGCCCGCCGACCTACTCCCCGCTCTGCTGCAGCAGCTTGGTAACAAGTCCAGTCCAGCCTGTTTGATGATTCGCTCCAATACCAGCGCCATTGTCTCCATGGAAGTACTCATAGAACAGCACGAGATCCTTCCAATGAGGATCCGTCTGAAATTTTTCCGTGCCGCCATGGACTGGCCGGCGATCGTGCTCATCGCGAAGAAAGATCCGTGTCAACCGGCGAGAGAGTTCGGCGGCCACCTCCCACAATGTCAGCATTTGACCCGAGCCGGTCGGAAACTCTACTTTGTAATCGCTGCCCAGATAGTGATGAAACTTCTGGAGGGACTCGATGAGGAGATAGTTCACTGGAAACCAGATCGGCCCACGCCAGTTTGAGTTTCCACCGAAGAGGCCGGTGCTCGACTCGGCTGGCTCGTAATCCACGCGGTGGACATGGCCGTTGACCTGGAGCATGTAGGGATTTCCAAGATGGTACCGGGAGACCGCACGGATACCGTACGGTGAAAGAAACTCACTTTCGTCCAGCATCACTTTGAGAATGCGGCGTAATCGTTCTTTTCCAACGATTGATAACAGGCGGCGCTCACCCATTCCCGGCCTTCGCATAGAAGCCAACTGGGACGTCAGGTCCCTCCGGTGGGTCGTAAACCATTCCAACCGTCGTTTGAATCCGGGAAGGCGATCAAGCAGCTCTGGCTCCAGGGTCTCGACCGCGAACAAAGGAATCAGACCCACCATGGAGCGCACCTTCAAAGGAAAGTGATTTCCGTCGGATAGATGAAGGACGTCATAGAAGAAGCCGTCCTCTTCGTCCCACATCTCAATGCCATCCTGACCACGATGATTCATGGCATGAGCGATGTAGACAAAATGTTCCCAAAACTTGCTGGCGACGTCCTCGTATGAACTGTCTTCCCGGGCCAGTTCCATCGCGATGGCCAGCAGGTTGAGCGTGTACATGGCCATCCAGCCTGTTCCATCGGATTGTTCGATGTGGCCTCCGGTGGGCAGAGGAGCACTGCGATCGAAAACTCCGATGTTGTCAAGACCGAGGAATCCGCCCTGAAAGATGTTCTTGCCTTCAGCATCCTTGCGGTTCACCCACCAGGTGAAGTTGAGCAGCAGCTTCTGGAACAC
>Ga0187893_10011798_pt1 | contig 12583 bp, 2 predicted proteins | sample MA1701074metaG_FD_139574 | JGI IMG/M metagenome (GOLD analysis project Ga0187893, IMG submission 139574) | White microbial mat communities from a basaltic lava cave in the Kipuka Kanohina Cave System on the Island of Hawaii, USA - MA170107-4 metaG ...
CCACGTCCAGGCCCAACGTCCGATCTCCGCGCATCCCATAAGGAATGCCGTTGATGCGCTCGACGTGTGGACTCAGGAAAACACAGCCGGTGCCCGACAGCGCCAGGAGCAGGCACAACAGCAAGGCGATGACGCTCGAACGACGCGCAAAGAGAAGCCGTCGGATTTTCATGCGTTCGTCACTGTCACACCCTTTCGCCGAATGGAATGTCATGCAAGCCAATCATCCACTCGCATCGGATGACCGCGTGTTTCCTCAAGAGCGCCCGGTGGGTGTCAGGCTTCCACGACTTGATCCTTGCCAAACGGATCGCGCCGGCTATTTCAAGGACTCCAGACACCGCACCGTGGAACCGAACGAGCTGATCCAACTCATCCCCGAACTGCGCGAAAGATCGTTCACAATCACGCCGATTGGGGTGGTCTCACGAATCGCAACTTCCGTCTCGACGGCGATGGCGAGAGTTTTGTGCTGCGCGTTCCGGGGAAGGACACGGAATTGCTCGGCATCGACCGGGCGTGTGAAGCGGCGTGCTCGCGTGCGGCGGCCGCGCTGGGTGTGGGGCCGGAAGTGATTGCGTTTCTGCCCGAACAGGGGGCCATGGTCCGGCGCTTCGTAACCGGGCGAGTGCTGACGGCGGGAGACATTCAACAGCCCGCCCTCTTGCGCCGCGTGGTGGACACGCTTCGCCGTTACCACGAAGGTTCGCCCGCCGCGGGAAACTTTTCGCCCTTCGCAACCGTGCGCCAATACCACAGGCTGGCGCGGGCACGACAGGTGATGTTTCCCGACAGCCTGCGACGCGCGTTGGAGCAACTGGCCCGCATTGAGAAAGAGTTGCAAAACAACAACCCGCCCTGCCCTTGTCACAACGATCTTCTGCCCGCCAACTTCATCGATGATGGCAACGCGGTGCGCATCATTGACTGGGAATACGGCGGGATGGGTGACCGTTTTTTCGACCTCGGCAACCTGGCGGTGAACTGCGAGTTCAACGATGAGCACGAGCAGCGGTTGCTTGAATTCTACTTCGGCGAGGTTCGCGACGACGACGTGCGCTGTCTGCGCCTGATGCGGCTGGCTTCGGACCTGCGCGAAGCGATGTGGGGTTTCCTCCAATCCGCGCTCTCGACGCTGGACATGGATTATCCGGGGTATGGCCGCAAGCACCTGGAACGGTTTCTTAATTCATCAGGCATCTTGGGTTAGAGTGATTATCAGAACCCTGAACCGGAATGCGCCCGTCCTCGGGCGCAGAGACGCAGGAGGCAGGTGGGAGCTTTGGAATATTCGGGCACCTTCGGACATTGGGACATTGCTGCGCCCGGGGGAGGGTGCACTCGGGCAGGTTCAGGAACACAAACCGAACCGCCGGCGTCAAGAGGGTTCCTCTACGGGTTTACCCCCGGTTCGAGGGCGGGCCGGTTGACACATAATTTTTTCGTTTTGCTGGTTGCGGAAATCCGAGGCCCCTGATTGACTCTCATCGTTCAGCCACGGTTAACCTTGGGCGCGCAGACTTATTACTGGAGGGGCTGTTATGGGGAACTCAGAACGGATCCGTATCGCGGTGATTGAGGGTGACGCAAGGTGGAGGAATTATCTCTCCGTCCTGCTCGGTGAGCCTATGGGGGCTTCCTGTGCCGGCGCTCATGCCTCGGTGGAAAAGGCGCTGCGCAATCTGCCCTACGAAAAACCCGACGTCATCGTCCTCGGCGGCGAGCGCTCCGACCTGCAATTGGCCGAGGCCATCCTCCAACTCAAGGCCGCCGACCGCCGGCTCGTCATCATCGGCTTCTGTCCCTGTTCCGAATTTGGACTGTTGCGCTCGCTGCTCGCGGCCGGCGCTGACGCGGTCGTCAGCAAATCCGATGGGCCCTTGAAACTCCTCGAGGCCATCGACTGCGTGCGCCAGGGCGGCGTCTTCCTCAGCGGCTCGGTGGCGCGCACGCTGGTGGATTCGCTGCGCAAGACCGAGCGTCTGCGCCGCGATCTCGACGGCCTCTCGCAACGCGAACTCGACGTGCTCAAACTCCTGGCCACCGGCAATACCGATCAGGAAATCGCCGCCACGCTCGGCATCGCGCCGCGCACCGTCGGCACGCACCTCCAGCACGTCTATGAAAAGCTCGACGTGCACAACCGCTCCGCCGCCGTCGCGAAATACCTCTGCGGCTCCGTCCAGCCGGAAGGCCGCGGCGGCAAATCTTCTCGCGCCCCCGGGACCGGCGCCAGTCGTCCGGCCCAGCGAAGCGAAACGACCCTCCGTTCCTGAACCTGCAAGGTTGGGCATGTCTCGGTCAAAGAACGTAGTTTTGGCGGATGGACGCCGAAGAAAATTCGTAGAATACGTCGTTCACCGGATACCGCTGTACGGACTGTTCGATTATACAGTTCGCGTGTTAAACCCCAGGCAGGTTTCTAGCAGAAGAATTGTCTGCCGCGTTGCCAGGTGCGCGGGCGGAAATTCCATCGTAACTCGCCTGTCCGCGTCCACTGCCACGCGTTTCTTCGATCCGCATTTTCGTCCTTCGAGCCAGAACAACTCAGAGAATCAGATCAGGCCGGCCCTTTGACTCAACCACCGCTTTTCGGCAACCCAGTCCCAAGCCTATGAAAACGACGATACATGACTCCCGCTTTGCTCTGACCGCCACTGCGCGCGGCACTGGCTCCGCTGTCCGCTTGCGCCAACCCTGGCGCCGCTGGGCGGCGCTGATGGGTGTCGTGTCAGTTGCCGCGATGATCGCCGGGCCCATTACAATTATCGCCGCACCGTCAACGACCGTCGTGATCAGCCAAGTCTATGGTGGCGGCGGTAACACGGGAGCGCCGCTTCAGAATGATTTCATTGAGTTGCACAACGTGAGCTGCGCGCCTGTGAGTCTGGCTGGTTGGTCGGTTCAATATGCGTCAGCGGCGGGCACTACATGGTCGGTAACTGCGTTGAGCGGTTCAATCCCTCCCGGTGGGTATTACTTAGTACAAGAGGCAGCCGGCAATGGCTGTGCGGGAGGAACTCCGTGCGGTGCTCCCCTTCCCGCGCCGGACGCAGTCGGAACCATAGCGATGGCAGCGGCCGGAGCCAAAGTAGCGTTAGTAACCAGCATCACTGCTTTGTCAGGAAGTGGCTGTCCGTTTCCGGCGACAGTTGTCGATTTTGTCGGCTCCGATGTTGCAAATTGCTCGGAAGGTTTGCCGACTGCGGCGTTGAGCAACACAACCGCCGCGAAGCGAAATAACAACGGCTGCACCGACACCGACAACAACTCTACCGATTTCACAGTGGGCGCCCCTACTCCGCGCAACAGCGCGTCTCCGACGAAGCTTTGCGGCGCTGACACGGACGGTGACGGCATCGGCAATGCATGCGATCCTTCTCCACTCGGTGATCCCTGCGTCGTTCCCGACAACGGCGGCGGCACAGTCACGTTGCCACCAAACGGTTGTCCGTATCTGAGCCCTGCAGATGCTCACGAGATCATTAATGGCCTGCCGCCCGGGACAACCATCATCCTGGGTGCCATCCATGAGCGCTTCGCCCCGATCACATCGACTCCTGGCGGCAGTCTGGGCGGTGACGTGGAGAATTTCGGTTCTCAATTGAGGCTGCACCTCGACGGTACGGGTGCGCTGGACAGCTATGACCGGCATCTCACGATCCCTGCGGTCCAATGCCAGACGCACACCGGCCCGCGCTCGCCCGGTAACCCCGTCCAAAGCTTCGACACTGAAATGTTCCTGCTTCAAGGCCAGATCGATGGCGACCCAGACTTTGACTTATTGCGCATCACTGCCGGCACAGCGTTTGGATTGCCAAGTCCCGGTCATACGACGCTCACGCGGCAAGGTGGCCCGGGGAGCAATTGGGCCGTGGACAGCTTCTTTGATATTACCTACCGCATCGACTTCGTCGGCCGCGCCGGAGGTCCCTTCGGCGGGATGAGCGGTTCGACGACCGGAACGATTCGCATGTCGGCCGGGACCGGCCTGCAGGTCATCTGTCCGAGCGACATCACCACGCCGGCCACAAGTACCACGGGTGCCAATGTGACTTATCCCAATCCCATCGTGGCCGGGAATTGCGCGACGGTCACCGTGGTGTGCAATCCGCCCTCAGGTTCGCCCTTCCCGATGGGAACGTCGACGGTGACCTGCACGGCGAGCGGCTGCGGCCAGACCGCGACCTGCTCGTTCCATGTGACGGTCCAGCGTCCGCTCCCGCCGCCAATTCACGTGTTCACGGACAACCTGCCGCCCGCCGGCCAGTACGTGAGCGGAGAGACCGATGTCATCCAGTACAATAATGTGCCGGGCCTGCCGGGCCCGATTATCATCCGGGACGTTTGTCACGGCGGCTTCCCGCCCGGTCCGCCCCCGCCACCGCCCGGCGGCAGCCAGAATTATTTCTTCAATTCAGTGGCGCGCCTGAAATTCTCCGTCGACGGCGGAGGCACGTACATGCCCGCGAACGCAGGCGGCAGCGTGGTTGTGCAGGTTGGGCATACCCAAGACCAGGGCCCGACAAGATTTTTCGACACTGAGATGCTGTCGATGAGTCTGATCGGCTCGAGCCCGTTGGGGCCGTTCATGATTCGGGAAAGCCCTACGCTGCGTTCGACCGGCCGGATGAGCATCCAGCCCTCGTCCACGGGCGGTTACGAAATCGCCAGCTTCTTCGACATCTTCACGGAATTGAGCATCGACGGAGGTGTTACCTGGACACCGGCCAGCGGTCCGTTGGTGGTGCGGCTTGTCCCCTCGATCTGCGTGACGCTTATCTGCCCGCCCGATGTGACCGTCGAGTGTGGCGCCGACACCAGCCCGGCCGCCACTGGCTCGCCCACCATCATCAATGCTTGCGGGGGTTCCGTGACCGTGACGCACGTCGACACGACGGATACGGTTGTTCCACCGCGTTGCCGTGTGGTCATTACCCGCCGTTGGATCGTCACCGATCAATGGGGTGGCGTCGCGACCTGCACGCAAACCATCACCGAGATCGACACCACACCGCCGAGAATCGTGACTTGTCCGCCGGACCGGAATCTGGGCTGCAACCCGCCTCAACTGCCCACCTGCGCCGACGTAACGCCGCTCGTGGTGGCGGAAGAAGATTGCAACGGCCCGGCCGTTCTCGTCTGTGCAGTCGATGACGGTGTCAGCGGCTGCACCCGCACGCGCCGATTTACCATCATCGCCCGCGACGAATGCGACAACCAATCGCCGCCGTGTTTCGTGACCTACACGTGGACGGAAGACACCATTCCGCCCGTATTGACCCCGTGTCCGCCCAACCGCGTGGTGATAGCCACGAGCGACGCGGGCGCGGCCGTGGCTTATGCGGCCCCGACAGCGACGGACAATTGCGGACCGAACCCGACACCAGTGGTCTGCAATCCGCCCAGTGGAAGCACGTTCCCGGTCGGCTTGACGACCGTGACGTGCGTCGCTACTGACGCCTGCGGGAATTCTGCCGGCTGCTCGTTCACCGTGAGGGTGCGTCCGGTGCCGCAGCACTGGTTTGAGACGAACATCCTGCCGCCGCTGCCCGGACATTACATCAGCCCGACCGAGTTCCATCTGCTGACGGCCGCAGGCGTGAAAGTGGACAATGCCCGGCACTTTGGATTCACGGGCCCGGGCCCGCAGCCGCCGCCGCCCGCCGGCTCCGGCGCCACGTTGACGCACACCTTCCATTCGTCGCTGGAGTGCGATGTGACGATGCCCGGCGGCATGCCGACCCGCGTCAGTCTGCAAGGCGACGTGACGGTGGTGCTCCGCGACGCCACGGCGCCCGGCTCGACACCGCAAACCATCGAAACGGAAATCATCGCGATGGAGTTGGTCGGCACCGGCGGAATCCGGCTGCGCGAAAGTCCGACTCTCCAGTCCACTGGCCAAACCACGGTTCGTCCCGCGGTCAATGGCGGTTTCCGGATTGGCAGTTTCTTCGATGTCTTCCCGGAGATCAGCACCGATGACGGCGCCACCTACGATCCTTCGACGGATCCCGTGCTCATGAGCCTGGAGCGGATGGCGCCGGTGACCGAGCAGCCCACCGACCAACTGCCGCCGCCCGATGGCCAGTATGTCAGCCCGCAGGATTATCACACGCTGGCCGCGCAAGGCATTGTGCTCACCGATCCGAGTCACGATCGGTTCACGCAGAGCCAGCCGCCTCCACCTGTCGGTGGCTCGTCCACGCACGGCTTCAATTCACGGGTGCGGTTCACTTGGCAACAGGCGGCTGGCCCGGTCCAGCTCGAGGCCGAGGCGCTTTGCACCGTGCTGGTCCGACATACGAAGGATGATGCCGCGGGCACGCGGTACATCGAGACGGAGATGCTGGCTCTGAACATCGCGGGTGGCAGTTTGCCGGCCGGCGTGATGTTGCGTGAAAGCCCGAGCAAACAATCACTCGGACGCACAACCATTCGCACCGGTGGTGGTGGCGGTGGAGGTGGCGGATTTGGAATCGACAGCTTCTTCGACATCTTCACGGATGTGAGCATGGACGGCGGAGCGACCTGGGAGCCGGCGCCCGAGCCGTTGCGCATGGAACTGGCGCCCGGCGACCTGGACGGCGATGGCGTGCCGAACGCGGTGGATAATTGTCCCACCGTACCCAATCCCGACCAACGGGACATCGACGGCGACGGCATCGGCGACGTCTGTGATAATTGTCCGACTGTGCCCAACGCGGATCAGGCGGACACCGACGGTGACGGCACGGGCGACGTGTGCGATGGCCTCGTGGCCACCGTATTTGTGGACGACGACTACGCCGGGAAACCTCCGGGAACGCCGGTCAACTTCCCGGATAACGGCGCGCCGGGGCCGCACGTCATTGGCCAGGACGCGTTCGCCAAGATGCAAACCGGGGTTAGCAGCGTCGTTCGCGGCGGCACCGTTCGCGTCGCGGCAGGAACCTATCCGGAGCTGGTCGTGGTCGGTGCGCCGATGACGATGCTGGGAGCCAACGCGGGAGTGGATCCACGCACCACCTGCAGCGGCGGCGCGGTGCGCGGGCCGGAATCGATCATTGATGGCATGGGCATTGAGACGGCCATCGACTTCGACAGCAGTGGCATCACTCTGGACGGCTTCACCATTCAAGGCGGCTGCTGCGACACCCTGGAATCCGGGCTGCATATCGGCGGCTACGATAACAACCGGGTCTTGAACAACATCATCCGGGACAATTCCATGGGCATCTTCGCCAATTGTACCGGACCGCTGGCGACGATTATCCAAAGGAATCGGTTCGATTCCAACAATCGACCCGGCGCAGCGGGCGGCACCGCCATCTACACCGACGCCAGCGCGAACCTGCAGATCCTGCAGAACGAAGTTACCGGCCACACCGCCAACAATCCGCTCCTCATCGCGGCGAGCGGCGCGGGCAGTCACACCGGACTGATCGTCGTGGAGAACAATCTCCACGGCAATGATTTTGGCGCCCTCGTCCTGGGTGTGTCGGGTGGAACCTTCGCGCGGAACCAATTCACGCAGTTGGCGGCCACCTGTCTGTCGTTCGGCGGCGGCAACTCCGCCATCGATGTCCTGGATAACAGCTTCGTCGGCGATCTGCGGGGCATCCGCGTCCAGGACCTCTCTGGATTCGCCGCCGATACGGACATTGAAATCCACGGCAACAGCTTCACTGGCTTCGGATCCGTCCCGGCCACCGAGTATGCCGTTGGCAACATCAGCGGCTACGCGGGCACCCTCGATGCCTCGGCCAACTGGTGGGGCGCGAACACGCTGGCAGGTGTGGATGCCCAGGTGGATAGCACCGGCGGCCCGGTGGACTTCACGCCGTGGCTCGATGTCGGGACCGATGTGGGCGGTGATCCTTGCAACGGCTTTCAGGGTGACTACTCCACGCTGCACGTCGATGACGACAGCCCGCAGGCTGGCGCGACGGGCCGCATCCAGGAAGGCATCAACCGGATAGCCGACGGCTCGCTCGTCGGCGGCGCCCGCAGACTCAACGTGCATCCGGGCATCTACCCCGAAAATCCGGGCTTGTTCGGACTCACGATTAACAAGGCGCTAACCGCACTGTCAGTGGGTGGCCCATCGACAGCCGTCATTCTCAATAACACGTCCCTCTACATGGTGTTCATCGACGCATCGAACGTCACGTTCGATGGCTTTGCGGTGACCGGGCCATTGCACGACACGGGCGGGTTTGGCGGCGACGGCACGGGCATCTACGTGGACTGGGATGTTGCGCACTCCAACGTACGGGTCATTAACTGCGAGGTTCATGATTTGGGCGAGCGGCCTTATGGCATTGTGGCCGGCTCGGGTCCGAACCTGGAGATTGGCCATTGCAAGGTTTACGGCATCAATGGTTATCCCACCGGCGCTCCTTTCGATACGGACTTCGACGAGATCGCCGAGGGCATCTTCGTTTGGAACGACTTCCCGGATGAAGTGAACATCCACGACAATGAAGTCTCCGGGATTTTCCCGCGGGCCTTCTCCTACGGCATCCGCCTCACCTTTGGAGTCCAGGACGCCATCATCAGCAACAACGACGTGTCGCTCGCTGACGGTTGCAGCGGCGGTATCCGGCTGAGCGCTTCGATGGGCGCAGGGACGGTCACCATCTCCGGGAACACCGTCTCCGGCGCCCAATACGGCATGGATCTCCGAAGTGTCAACGGCCAGGTCGTCTTAGGGAACGACATCAGTGGCGCGGTGATCGCCAGCATCCGTGTGCTCGATTCAGCCGCGACAATTCGAGGCAACACCGCTTCCCTGACCACTCCTTACGGGGTCGTGGTCAGCGGCGCCACGGCCAAGGCATTGATCGAAGGCAACACCCTGGTCGGTCACACCGTCGCCGGCATCAAGGTGGAACTCGGCGCCACGGTGGACGCGGGCGACTGCACCGACAGCGACGTGACGGGTCTGGGCACCGGCTCGCAGTCGAACGGCTCCAGCGCGGGCGGCAATGTTCTCACGGGTTACGTCTTTGACGACGCCGCGCCGTGGGCGATCGAGAACCTCAACAGCAGCGCGCAACCCAACGTCCTGGCGCAACGCAACAGCTACGGAGCGGGAGGCCCGGGCGATCACATCGAGGAAGTGCTCTTTGACGACTCGGATACAGCCGGCGCTAACTCGCGGGTGATCGCCTCGCAGCCGACGCTCACGGTGTCGTGCCCGCCCAGTCCGCCCAGTTCGCAATGTGCCGGCAGCCTGCCTGCGGCCGCCACTACGCTGGCAGGATTCGTCGCCCAAGGCGGCGCAGCTTCCAGCACTGACGCGACTGTGTCACACGTGGATTCCGCCCCGGCGCCCGGACCCAACGACGGGACCGTCACGCGCACCTACACGCTTACTGATGTCGCGTGCGGCATCTCGGCGTCGTGCGACCAGGCCATCCCGGTGGATGACACCACGCCTCCGACCATTGCCTGCGCGAATGTGCCGGCGCAGTCTGCCAATGCGGATGCCAATTGCGAGGCCATCGTGCCCGACGTGCGCGCGTTGGTGCGCGCCGAGTCCTCCGACAATTGCACCGCGCAAGCGGCGCTGATCGTTTCGCAGAGCCCGGTGCAAGGCAGCACGGTGTCCGGCGCTGGCCCACACCCCATCACCGTCACGGTTGATGACGGCAACGGGAATACCGACACTTGCGTCGTGGCGTTCACGGTCAATGACGTGACCGGACCCGTCGTCACCTGCCCCGCGCCCATCGTGGTGAACATCTCGGGCGTCACCTGCAGCGCGCCAGTTACGTTCTCCGCTTCGGCAACCGACGCCTGCAGCGGCCCGGCGCCGGTCATTTGCGTTCCGCCCAGTGGAAGCCTCTTCCCGGTTGGAACCACCACCGTCACCTGTACCGCCGTGGATTTGGCCGGCAACCCCGGTTCATGCAACTTCACCGTCAGCGTTTTCGAACCCATCCCGCCGATGGTGGATTGCGTGGCCGATACGACGGTCGATTGCGGTACGGACGTGAATAACCTCCTGATCACCGGCGGCCCGCCCCTGGCGATGGACAATTGTCCTCCGGCGACGGTGACCTACGTGGATGAGGTGCCGATTGAAATCCTGCCATTGAGCCTCGGCTCATGGCATCTGGCCACGCAGAACGGCGGCGGCGCCGCTTTTGCGAACGGCCCCGGCAATCCGCCGTTGCGCACCGGCAGCCTGCACCTGACCGTGGGCGCCGACGGCACGGGCGTCGGCGAAGGCCGCAACACCGGCTTCCATAACGTTCCCCTGGCCCGATTGACCGAACTGAATTACTGGGCGAATCGCGACAGTTCGGCCGTCGCAGGCAATAACATCATGATCGTGTTGAACATCGACACGGACGGAAATGGCTCGGATGACGACGTGATCTTCTTTGAGCCGCGCTATCAGACTCCCGCCACGGGCAATCCTGCGCTGCCCGACCAGGGTCCCATCGTGGACGACACGTGGCAGAAATGGAATGCGCTCAAAGGCGGCTGGTATTCGCGGAACAACCCGGGAGTTGCCTCGCCCGGCGCCGGAGTGAAGGCCCTCTCCGTCTATCTCGCGGCCTTCCCCAATGCCCGGATCGTGAACAACGCGGGCGGTGGCGGCGTGCACCTGGCCGCCGGCAGCGGCCTGGGCGCCTGGCAGAGCTTCGACGGTTACACGGATGCCTTCACCATCGGCGTGAGCGGCGACTCGGCCACGTACGACTTCGAACTGACGCCGGGCCTCGACTGCACCACCACGAAGATCAAGCAGGTCATCACCCGCGTGTGGACAGCGACCGATGCCAGCGGCAACAAGAATTCCTGCACGCAGATCATCACCGTCGAAGACGACACGCCGCCGACGCTGACCGGCGGCCCGATCAATTCCTGCTACCCGACCGTGGCGGCCGCCGAGGCTGACGCGCTCGCGGCGACCACCGCCGACGACCATGGCTGCCCCGGAGTACTGACCAGGACCGTCACGACGGTTCCCGATGGGATCGTCGGCTTGTGCGCGGCCACGGTGACGGTGACGGTGACCGATGAGTGCGGCAACAGCGCCAGCATCAGTTACCCCACACGCATTGACAGCACGCCGCCCGTGGTCACGACGCCACCCGGCAGTCTGGACGCGACGCTTGAGTGCAGCGACGCGGCCGGCATCGCACTCGCGCTGGCCCAGGTGCCGACCGCGACGGACAATTGCGACCCGGCGCCCGCCATCCATCTGGTCAGCGATGACACCATACCCGGGCCATGTCCGGCCGCTTACCGGCGGGTGCGGACCTGGAACTTCACTGACACGTGCGGCAACACGAGCGCCAACTTCGTGCAGACGATTACCGTGCAAGACACCACGCGGCCCGTGCTCACGCCGGGGACGTGCCCGGGGAACATCCTCGTGACCTGTTCACACGTGGGCGGCGAAGTGGTGACCTTCACGCCACCTCTCGCCACAGACAACTGCGACCCGACTCCGACGGTCACCTGCACGCCTGCTTCCGGCTCCACCTTCCCGGCCGGGGTGACCACGGTGACCTGCACCGCGGCGGATGACTGTGGCAACGTCAGCCTGCCTTGCACCTTCACCGTCACGGTGAGCGACACGGTCGATCCGACCATCGTCTGCCCGCCGGATGCGTTCGTGCAATGCCCGACCCCGCCGACCCCGTCGAACACCGGCACCGCCACGGCCTCCGACAATTGCGACCCGAATCCTGACGTCACGTTCGTGGATGCGGCGCCAGTTGAAGTCACACCTGGCTCGCCCGATGGCTGGAGTCTGCGCACCACGTCCACCGGCACGGCCGGTTACGTCAATGGCCCCGGCGCACCGCCGCTGCCCAGTGGCAGCGTGCGCCTGGCCGTCGGCGGCGACAGCGGCGCGCTTGCGGAAACCCGACTCACCGGATTCGACGGCACGCGACTGGCCGATCTCACCGAACTGGCTTACAGCGCTTACCGCAGCGTGGTGCCCGTCGGCGGCGTGAACGAGGACGTGTTGCTGCTCCTTGAAGTCGATACCGACAACAACAACATCTGCGATGACGCGCTGGTCTTCGAACCGGAATGGCAGGGCACGCCCGTGCTGCACGCCACGTGGCAGCGTTGGGACGCGCTCAACGGCAGGTGGTGGTCGCAGTTCAATGGCGGCGTCGGCGGGACACGCGGAGCCGGAGTGCGGCCGATCACCGATTACCTGGCGGCGTTCCCGAACGCCAAGATTTGCGGTTCCGCCGGCCTGCCTGGCGTGGCCCTGCGGGCCGGTCTCGTCTTTGGCGCCTGGCAGAACTTCGACGGCCACGCCGACTTCTTTGCCATCGGCGTCAACGGCACCAGCTCGGTTTACAACTTCGAGCTGACGCCCGGCAATCAGTGCCCGACGCTCGACATCATCATCCGCACCTGGACGGCCACCGACGACAGCGGCAATCAGACCTCCTGCTCGCAGGCCATCGTGGTGCAGGACACAATCGCGCCGGTCATTTCGGCGCTGCCCGCGCCTTCGAGCGTGGAATGTCCGGCCACGCCGGTCTTCGCCACCCCGACGGCCACCGACGCCTGCGACCCGGCTCCGACGCTGACCTTCGCCGACGTGACCACTCCGGGC
>Ga0187893_10011799_pt1 | contig 12582 bp, 11 predicted proteins | sample MA1701074metaG_FD_139574 | JGI IMG/M metagenome (GOLD analysis project Ga0187893, IMG submission 139574) | White microbial mat communities from a basaltic lava cave in the Kipuka Kanohina Cave System on the Island of Hawaii, USA - MA170107-4 metaG ...
GACGGCAAGGTGGAGCACTCCAAGTTTCCGGAGCTGGTCAACCCGGTGCAGCCGTTCCTGCTGATCCGCTCGCTGACGCACGAGGTGATGCCCGGCCTGCAAGCCACCGTGCGCATGGAGGGCGACGCCTGGGAGATGGAGGATCACCGCAACTGGACCGACGCCTCCTTCAAGACCTACGTGCGCCCGCTGGCGCTACCCTGGCCCTACACGCTGAAGGCCGGCGAGACGGTAAAGCAGTCGGTGACTCTCACGCTGGCCGGCGCGGCGAGGGCCCGCACCGGTACGAAGGCGGCCGGCATCGCGGTCCGGGTCGGCGCCGCGACCGGCGCCACGATGCCGTCGGTGGGGCTCGGCATGCCTGCCGAGGAGATCGACGCCGCCAAGCAGAAGCTCGATCTGCTGGCGCTGGCGGCCCCCCGCCTGCTGATCTGCCAGTTCGACCCGCGTCACAGGCACGGCACCAAGGAGCTGGAGGGCTATCGCATGCTGTGCGAGCGGATCGGCGCACAGTGCGAGCTGGAGATCGTGGTGGGAAGCGTCGATGCGTTCAAGGAGGAACTGGCACGCGTGGCCGAGCTGGTGCGCGCAGCGGGTCTGAAACTCTCGGCCGTGGCGGTGTGCCCGGTGGGCGATCTGAAGTCGGTGCTGCCCGGCGGTGCGCGCCCTCCCGCCCCGCCGCTGGAGCAGTTGTACCGGGCCGCCCGCGAAGCATTCCCCGGCGTCAAGCTCGGCGGGGGCATGTTCTCCTTCTTCACCGAACTCAACCGCAAGCGTCCGCCGGCTGCGCTGCTGGACTTCGTGCACAACGGCACCTGCCCGATCGTGCATGCGGCCGACGACCGCTCGGTGATGGAGACACACGAGGCCCTGCCCTACCAGATCTTCACCGCGCGCAGCTTCATCGGCAAGACGCCCTACCGCATCGGCCCCAGCTCGATCGGCTGCCGCGACAACCCGCACGGCAAGACCTTCACCCCCAATCCCGACAATCAGCGCATCTGCCTGGTGAAGACGGATCCGCGCCAGCGCGGCCTGTTCGGTGCGGCGTGGACCCTGGGCTATCTGTCGAGCCTCGCGCCCACCGGCGTGGAGACGATCAGCCTGGGCGCGCCGACCGGTCCGCTCGGGATCATCTACCGCAAGACGGATCACGCGCAGCCCTATTACGACGGACTCGGGCGCGACGCGGTGTACCCGGCGTTTCACGTCATCGCCGGACTGACGCGCGCGGCGGGCGCGAGGCTGGTGTCCGCCGTCTCTTCCGACGACGCCACGGTGCGCTGCCTGGCGTACCGCGCGAAAGACGCGACCCTGCTGTGGCTGGCGAACGTGACCGCGGGCGAACAGACGGTGACCATCGCGCACCAAGGCACGAACCTGTTCGGGGCGATGCTGGACGAATCGACCTTCGGCAAGGCCACGGTGGACCCGCGCGGCTTCCAGAAGAGCTGGACGGCGCTGGGCGGCGCCAGGCTGAAGCTGTCGGCCTATGCCGTCGCGGCGCTTTGCATCAACGACAAGTGAACGTCGCCTGCATCGACGATCTGCGACAAGTGGCCCGGCGGCGGCTGCCGCGCGCCATCTTCGAGTTCATCGACGGCGGTGCGCAGGACGAGGTGACGCTGCGGCGCAACTGCGAGGACTTCCAGCGCATCCTGCTGGTGCCGCGGGTGCTCACCGACGTGTCGCAGCGCGACCAGTCGGTGACGCTGCTCGGGCAGACCTACAGCTCGCCCTTGATCCTGGCGCCCACCGGGACGCCGGGCGTGGTGTGGCCGAATGGAGCGATCGCGGCCGCGCTCGCCGCGGAAGCCGCCGGGGTCGGGTTCTGCCTCAGCACCATGTCGACCTCGAGCATCGAGGAAATCGCGCGGGCGTCGAAGCGGCCGTTCTGGTTCCAGCTCTACGTGATGCGCGACCGCGAGCTGGGCAAGAGCATGATGCAGCGCGCCAAGGCCGCCGGCTGCTCGGCGCTGGTGATCACCGTGGACCTGCAGATGCAGGGCCAGCGCGATCGCGACGTGCGCAACGGCCTGACCATCCCGCCGCAGTGGCGCTTCGCGAGCGCCGTGGACTTCGCCCTGCACCCGGGCTGGGTGTGGCGCCTGCTCACGGGGCCGAAGATCAACCTGGCGAACTTCGCGGGCAGCGGCAAGGGCGGCGATCTGTTCAGCATCGCCGGGTTCGTGAACGCGCAGTTCGACCCCTCGGTGACCTGGAAGGACATCGACTGGGTGCGTTCGGTGTGGGACGGGCCGCTCGCGTTGAAAGGCATTCTGGACGCCGATGACGCGAGGCTCGCGGTCGAGCACGGCGTGCAGGCGGTGATCGTGTCGAATCACGGCGGCCGCCAGCTCGACGGCGTGCCCTCGGCGATCGCCGCGCTGCCGGCGGTGGTGGATGCGGTGGGCGGCCGCGCCGAGGTGATCCTCGACGGCGGCGTGCGCCGCGGCAACGACGTGCTGAAGGCCCTGGCGATCGGAGCGAAGGCGTGCATGATCGGCAGGCCGTTTCTCTACGGTCTCGCGGCGAACGGCGGCGACGGCGTGCGCAAGGCGCTCGAGCTGCTGCGCGCCGAGATCGACGTCAACCTGGCGCTGCTCGGCCGCGCCGGCGTGAAGGATCTGGACCGCTCCGCAGTAGGCTGGGCGGAGTAGCGTAGCTCCCCTCCTTTTCAAGGAGGGGTGGCGCGAAGCGCCGGGGTGGTCCGTCTGTGCACCACACCACCCCCGGCCTGCGGCCGGACCCCTCCTCGTGAGAGGAGGGGAGCAGCTGTTCAACTACTCAGGGCGCACAAGGCACACATGGACACCGCACACCGTAGAGCTTTGATCGCATCCGCCGTAGGCTCGGCGCTCGAGTGGTACGACTTCTTCATCTACGGCACCGCCGCCGCCCTGGTGTTCGGAAAGCTGTTTTTCCCCAAGACCGACCCGGCGGTGGGAACGCTGCTCGCTTTCGTGACGTTCGGCGTGGGCTTCATCGCCCGGCCGCTGGGCGGCGCCGTGTTCGGCCACCTGGGTGACAAGCTCGGCCGCAAACCGGTGCTGGTCATGACGCTGATGCTGGTCGGCACGGGCACCTTCCTGATCGGGCTGCTGCCCACCTACGAGTCGATCGGCATCTGGGCTCCGCTCCTGCTGGCGGCGCTGCGCCTGGTGCAAGGCTTCGGCGCCGGGGCCGAGTACGGCGGCGCGGTGCTGCTGGCGGTCGAGCACGCGCCGCCGGGCAAGCGCGGTTTGTACGGCAGCGTCGCACCGATCGGCGTGACGGTGGGGTTGCTGCTCGCCAACGGCGTGTTCGCGTTGTTCGCCACGCTGCCCGATCCGGAGTTTCTCAGCTGGGGTTGGCGCATCCCGTTCCTGCTCAGCTTTCTGCTGCTCGTGTTCGGCCTCTACATCCGCTGGAAGGTGAGCGAGACGCCGGCCTTCACCCAGATCGCGGCCAGAAAGAAGACGGTGCGCTCACCCGTGCTCGAGGCGGTGCTCAAGCATCCGCGCGAGTTCCTGGTGGTGATCGGGGCGCGCCTGGCGGAGAACGGGCTCGGCTTCCTGTATCCCGTGTTCGCGCTGAACTACATGACCCAGCAGCTGCACCTTCCCAGGACCATGGTGCTCCAGGGCAACATGCTCGCCTACGCGGCCATGTTGGCGACGCTGCCGCTGTTCGCCGCGCTCTCCGATCGCGTGGGCCGGCGCCCGGTCTACATGGGCGGCGCCCTGTTCTCGGCCGCGTTCGCCTTTCCCTTCTTCATGCTGGTCAACACCCAGAGCCAGCCGTTGATCTGGCTCGCGCTGATGCTGGGCATCGCGGTGGGAGTCGGCGCCATGTTCGGCTCGCAGGCCGCCTACTTCGCCGAGCTGTTCGGCACGAGCGTGCGCTACAGCGGGTTCGCGTTCGCGCGCGAGCTGGGCTCCATCTTCGCCGGAGGGATCGCCCCCTTCGTCGCGGCCTCACTGCTGATCTGGCAGAACGGACAGCCCTGGGCGGTGGCGGTGTACATGATGGCGATGGCGCTGATCACCGCGCTGGCGCTGTACTACGGGCCGGAAACCTACAAGGCCGACATCCACGCCGAGGCCGGCGCGAAGACGTAGCCCGCGCGCCTGCTCCCGGCGGCGTCAGCCCTTGAGCTTCGCGGTCTTGCGCAGGTGGCCGCCGAGCAGGGCGGCGGGAACCGCGAGCAGATCGCCGATGACGCGGTAGGCGAGCGGATACTCCTGGCCCGACACGCCGATCATCAGCTCGCCGAACACCAGCACCACTACGCCGGTGAGCAGGGCGTGATAGTACTCACGCTGGTTGGCCACCCGCGCCGCGACGTAGCCGCCCAGCACCGTGAAACCCAGCCCGGTCACCCCGGCGAGCAGCATGTACGCGTCCGATTCCATCAGGGCCCGGTCGAGCTCCTCGGGGCTCGCGCCCTGCGACACCAGCATCGATCCCAGCAGGGCGAACAGCACGATGCCGGCGAGGAACGTCCCCACGATGTCGGACAGCACGCCGAAGGTCACCGCCTTCCAGGTCGAACCCGGTGCTTCCGGCTGGCGATCGCGTACCGGAGCGGAGGGCGGAGTGTAGGGGTCGTTGCTCATCGGTTGTTCCCTGCAGGCGACTGTCCTGGCGCGGGCGAAGCAATTATCCAGCCGATGAACCGCGGCTGCACACGGGCCCCGCCGCTCAAGTTCACCACGGGCGCGCCGTTACCTCGTCAGAGCGGGCCCTCCTCGAGGGACCCGGGCGAGCGAGGAGCGGGCGATGAACAGATGGATAGGGCTGGCGATGTTGACCGCGGCGGCCCTGGCGCCGGGATGCGCTACCGAAGCCGACCTCGCCGGCACCACGCAAGTCGGCAAGGTCGAGCAGGTCTTCGTGGAAGCCTACCCGGGACTGTTCGTCGATCGCGCCTTGGCCACCGTCGTCGGCGACCGGCAGGCATGGGCGTCGGTGACCTTCGCCCGCCCCTTGCGCGACGGCCGCACCACCGCCGTGGCCATGCTCGAGCCCGATTCCAGCATCGAGCCGGGCGACCTGGTGCAGATGCGCTTCGCCCACCCCGGAGCATTCGACTCCGACGCGCTCCCGGGACACAACCAGGTCACTGCGCTCCTCGCCAAGCATGACAGCCGGGCGGCAATGTCATTCGGCGGCAGCCGGGCGGCGCTATCGCCGGACAAGCTCTCAGCGGCCGACCCGCTGCCCTGATCGCCCCCTGCCCTGATCGTCTAGCGCCCGCACACCCGCCATGAAGAGCGGTATCACGCTGATCGCGCTGCTGTTCGCCGGATTGTTAGTGCATGGTTACGCGCGCACTGCCAGCGTGAGCCGGGGGCCGCATCTGGGCATCGTCGAGGCGGTGTTCGAGGAAGCTCGCCCCGGCGTCTTCACGCCTCGGGGCAGTGGGGCCAGGCGCAGTCAGGCGCCGGCCTGGGTGCACGTGCGATTTCCCCAGCCGCTGGAGGATGGCCGAACCACCGCGGTGGCGGCGGTCCCGGCCCGCTTCGACCTGCAAGCCGGCGACCTGATCCAGATGCGGTTCGCCGAGCCGGTGTCCGCGGCAAGCGACGCTCCAGCCGACGATACGGTCACGGCCCTGGTGGCCAGCAGCCGCGGCCGGCGGATGCGCTGAGCCTGATCGCTCGAGCGCAGGAGCCCGGAAAGAACAAAGCGCAATCCGGGAAAGAAAAGACCTTCCCACCGGATTGCGCCGCTGAAGCGGCCGCATCCGAGAGCTACCCGCCGCTCAAGCGTGGAAGTAGGGCACCCGCCCCAGCACCTGTTGATTCACCACGTTACGCGGCACGCGGCCCTGTGCCAGGTCCTTGCAGGCGTTGAACACGCTCGCCGCCACCGTGGCCATGCACTCGTCCGTGGCGCAGATGTAGTGCGGCGTCAGCACTACGTTGTCGAGCGTGAACAGCGGGTTGTCGGCAGGCGTCGGCTCCTGCTCGAACACGTCGAGCCCGGCGCCGGCGATCTTGCCGCCGGCCAGCGCCTCGTACAGCGCCTTCTCGTCCACGATCGGCCCGCGCGCCGTGTTCACGAAATAGGCGGTCGGCTTCATCAGCGCGAGCTGGCGCGCACCGACCAGCTTGCGCGTCTGCTCGTTGAGCGGGCAGTTCACGCACAGGAAGTCCGCCTCGCGGAACAGCGTGTCCAGGTCGACCAGCGTCACGCCCAGCGGCCGCACCGCTTCCCGGGTGACGTAGGGATCGCAGGCGAGGTGCCGCATCGCGAACGGCATCGCCAGACGGAACAGCTCGGAGCCGATGTTGCCCACGCCGATCGAGCCCAGCGTGCGGCCCGACAGCCCGGTGCCGAGGTGGTTCACGCGCTCGGCCCAGCGGCCTTCGCGCACCAGGCGGTCCTTGACCGGCACCTTCTGCGCCAGCATCAGCACCAGCGTCAGCGCCGCGGTGGCCACCGGCCGGCGCACGCCATCCGGCGCGATCGTCAGCAGCACATCGTTGTCGGTGAGCGCGGGCACGTCGACCGTGTCGTAGCCCACGCCGAAGCGAGCGATCAGCTTGAGCCGCCGGTCCGGCCCGGACACGGTGGCGCGCGTGACCCTGGCCAGCATCACCGCCAGCGCGTCGTAGCGCGCCGCCGATTGCGGCGTCAGCTCGGCCTCGATCTGCGGCAGGAACTCCCACTCGATGCGCGGGTCGTCCAGGATCTTCAGGCACGCGGGGTCGAAGATCGGCTTGCCGTCCGGCTTCAGATTGTCGCGGGTGATCCCCACCCGGAACTTGTCCTGCGCCATGCGCACCTCCCGCTTCACTTGCGCTGCGCCAGCTCCTGCAGCGTCTTCATCCCCTGGCGGATCGCCCCCTGCAGCAGCATCGCATCCACGCCCACGCAGAACAGCCGGAAACCCTTGTCCCAGTACTGGCGGCTCCAGTTGTCGTCGGCGGTCATGCAGGCCAGCACCTTGCCGTGCTTGCGCGCGGCGGCGGTCATCTTGTCGATCGCGTCCACGTACTTCGGATGGTCGAACTGCGCCGGGATGCCGAGGAAGTTGGTGAGGTCGAAGTGGCCCAGCCACAGCACGTCCACGCCGGGCGTCGCTGCGATCTGGTCGACGTTGCGGATCCCCTGCTCGGTTTCGATCAGGCACATCACCAGCGTGCGCTCGTTGGCGATGCGGATCTTGTCCGGCACGCTGCCGCCGATGTAGTCGTCGGCGGCGAAGCCGAAGGCCGCGCCGCGGCGGCCGGTGGGCGGATAGCGCGTGCACGAGACGATGAACTGCGCCTCTTCGGCCGAGCCGACCATCGGCACCATGATCCCCATGCAGCCGATGTCGAGCGCCCGCGAGATGTACTGATACTGGCTGGTGGACACGCGCGCCATCGGCGTGAGGTCGATGCCGCGGCACTCGGCGACCTGGCTCTTGATCGTCTCGTAGCCGGCGCCGCTGTGCTCCATATCCATGATCAGGAACTCGGCCCCCGCGGCCTTGACGATCTGCGGCAGGCCGGGCACCAGGAACTCCCAGCCGAAGCTGCCGAACACCGGCTGGCCGGCGAGGAGCTTTTTCTTGACGGGGTTGTCGCGCATGGCGAACTCCTTCACTTGTGCCACTTCCCGCCCCAGGCGGGATGGCTCAGCGCTTCCGGATTGACGATGTGGCGCGGGCGGCGGCCGTTGGCCAGCTCCACCGCCGAGGCGAACGCGCTCTCGCCCAGCAGGCGCATGCACTCGTCGGTGTGGCACACCGCGTGCGGCGCCACGAGCACGCTGTCCAGCTCGAGCAGCGGGTTGTCCGTCGGCGTTGGCTCCTGCTCGAACACGTCGATCGCAGCGGCCGCGATCCTGCGGCCGCGCAGCGCATCGATCAGCGCCGCTTCGTCCACCACCGGCCCGCGCGCGGTGTTGATGAAGAACGCGGTGGGCTTCATCAGTGCGAACTGGCGTGCGCCGATCAGGTGATGAGTCTGCTCGTTGAGCAGGCAGTTGACCGACACGATGTCGGCCTCCCGCAACAGCGTGTCGAGGTCGACCTTGCTTGCGCCGACCTCGTTCATGGCCGTTTGCGGCACGTTCGGGTCGCAGCCCAGGTGCACCATGCCCCACGGGCGCGCCAGGCGAAACACCTCCATGCCGATGTTGCCTACGCCGATCACGCCGAGCTTCTTGCCGGTCAACCCGTATCCAAGGAAATCGCCCTTGTCCTTCCAGCGGCCCTCGCGCACCAGCCGGTCCTTGGTGTCGAGCCGGTGCGCCATGTGCAGCAGGAACGCCATGACGCTGCTCGCCACCGGCCGGCGCACGCCGTCGGGCGCGATGGTGAGCATGATCCCCTGCTCGGTGATCGCCGGCACGTCCACGTTGTCGTAGCCCACGCCGAAGCGCGCGATCAGCTTCAGGCGCCGGTTGGCGCCGCTCACCGTCTCGCGCGCACAGCGCGAGCCGAACATGCAGATCGCGTCGTAGCGGGCAGCGTGCTCCGGCGTGAGCACCGGCAGCGCCTCGGGCAGGTACTCCCACTCGATGCGCGGATCGTCCAGCACCTTGAGCGCCGCGCGCCCGTACACCGGCTCGCCGGCCGGGCTCAGCACGTCGCGGGTGATGCCTACGCGGAACTTTTCCATATCGTCTCCTTGCCTTACATCGACGCGCTGAAGGCGCCGTCCACCGACAGCACCTGCCCGTTGACGAACGACGCCTCGTCCGAGGCCAGGAACACCGCGGCCGGGCCGATCTCCTGCAGCGTGCCCCAGCGCCCGGCGGGGGTGCGCTTGCACACCCAGTCGTTGAACTCCTTGTTCTCGATCAGCGCCGTGTTCATCTCGGTGGCGAAGTAGCCGGGCGCGATGGCGTTCACCGTGATGTTGTGCGGCGCCAGCTCCACCGCCAGCTCGCGCGCCAGCGCGTGCACCCCGCCTTTGCTGGCGACATACGCCGAGATCGTCGGCCGGGCGAGGATGACGCTCATCGAGCCGGTCATGATGATGCGGCCGGCCCTGCGCGGGATCATCGCGCGCGCGGCCTCTTTCGCCAGCGCCCACACGGCGGTCAGATTGGTGTCGAGGATGCGCCGGAAATCCGCGGCCTCGAACGCGATGATCGGCTTGCGGTGCTGGATGCCGGCGTTGGCCACCAGGATGTCGAACCGGCCGTGTTGCCGCACCGCACCCTGGATGCATGCCGCGCCTGCGCCGTGGTCGGTCACGTCGAAGGCCGCGGCCTCGCCTTGGCCGCCGTGGGCGCGCAGCTGCTCGACGCGCTCGGCCAGCGCCGCCGGATCCCGGGCGTTGAGGATGACGTGCGCGCCGGCCCCGGCCAGCGATTGGGCCATCGCCCAGCCGAGACCGCGCGAGGCGCCGGTGACCAGCGCGACTTTGCCTTGCAGCGAGAACATCTCCTCCCTCTTGCCGTTCGTGATTTAGGCGCATGATAAGGCATGCGGGCGCCGCCCGCCTTCGCGCACGCGACTCGGATGCAACAGGATTCGCAGGAGCATCGACGCCTCACCGCCATCATGTTCACCGACATGGTGGGATACAGCGCGCTGTCGCAGAAGAACGAGGCGCTGGCGCTCGAGCTGCTGCAGGAGCACCGGACGCTGCTGCGAGCGGCGTTCGCCAAGCACGGCGGCCGCGAGATCGAGGCCATCGGCGACGGCTTTTTCGTCGAGTTCCCGAGCGCGCTGGCCGGTGCGCGCTGCGCGGCCGAGATTCAACGCACGCTGCGGGACCGCAACGCCGCCGCGCCGAAGGAGTGCGCCGTTTTCGTGCGCATCGGCTTGCATCTGGGCGACGTGGTGGTCCGGGACAAGCACGTGCACGGCGACGGGGTCAACATCACCGCGCGCATCCAGCCCCTGGCCGAGCCCGGCGGGATCTGCTTGTCGGAGGACGTGGCACGCCAGATCCAGAACAAGATCGAGCTGCCGGTGCGCAAGCTCGGCAGAGCGGAGCTGAAGAACATCCGGATCCCGGTGGACATCTACCGGCTGGTGCTGCCCTGGGAGAAGGCGCGCTTGCCGGGCGCCGAGCGACTGGCGTTCGGCCTGCGCCGCCGCGAGGTGCGGCGTGCGCTGCTCGGCGCCGGTGCGCTGGCGATCGTAGGCGGGCTGGCCGGCACCTGGGCCTGGAGGCGCGCTCAGTCGCCGGCAGGGCAGGTCAACCGGCGCCTGGCCGTGCTGCCCTTCGCCAACCTGAGCGCCGGCGCCGACAACGAATATTTCGCCGACGGGATCACCGAGGAGTTGATCTCGCGGCTGTCGCGCGTCGGCGGCCTGGAGGTGATCGCGCGCACGTCGGTGGCTACCTACAAGGGCAGCAGCAAGAAGGTCGCCGAGATCGCCGCCGAACTGGACGTCGGCACGGTGCTCGAGGGCAGCGTGCGCAAGGCCGGCGATCAGGTGCGGGTGACGGCACAGCTCATCGACGCGACCAACCAGGCGCATCTGTGGTCGCAGGATTACGACCGCGAGCTGCGCGACATCTTCGCGGTGCAGCGCGAGATCGCGCAGCACGTCGCCGATGCGCTGGCGCGCCGGCTGGGCGTCTCGGCTGCGGCACAGCGCGAAGCGGGTGGCACGTCTAATCTCGGCGCGTACAACGCCTACCTTCAGGGGCGCTTCCACTACAACAAGGGCGACATGGAGGGTCTGCACAGGGCTGTCGGGTTCTACGAGGAGGCGATCGGGCAGGACCCGTCCTACGCGATGGCCTACGCCGCGCTCGCCGAGGTGCAGGAGCAGCTTGCCGCCTTCGACGCCGATTCGGCGCGCTTCCCCGAGGCGCGAACCGCCGCGCTCAAGGCACTGGAGCTCGACGCGTCGGTGGCCGAGGCGCATACCGCGCTCGGCGTGGTGCAGACGTTCTACGACTGGGACTGGAGCGGCGCGCGCGAATCCTTCGGGCGCGCCCTGGCGCTCAATCCGAATTCCGCGGTGGCGCACAACTGGTACGGCTGGTACCTGTTGTTTCAACGGGAGTGGGATCACGCCATCGCCGAGCTGCGGCGCGCCGTCGAGCTGGATCCGGTCTCGATCATCATCAACAACGATCTGACCGTGGGTTACCAGCTTGCCGGCCGCTGGGACGAATCGATCGCCCAGTCGCGCCGCACCGAGGCGCTGGATCCGGGCAACCTGTGGGCGCTGAACGCCGTGGCCTGGAGTCACGTCGGCAAAGGCGACTACGAGCAGGCCCTCGCGCTGTTTCAGAAGCAGGCGGATCTCGCGGGCCGGGACATGTTCACGCTCACCGCTCTCGCGTCCACTTACGCGTTTTCCGGCGACGTGCAGCAGGCGCTGCGGCTGCTGGACGAAATGCAGGAAAAATCCGCCGGCAAACCCGGCACGGCCTACCAGATCCAGGTCGTCTATTGGGCGCTGGCGGCGCGCGACGAGCGCTACCGCACGCAGGTGTACCGCTGGCTGGACAAGACCTACGCAGAGCGGTCGTTCCACCTCGTCAGCACCAGCGGGCGCTGGTACGACGGTTACCAGTCCGACCCGCGCTGGATCGCGTTCCGCAAGAAGCTGGGGCTGCCGCCGTAACGCGGCACCCCCGGTGGGCCGCGGGGCCGGCCGCGCCCGGCTTCAGGGCAGCAGCACGGTTGAGCCGGTAGTCTTGCGAGCCTGCAGATCGCGGTGCGCCTGCACCGCGTCCTTGAGCGCATAGGTCTGGTTGATCTCGATCTTCACCTTGCCGGATTGCACCACGGCGAACAGGTCCTTGGCGGTGGCCTCGAGGTCCTCGCGCCGGGCGGTGTAGGTCACCAGGGTCGGCCGCGTGACGTACAGCGAGCCCTTCGCCGACAGCAGGTTGGGGTCGAACGCCGGGACCGGCCCGGACCCGTTACCGAACGCGGCCAGCAGCCCGCGCGGCTTCAGGCAGTCGAGCGAACCCATGAAGGTGTCCTTGCCCACCGAGTCGTACACCACCGGCACCTTCCGGCCGCCGGTGATCTCCTTCACGCGATCGACGAAGTTCTCACGCGTGTACACGATGGTATGGTCGCAGCCGTGCGCCTTCGCGACCCGCGCCTTCTCGTCGGAGCCGACCGTGCCGATCACGGTCGCGCCCAGTGCCTTCAGCCACTGGCAGGCGATCAGCCCGACGCCGCCGGCGGCGGCGTGGAACAGCACGGTCTCGCCCTTCTCCACCCGGTAGGTGCGGCGGATCAGGTATTGCACCGTCATACCCTTCAGCATCATGGCGGCGACCTGCTGGTCGCTCATGCCGTCGGGAACCTTCACCAGGCGATCGGCCGCGATGATGCGCTCTTCGGAATAGGCTCCGGGGGGTCCGGCGGCGTAGCCGACGCGGTCCCCGGGCTTGACCCAGGTGACCCCGGAGCCAACCGCCTCCACCACGGCGCAGGCCTCCTGCCCGATGCCGCTCGGCAGCGGCAGCGGATACAGGCCGCTGCGGTGATAGGTGTCGATGTAGTTGAGCCCGATGGCGGTGTTGCGCACCCGTGCCTCGTTGGGCCCGGGCTCGCCGACGCTCACCTCGTCCATCTGCAGCACTTCCGGCCCGCCGGTGCGGTGGAAGCGGATCGCCTTGCTCATGGTCTCCCCCCTGTGGTTCGGCCGGTATTCTAGCGCAGTAGATTCCC
>Ga0187893_10011800_pt1 | contig 12580 bp, 13 predicted proteins | sample MA1701074metaG_FD_139574 | JGI IMG/M metagenome (GOLD analysis project Ga0187893, IMG submission 139574) | White microbial mat communities from a basaltic lava cave in the Kipuka Kanohina Cave System on the Island of Hawaii, USA - MA170107-4 metaG ...
GATAGAGGAGCGAGTATCGCCAGCGCACTACTGATCCGAAGGGCCGGAGTTATGCACCCTTTGCCCACCGACTGCGATCGAGAGAAGGTCTTCGTCCGTGGACAAAGGGTGCATAACTCCGGCGGGGCAAACTCATCACACAAGACACAGGAGAGAAAGATCACTTAACCTGGCGCCGGGGGCTTGACAAACGTGGCCCTCATAGAAGGAGGTCTGGCCCTTACGCTCCACCTCTGTCCGAGCCACCGGAGACGTCGCGCCTGCGAAAGTGGCGACCATCGCCCATAAAACATGATTCATCACTATTTGAAACGAGAGGTGAAGCTTTCCATGGTCTTCCCAAGTTCGCTCCACGCCCGTTCGGTCCCGTCCTTGAGGTCCTCCCAGGCGAGCTCGCTGCGCTTGCGCAGGTCCTCAAGCCGGGCCACCGCTTCCTGTCGCTGGTGTTGCAACGCTTGGATCTGACTTTCATATTCGATCTTGGCCTCGGCCTGTAATCCTTTCGCTTTGGCCTTAATGAGGTCTACCCTCGCGTCCCATTCGCGAAGCTGCGCCTCGAGCTTTTCACAGTAGGCTTGTTTCGACATCGATCTCTCCTCTCGGTTCTGCCGTACCTAAACGCATTAGGCACTGGCTGGGTTCGGGCGATTTCAGTTTTTCCTTTACCCGTTCTCCTTCGCGCTTTCGCTTTTAGCGCTGGCCCCGGGCGCTCCGCTTTTTGCTAGGGAAGCGGCCTCGATCTTAACCTTGGCCAAGCCTTGCTCCTTCATCCCAAGCTTGACGGCGGCGGCACGCGAGAGGTCGATGACCCGCCCCTCCACATAGGGCCCGCGATCGTTGACCGTGAGCTCGACCGACTTGCCGTTCTTGACATGGGTGACTTCCACTTCGGTCCCTAAGGGCAAGCTCCTGTGGGCCGCCGTGAGTTTGTTCTGGTCATAGATCTCGCCGTTCGCGGTCTTCTTGCCGTGGAATCCTGGCCCGTACCAGGACGCCGTCCCAAGCTGCTCGAAAGCCGGCTGCTTTTGGGTCTTGGCGCTGCGATCCACCGCGGCTTGCGAGGTACAACCCTGCATGACGAGCGCCGCAACCAGGCTCATCCCACAATGAGTCGAGAATGACATAGCGCATCCTCCTGTGGTTAGGTTGTTAAGGAGCTGGGCAAAGCCCATGCCATGCCCGTGTCTACCAGGTTAGTCTATGATTTGTAAGTCTGTTTGCCTCTTGCTAGGGTGGATCGCCAAGACCGGCTAGGCGGTAAGGTTTACCGGCGTCGAAGTAAACCTTACCCGTCTGCCCGAGATCCCAGAGTAGTCCGCGCAATCCTACGGCGGCGAGCCCGCTAGGGGGCACTTCAATCACTTAACGTGATCGGCCAATGTCCTCACGTCCCTGTGAGGGCGGGCCCTCCGAACTAATCGAAGTGCCCTAGGGTATACTGCGGGCCATGCCCTGGCAAACGGAACAAAAACTAGTGCTCGCTTTCGGCCTGGTGCTCGTGCTTTTGGTCGCCAATGCCGTTCTCTCCTACCGGGGCACACGCGCGTTGCTCGACGCGAGCGCCCGGACGGTGCATACCCACGAGGTGCTCGGCAAGCTTAAGGATACCCTGCTCACCATGACGGATGCCGAGACCGGGCAGCGAGGTTTTCTGCTCACCGGCGAGGCGGCTTACCTCAAACCCTACGAGGCTGCTGTGGCGCGCCTGGAAGAACACCTCGCGCGCTTAAAGCAACTGACGGCGGACAATCCTGAGCAACGGCGCCGGACGGCGCGCCTCGAGGAGCGCATCGCCGTCCGGCTTAAGATATTGAAGGAAGGCCTTTCCTTGCGCCGGAGGCAGGGATCCGAGGCGGCACGGCAGTGGACATCGACCGCTGGAGGCCGGGAGGTGATGGAAGAGGTGCGCGCCATCATCGAAGAGATGGAGGGCGAAGAGGCAAGACACTTGAGCCATCGAGTACAGGAATCGCGGCGAAGCGGGCAAGAGGCGTTCCTCGGGCTTGCCCTCGGGACTGGGCTGTCCCTGGCCCTGCTCTTCTTGGCCTATTATCTGCTTCGGCGCGATCTTCTTGCGGCCGAGCGCGCCACCAGCGCCTTGCGCGCCGCACAGGATGAGCTCGAGCGGCGGGTCAAAGAGCGCACCTTGGAGCTCGAGCGTAGCAATCGCGAGCTTCAAGACTTCGCCTTCGTCGCCTCGCACGATCTGCAAGAACCGCTGCGTAAGATCCAGGCCTTCGGCGGCCGGCTCAAGGACAAATACGGGCAGGCGCTGGAGGCTCAGGGGCGCGATTATCTGGAGCGCATGCAAAACGCCGCCCGGCGCATGCAGACCCTGATCAACGATCTCCTCACCTTATCGCGGGTGACGACCAAGGCGCAGCCCTTCGTCCCCGTGGCGCTCGAGGAGGTCGCGCGGGAGGTTGTGGCCGATCTCGAGGCACGCCTCGAGGAGAGCGGTGGCCAGGTAGAGGTGGGCCCTCTGCCTGCCATCGAGGCGGATCCCTTGCAGATGCGTCAATTGCTGCAAAACCTGATCGGCAATGCGCTCAAGTTTCATCTCCCGCAGCAGGCGCCCTTAGTCCGGCTGCACGGCGCGATCATCGAGGACGGCGAGGCGCTGGCGGAGCACACCGCGGCCAATGGATCTTGTCAGATCGCCGTCCAAGACAACGGTATCGGCATTGACGAGCAGTACTTAGATAAGATATTTACCCCTTTCCAGCGCCTGCACGCGCGCGGGGAATACGAGGGAACCGGCATGGGGCTCGCAGTCTGCCGCAAGATCGTGGAGCAGCATGGGGGGCGCATCACGGCCACCAGTACCTTGGGCGAGGGAGCGACTTTTTTGGTCACGCTGCCGCTTAGTAGGCATTCTGAAGAAACAGAAAAAGAAGGAGCCAAGACCTCATGAGCCGAGCAACGCAACCGATCACGATCCTTATGGCCGATGACGACGCTGATGACCGCCTGCTCACCCAGGATGCGATGCGGGATGCCCGCGTCCTCAACGAGCTGCGCTTTGTCGAAGACGGCGGGGAGCTGATGGACTATCTCTATCGGCGCGGCCGCTACGCCGAGCCCTCGAGCGCACCGCGCCCGCGGCTGATCCTCCTGGATCTCAACATGCCGAAGAAAGACGGGCGCGAGGCGCTCCAAGAGATCAAGGCAGATCCCGATCTCAGGCGCATCCCGGTGGTGGTCCTGACCACTTCGAAGGCGGAGGAAGACATCTTTCGCAGCTACGACCTCGGCGCGAGCTCGTTCATCATCAAGCCGGTCACGTTCGAAGCCCTGGTCGAGCTGATGAAGGCGGTGGGCCAGTACTGGATCGAGTTTGTGGAACTGCCCCCCTCCTAACCGCTAGAAGATCGCCCAAGATGGACCCTGTGAAGGTGCTGCTGGTCGAGGACGACGAAGACGACCACCTGCTCATACGCGACCTCCTCGGCGAGATGGTCGAGACGGAATATTCGTTGGATTGGGCAGCGAGCTATGACGAAGGGCTGCGCAGGATCGCGAGCGGGCACTACGATCTCTGCCTACTCGACTACCGTCTGGGTGCACAGAGCGGGCTCGACTTCTTGCGCGAGCTGCGCCGGCTCGACTTCTTGCGCGAGCTGCGCTGGCTCGACTATCTGGTTCCGGTGATCCTGCTTACGGGACAGGGAGACCGCGAGCTCGACCTCCAGGCCGCGCAGTTGGGAGCCTGGGATTATCTGTCCAAGCAAGAGCTCGCGCTCTGCCCGAGGCTCCTGGAGCGTGCCATTCGCTATGGGATCGCGAGCAAACAGCACGAAAAAGAAAGGGTGCAGCTTGCGCTGGCACGCGAAGCACAAAGGCAGGCCGAGGCCGCCAACCACGCCAAGGACGAGTTTCTGGCGATGATCTCGCACGAGCTGCGCGGGCCGCTCAACGCGATAACTTCTTGGGCAGCGGTGCTGCAGCAGCCTAACATCGACACGGCTTTGGCGGCCAAGGCGGTGTCGACCATCGAGCGCAGTGTCAAACAGCAGGTGCGGATGATCGAGGACCTCTTGGATATCACCCGTATCGTTCAGGGAACGCTCGCCATCGAAAAGCGTCCAGTCGAGCTTGCGAGCGTGGTCGAGGAAGCGATCAGCACCGTGCGTCCCTCGGCCGAGGCGAAATCCATTGCGCTCGAAGTAACAAGCGACCCTGCCCTCGGCTTGGTGATCGCAGACCCCGGGCGCTTGCAGCAGGTCGTGGTCAATCTGCTCTCCAACAGCATCAAATTCACGCCCAATGCGGGCAAGGTTGAGATCCGGCTCGAGCGCGTTCAGGACAGCGCCGGGCCGCAGGCGCAGCTCACGGTCAAGGATACTGGCGCTGGGATCGACCCGGCGTTTCTACCTTACGTGTTTGATCGCTATCGCCAGGCTTCGAGCTCACGCCCCGGCAAGCAAGGGGGACTTGGGCTTGGGCTTGCGATCGTGCGCAGCCTGATGGAGCTGCACGGCGGCAGCGTGCATGCCGAGAGCGCGGGCGAGGGCCTGGGCGCTACCTTCACCATCAGGCTCCCGCTGATCAGCACTGCAACCGAGCGCTCGAGCGAGCCATGAAGGTAGAGGGACGCTTGCCCACGATCTCTGCCCACACCGCCCTATCTGCGCCACCGCAGCGACCATCTGGATGCCCTGAAAGCGGTGCTCGCCGTCTCGCGCGCTTATTCCACGAGCGGCCAGGTCAAATCGATAAGAGGTCTGTAAGAACCCAAATCGCCCGGCCACCGGCAAAGTTTGGCCTTAGCGCTGAAGGGCGGCGGTGTCGGCTGCTACCCGTGCGATGATTTCGTGCACGTGGACGTGGGCCGGGTAGCGATCCGCTCTCGAGCCCGCGCTCAGAATTCTTTAGCCCATTGGAACAGGATGCTGTGACCGCCGAATCCCGGATCCCCATCCTCGTCGCGCAAGATCCCGAAGTTGTAGACGTAACTCAGCTCGACCGAGGACCTCCAGGGGGCACCGCTGATAAATCCTGCGCCTAGAGAAGGCAAGGAATCCATCTGATTACCAATCTGGCCGTTCTCTTGGAAGCGCGGGCGGTCGATCCAGGCCCAGTTGGCGCGTACGTAAGGATAGAAGAAAAACAGGGCCTCATAGCGGTAGCGGAGCTCCGCAATGCCATAGCTGCGGGAGAAGAATTCATCGAACACCGTCCCCGGAAGATCCGGGCGCGACACGGCTTCCCACTCCCCGGCAGTCGGTTTGCTGGATAAACGAAAGGCGGAGAAGCGATCGAGATCTTGGCCGATCCCGCCGTGTAGGCTCGCCGTCAGACGGTGGCGTTCGCTGTCGAGGAAAGGGACACCGCCCGCGACCATGGCGTAGAAGCTGGCGGCGAAGTAGTCCCGCTCTGCCTCGGCATCGGCGACACCGAACACCGCCGCGTCCCCCGTCTCTCCCCACTCTCGCCAATTAGCGCGGTGGCCATAGATGAAGTCGGTGCCGGCCGTGTAGCCCCAATGGGGGAGCTCCATCAGGTTACGTTCCAGGGCATCGGCGCGCAGCCGCAGGTGTCCCCGCCCCTCATAGGTGTCTCTGGGCTCGATAAAGCCGCGTGCCGTGTCATCATCGGGTTCGAACCAGATGAAGCCGGGTTCGTAAGTGAGCGTGATCTCTAGGGCGTTGTCCTGGTGTCCGGGGGCAAGCGCCCTCCGATAGCCCAGGCCCAGCCCGCCGCGTATGTATTGCCACTCCAGATCGACTGCCTCGATGCGCCGTCCTTCCACGTATTCGGGGCGGGCGAAGGGCACGTTGAAGTTCTCGAAAGTGAAAACCACTTCGGCACCGCCCAGCAAGCGAGGGGCGATGTTAAAGCGGACGTCGTTATAGAGCCCGGAGAAAACCCCGCGCAAGCGGTGCCGACCGTGCTCCGGGTTGCGCCATACGAAGACCGCCCCAAACGGTTGCAGCACGTCCTCGCCCTGGTTGTCGGTGTCCTCCACCAGCAGAGCCCCCCCGAAGGGCAGGATATCGGGGCTCGAAGGGCCGTTCGGAATATACTGCACGCCCAGATCGAGTGCGGTCACGCGGCGCCGGTCGCGTGCCGGCGCCGTGACCCGTCTGCTCCAGAGCTCGGTTTGGTAAGCCTCGCCCGCACGGGGTGTACGATAGGTGGCATCCGCGAGAGCCCCTTGAAGTAAGCTGCCGCTGATGAGAGCTACCCCCAATGACTTGCCGAAGTTATCGCTCATACCGCCTGCTTGTGCAGGGCTCTCTCCCAACTTAGAGGGTTATTTTAGCTAAGCTCTCAGATTCCGCACCAAGCCCAGGATGCCGATGCCGATCAAGTAGAGCGCCACAATGACTCCCAAAAGGTGCGGTTGCATCAGGATCAAGATCCCGACCACCAGGGCCAGAAGCGGTTCAATATGCTTTAGCAAGGATGCTCTCCTTTACCTTTTCACTACAACTGCGGAAGAAGGCCTAGTACGCCGACGATAATGAGATACAGGGCGACGATGTAGTTGAGCAAGGCTGGCCTCACCAGGATGAGAATGCCGGCTAAAATGGATAGAACGGCAGTCAGGTTTAGGTTTAGGTACATAGGTCAAACCTAGTATTGCTTTACGTTGGGTCTATTTAAGGCGGATGTCGTTCTTCACCGATTGCACTCCGTCGACCGATCTCGCGAGCTCCACGGCGCGCTGACTCTCGTCTTCGGAGTTAGCAAATCCGCTCAGCTGCACGGTGCCCTTGAAGGTCTCGACATTGATGTCCAGACCGCTCACCTGCGGGTCATCCAACAGTGCCGCCTTGACCTTGGTCGTGATCGTAGTGTCGTCCAAATACTCCCCCGTGCTCTCCTGGGTTGGCGTGGCGGCGCAACCGGCTAAAACCACAACGGCGATAACCAATTGGGCGTATCTTTGAAGTGTCTTCATGGGATTTCCTCCGCTATAATAGGTTTATTTCGACGACTCTCCGCTCCTCGGGACTGTTCTCACGGAGCCCTCTGCTAGACTCGAGGAAGAGGCCGTACCAGGTAACCGGTGCATCCCCCATGCCACAGCGAATTAGCTCGGGTAGGAGTAGATAAATCCGTGACTTATCGTAGGCATCGGCGAAGATGCAGCGCTTGTGAGAGGGCATCCATCGGTAACAATTGCCGGTTTCACGGCCACAATCTACCGGCTGCAGGGCGTTGCGGTCTCGTTTGCTTCGCCGCTGGCGGCTGATCACGGCGTGGACAAACCCCAATTTTTCGATCGCCCGTGGCGAAAGCACGAAGCGATTTGCGGCGGTTGAGACTGTTGATGGCATAGTCAGAGGCATGCGTGATTAGACTACTTAGGGTTGCGCCGCGGGAGAAGTCACCGCATGGATGATCAGAAATAAAAGTGCAATCCCGGGCCAAAGTATTCGATATCGCGCTCAAAGAACTGCCCGTTTGGCGAGCTGCCATTGAAATACTCCAGCAACACCTGCAGGCGCCGCGACCCCAGCCATTCACTGCGCACTTCAAGACCGGCGCGCGCCGAATAGTCGACCGTCCAATCCGCTTCCTCTGAGGACTGCACGTCTAGCGCCAGTATGGGGTAGAGCAGAGGGTGAAAGATCGGACCCGGGCCAGTGATCTCTACGCCTCCCTGGGCCGTCCATGTATCCAAGTCCGGTTCGCTGCGGATGATCGCGCCCCCGCCCGCGTAGACTCGAAGCCAGTCCAAGGGCTTCAAAGACAGCTTGAAGTCTACCGTTTCGTAGGACAGATTGATGCGGCGGTTAATTGGGCGTCGATCTCGAAGCAGGAATTCATCGCCGAGATGCGAGCTTTGATGGAATATTCGGAGCTGGGCTGACACCGGCCCATAACGCGCGTCGAGCGGCACTCCCCCTAGAAAGTCCGAGTTCACCAGATCTGAAGAGTCTGCATTGAGGTCAAATATCGAAAACACGCCGGCATGAAGCCCGACTTGCCAGTCGAGGCCCATGCCACGCCAGCCGTAGAGCGGCAAGGCAGCACCAAAATTAGCCGCGCCGACTGTCCCGAGCTCATCGTCATCTTGATAGAATTGCGCCGTCCCGGAAAAATGCGGCCAGCGCGGATCTGCGATCAGGGGTTCAAACAGCACTGTCTTGGGAAGCCAACCGGCGGTTGTCGGAAGGGTTGCTTCTGCAACGGGTTTCAGAGTATTCGATGCGGTCGTGAGCGCCTCGGCGACTGTCACCTCCAAGCCCTCGATGGTATCCAGCGACGCCAGCACCTCTTCGACATTATGTCCCTCGAGCTCAGTCGGATCCAATGCAAGCTTCCCGTTTTCGACGGGCAGATCACCACGGGTCAAACCAAAGCGCATTTCGAGAATGGCGGCCGCGTAACCCGCGAGATAACGGTCATCCGGACGGCCAGCCGCCGCGGTCGAAGAGTTTAGCGATGAGCTGATCACTGCTGCGATGAGAATCACGGTGCTCATCGAGCTCACAAACCTTGTCATACATTCACTCCCCAGATTCTAGGTCCGTTGTGCATGACAAACCTAACATGAACATAGATGAGTGTTCAATGCAGTCGCCCTGCCCCGCCGCATGGTGAATGCGCAATCGCGCTCGAGCGCCAGGCAACCCACCCGAGTGAGCAGAGCACGAGCGGGCTATTGCGCCCCGTAATCCCGCAGGCGGTTGTACAGCGTCTTCACGCTTACACCGAGCATCTCTGCGCTTTTTTCTTTGTTGCCACCGCAGTGCTCCAATGTCGCGAGGATCAAGCGCCGCTCGGCCTCCTCGATCTTCATTCCCACCCGGATGTGCTCTCCACCGCCGGTGCCTAGCTGAGCCGGTCCGAGCTCCTGGGGCAGGCAGTGCTCATCGATCACATCGTCCGCCATGATGAACGCGCGATGGAGCGTGTTCTTTAGCTCGCGAACATTGCCGGGCCAGTGATAGCTGTGAATCCGCGCCAGCGCCGGTGGTGTAAGGGCCTTATTCGTGGACTCGGCGCGGTTCATCTCGGCGAGGAAATGGTTGGCGAGCGGCTCGATATCGTCCACTCGCTCCCTCAGCGGCGGCACATAAAGCGGAAAGACTTGGAGGCGGTAGAGCAGGTCTTCACGCAACTTGCCCTCGGATACGGCGTCTTCGGGAATACGATTGGTCGCGGCGACCACGCGTACATCGGTTTCCAGGAATTCATTAGCTCCCACGCGCATAAACTTGCCGGTCTCCAGCACCCGTAACAGTTTGGCCTGCAGCTCACCCAGCATCTCGGTGATCTCATCGAGGAATAGGGTGCCCCCGTCGGCCTGCTCGAAGTATCCCTTGTGCTCCCGCGTCGCTCCAGTGAAGCTACCTTTCTCGTGACCAAAGATCTCGCTCTCGATCAATTGCGGCGAGATAGCGCTACAGTTGACGGGTAGAAACACCCTTTTCCTGCGCCTACTCAACTCATGTACGCTCTGCGCTACCAGCTCCTTGCCGGTGCCGCTTTCCCCCATAATAAGGACGGTCGCCGGTGTCGGCGCTACGCGAGTGATTTGGTCATAGACCTTCTGCATGGCGGGGGACGCCCCCACCAAGAGGCCGAAGTGGCCGAGGCTGCGCAGATCGCCTCGCAGCTTACGGATCTCTTCCTTAAGGTCGCTTGGACGGACGACACGCGACAAGATGTTCTTTAATCGCTTGACGTCTACAGGCTTGATCAGATAGTCGGCAGCACCGATCCGCAGCGCCTCGACCGACGTCTCTAGGCTGGCATGGCCGGTGATTAGCACCACTTCAGTGGTGTTACTGCCGGGTTCGATGTCCTGAAATAGCTCCATTCCCTTGCCATCGGGTAGCTCCAGATCGAGCAGAACGAGGTCAGGGCGTCGTTTTGCCATCTTCTCGCGAGCCTCTCGCAAGCTACCCGCCGTATCGGTAGTAAATCCTTCGCGATGAACCAATACCGCCAGACCCGCCAGGGAATCTACGTCATCATCGACTATCAATGCGTGGGACATGAGTGCTATAACTAGCTTCGATAAGCGACTACCGGTGAGCGTAACGAGCCGGGTTTTCCCAGTTACAATCGAACATGGTCGATCGAAAGTGCAAAGCTTACACGAAAAAACCGGAAATTTTTACCGAACACCGATCGAAACCGATCGCACCACCGCCAAACATCGGCCGCATCGCCTCTATGTTTAGGGGCAATTCGACTAATTCCGAGTGGCCGCCCTCACAGAGATGTGAGGACATGGGTCAATCACGACTTAAGTGATTGACCCATGGAGCAAAGCGAAAACCGCGCTTTTCGCTTTTCGATTCGATAAATTGAAAAAAAGCAATTTATCGAAGTGCCCTTAAGTAGGGACACATCACGAGACAGAGGGTACCGAATTGCTGCAGGATGGGTTAGCTATCCTTTTTTGAAGCGTGCCGCTTCGTGCGAGCCACCGGTCGCATCGCCAGCACTATAAGAATGGGCGCCGACGCCGGCCAGCTTGCCCTTGTCGACCACGAGGTATTCGTTGCGGATGGGGCGGCCGCTGAACCAGCATTCCAGTATCTCGTGCGTTCCCGCGGCATAGCGCGCCTGCGCCGACAGGCTCGATCCGGAAATATGCGGCGTCATCCCATGGTGTGGCATCGTTCGCCACGGGTGATCCTTCGGTGGCGGCTGCGGGAACCAGACGTCGCCAGCGTAACCGGCGAGCTGCCCGCTCTCAAGCGCCCGGGCAATCGCGTCGCGGTCGCAGATCTTGCCGCGCGCAGTGTTGACGATATACGCCCCACGTTTCATCTTGGCGATGAGCTTGTCGTTGAACATATGCTCGGTCTCGGGATGTAGCGGGCAGTTAATAGTCACAACATCGCAAACGCCAATCATCGACTCGACGTTCGGATGGTAGGTGACGCCGAGTTCCTTTTCGACGGATTCCGGCAAGCGGTGGCGGTCGGTGTAATGCAGTTTCATGTCGAAGGGCTTGAGCCGGCGCAGCACCGCCAAGCCTATGCGCCCGGCAGCGACCGTCCCGACTACCATTCCTTCTACATCGTAGGATCGCGCAACGCAGTCGGCGATGTTCCAGCCCTTGTCGACCACCCACTGGTAAGAAGGAAGGTAGTTACGCACCAACGCCAGGATCATCATCACCACGTGCTCCGAGACACTGATGCTGTTGCAGTAGGTCACTTCCGCGACCGTGAGGCCCCGATCCATCGCCGCCTGCAGATCCGTATGGTCGGAGCCGATCCCGGCGGTGATGATGAGTTTCAGTTTCGGCGCCTTGGCGATCCGCGCCGCTGTCATGTAGGCGGGCCAGAACGGTTGCGAGATCACGATTTCCGCGTCGTGCAGTTCCCTGTCCAAGACGGAGTCCGTTCCGTCCTTGTCCGAGGTTACGATCAGCGTGTGGCCTTGTTCCTGGAGAAATTTACGCAACCCGAGCTCACCGGAGACACTGCCCAAGAGTTCCCCTGGCTTGAAATCGATTTTCTTTGGGCTCGGTAAGGTCTGGCCGTCGGGATAACGTTCCAGCTTGGGAATATCATCACGGGCATAGGATTTCGGGTAGCCCCCTACGGGGTCATCGTAAAGCACACAAACAACCTTGGCCATTGCTATTTCTCCTATTGATCGAGGATTGGTGACGTGTCAGAGGAAGCGGGCTATCACTCGGGCCGCCGCGATTCAACCCAACCGTTGCGCGTGGCGAGTACCCGTCAGCGCTGCTGCAAAAGCGGCCCGCCGTACAGGAGTATCGACAACTCGAGGCGCAAGTTCAAATCGATTGCGTGGAACGCTGATAGATACTGTCTATGTAGACTTGCTCGAATACAGCGGCAAGCAATGGGTGTCGGAATAGGGTGGCAGGGCCAGATTCTCGGTCGTGGCGAGCACTGCCCGTGCGATCGGGGAAACGGGCTCACGGTTTAGAACGACAAGACCCAGCATGGGCGTGAGAGCCGGATCTGTGAGCGGAAGGGCGCGTACACTGGGCGGCACGCCGAACAGTGTCAGAAAGGTATGCGGAAATACGCTCGACCATGGTCCGTGGCGCACCAGCGAGTACAGGGCGATGAAGGAGTTTGCCTCGACGACGATGCCGGGGACGGCGCCCGCGGAGCGAAACGCGGCATCGAGGATGCGCCGCATCTGCATGTCCTGAGAGAGCAGACACAACGGAACGTCTGCGGCCTCGCGCCAACTCACGCAGCGGACTCCGTTCCAGGGACCCTCTACAGCGGTCAGAAACACGTAGTGTTCGCGGTAGAGCGGTCGCGCGATGACATCCTTCAGAGGTTCGTTGTCCAGGTAAGTCAATCCGGCGTCAAGCTCGAACTCCGCGAGCCGCTGTTCGATGCTCCGCGAGGACATCTGTTGAATCAGCACGTGCGTAGCCGGATGCCGCGCGTAAAATTCCTCGACCAGCACGCCGACCGCCGGGAGGGCGGCAGGAACGACACCGAGGCGCACGGTGCCCTGGAGACCGTCGCTTGATTCGCTGACGTCCTGCACCAAAGCCTCCCAGTCGGCGAGAATGCGCTGCGCCCAGGCCAGCACGCGCTCGCCTTCGGGCGTGAAGCCGCGAAACTGCTGAGCCCTTTCTATAATGCGAACGCCAAGCTCGCACTCCAGC
>Ga0187893_10011801_pt1 | contig 12579 bp, 10 predicted proteins | sample MA1701074metaG_FD_139574 | JGI IMG/M metagenome (GOLD analysis project Ga0187893, IMG submission 139574) | White microbial mat communities from a basaltic lava cave in the Kipuka Kanohina Cave System on the Island of Hawaii, USA - MA170107-4 metaG ...
AGAATCTGCTGCTCCCAGTATTCCGCCACCAACAGGCCACTAGGGTTGTACTCGGAACGTCTTGTGACAGCGAGGCGGACTTTGTGGCGGCTGACGATGCGGTCCGTGCTTTCCACCCCATCCCTGGTCTGATGCACTTCCCTGACTCCGAATGCCATGAAGGTATAAGGCGCCCCCTTGATCGGTTCTATGTCCCGAAGCTTGAAAGTAGAGACCATGTTCCCATCCTTGATCTTCTGCGCTATCTCAGCCTCGCGAAGCTTGTTGAGTGTGTAGATCTTCAGATTGGCTGTCATGAAGTTCAATGCTTCAGCGAAATTCCGGTCCACGACCGCAGGATTGTAGTTGAGGTAGGAGTTCAGAAACCGTCGTGCCAGGGCCCTGGCTTCCAGCTCGGTGGGCTCGGTCTCCGCCCCTGCCGCCACGTGAAATGACATCTTGGATAAGCCTTCTTGTCCTTCAGATCCCGAATTGATGCCGCTGGCTTCACCAGTGGAATCGACGCGAACGACGGTTGGCGGCTGTAGCCGGACATAGATGGCGAATCCGAGTGACGTCATGGCTATCAAACCGAAGATAATGGCCAGCAGCATGACTCGGTTTGCATAGGCTCGAAGAAGGCCGTCATGTTCGTAATATTTTGTGTATCCGAGCTTTTCAGGCAGGCCCGGAGTCAACTCCGATCCTTTCATTGGAGATGTTCCTTTCCTTTACCCTTTGAACCTTCTTGACAATGGCTCCCACACCTCTGCCGACGGCATATCCGGTCCCATGGGCGATGTTGAATCCAGGGTAACGGCCGGGTGTAACCTGATGGGGTGTCTGTGCCGGCCCACTGCTCGGAGTGCCAGGATTCATGCCAGCGTTGTACCCGCCAGCCGCTCCCGAGGCTGCCGCAGGAACCGTCTTCGCAGCAGTATAGGCAGTGGCAATCAGGGTTAGCATGGTCCCGCCCACGTCACCCTTAACGATTCGGCCGGCGATGAAGGGGATCAAAGCAATGGCCAAAGCATAAATGACACTCACGAGTCCAATCAGGGTATTGGCCCCCAGCCCAAAAAACTGTCCCAGGAAGCTCTGGTCTGCCATTAAATCGGAGACCTGGTTGACATTAATGACCGCAATGAGACTTCCCAGGATCGTGTAGATCACTCCCCAGCCATTGAAAATCATGAGATTGATCAAATAGGTCCTAGCCATCTGACCGATCCCGATCACCGGATAGAGAGCGAGTACGAGAGGCCCCACGGCGTAGAGGATGGATCCATACATGGCATAGAAGAATGCGAACAGGGTGTAGGTGATGGGGTAAATGACATAACCCGCGATCATCAAGAGAAGGTTCAACAAGGCAGCGAGAGTCGTAGTCAGCAACTGCCAGGTGATTGGCGAACCATTGTCAGTCCAATAAGCCGAGAGCTGGCTGAACCAGCTCCTGAAAGCATCTCCTGCACCGGCGCTACTATCGATGAAATGGGCCAATTGATTGAACATGTCATTGACGGACCGGAAGACGGTTGAGTAAGCAATCAATCCAAGTCCCATTGCCAGATACTTCATGCAGGTAATTCCCAACAAACGAGTGTCCCCTCCTCGGGCAAAGGCCTGATAGACTCCGAACAGGAAACACACGAGGAGAACTGAATAAGAAACGTTGAGGATAGTGGGAAGCATGGCCGTGCCGTCGATGCCATTCAACGCCCGCTCGAGTGTGGTTTCGTAAAAAAACATGGCTCCCTCGCTTTCTACTTCTCTTTGAGCATCTGCTGAACATCTTGCCGCTTGTCTCTCGTGGTCGAGACTCCAAACTTCATCTCTGCTCCTTCACTGGCCAGTTGCGCCGAGCGGACCCGCATCAGCTCCGACAGGGCCCATTGGGTGTAGGCATTGGAGCGCACCAGCCACGCCGTCGCTTGTGCCTCGACCATCAGAGCCGTACCCGCCGTTGCCCTGCTCAACTCTCCAGCGATCGTGTCGGCAGCCTGCAGTTGCACCTCGACCATGGCGTCGATCTGGATGGCCCGCTTCATGGCCCCCATGGCAATGGCGTCATTCATGTCAATCAGATTGCGCATTTCGATCGGAGCATCTTCGGGTGGCGGCAATGTCTGGTAGACAGCCGCATAGTCGGTTGTGACCTGGTTGACCAAATTGGGGGCTCTGGACAGCAGCGTTTTCTCAAGTTGTAGCGGCTGCACCAGCGTCGCACTGTTAACGGTCATCTGGATGTAACCCTTGAGAGTGGAGACCATCCCGCTGACCCTGCCGGCCAATTGCTTGGCTCTATTGATGGCTTCTAGGGGCCAGATGACTTCCCGCTGATATTTATTGATCTCGTCCTGGATCCTCTGGATCTCGGCCAGAGGAACACCTACCACTGTCTTCAAGAGGTCAGCGATTGCAGATAGCCCGGCACTCAGTATGGGGCAGCAAGGATCAGGAAGGAGCTGACTATGGGTCCGATGAGGTGCCAGTACTAAGACAAGGAACAGAACAAGAGATGCCAAGATCTTGTGCTGCCTGGTCCAGCTTATGCAGTTTCTAATAGGCTTTCTCATGACCTCTCCGCGTTTACTTCTGCTTCAATAGGTTCGTGATGTGGCCACGCATCTGGCTCGCGAGGATGACGTCGCGCTTTAGGAGCGTATTGCGGTGGGCCAGCAGGGCCGCTTCCTGACGGAGCTGTGCGGCAATCATTTTCTGAATCATCGCCTGGGTCTGAAGGCTGGCTAAAGTTCCGGCAGTCGAAAGGAAAGGAGCCGCTCCGGGAGCGGATTCGGGATCTTTGATTTTGTCTTCGATCTCGTTGGCGGTCCCCAGCGACAAAGTGAGCGAGGCCTCGTGGATTCCGAGGCTCTTTATGCTGTTCAACGCCAGAGCATCATCAACGTCGATCAGGTTTCGGTCCAGTGGGCTGGCATCAGCAATCGGTGGGATGCTTCCATAGACGTTGCGGTAAGCTTGCGACAACTGGTTGAAATCCAGGCTACCATTACGTACCAGAGCTTCCAGTGGCTGGGTGGCTGGCAGTGTCGAGCTCATGATGGGGAATCTCAGCACCTGGTTGATGAGGGATTGGAAATAACCAGACATCCAATCCACGAATCCCCTAACGGCTTCGATGGCTTTCTTCGGAAAGAGAACGAGCTGGTAATAGTCGTTGAACCACTGAGTGAGTTCCGTGATCTGGTCAAGCACTTTTCCCAGATCGTCCTTGATAATCTCGTAAATGGTTTTAAGCAGATTGGCCAACTGCACCAGAAATAGCTGGCCCTGGACAGGCCTGGGGAAAACCACTGTGATGATCAGAATGACCACCAGGCAGACTGTGACCACCTTGCGGAGTAACAGAGCATTTAGAATGGCCAGCGCAATGTGTTTCATGATGAAACCTCGATCGATTGTCGATTGTCGATTGTCGATTGACGATCAAGGGTGTTCATATTCTTTGACTCGTCAATCGAAAATCGACAATCGGCAATTGAAGTGACTTCCCCGGACAGTTCTTCCGGCAACAAGGGAAGATCCGCCAACCCCTGAGGGAACTTGGAGGCAAGTTTCTGATAGAGTTCCAGCAACGGCCCTTGGGCGTTCTTGCGCAAAAACCAGTTGCGGTAGTAACGCTCGCGGGGGAAAGTGGTGCACACCCAATAATCCAACGCTGTGGGCAAGAGCTTTAACACCTGTGTGGTCTCAGCCTTCTCGCCGATAACGAGCAAAACTTCACTACTCTGACCCTTCTTGGGAGCACTGAATTGCTTGATTTGTTCCAGGCAAACTTCGTTCAAATGGAGATGAGTGACCAGGGCCAACATATCGCCTGGCTGCTGGCCAATCAGCTTGGTGGTCACATTCTTGAAGATCCCGGGGCCATGTGGACGGGGAGTCGTGGGAGTTCCTACGAAGTCCTCCGGCGTCTGAGAAATCCCCCAGACCGAGCACTGGCGCTTGCGGGCCGTCCTGAAAAGCTCCACAACCTGCGCAGCCAGAACTTTGGAATCCAATAACGCCCAGGCTTCGTCCAGTACGACGATGCTTGGCTGCCCTGTCCTTCCGGAAGACCGCTCGGACATGGCATGGGCAATCAGCAAGCTCATGGCGGTTTCAAGCCTGGGATCGTCGCTCAAACCCTCGATATTGAAGTACAGCCAGTTGTTGTCCAACCGAGCTGTGGTGTGGCGGTCAAGCAATCGGGCATAGACCCCGGTGTCTCCAATCCAGGTGCGCAACTTGATGGCAGCCAGATGCGCCTCGTCCCTGCTGCGCTCTACCTTGTCGTTCCAGGTGGAGAGTGTCTGAGCCAAATCCGTAAAGGTCGGGATGGGATTGGAGGGGCGAGAAGACCTCCGTTTGTAGGTGCTGTAGATGGCCTCGGTGATAATGTTGTCCAGCAGCTCTGAATCCGAATTCGGGTTATCTCCAATCATGTAGCGGGTAAGATTTCTGAGAAACGCAACCTTTTCCTTGGTGGGCTTGGTCTCTCCCTGTTCCAGGTCCCAGGGATTGATGGTTTCGGAGGATTCCAGGTTCATCTCGATCACCCGTCCGCCCATCAGTTCCACCAGCGGCTGATAGGAATCGCCGCGTTCGATAATGCTGATCCGGGGATTAGAGCGAGCTGCCATGAGCAAGAACTGCTGGGCCAGAAAGGTCTTGCCGGCACCGCTCTTGGCCATGATGAGAAGATTGGAATCCCCCAACCCTGGATCGAACATCGAGAACGGAATCAACTGGCGAAAGGGGCTCTCCACCAAAATCAGTGGGGACCTGGTTGTGCCGCGCCAGGGAGTCTCGAGAGGCATTAGATCAGCCCCATTCAGCGTCAGACAGTCATGCTCCCGTTTGTTCGGTTCGGCCATCCCGGGCAGTGTCCCGATGAAAATTCTCTTTTTGGCTAGGGTTTCGGTCATTGCCCGGGCTCCAGCCATGCGAGCTACAGCCTGGAGGACTTTCTGTCTTCGCTCTGCGAGAAGACCTCGGGCTGCCTGGTACTCCTTGTCATCATTGGTCGGCGTTGAAACACGACAGACGATCTGAAGACTCACCTGGCAGGTCTTGAGGGAACTGGAAATCACCTGCTCTAGAATCCCGGCCAACTGGCTCTCGGCAATATGGGCATCCACATTGAAGCGGTACCCGCCGTTGATGTCGCGCTGGGCAGCCTGCATCTTGCGCAGCCGGCTCTTGTAGGCGCGCACCACCTTGGTTTGGTCGGGGATCATGAACTCGGCGCTGACCGCGACTGGAAAGTCCTGGATCATCAGCTCTCGCAGCATGCCAGCAAAGGTGGTGTCGGGAAGTTCCTTTAGGCTCAGCCATGAGTAAAGCAGCCCATTGATTTTGAGAAAGTCATCTCCCTCCTCTTCGATACTGACACTAGCGATCTGGCTTCGAGCGCTCGTGTAACTGAGGGATTGTTCATACCGCCGATAGGGAAGGACGTCTTTCGCAGTTGGGTTTAAGGCTCGCTTGACTTCCAGGAAGAGTTCATCGTCGCTAAGGCGTCGCATCTCACAACCGGTAGCCATGAAGGATGCCTCTACACCGGCCAACAGGCTGTTAAATTCGGAGAGAAGGTTTTCATGCTCCTGGTGAGTGCGCTGAATGCATTTGTCTGTCGAAAGGCTCCAGACCCCCGGCAAGGACAATGCCGCCCGAGGCGAGATGCCTTCCGAGACTGGCCGCCGCAGAGGGTTCCAAATGAGATAGGCGTGAAGCCGATGCTCCAGATAAGACCCTTCTTCGTTCTTGTGATGCCAGGCCTCCATGCGGATTCGATCCAGAGCTTGAACGTTCGGATTGGGGTTGCGTTGAGCCTGGGTGTAGTGGCTTAGCAGGTCGCCCACACCCTCGATAATCTCAAACCGCATTTGGAGACGCATGGACAGTTCCGGCAGCGTCCGCAGCAGGGCTTCCAGCAGCATCTTCAAGTACTGGCGCTGCTGGTCGGAATCGTAATAGGAATGAAGACCGCTGAGTTCATAACCTGCCACGTAGGCGCCATTGGCTCGGATCATGACACCATCCAAAAAGTCCCGTACGGGGAGGAGCTCGCAGAAAGCGGGATTGCGCAGCGAGTCTTCATATGTTGCTCTTGTCATTGCCGCCATAATCCTGACTCCCCGCTTTTGAGGTATGGGCGTGTTTGCTCTGAATCTGTCTCAAGACAACAGTAGAGCCGAGGTTTGAAGTGAAAAGACAACCAGTCCATCAGGTAACCTCCCGGCTTGCCGTATTTGAAAAGGATCAGGAACGGGATGCTTAAGATGGGTGCTCCGTATTCAAGCACTAAGCTCATCGGCACTCCGAACATCTCCCGGTCGAGGAGACGTCCCAGGATATTGAAGAGCACGGCAAGGATCAGCACGACGACCAAGTCTTCAAATTCCAGGTAAAGAAAGGTCACGCGTGTTTGCAGATTGCGATAGACGGGTGTGGTTGGGACAGACATGCGAACCCCCCCGGCAGTAACGACCCCAAAAAGTCAAAGTCACGAGCATGAAACTTACAATTGGCGATTGCCGATTTTCGATTGTCGAGTCACAAGAAATGATCTTGATCAATCGGCAATCCACAATCGCCAATCGGCAATCAAGAGACTCCTCCCGTTCCCTGTTCAACAAAGAACTCAGCCAGACGCAATAGACCGGAGATCATGAAACAACAGCCGGCCGAGACAAAGTTGCGCAAGTAACTGTGGCCGATATGCACTCGCTCTAAAATGCCTCCAAAATGCAGGACCCCAAGGGCTACCTGCAGGGCCCCGTAGAGTGGAAGAAGGACATTCGCAACCCAGTTGGTCAAATTAAGAAGCGAATTCCAATAGAGGTCAGGGTTACTCCAGGCAAGCTGAGAAGTGAATGTCTCCACCATTCGTAACAGTCCTGAAACCATGAGGGACATGAACCCGCCATACATCCAGTGGTGGTAGTCTCTTCCTTTGGAAAAACACACCACAGCGAAGGATAGGAACAATCCGGCCAAGGTAGGCAGGATGACGTTGCCGGCCCAGTTCGTCAGATTGAGAAGACCGGTATAGAGGTCCATAGGTCGCTCAGCGATTGGTGGTCAGTGACGAGTGACGAGCATAGGGAAGGCTCCGACCCAACTCTTGTGCCTTCCACTCGTCACTTGTCGCTAGTCACTTGTCGCTTGTCACTTGTCGCTTGTCACTCGTCACTGCCTTTCTCACATCATGGCCACGACCAGACGCCACAGCGCCGAGACAGTGAGGAATCCCATCGAACAGGCTACCAGCCGGAGCCAGGGCCGCGCCGTGGCAAAGTTGAAGATAGCTCCGACAATGGCTAAACCTCCTGCAATAGGCATGATTGTCCCGGCAAGGTAGTTCCACAGGCTGTCGAGCAGATCGGCTAAGGCCAGGTCACTGCCACTGTTGAAACTCCAGATGAGATTGAAGGTTGTTGAGACAGCCAATAGAAACATGGCGGTCAAAACGGACCTTAGCGGGCTGTTGCCCTCTGATGAATCCAAAATTGCACGCAAAACAAAGAATGCTGCCAGAGTCGGAACCAATCTCGGTACGACAAGGTCGTTCATGAAAACAGCAATGCCGTCCTCGATCGTTCGCAGCCAGTCTGTCGTGACTGCCACACCTCCGGGGAGCGGGATACTGACTCCTCGGGAAACCAGGAAATTGAGGGTCTGGGGAAGCGTCACGAAGGCTACCGCCCAAAACATCCACTTGCTGAATCCTCCCCCGATGTAAAAATTGATCCCGCCCTCGCGGCGCAAGCTGATCCCAGCCAGTACCAGACAGCCCAGCGCCGCCACTGGAGCGAGATTCAGTAAAAGTCGGACAAGATCTTTCAACAATTCTGGAATGGGCATTGGACGATCGTGGTTAGTTGCTGATTAGTGGCCAGTAACGGTGTTTAGAGTTCACAACTCAGCTGCTTTAGAGAAGCCTTCCGCTCGCCACTCGTCACTCGCCACTTGTCACTGCTTTAAGAAACTCCTCCAGTACCTTGCTGGATCCAGAACTCAAGCAGCCGGGTGAGTCCCGACACAGCCAAAAGCCCAAGGGCTACCACACCGTAACGCATGAACGCGCGGCCGGCGGCGTAGTTGACGATGGCTCCCAGGACCGCCACACCGGCGCCTACCGGAGCGATCACATTACCGATCCAGTTAACAAAGTTTAGAAACGCACCTTCTGGCTGCGCTCCGGTCTGTCCTTGTATCGCAATGTCGGTTTGTGGAGCAGTCCCAAGGTTCTGGGCCAGCGCGGGAAACCCTGCATAGAAGAGACTGACGCCGAGGGCGAAGAAACAAACCAGATTGTTTTGGGGTGGGGTAAGTCTGATCATGGACATCATTCCTCCTAAGTTAAGAATCTGCCGGCAACAATTCAGGCAAGTGTGTTCGCTCAATGCGGAGGAAAATTAGTTCCGAATGAAATTCTTCGCAAATTGCCGTGAAGCGATTGAAGGTGAAAAAAGGCGGGGTCTAAACTAGGGGCTGACGCGAACGCGTCCGATGGCTTTTTCGAAGTCTTCCTCAGTCAATGTGAGTAGACTCATGTTGTTGTCTCTGACGCGGTGGTAGGCAAACCGCTTGGCCGTTTCGCACACTGCCTGGATGTCAGCACTGGAAAGCCCTTCAGAGCGGTTAGCCAGAAGTTCGAGGGTTGCATTTGGGTCGAGCGGCACGCCACCGAGGAATTTAGGAAACAGTCGTTTTCGCAAGGAGTGACCGGATAGGTTGATCTGGATCTTTTCAGAGAATCTTCCGCCTCTGAGCGCGCGCGGGTCGATCCGGTCCAGAAGGTTGGAAGCACCAATAAGGAATACCTGGTTTTCTGTCACTAGCTTGCCGGTCTGCGTCAGGAACTCCTCGACAAGCTGGATATCGTGCTGGTTTAGATGACCTCCCTGGATACGCGGCAGCAAGCCGTCCATCTCATCAAAGAAGATAATCGAAGGGCTGTTGTCCTTGGCGCGCTCAAAAAGGGCTCTCAGCGTCTTGACCGAATCTCCGACGTTACCACCCAAAATATCCGATGCCACAACCGGATAGAAGCTTCTCCTTGTCTGGGTGGCAAGCAACCGGGCCAGCAAGCTCTTGCCCGTTCCTGGAGGTCCAATCAACAACACTCCCGTGGGCGGACGAACTTTCCATTTGTTCGCCAACCCGGCGTCATTGAGCAGATTGATCAAGTCCTTCAGATCTTGCTCCACGTCCGCATCCAGGATCACGTCTTCCCACTCGACAGGCTCGACCAACGGGCGATCTTCCCCTCCCATTCTGGCCAAAGCACAGTTCAAGTCTTGCGCGTTGATCCTGCGTTTCTCATCGGCGGCGATGGCGGCAGCCCGATCCACCAGCGCTTGTAGCTTTGCGGCGCTGCAACCGGGCGTTCTGGCGGCAAGCGGTCGCAGATCAAATGGGCTCCACGGCCTTTTAGACAGCTGAGACTCCAGAATCTTCTCCCGTGCGGTCTGGTCCGGCAGGTCCACCCGTACCTTCAAATCGAACCGGCCCTCGCGTATCAGCGCAGGATCGAGGTTATCGAGCAGATTAGTTGCAGCCATTAGGACGAATCCTGGAGTGCTTCGATATTCGTCGATACACTGCATGAGCTGAAGAACCTGATTGTTGTAAGCCTGACGAGCGCCTCCCTGATCGCCGTTCGTATTCTGCCGCGACGAACCCAGCGTATCGATCTCGTCAATAAAGAGCAGAACGGGTCTCTTCGCTAGAGCGGCCGAGAAGCAGCTGCGGATATTCTCCTCCGTACGCCCCATCCACATATTTAGGACCGTTGTCGGGGACACATAGAAGTAATTGAGGTCAAATTCCCCCGCCGTGGCTTCCGCAAGAAAGGTCTTTCCGCTGCCGCGCGGGCCATGTAATAAGATTCCGTTCTGTACCACGCCGTAACGGTGGTAGTTCTTTCCCTTCAGGCGCGTCTGAACCACTCTTCGGATCTGCTCCTTGGCACTATCCATGCCGCCCACATTGCTAAATCGAATCGTAGGCCGACCCCCTCGGTTCGCCAGGTCAGACGGGCCATAGGCGCCGATTGCATGCCTGGTCCTGGATTTGGCAACTACGATCCGAGCCGTGATCATCAGCCAGACCACCACCGTACAAATAATGATGACTATCTCGACTGGCTGTGTGTTCCCTACCCCTAGCGATTTCAAAGTCCTGCCAATCACTTCAGATCCAACCGCGACAATGACGGTCACGGCACAAAGCAAAACAAGAATTAGCTTCCCCAGCTTCTTTATTGAACTGAAGTAGCCAAATCGAATAGCCAGTAAGGAACCGATGACCCATGGACCAATCTTGAAGAAGAAGTTACGAAACCTGGCCAGGTCTGATTCAGTCCCTCTGGCTATTTGCTGTTGACGGTCAGGCTTGGTCGCACCATCTTTGATGGCTGGGTTTTGCTTGGAACCGGTGGCGGCGTATCCTTTGGCAGTGACTTCAAATGCTTTGTGAACCTGTGATTTCAGCCTTGCCGGTTCTGTCCGCTGCAAAGCAAAGAGGCACACCACGCCCACCACGCTGAGCAGGAGACCAACTGCTCCATCTCGAGATCTCAAAAATCTCCATGCGGCAGGAGAGAAGCGGCGGGCGAATCGCTGAAGCATATGCCAAGCCAACAGCTAGCGGCTTGAGGTATCACGTAGCCAGAGTGCTTGAGGAGACAGTACCTCAAGGTTGTCGGGAAGCAAGGTGTTCTGGCTCCGACAATACCACATGAGTTCGACGCTGTTAAGGAATTTCTGGAGCGACAGTGCAGGAGTTGGCATCTACCTGAAAATTCGGAAGGTCACCTATCTTTTCCGCAAAAGAACAGCACGCCCGCCCCACACCGGCAGAAGAAAAGTGAAGGCATTTTTGCAGTCCGCACGCGCCTCCCGACACGATGACTGTAACTGCAATGAATTGCTGGAAAAGATCTGCCATGCAAGAAAGTGAGGATCGGTTCTTACAGTCCGCGTGCATTCCGCCAAAGGGTCGCTGTGACTGCAGTGACTTACTTGAAAAACAGTTGCCCGAGCAAAAGCGAAGAGACATCTTTACAGTCTGCATCCATCCCTCCGGAGGAGCACTGTAACTATACTGATCGGCCGGGATTCGTCCCCTTTGCCCATCAAATCGCCCCGAATCACTTTATCATTTAAGCAAGTCTTTGCTATCATTTAGCATTGCTTTCCTTTTCAGTGAGCCGCCTACCATAAATCTTCAGGCTCTCAAATAGACAGCAGGAATTCTTGGCGATTAGGCTGAGCACAGCATGGCGCGACTCGAAGATCTCACCCGTGGTGCATCTGTAAAGGGAATTCTCCCCGATTGCCTCGTCACAGTCGTGAGCGTGCAGTGGTTCGGTTCGGAAGCCCTGGAGCTCACCTACAAAACTCCGGCCGGCAAGGTCGCCAACGAACTTCTCTACCGCCACGACGAGCCACGAATCGAAGTCGTTGAACATGGCCGGCCATGGAGCTTCGACGGCGACGGATGTCTCTTCCGGCTTGTCTCCGAAGCCCACCGGATTCGGCTCGCTCACCTCTTCGACCCCGTATTGGCCGTCCACACCTCGGTGGTCGAGCCTTTGCCCCACCAGATCACGGCGGTTTACGAATCCATGCTGCCGCGTCAGCCGTTGCGTTTCCTCCTGGCCGATGACCCGGGCGCGGGCAAGACGATTATGGCCGGGCTCCTCATGAAGGAGCTGATCGCGCGCGGCGACCTGCAGCGTTGCCTTGTCGTCTGTCCTGGCAGCCTGGCCGAGCAGTGGCAGGATGAGTTGTATCGGCGCTTTCATCTGCCCTTCGAGATCCTCACCAATGACAAGCTAGAGGCTGCCCGAACCGGTAACTGGTTCCTGGAGACAAACCTCGTCATTGCCCGGCTCGACAAGCTTTCGCGCAATGAGGATGTACAGGAGAAACTGAAGGCGCCCGATTGCCGCTGGGATCTCATCGTCTGCGACGAGGCGCACAAGATGTCAGCCACCATCTTTGGTGGGGAAATTAAGTACACCAAACGGTACAGGCTGGGGCAGCTTCTCTCTACTCTCACTCGGCACTTCCTCCTCATGACGGCAACGCCCCACAATGGCAAGGATGAAGATTTTCAACTCTTTATGGCATTGCTCGATGGCGACCGCTTTGAGGGCCGGTTCCGCGATGGAGTGCACACGGTAGATGTTTCCGATCTGATGCGCCGGATGGTGAAAGAGACTCTCCTCAAGTTTGACGCCACACCGCTCTTACCTGAGCGGATCGCCACCACCGTTCCCTACAAGCTGTCCGATGCCGAGCCTCAGCTTTACAAGGCGGTCACCGACTACGTTCGCGAAGAATTCAACCGTGCGGAGGCTCTTCAGAACGACAAGCGTGCTGGGACGGTTGGCTTTGCCCTCACCATTTTGCAGCGCCGACTGGCCTCGTCCCCAGAGGCTATATACCAGTCCCTTCGCCGGCGCCGCGAGCGTCTGGATAGTCGCCTACGTGAGATGGAATTACTCCAGCGCGGCGCCTCAGTCTCACCGGTTCCGGCAGCGCTTGCACCGGTTCTCGACGATGAAGATGTCGAGGACCT
>Ga0187893_10011802_pt1 | contig 12578 bp, 11 predicted proteins | sample MA1701074metaG_FD_139574 | JGI IMG/M metagenome (GOLD analysis project Ga0187893, IMG submission 139574) | White microbial mat communities from a basaltic lava cave in the Kipuka Kanohina Cave System on the Island of Hawaii, USA - MA170107-4 metaG ...
AGCAACAGCAGGTTGCCACCGCCGACTGCGTTGACGACCGGCGTCGTCTCTTCGCAGACGAACTCGCCGTCCATCACCGGCACGCGCCAGTAGCGCTTGTCGCCGATCTTCTTGGCGATCTGCCAGCCGTCGCCAAAGAATCGCAAGCCGCGCCCGAGCGCGATCGGTTCGCCTTCATCCAGCCCCGCGAATACCGCGGTCGACGGACAGGTCATCACGCATTGGCCGACGCGGCGTTCGACCTGCTTTGCCAGTTCCTTGCCGGAGACCGCGAAGACCAGCACCGATACACCTGGGCGGCCGTCCGGCGTTTCGCCGTCCGCAAGCTCGCGCTCGATCGCCGCTTCGCAGCCGCAGGCGATCACCGACGTCGCGAATCCGGTCATCGATACCGCGGCATGGCGCGTCCACTCGGCCCTGCGTGCGGTGATGATCACGCGCGTTGCCTTCATCGGGAAGGCTTCGGCAAATGTGTCGTCAATGGCGACACCGTTGATGTTCATGGTTGGAGACGACCGCCGGCCGCGCGTTCGCGCGCCGACTCCACGCACTTGGTTAGAAGCAATCTGCCGCCGGGATTGCAGCACTCGCACAGTTCGTCGCGCCCGATCTCAGCGTGGCGGAACGCGGTCGCCAGGTACCTGTCGCTGTAGTCCGACACGGTGCGCTCGATCGCGCGGTCATAGTCGGGCTCGACAAAGTACACACCGCCCGCGGGTGCGGCAACGATCTCGCCGTCACGCGCGACGAGCTCTCCGTCCTTGAAAACGAGCGCCGGAGTCGCGAACATCGTTTCGCGATTCACGTCTTCGCGATACACGGCGATGTCGGCTGCAGCTCCCGACGCGAGCCGCCCGCGGTCGCGCAAACCGAGCAGGCGCGCGGGTGCAGCGCGCGTCAGTATCGTCACTTCGGTCAACGACAGTTCACGCTTGATGTGCTTCAAATCGGCCTGCGCGGCCACCTCCGGATGCAACGTCGCCAGTTGTTCATCGCGGAACGACTTGTCCATCAGCAGACGGATCAAGTGCGGATAGCTGGAAAATGGCCCGCCGTTCGGGTGGTCGGTCGTCAGCACGACTTGCCACGGATTGTTGACGAGCAGGAAGAGCTCGAGGCCGATCGCCCACTGCAATGCGTTGACGAAGCTCTGCTCGCGATACCGGAACGGCACAACGCCGCAGCCGGCATCGCACTCGATATCGGCCGAGATCCATTTGCGCGGAGACGCGAGCTCTGCATTGGCCGCCTGCCGCATCGTGTCGCCCGAGGCCGTGACCGTCTGGCCGAAGATGATCTGACCGACATCGATCGATATTTCCGGATGCGCGTTGACCGCCTCGGCCAGCCGGCGCGCCGCCGATGAGAACTTGCGCGCCCCTTCGGAGCCATAGCTGTGAAACTGCACGTGTGTCAGGTGCGCCGGCAAGCCTTCCAGCGCGTCGATCGTTGCCAGCGTCGATTCGATGTTGCCCGGCACGCCGAGGTTGCTCGCGTGGATGTGCAGCGCGTGCGGGATGCCAAGCTCGGTCAGTGCGCGCGCCAGCGTATGCACGACCAGCCGCGGCGTGACGCCGTAGTGGACGTGCGCCTGATCGACATCGAGTTTGCGCTGGTTGAACTTGAACGCCGAGATACCTCCCGGATTGACCACTTTGACGCCGAGCGCCTTCGCGGCGTTGATCGTCCAGCCGACATAGTCGCGAACGCGTTCGAAGTCGGCACGTTCAGCCAGCAGGCGCAGGAACAGTTCATCGTTGCCGAGCATCACGTACGCGCCGTGATCGACGATCGGCACGTCGCCCATCTCGAAATGCGTGTGGCGCGCGTTCGCGGCCAGCATGGCGGGTTCGAACACCGACGTGTAGCCCATCTGCGCATAGCGATAGCCGGTGACAAGGGCGCTTGGCGTGCAGCTACTGCCGTCAGGGTGTCGATGTAGCTCCGGCAACAACATGCGAGCGAGGTTGACCTTGCCGCCGCCGATATGCGAGTGCATGTCGATGCCGCCTGCCATCACGATCATTCCGCGCACGTCGAACTCGCTGTTGACACGCTCATTCGGCGCGATCTCGACGAGGCGTCCATCGCGCGCGCAGAGGTCGCGCGGGACGCCGTCTTCGCCGTGCACCGGATCGAACACGCGGCCGCCGCGCAAACGCAATGTGCTCATGAACGCAGTGCTTTCACGCGATCCAGCAGATGTGTGGCGATGCTTGCGACCGTGGGCGTTGAATCGGCAAAAAGCGCCGTCAGCGGCACGACGACCACGCCATCGATACGTGTCAAATGACCGGCCGAACCGATACCGGGCGCGGACACCGGAATGAAAACGCTGTCCTTGCCTGCGCTCGACAGCGCCGGATGACCGAGCAGCACGGTCGGAACTTGAGTCGGCGGCGGTTTCAGCTCGGCGCCAAAGGCGGAGATCCATAACAGCGCATCGGTTGCGCCGTCGCTTAGCAAGCGTTGCGATGAATAGCGGTGGGGTTCGTGGTCCTGCCCACTCGCATGAAGCCCTGTCCGCAACGGCAAACCGGACATCCACGTCAGCGCCTGGTTGAAGCTCAACGCGCCGTCGTTGCCCGCGAGTGCGAGTCCGCCCGCGCGTGTGCTTCGATTCAAGGTTCTCAGCAGATCGTTGATCGACTCGACCAGCAAAGCGATCTGCGTTCCCGGCAGCGCGGCGGCCTCCCACACGAGAACCGCGTAGCGCGCGGCGAGCAGTCGTTCGACGAGCGCCGCGAGCGCCGGCGCTTTCGTCACCAGCCGGCGTTTGCGAGCAAGCGCATTCAGGATGGCCAACGTTTCGAACCAGTCATTTTGCAGATCGACGCGGCTGGCGTTTTCACCCCCGAGCGCGGGATCAACGTCGACGCCCACGAAAACGACGTCGCGTGTCGCGGTGTCGACCGCTGGCGCAATTCGTCGAAAAAACTCCGGATAGCGCAACGACGGCAGCGTGCCGAGGCAGACGAGCAGATCAGCGCGGCTGCGGATCTCGGCAAGCGTCGTCTGGATAACGCCGCGATCTTGCAACGCGCGCAGGCCGGGCAGCATGGTTTCGCCGTGTGCGTGGTCGAAGATGGCGTGACACGCGCTGCCGAGCCGGAACAACGCGCGTGCACCGGCGAGGTCGGTCGCCAGGCCGGCGAACAGCGGCTGGCGCGCTCGCGCAAGTATCCGTGCAGCGGCATCCAGCGCAGCGTCGAGCGAAACCGGCGCACCGTCGATCGTTGCACTCGCGGGTTCGGTGCACGCCGAAAATTGTCCGAGCGAGCGCATCGCCCGCGGACAACGGCTTCCCACCAGCGCAAAGCTGCCGTCGGTATCGGTCGTCACGCCGAAGCGATCACACAACAACGCGCAGAACGGACAGGTCCACGGCCTTGCTTGCTGCTCGGTCGCGGGTGTGGCTACAAGCGCGCCGGCCGCCTCGGTCATCGCGCAATGGGCCCGAGCGATTCGTGCCAGCGCAATTCGTGATTGAATGCGCGCGCGCTATCAGGCTGGAGGACAAACATCATGATCGACGTCAGGGTCTTCAAGCGAGGGCCGATGGCGCAAAGTTTGACATGGGGGTGTGAGCGCCAGAGCGTGCAGCGCCGATGCGGCGAGCCACGCCGATGCGCCGGCACGTCCGGCCGCGCGGACATCGTCGTCGTTGCGCAAGCCGCCCGCGCCGATGAGGTCTCGCTTCGGTTGCAGATGCGCTGCGCGTCGTCGCACGTCGTCCAAGGTCTCGAGATCGGGTCCTTCGGCGCTGCCGACGCGGTCGAGCGTCATCACAATCACACGGCGTGGCCACAGGTCGGGACGTGCCCAGCAGTTCGCCCGGTCCAGTGGCTGCAGGTTGCGGCGGTCGAGCGACAGGATCGCATCCGGGAAAGCGACGAAACAGCGCGCAAGCTCGTGATCGTCCGCCAGCGATTCGCTTGCAAACACCGGTGTGGCCTCGCCGATCGACCGCAGGAGCCGCGCTGCATCGCCCGCTCGAGCGAAACCTCCATCGATCCAGAACTGCGTGGCAGGAAACGCTTCGATCAGCGTGCGCAGCACATCGCGTTGCGGCTCGCCGCCGGTCAGCGCATCGATATCGGCCATATACAGCACATCGGAACGCGTGTAGCGCAGCAGTGCGCGCGCGACGTGGAGCGGATTCGCGCTTGCGACCAATGTCGATCGCACCGCCCGATACGACGTTCGCTCCCCGCGCACGGCGTGCACCACCTGGCCGGCCGCAACATCGATAACCGGGATCAGTTGCATGCGCGTGTTCGTCTATGAGTCTCTGAGCGGCGGTGGCGCACGCGATAGCGATGCCGGCGACATGCGGACTGCCGGTCGGGCGATGCGCAACGCGATTGTGGCCGACCTGCTGGCGCTCGAAAACGTGAACATCACATGCGCGACCAGCGGAGACGATCGACCGGTCGGTGGCGCCCGGCTCTTCTGGTGCGAACCGTCCGACGACGAATCGGCGATCGACTTCGTGCGGCGCGAGGCGGCGCGGCACGATCTCGCGTGGATCGTCGCACCGGAAACCGACGGTGTGCTCGGCGCGCTGTGCTCGGCCGTCAACCCACGACGCTGGCTCGGCTGCGATCGCGCGGCGATCGATGTGGCGTCCAGCAAGCGGGCGACGTCAATGCGATTGACCGCGGCGGGAATCGCGGCTACCCCTCTCCCCCAACCCCTCTCCCGCGAGGGGAGAGGGGCGTCGACTGCGTGGGTCGTGAAACCCGACGACGGCGCCGGCGCGGTAGCGACCCGGTTGCACCGTTCATCTTCGGCGGCGAGAGAAGATCTGGAGCAGCGCGGAGCGCCCGCCGTGCTCGAACCCTGGATCGACGGCGAGGCGCTGAGCCTGTCCTTGCTCTGCGCGCACAACCATGCGGAACTGGTCAGCATCAACCGCCAGCGCATCGGTGTTGACGAGCAGGGTCGAGTCTCTTTTGACGGCGTCAGCATCAACCAGATCGCCGTTGCCAGTGCCCGCGGGAGGCGATTGTCGCAACTCCCGTGCGACATCGCTGCTGCAATCCCCGGCTTGCGCGGTTACGTCGGCATCGACGTCGTCTGGAGCGCGGGCGGTCCGGTCGTCATCGAAGTCAATCCGCGTGTCACTTGCGCGTACGTGGGTCTGTCAACCGCGCTCGGCCGCAATCTCGCGGGCGAAATTCTTGGAGCGGGCACGTGATCATCGGCTGGGACATCGGCGGCGCGCACGTGAAAGCGGCATTGGTCGATGCCGGGCGCGTGCGCGATGTCGCGCTGTGGGCGTGTCCGCTGTGGCATGGTCTTGCGCATCTGGACCGCGCGCTGGACACGGCGCAGGCGCGCTGGCCGGAAGCGACCCACGCCAGTCATGCGGTGACGATGACCGGCGAGATGGTCGATCTGTTCGAACACCGGGAGGAGGGCGTCGCAGCGCTGGTCGCGCGGCTCGCGAAAGCCTTCGGCGATCGCGCGCATTTTTTTTGCGGCGATGGCTGGCTGGGTGCGCACGATGCCGTCCGACACGGGCGCCGCGTCGCCTCCGCTAACTGGGCCGCCTCCGCGGCTCTCGTCGCCGGGCGCCTCGATGCGGCGCTGCTTGTCGACATCGGCAGTACGACGACCGACATCATTGCGGTTGCCGCCGGCAAAGTGCACGCGCGCGCCAGCGACGACCCGGGCCGGCTTGCGAGCGGTGAGCTCGTTTATCAAGGCGTAGTGCGCACGCCGCTGTGCGCGCTGGCATCGCGCATCATCTTCGGCGATCGCGAGTTCAACGTGATGAATGAGCTTTTCGCGACGACCGCGGATGTCTACCGATTGATCGGCGAACTCGATCCCGCGTTCGATCTGCATCCGTCTGCCGATGGTGGGGCAAAGGATTCAACCGCGAGTTGCCGCCGTATCGCGCGGATGATCGGTTTCGATGCGCGCGATGCGAACGATCGGCAGTGGATCGAGTTTGCCGCGCACTGGCGCGCCGCGCAGCTGGCGCAGATCCGCGTCAACGTCGAACGCGTGCTTGCCGCAAGCGAACTGCCTACCGGAACTCCGCTCGTCGCGGCGGGCTGCGGCGATTTTCTGGTGCGAGCACTGGCCGAATCGATCGGGCGTGGCTGCCTCGGTTTCGACGAGGTCGCCGGCATCGATCGACAGCACGCAACGTGGGCGCGTGCGTGTGCGCCGAGCGTTGCTGTCGCGCTGCTGTTCGACAAGGAGACGCATTGATGTGGGTCGTAAAGCTTGGCGGCAGCCTCAGCCGCGATCCGCTGCTGAAGGACTGGCTCGAGTGCCTGCTTGAGACGGGCGGTGGACGCGTCGTCATCGTTCCAGGTGGCGGCGCTTTCGCGGACCAGGTGCGCACGCATCAGGCGCATTGGCACTTCGACGATCTGGCTGCGCACAACATGGCGATACTGGCGATGGCGCAGTACGGAATCATGCTGCGATCGATCTGTCCGCAACTCGTGCCGGCCCCCGGTGACGACGAGATCCGGCGCGCGCTGCGCAAAGGGCGCGTTCCGTTGTGGCAGCCGCTTGCGCTGATGCGCGATACGCCGGACGAGTTGACGCACTGGGGCGCAACGTCCGACAGCCTATCTGCGTGGTTGGCGAAACGGCTGCACGCCGAGCGGCTGGTGCTGGTCAAAGCCTGCCCGGTCGACGCGGAGGCGACGCTCGCAAGCCACATCGCGGCGGGCATCGTCGATCAAAGCTTCGACGCGTTTACGCGCGATGCACACTACGCGACCGACGTGGTTGGCAAGTCAGACTTGCGCCAGATCCGCGCGCTGTTGCGAGCGGCGGTACCTGCCCGGCACCCGTTCAACCCGTAAGCTGCGAGCGGTCGATGGCGCTTGGGGCTCCAGCCTGAGTCTGCCGCAGGTCGCCTGAACCTTACACTGCCCCATTCACAGTCGCGCCCGGCGACGACCCAGTCGCGGTTCAGTCCAACGAGGTCTATTAGCCACTCTGTCGCACTCGTGCCTTCGCTCACGGTTTTCTCTGCGGCTGACAAGCGCTATTCGTTAGACCCCTCATGACGAGTATTCCTGCGCCGCAACTATTGGCTCCATGAGCGAGGTCGTAATCTACGAAGCCGAGGATCGGCAGGTCGCTGTCACCGTGCGGCTCGATGGCGAAACGGTGTGGCTCACGCAGGCGCAGATGTCGCAGCTGTTCGGGCGCGAGCGATCGGTGGTGACCAAGCACCTGCGCAACGTGTTCGCCGAAGGCGAATTGGTCGCTGATTCAGTCAGTGCAAAATTTGCACAGACTGCAGACGACGGCAAGACTTATCAGGTCGAACACTACAACCTCGACGTGATCATCTCCGTCGGCTATCGCGTCAAGTCCGCGCAGGGGACTTGATTCCGGCAGTGGGCCACACGCCTGCTGCGTGAGCATCTCGTGCGCGGCTACACCTTCAACCAGGCGCGGTTGGCCGAACGCGGCCTGCTTGAAGCCCGCCAGACGCTCGATCTGTTGGCGCGCACGTTGCAGAACGCTGTACCTGCAGCAGGAAGGCGTGGCGCACCAGTTGAATCCGCAGGCGCTCACCGCGTTGGCCCTGCTGATCGCCGAAAGCGCGCCGGCGAACAAGGATCTGATGGTGCGGCTGATTCTCAATCTGCTGGTCAACGACGCCGCGCAATGAGCTCCGGCGCGTTCACCAAGTCGGTCGTTGCAAGCCGATTCGAAGAGATTTGGTATTCACATGCGCCACATGGTCGTTGCAGAGGAAGGCCCAACCAGTTTCGTGGCCTACGTGCCAGATCTTCCAGGTTGCATCGCCGCGGGTGAGAGCCGTGAGGAGGTGTTGCAGCTCATTCGTGAGGCTATCGAGTTTCATCTCGAAGGGCTCAAAGCAAGCTGCTTTTGAAGTTCGCTGCGTATCGGGGCGGGATAGACGCCCGGCGGCGTCTCGCACTGGGAGCAACTAGCGTGGCACTGAAGAAGTCCGAGCTCTTATAGCTCTCTCTGGCACAGCTGCGACGAATTGCGCGGCGGCATGGATGCCAGTCAGTACAAGGACTACGTCCTCGTGCTTCTCTTCATCAAGTACGTCAGCGACAAGTACGCCGGCCAGCCCTACGCACCGATCTCCATCCCGAAGGGCGCGAGCTTCAAGGACATGGTCGCGCTCAAGGGCAAGCCGAGCATCGGGGACGATATCAACAAGAAGATCATTGCCCCGCTGGCGAACGCCAACAAGCTCTCCGACTTTCCGGACTTCAACGATGCCGCCAAGCTGGGCAGCGGCAAGGAGATGGTGGACCGGCTCACCAATCTGATCGCCATCTTCGAGAACCCCGCGCTCGACTTCTCGAAGAATCGCGCCGAGGGCGACGACATCCTCGGCGACGCCTACGAGTACCTGATGCGGCACTTCGCCACCGAGAGCGGCAAGAGCAAGGGCCAGTTCTACACCCCGGCCGAGGTAAGCCGCATCATGGCCCAGGTCATCGGCATCCGCAGTGCGAAGACCAGCGCCGCCACCACCGTGTACGACCCGACCTGCGGATCCGGATCGCTGCTCCTGAAAGTCGGCGACGAGGCCGGGACGCCGGTCACGCTTGAAGGGCAGGAGAAGGATGCCGCGACCAGTGGTCTCGCGCGCATGAACATGATCCTGCACGACAAGCCTACGGCCCTGATCGTGCAGGGCAGCACGCTGGCTGATCCTAAATTCAAGACCGGTGACCAGCTCAAGCAGTACGACTACGTGGTCGCCAATCCGCCGTTCTCCGACAAGCGCTGGAGCAACGGCATCGATCCGCTGCACGACCCCTACGACCGCTTCCAGCCCTTCGGCACGCCACCCGCCAAGCAGGGCGACTACGCCTACCTGCTGCACATCGTGCGCTCGCTCAAGAGCGCCGGCAAAGGCGCGTGCATCCTGCCGCACGGTGTCCTGTTCCGCGGCAACGTCGAGGCCGACATCCGCCGCGCGCTCGTGCGCAAGGGCTACATCAAGGGAGTCATCGGGCTGCCCGCCAACCTTTTCTACGGCACCGGCATTCCGGCCTGCATCGTGGTCATCGACAAGTCGGATGCCAAGGCGCGCAAGGGCATCTTCATGATTGACGCCAGCGGGGGTTTCATGAAGGAGGGCCCCAAGAACCGCCTGCGCGCGATGGACATCCACAGGATCGTGGACACCTTCGACAAGCGCCTCGACGTGCCGAAATACGCGCGCATGGTCCCCTTCGCGGAGATCGAGAAGAACGAGTTCAACCTCAATCTGCCGCGCTACATCGACAGCCAGACGCCCGAGGACCTGCAGGACATCGCCGGCCACCTGCAGGGCGGCATCCCCGCCGCCGACATCGACGCGCTGGAACGCTTCTGGGCTATCTGCCCGAAACTGCGCAACGCCCTTTTCAAGAAGCGCCGCCCAGGCTACCTCGATCTCGCCGTGGAGAAGGCGGCCATCAAGCCCGCCATCTACGAGCACCCCGAGTTCTCCGCCTTCATCGCCGGCATGAACGCGCACTTCGACGCCTGGCGCAGGAAGAGCGCCGCCGCGCTCAAGGCCCTGAAGGTCGGCTGCCATCCCAAGGAAGTCATCGGCGAGCGTTCCGAGAGCCTGCTTGCCCACTACGCCGGCAAGCCGCTCATCGACTCCTACGACGTCTACCAGCACCTCATGGACTACTGGACCGCGACCATGCAGGACGACGTTTACCTCATCGCCGCCGACGGCTGGAAGGCTGAGACCAGCCGCATCATCGAGAAGGACAAGAAGGGTAAGGAAAAGGACAAAGGCTGGACCTGCGACCTCATTCCCAAGCCCCTCATCGTCGCCCGCTACTTCGCCAAGGAACAGGCCGCCATCGACCAACTCGCCGCCGACCTGGAAGGAGTCACCGGCCGCCTCGCCGAGCTGGAAGAAGAACACGGCGGCGAAGAAGGCGCCTTCGCCGAACTCGACAAAGTGAACAACGCCAACGTCGCCGCGCGCCTGAAGGAAATCAAGGGCGACAAGGACGCGAAGGACGAATCCGCCGTCCTCAACGAGTGGCTAAAGGTCTACGTCGCGTTCTACGCGTTGATACGGCGGATCCCTGCAACACAGAACCACAGCAGTAGGGAGTCGGCCGACCACTTCCGAAGGCCCCGCGGTCTCTTCCAGACGGCCTCGTCGAGCGGCGTCTTGACGTGATCTTGAGTCGAATATTCGACAGGATTTCGGTGCTCACTGTTGTGTTGCAGCCATTGCACGCCCGTCGATTGCGCCCTTAGACTCGCGCCGCCAAAGGTGCACAGCCGAACTCCCGCCAAACACACGTGCGGCGGACTCGGTACTCAAAAACGTCGAAGTAGAGCTTGGAGGAGAGCTCGCGATGCCGCTTCTGAAGCGCGGTCTGGGTGCGCGCGTGCGCGCGACGCTTGTGTTGTTGTCCACCATCGCGATCGCGCCCGCGATCGCACAGATCGACGTATCGGCGACCGGTTCCCCGGGCTACACGCACGCCATCAGCGTTCCGCCGGGCGTCTCGGGTGTGAGCCCCAAGCTTTCGCTGAGCTATGGCGGCGGCAACATGAACAGCGCCGTCGGACTCGGCTGGTCGATCCAGGGTCTGTCGACGATCACGCGTTGTCCCGGCATACGCGCCACCGACGGCGTGGCGGGCCGAGTGGCCTATGCGCCATCGGACAAGCTCTGCCTGGACGGCCAGCGCCTGATCCAGACCGACGCCGCCGGCACGCCGTCGCCCACGCAGGTGGACGACAGCCTGGGCCTGTCGAGCGGCGTGCGAGAGTTCAGAACGGAGAAGGACACGTACGTCCGGGTACGAGCGTATGGCACCGCCGGAGGCAGCAATGCCAGCAACGGTCCGGCGTACTTCAAGGTCTGGTCGAAGTCGGGTCTCGTCTACGAGTACGGCGCATCGCCGTCTGCCGATGCGAACACGAACTCGCTGATCCTCGCCGCCGACGGCGGCGTCGCGACGACGTGGGCGGTCACGCGAATCAGCGACACCGCCGGCAACTACATGGACTTCAAGTACGAGCAGCGGTCGGTCGCGTGGGGCACCGGGCCGGCCGGAAGTCCGGTCGCGGGGCGAGAGTGGAACGTTCTCGAGGTGCAGTACACCGGACGCTCGGGCCAGGCGCCGACCAGCAAGGTCGTCTTCAACTACACGGACCGCTCCGACCAGCTGTCGCAGGCGAAGCACGATCGATCGGAGTTCTATCACCAGGGCTTCAAGACGGTCAGCGTGCGGTTGCTGCAGTCGATCACGACGTACGTCAATTCGCCGAACCCGTCGACGCTCGGCAAGGGCTCGAACGCGGTTGCCGTCAGGACGATCAAGCTCGGCTATGACGACACCTCGATCACGCGGCGCAGCCGCGTGCAGACCATTACCGAGTGTGCGGGTGAAGCCACGTCGACGAGCTGCCTGCCGGCGACGACGTTCACTTACCGCCCCGGCGGCAACGAGCAGTTCGCCGCCAACACGGCGTTCCGGAACAGTTCGCTGTCGACCACGCCGATGCACAGCACGACCGGCACTTTCGGGGTGCTCCCCGGGGACTTCAACGGCGACGGCAGGACGGACATCCTGCGCTGGTCCGACATCCCGTCGCAGAACCAGCTGTGGCTGAGCAACGGCGACGGCACGTTCACGCAGTCGACGAGCTTCAACATCACCGACCAGAACCTGTTCAAGAGCGACGGCTGCTACGCGGCGATGACCGCGGACTTCAACGGCGATGGGCTGCCGGACATCTTCCGCTACAGCAACGCGACCGATGTGGCGGGCAACTCGTGCAGCACCTACGGCGTCAACTACATCTACTTCGCGAACGGCGACGGCACGTTCAACCGCACTACGGTGACGTCACCGACGTTGGAACGCCGGCTCAGCAAGGTGACCGTCAAGTGCGGCACGGCGAACTGCACGATCGAGCCGGTGTGGCTGAAGAGCTGGAATTCAGGGAGCACGTTCTACTTCCTCGACGTGGACTCCGACGGCCGACTCGACATCGTCACTACGACCATCGCGTCGGTCACGTTCGACGCGGCCGACGCCGCCGCCGGCGGATCCATGCAACGGCTGCACGCGCGTCTATCGCGGCAACGGTGACGGCACGTTCACCGAGATTTCGACGAACGTCGCCAACAAGTCGCTGTACTCGAATCGCCGTCGCCGCAAGGGCCATAGCCAGGCGCCGCTGCGCGGCGCAGAGCAACGAAGGGCACCCCCGCCCACCCGGCCAGTCAGCCACGGCGGGGTCGTGCCGGCTGCGCCGACACTCCTTGCCCGCCGCGTCTGCCCGGCCTCCCGTCCGCCCCCGCCGAGCGGGGGCTCCCTGAACAGCCCAAGGCCGCGCATCGTCCAGCGCCAGACCGATGTTGTGTCGGAAACTGAACCGTCCTTGCGGCATCACGATGCCAAACTCAGTGAGCAGGCTGCGCACTGGTTGATCAAGCCGACGCGCGACTGTACTAGGGAATCTCTGATTTATTCGTTCGCTGATGTTGTCGCATCCTGAGCGAGTGCGTTGAGGGTTGAGTTGAATTTTCGGGGATGGGTACAGTCATGCAACAGAGTCTCGGATTGGGCATAGGC
>Ga0187893_10011803_pt1 | contig 12576 bp, 13 predicted proteins | sample MA1701074metaG_FD_139574 | JGI IMG/M metagenome (GOLD analysis project Ga0187893, IMG submission 139574) | White microbial mat communities from a basaltic lava cave in the Kipuka Kanohina Cave System on the Island of Hawaii, USA - MA170107-4 metaG ...
GAAGTTCACCCGCGCCGATCTCGCCAAGCTCATGGAACGCATCGCCGACAAGCCCGACTACCAAGCCGCCGCCTGATCTGGACCCGCGGATACGTGATCGAACTTCCGTGCCAGAGCACTTAGAGAGCGCCGGCGGGTACGTGCCGTGGGGCACCGCTATAGCCTGTCGGCGCCATGTCCTTCGTGCCCGCTTCTTCTGGTACCACCGAGGCGTCCGAACCCGCCACCCTCGCAGAAGCCCGAGCGGCCGGGCCCGAGGTCGCGGCCACGCCCGAGCACATCGACGGCGCCGACCATGTCATCACCGTCACCGGGCTCACCAAGACCTTCGGGAGCGGGCTGGTGGCGGTCGACAGGATGGACCTCTCGGTGCGTCGGGGTGAGATCTTCGGCCTGCTCGGGCCCAACGGCGCCGGCAAGTCGACCACGGTGGGGATGCTGACCACCAGGGTCCTGCCCACGGCCGGGAGAGCGGTGGTGAACGGCATCGACGTGGTCGGCGACCCCGCCCGGGCCAAGCGGGCGATCGGGGTGGTATCGCAGGCCAACACCTTGGACCAGGGGCTCACCGCCTGGGAGAACCTATGGTTCCACGGCCGGTACTTCGGCATGAGCGCGTCGGCGGCACGCACCGCGGCCGACGAGTTGCTGGAGCGGTTCCGGTTGACCGAAAAGGCATCCGTCGACGTGGAGGCGCTCTCGGGCGGGATGGCCCGGCGGCTCATGGCGGCCCGGGCGCTGATGCACCGTCCCGCGGTCATCTTCCTGGACGAGCCGACCGCGGGTCTCGATCCCCAGAGCCGCATCGCCCTGTGGGAGATCCTGCGCGAGCTCCACGACGAGGGCCAGACCATCCTCGTCACCACCCACCTCATGCGCGAGGCCGACGACCACTGCGACCGCCTGGCCATCATGGACCACGGCCGGATCCTGGCCCTGGGCACGCCGTCGCGGCTGAAGGCGACCCTCGGCTCGGGGGCGGCGGTGACGATGCAGGCCGAGGGCGACCTCGAGGCGCTGGCCCGGCACCTCCGGGCCACCACCACCGCCGCCGACGTCAGGGCCGTCGACGGCGTCGTGCGGTTCCAGCTTCCCGCCACCGAGGGCGTGCTGGCCCAGGTCGTCAGCGCAGCCGATTCCGGTCATTTCCGGGTCACCGACCTCTCGATCAGCGAGGACACCCTCGAAACCGTGTTCATCAACCTGACCGGCAAGGACCTGCGCGAGTGACCTCCGTCGAGCCACGGGCGACGGTGTCGCGCCGAGCGCCGCGCAACCCGAGCTGGGCCGCGTTCCGCGGGATGCTGCTGCGTGACTTCACCGTGCTCGACAAGCACCTGCCCCAGTTCATGGCCGGGACGATCATGCAGCCGCTGATGCTGGTGTTCGTACTGACCAACGTGTTCCCCGAGATCGGCCAGGGCATCGGCGGCGTCGGCGGATCGAGCCGTTTCTCGAGCTTGCTGATGGCCGGCATCGTGGCCCAGGCGATCATCTTCATCGGGATCTTCTCGGTGGGTTCGGAGCTGGTGCGCGAGTTCGGCGTCACCGGCGAGATCGAGGACCGCGTGCTGGCCCCGGTGCCGGTTTCAGTGGTGGCGCTGGAGAAGATCGTGGCCGGGGGACTGCAGGCCCTGTTCGGCGCCATGGTGGTCTTCCCCATCGCCGCCTTCGTCCCGGCCACGCCGGTGTTCCTCGACGTACGGTTCTCGGTGCTGGCGACGGTGGCCCCGTTGGCCTGCCTCACGGCCGCATCGCTGGGGCTGACGATGGGCACCCGGATCAAGCCTCGCACCGCCTCGTACCTCTTCGGTGTGGTGGCGCTGCCGCTCAGCTTCCTCGGCGCCATCTTCTACACGTGGCCCTCGCTCGACCCGATCCCCTGGCTCAAGTACGTGTTGCTGGTCAATCCCCTCGTCTATGTCAGCGAGGGCTTCCGGGCCGCCCTGGTGGCCGGCGAGCCCCACCTCTCCCTGGCCGTGATCTACCCCGCGCTCATCGGCTTCAGCGTGCTGTTCGGCGTCATCGGCACGCGCGGCTTCCGCCAACGGGTGCTCGGGTGACGGAACGGCGCCCGCGAGCTCGAACCAAGATGGTGCGGTGAAGCGGATCCGCCGCGTGCTCGGCGTCTCGGCGATCACGGTGGTCACGTTCGTCGTCGCCGTGGTCGCCCTCCAGGACGATGCCAGGGCCGGGTGCGTGGCCTCCGCCCCGACCGACCCGTCCTACGAGGCCGAGCTGCTGGGCCAGGTCGACACCACCACCACCACCTACCGGTTGTCCATCACCCGCGACGGTGAGCCGGTCGCCGGCGCCCTCGTCTGTTTCGACACCTACATGCGGGGGATGAGCGCCATGGTCGTGAGCGAGACCGCGGTCGAGGTGGTGCCCGGCATCTACGAGATCTCGATCTTCTTCGAGATGACGGGCCCCTGGAGGGGCGACGTGCTGATCTCCGAGGACGGGCAACCGCCCAGCCGCCTGGAGCTGGACTTCGACGTCCAGTGACCCGCCTGCCGCCGAACACCTAACCATCAGACCATCTGGAGGATCGATGCGTTTCCGCTACCCGGCCGCCGCTCTGGCCCTGACCGCCCTGCTGGGAGCGGCCTGTTCGAGCGATGACGACGATGACCGCGCGACGCCGGAAAACGACGCCGGCGAAGGCACCGGCTCCGCCGCCACGGAGGAGGCCGACTTCAACGACGCCGACATCACCTTCGCGGTCAACATGATCCCGCATCACGAGCAGGCGGTGACCATGTCCCAGCTCGCGCCCGGCCGGGCCGCCGACGAGCGCGTGATCGACCTGGCCGAGCGGATCGAAGCCGCCCAGAGCCCCGAGATCGAGCAGATGCGGGGGTTCCTGGACGTCTTCGGCGAGGACGAGCCCATGGGCGACATGGACATGGACGCCGACGAGATGGCCGCCATGGACGGCATGACCGGCATGCTCGGCGAGGAGGAGCTCGACGCTCTCGAGGAGGAGACCGGGGTGGACTTCGACCTGTTGTACCTCGAGGGGATGATCGCTCACCACGAGGGCGCCATCGAGATGGCCGAGATCGAGCTGGGCGAGGGTGAGTACCCCGAGGCGCTCGAGCTGGCCCAGTCGATCCGCGCCGCCCAGGAGGACGAGATCGACGAGATGCGGACCTTGCTGGCCGACATCGAGGCGCTGGCCTCCGGCGGCCGAGGCTGATGCGCTGATGCGGCCGTCACGCACCGACATGGTCGGTAGCTGACGCATCGACAGGGGATGAGCAGGCGATGAGCGCAGGCCCCCGGCGCGATCGAGGTCGCCGGCGGGCCGGGATCGCCGGCGCGCTGGCCGCGGCCGTCGCGCTCTCGATCACCGTCGCGGTGGACGGCGCCTCGACGGCCGTGCCGTCGCTGGTGTTGGTGGTCGGCCAGGCCGTCATCCGAGCGACCCCCGGCGAGCTCAGCCGCCAGGGCATCGAGTCGCTCGGCCAGACCGACAAGCCGGCTCTGGTGGCGGGCGTCGTCATCGTCTCGGTGCTCGCCGGTGTCGCGCTCGGCCGGGCGGCCCGCGGGCGCCGATGGACCGCCCCGGTCGGCATGGCGGCCTTTGCGCTGGTGGGCGTCCTGGCGGCACGATCGGCTCCGGCGGTGTCGGTGCAGGGGGCCGCCACCGCCGCAGTGCTGGCCGCGGTGGGCGGGACCGTCGCGCTGCTCGCGCTGTTGCGCGCCGGCGATGTCGCGGCCGCCGCTGACCGGCCGAGCGACGCGCACCCCGACGCGCGCACGGACGCGCCGGACGAGCCCACGGGCGAGCCATCTCCCCTGATCACCGGAGATGACATCGGGGACGGCCGTCCGGCGACGCGGTTCGACACCAGACCGGGTGGTGGTGGGGCCGACCCGGTCATCGCCGTCGCGGCCACCCGGCGGCGCTTCCTCCTCAGCTCGGCGATGGCGGCGGGGGCCAGCGTGGCGCTGCTCGGTGGTGGCCGGGCCCTGGCCCGGCGCTCGGTCGCCTCGGAGCAGCGGGCGGGCCTGGTCCTGCCCCGGCCGGCCAGCCGTGCCGGTGGCGCACCGGGCGGGCTCGACGTCGACGGGCTGAGCACGCTCCTCACCCCCAACGACGAGTTCTACCGCATCGACGAGGCCCTCATCGTCCCCCGGGTCGACCTCGACAGGTGGCGCCTGCGGGTCACGGGCATGGTCGACAACCCGCTCGAGCTCACCATGGACGAGCTGGTAACGCTTCCCCTCGTCGAGCGCGACATCACCCTGGCCTGTGTGTCCAACCCGGTGGGCGGCCCGCTGATAGGCAACGCCCGGTGGCTGGGTGTACCCCTGGCCCGGCTGCTGGAGCGAGCCGGTATGCAGCGCGGCGCGTCGCAGATCGTGGGGCGCTCGGTCGACGGGTTCACCGTGGGGTTCCCGACCGAGGTCGCCCTCGACGGCCGCGACGCCATGGTGGCGGTGGGGATGAACGGCGAGCCGCTGCCCTTCGCCCACGGCTTCCCGGCTCGCCTCGTGGTCCCCGGCCTGTACGGCTACGTGTCGGCCACCAAGTGGCTCACCGAGATCGAGCTCACCACGCTGGGCGAGTTCGACGCCTACTGGGTGCGCCGGGGCTGGGCCAAGGAGGCGCCGATCAAGATCCAGTCCCGTATCGACGTCCCACGGGCCGGAGCCGACGTCTCCGCCGGGCCACGAGCCATCGCGGGCGTGGCCTGGGCCCAGCGACGCGGCATCGACCGCGTCGAGGTCAGGGTGGACGAGGGGGCGTGGCAACGGGCCCGGCTCGGGCCCGCCCTCTCCGACGACGCGTGGCGCCAGTGGCTGCTCGACTGGGAGGCCGCACCGGGACGCCGTCGAATCGAGGTACGCGCCACCGGCGGCGACGGCGAGGTGCAGACCGACGAGCGCGACGCCCCGTTCCCCGACGGAGCGACCGGCCTGCACTCGATCACCGTCGACGTGTCCTGATCGGCCGTCGTTCCGACGCCGCACATCGTCAGCGCCGGCGAGGTGTCAACTGGGCCGGGGCCGGGGCCGGGGCCGCGACCGCCAGGGCCAGCGCGGCACAGACGATGGCCACGTTCCGGAACAGAACGTCGAACTGGGAGGGGTTGGTCACGGTGACGCCCGCCAGTGTGAGCGCGGCGGCCAGCGCCGCCGGGCGAGCGAAGCGCCGGGTCATCATGGCGATGGCCAGGACCAGCTCGAAGCAGGCGAAGCAGCGCAGCATCGGTCCCATGCCAATCCCCGGCATCGCCATCCACGAAGGGACGTAGCCGACGAACTTCAGCGGGTCGAACAACGTCGACAGCGACGCGTAGACGAGCACGAAAGCCAGGCCGCTCTGCAGGAGCAACAACCGGAGCGCCTCGATACCGGGCGGCGCCGCGTCCGCGGCGTGCCCCGGACGGGTGTGGCCGGCGACGTCCGCACCGACCTCGACGTCAAGGAGCAACGCGGCCGACCCCAACCGGCGAAGGGCAGTGCGGCTGTGGGTGCTCCGGCTGAGGCGCCAGACGGCTGTCGTGCGCTTGTGCCGCGTCCGCGAACGCCCGGCTGTGCTGCCCACCCACGCTCCCCCGTACTGATGCTGGCTTCCCTCGCAAGCCCGGTTCTGCTGCGGCGGCTGAGGGACTCCCTCCCACTCCGCTAGCGAACCTGGCCCCACCGTTTCCGGTGGGGCCAGGTTCCATGCACTACGCCTGTCTCACGACCTGGCCACCCGACGACCGAGCGAGGCCGTTCGCGTGCCGCAGTCCCGTGGGTACGGCCGGCTAGGAGACGCAGGCCGGGTCGTTCACGGTCCCGAAGTCGTTGTCGCTCCAGGTGTTCTCGCAGGGCACGCCCGGCAGGTCGGGCGGGACGCTGGTCAGGTTGTCCTCGTCGCTGCCGTCGAAGGCACCGTTGGCCGCCCCGGTGTTGCCGGTGAGGGTGTTGTCATAGGCGCGGCCGTTCACCCGGATGCCGTCGAACCCGTTTTTCAGCACCTCGTTGTCGGCGACGGTGTTCCCGAACGTCAACACGCCGAGGAGGATGCCGTTGCGGCCGTTGGTCGTAGACGAGTTGCCGGTGATGGTGTTCCGGTAGCCGGGCTCGGTGGTGGTACCGATCGGGCCGGACGACAGTACGGCGATGCCGTCGGCGAACGTGTCGAGGGCCAGCGTCTCGGCGCCGGTCGTGGTGACGTCGTTGTCGACGATGAAGTTGTCGGTGTTGGGCGGCTGCGGCATCACGATGGGGTCGGCCGGGATCTTGATGGTGCTGTGGATGGAGATGCCGACCAGCCCGCTGTTGGCGACCTCGTTGCGGTCGACCCGGTTGCGGTTGGCGCCCGGGCCCTCGACGCGGATGCCGGCGGCCTGCATCGCACGGCCCCGCGACATGCCCGGAGTGCCGATCTCGGTGCCCCCGCACATGCCCGCGCTGCCGACGGGTGCCCACTCGGTGGCCAGCTCGTCGGGCCGAAGGTTGGGGATGTTGTTGCCCTCGACGGCATTCGATCGGATGATGTTGCGGTCGGAGAACGGGCCGATCACGGTTATGCCCCCGTACGGACCGTTGTCGGACACGGTGTTGTCCTGGATGACGTTGTACGGCGACATGAAGATGGCGATGCCGTCGCCGAGGTCACAGGTGACGCTGGCGATCTCCTCGGGCGTCAGGTCGTCACGGGACGGGTCGACCGGCTCCTCGAAGTCGTTCACGTTGCCATGGACGTTCATGTCGGTGACGCGGTTGCGGCTACCGAACTCGATCCCCACGCCGGCGTCGAACCCGGTGACCGTGCCGCCGTACACGTGGACGCCACTCACGCCGTCGAGGAGGATGCCGCTGTCCTCGGTGACCCCGTTGTCATCCATGAAGATGGTGTAGCCGTTCAGGTTGAGGTCGACATCGTTGGCGGTGACGACGAGGCCGTCACCGGTGCACGACCCGATGTCGGCGGTGAGCGTGTAGTCGGCCGTGATCTCCGAGCCGCACAAGCCGTGGCCGGCCACCGCCGGTGACGCCGTGACCAGCGCCATGCCGCCCGTTGCGATCGCCAGCGCGCCGAGCGCGCTCGCAGTCCTCCGCAGTTTGCCCATGTATGCAGTTCCCCCCTGGTTCAGGTACCCGACCGGGCATGCCGGACGGTTGCACCGATGATTGTCTCTCGTCAGTTACCCAGCATTCGTCCCGGCGACTACCCCACCCGGGTCATTACCGTCGACTGGCCGATGAGCTCGGCGCCGGGCAGCCCTGGTTGTACACCAAGGTTGGGTAATGGGCAACCCGGGGGATCCTGTGGGCCCGAGAATCGTGGTGGCCCGTATTCGCTAGATGTCCGGCGCATCTAGCGCGCTTTCTTACACCCTCACCGGTCCCGCTCGGTCCCGCTCGTGGCGAAGCACCGGCGTCATCGGTCCTCGCTGTGGTCGGCACTCGCACTCGTCCGCCGGCGTGGTGCGGCGTGTCTGGCCGGCGTGGACCTCTGACGACAGAACTCTCAGCGACGGCCGCGATGCGCAAAGCGGCTGGCTCGCTGGCCCGTCGTCGCGGCGAAGGCCACGAGCAGTTTCGTAGGAGTTTGGGGCGAGCACCGGGGCCACTACGACTCGATGTCGTCCAGGATCATCTCCATCTCGGCCATCTCCGCTTCCTGGGCGGACACGATGGCTCGCGCCAGTTCGACGGCCTCGGCGAACTGGCCGTCGGCGATCTCGACGCCGGCCATCTCAACCGCGCCCTCGTGGTGCGCGGTCATCATCTCGAGGAACAGCACGTCGAACTCGGTCCCCGACGCCGCCTCGAGCGCTCCCATCTCTTCGTCGGTCATCATCCCGGACGCTCCCATGTCCATCTCACCCATGGTGGGATCGTCGACCTCCTCGCCCCAGCCCGCGAGCCATTCCCGCATCTGGTCGATCTCGGGCGCCTGGGCCGCCTTGATGCGTGCCGCCAGGTCGAGCACGGCTTCGTTCTCGCTCCGGTCCGGGGCGAGGTCGGCCATGGCCACCGCCTGGGTGTGGTGCGGGATCATCATCTGCGCGAACGCGACGTCGGCCCCGTTGTGGTCCTCGGACGCCGATGCATCGTCGGCCGGGTTCTCGGCGCCCGGCGGACCGGCGCCGACGGTGCCGTCATCGTCGTCCGACGAGCACGCGGCACCCAAGGTGGCCGTCACGGCAACGGCAAGGGCAAGGGCAAGGGCACGGGCACGGAATCGCATGGTGCTCCTCCTGGAGACGCGGCGGAACGGCGACGCTAACCCTCTCCGACGGCCTGTCGTAGTCGGGCGCTCCTTGGCCACGTTCCCGTCGGCACGAGTGTGACACTGCCGAGGTGACCGACATCTCGAGCCGACCACGGGAGCCACGACCCCCGGTCAGGCGACTGCGAGTCCACCAGCGCATGGTCGACCACCTCGACCTCGGCCCCGAGGACATCCTCTTGGACCTCGGCTGTGGGGAGGGTTTCACGTTGGCCACCGCGGCCAGCCGAGTTCCCGGCCTCTCGCTGGTCGGCACGGACCTGGACGGCGTCGCGTTGGCCTCCGCCCGGGCCTGGCTCGCGGCGACCGGCCGACGGGTGACGCTGTTCGAGGGCGATGTCGGATCACCGCTCCCGCTGCGCGACGGATCGGTCACGCGCACGGTCTGCCACGACGTGCTCGAGTACCTCGACGAGCCCGTTCGCCTGCTGGTCGAGGCGAGCCGGGTGCTGCGCCGCGGGGCCGTGTCCGTCTGGTCCCACACCGACTACGCAGCCATCGTCGTCGGTGGCGCCGATCGAGTGCTCACCCGGCGGGTCATGGGAGCCTACGCCGATGCGGCCTACCTCGATCTCGGCCACTCGGAGGCCGAGATGGGCCGCGGGCTGGCGACGGTTGTCGACCGCAGCCCGTTGCGGCGCACCGACGTCGGACGCCGCGGTGCTCATCGCCACGAGGCTCGACGGGCCCGGCCGCCACCGGGTCGGCGACATCGCCGCCACCGTGTCTCGTAGCGCGGGGCAAGGGGTGCACGACGTCGCCCCCGCCGACGTCGAGGAATGGTCGGCCCAGCTCTCGGCCGCAGACGAGGGTGGTGAGTTCTTCTACTCCCAGACCGCCTACATCGTCACCGCGCTCAACGACGGGTACTGACGGCTGAGGGCCGAGAGCGCAGTCATCCGGCCGGCGAAACCTCCGAGTGGTTCTCGGACGAGGCCTGCGGGCCCGTCGCCCCCGAACGTTGCTGGGGGCCGCCGCCCCGGCGAAGCCGGACCAGCAGCGCGATGGCAACGGTGATCACGACCAGCGCGGTCCACTGGCTCGCGGTGAGCCCGAGGCGGCGGGTGTCCTCGCGCAGGAAGTCGAAGGCCAGGCGGCCGCTCCCGTACAGGGCGGCGAGCAGCAGGGACCGGGCGCCGAGCCGGAGGGGCCGGCCCCGGAGCAGGATCAAGGCAGTCGCCACGGCGGCGGCGATGATCAGGTCGTAGGCCGCCGTGAGGTGCACCACCTCGCCGGGGGGGCACGAGGACCCCACCGTCCGGCCCACGTCGACCACGTCAGGGCAGCGGAACCCGAACGGCAGGTCGGTCCGGGCCCCCAGGTGGTCGGCGATCACCAGGTCTCCGATGCGGCCGATGGCGATGCCCAACGGCAGCCAGGGGGCGGCCAGGTCCATCATGGGCAGGAAGCGAAGCCCGCGGCCGCGCAGGGCCGGCAGGGCCGCGATCAGCGCCCCAGCGATGCCGCCGAGCAGGCTGATACCACCCTCCCACACCTTGAACCACTCGAGCGGGCTGTCGTAGTTCGACAGGTGGTTGACCACGTAGACGAGCCTGGCCCCGACCAGCGCGCCGATCCCGGCGTTGGTGAGCACGGCATAGACGTCGTCGTCGGGGATGCCACGCCGGCGGGTATCGCCCACCAGCAGCAGAGCCCCCACCAGGAAGCCCACCGCGGTGAAGATGCCGTGGGGCGAGATGGACAGCGGGCCGAGCGTGAGGCGAACGAGCGGGTCGTAGGAGATGGCGGCGAGCACCGCCCCAAGCTACGACATGTCGTCGTAGGCAAGCCCGCGGCTGGGGCAGCTCGCCCGAACGGAGCGAGCGCAGCGAACGAGTGAGGGCGATTCTCCTCACACGGGGCAGGAACCGACGAGCCCGATCACGCGGTGATGCGTGTACACGACCCAGGTCAGCAGGCTCGCGGCAACGACCATGGCCAGGCCGGCCACCGGCGCGCACGCGGCAGCACGATGCCCGAGGCGAGGGCTCGGAGGGGAGGCGTCGAGCGCCTCGAGGCGCGCCGCCAAGGTGGCCGCGGCACCAAAGGCGGGCACGGGGTCGAGCATCATCTCCGTCGTCGTCAGCAGGGCGCGCCGGATGCTGTCGCGCCCGCCGGGGGTCGCCGCGGCCTCCTCGTCGGCGCAACGCTCGATGCTCAGGCGCAACGTGGCGGTGCTGGCCCCGACCCCGGGGAACCAGCCGAGGGCGGCGTCGACCGCCGAGGCAAGGGTGAGGGCGCGATGGTGCCGGTTGCGGAGGTGGGCCAGCTCGTGGCGGACCACCGCGGCGCACTCGTCGAGGCTCAGGCGTTCGACGAGTGAACGGGAAAGGACGATCTGGGGTGATCGGCCCGGAGTGGCGTACGCGACCACGGCCGCGCTGGGGAGCACGACCAGGGTGGCGCCCGGCATCGTGTCGTGCTCGCCCAACCAGTCGTCGATCCGCGCCGCCCGCTGGCGGCGCCGAGCCCGCCGGCCGGCACCCGACGCCTTCAGACCGAGGGCGAGCGCCGCGATCGCGCTCATCCATCCCGCGATGGGCGCCGCCGGCGCGATCGGGCTGAGGAGGCGGTGGCAGGCGTCGGCCACGGCACCGAAGCCCACCGAGCGCACCACCGTGGGCGCCGCGGTGAGGACGAGCCCGACCTGCACGGCCAACAGGCCCAGCCCCAGGGCGCCGAGGTTCAGCCTGGTCCATTCGCTCGGTCGCAGGCGGATCGCCGATGGTGCCGCGACACCGGGAAGTACCACGAGGCCAAGCCCGGCCAGCACGACGACAACACTCATCTCGCCGAGCTCATCTCGCCGAGCTCATCTCGCCGATCGGGCCCGGCGCAGGACCGTTCGCAGCTCCTCCATCTGGTCGGGAGGAAGTGACCGGACGAAGTGGGCGAGCGCCAGCGAATGGTCACCCGCCGACGTGAGCGCCTCGCTCATGCGGTCGGCCGCCCGCTGCTCGCGTGTGACGCGGGGACGGTAGGCGAAGGCCCGGCCGGTGGGCTCGCGCTCGCGTTCGAGCAGGCCCTTGTCGCATAGCCGGACCAGGATGGTCATGGCTGTGGTGTAGGCCAGCTTGCGCGTCCGGCTCAACGCCGCGTGCACCTGGCGCGGCGTCACCGGGCCGGGCGCGGCCCACACGACGTCGAGCACCTGGCTCTCCAACTCCCCGCTGCCCAGCCGCTTCACACCGGCACGGTACCGGCAATGTGCGGCCCGGTGCCGGCAATGTGCCGGCAATGTGCGGCCCGGTACCGGCACTGTGCGGCGCTAATCCGCGCGATGGCACCGATAGGCGCCGCCGGTTCGGGCCGGGCGCCGCGACGTCGGCACACCTCTGCGCACGGTGTCGCACTCCGCCAACGCCGGGGAGGGCTCAGCCGGGCATGGACCGCACGGGCATCCCCGCCGCTTCCCACGCCTCCATCCCACCCTCGAGGTCGACCACATCGGTGTAGCCGGCCGCGACCAGCGCCTCGGCGGCGATCGCCGACATCCGGCCCGATCGGCAGTACAGGACGATCTCGGCGTCACCGGCCTCTGGAAGGCGGCCATCACCGACGATCTCATCGAAGGGAACGAACTCGTCGGTGCCTTCGAGCTCTCCTTCGTAGGGTATGTGGACGTTCACGACGAAGGACGCTGGACGCTCGATACGAGCCGCGAACTCCTCGGGAGCCAGGCTCATGAACGGCATCTCGTCCATCGACTCCGCTCCGGCGAGGTCCGCCGCACCGTCGGCCGACATCTCGTGGTCCATGCCCGGCATCCCGGCCGCGAAGTAGCCCCCGACGGCGACAGCGGCGACCGCCAGCGCGACGACGAGGGCCTTACCAGGACGCCCCGCGGCCGACGCGGTCTGATCGTCGTCCATCACTGCCCCACCCTACGACACGCCGTCGTAAGGTTGTCCTCGCGGCCACCGCCGGCCCAAGGCGTGCGCTACTCGTAGACGGTCGTACCGCGGTCGAACAGACCGAGGAACCAGGTGGAAGCACCGGCGACGGCGATCCATCCAGCCATCCGATGCCGGGCGGGGCGAAGGCGAAAGGCGGGAGCCGGCGGCGTGTAGCGCGCCGACCGCTCTGGCCGTGCCGGCTCTCGGGGCGACGCCGGGGAGCGAGTAACCGACGCTCGGCCAGCCGACGGCCTGCTCGAATCGGGCGCAACCGGTCGTTTGGCCGGCGTCACCCACCGGAGCGGCGCCTCTTCTTCGCCATTGGTAGTCAGGGGCGCGCCGCTCGCGGTGCGAGCACGTTTCCCCATCCCCCTTTCAATCCGTGCATGCGGTTCTCCCGCACACGGCTTACCGACGGTCTTCTGGACATGGTTACGC
>Ga0187893_10011804_pt1 | contig 12575 bp, 5 predicted proteins | sample MA1701074metaG_FD_139574 | JGI IMG/M metagenome (GOLD analysis project Ga0187893, IMG submission 139574) | White microbial mat communities from a basaltic lava cave in the Kipuka Kanohina Cave System on the Island of Hawaii, USA - MA170107-4 metaG ...
AAGTAGTGAGCTCCGAAATCGCCCCATCAGGGAGCCGACGGTGTCAGGCTAGCCGGAAGGCAACATGGCGGCGTGCGTCAACGCGAGTGCGTCGCAGCCCTGCGGAGTCGAAGACCCCACGCATGCATAGAAACTTCACGCGCGAGAACCGAGAGGCCCCGCTGCTGTCCGTGGCCGCAAGGCGGCGGACCGCTGGGAGAAGGCGATGAGCTATAAGACCCAGATGAACGGTGGCGGGGAGTCGCACAGCGGCATCTCCCGCCGCTTCTCGCTCTGACTTTTTTAGAGTCGGTAACTGGCGATCCTTTCATGCAAGTAGCCTGTCGAGCGTTTTATTAGATCTTCGGGGAGCTCCATAGTGAGTAGCCCATCCGCCAGGTAACCCGAATACCCGATATCGCTCAGGATTCGAAAGATCCTGTCGAAATCGATCACACCATTGCCGCCTCCGGCGGGTCCGCGATCAGAGTCGTGCAAGTGAAAATACCGCACGTGGTCTCTGGCCCTTTCGATGGCCGCGTAGACGTCGTCTTCCTCTATGTAGGAGTGATAGGTGTCGATCAACAGTCCTAGGTTCGGCTTCGAAACCCGCTCGATAATTCGAATCCCTTCGTCAATGGTGTGGACCGTGCCGTGTTCGAACCGGTTTGTCGGTTCGAGAACGATAGAGGCGTGGTGAGACCCTGCGTAATCGCAGGCAGCTCGCAGGACGTCCACCAGACGGTCTCGAAACCAGGCGATGGGCCGACCCTTTACGGCGTTACCGCGGGCGATTCCGATCTGGGTCAAGCAGCCAAGCCGTCCTGCGATCCGAATGGCGGCCTGAAGCTTTCGAAACGCCATCTCTTCCTTTTTCGGATCGGCGTTCACCAGCGAGATGTCGAACATGTAGTTCATGCCGCCCGTATTGATGGCCGAGATTGTCATGCCATGCCGTGCGAGAACATCCGCCGCGTGGCCGGCATCGATCGCTTCCGGATCGCCGGCAAGAATTTCGATTCCGTCGTAGCCAAGTCGTTTCGCCAGCATCACGCTTTCATCGAGCGGACCCGAGGGGAACGTCGCCAACGAAATCGGCAGACCCTCGCGCTCTAGGAAATCCGGTGTTCTCACGAAGAGGGTGATCGTGACCATCAGGCGGCCCTCACCTCACTCGAGAGAGGCGCTAAGCGACGCGATCCCGCTCGCCGCGGCCAGGACCGCCCTCCCTGGTTTGCCCGGAGAGGATCGCTGGACCGCCGGAAACGAGCAAGATCAAGAAGGCGAGGTGAGTGCGTGGACAGCATAAATGCTATCGTACAGCATTCTCCCTTCGCGCTGGTTGATACGTACGATCGTAGCATTTTAATGCGGCGGAGCAGCACTCAAGACGCACGGCCGACGATGCTCAGGCCTGTCGATCCGCCGCAAGGCATCTTCGTCACACAGAAGACTCTGCGAAAACGTGTTCCTTGCTGCTCCGCATGCGTGGAGTGCTTCGCCATTGACAAAGCCAAATGCTGTATGATAACATGCTGCCTACCGAAGGAGCTTCGTTTTTATGAATCAGCCGCTTTCGCTCTATGCCGGCGTGACTGCGGGGTTGCTTTGCCTTTGCGGTACGATCTGCGGTCAGGTCACCAGCACCATCCAAGGGAGGATTTCCGACCCGTCGGGAGCCGTAATCGCCGGGAGCACGATCCGCGTCACCAATGAGGCCACGGGAGTCTTCCGCACGACCCAATCGTTGGCCGACGGTTATTACCGTGTCCCCGGCCTGCTGGCCGGCCCCTATGAAATCCGAGTCGAGCAGGCCGGTTTCCGGACGCTGATTCGGAAGGGGATTGAGTTGAACTCAGAGACTTCGCTCCAGGTTGACATCACTCTCCAGGTCGGTGAGACCGTGCAGACGGTTGAGGTGTCTGCTCCGATCCCGCAGGTGGAAACGACGGAGGCCCGCATCTCGCAGGTGATGCGAGCAGAGCAGATCCGCTCTTTGCCCGCGATCGGACGAGGCCTGATGTGGCTGACGGTGACGGCTCCTGGGATACAAGGCAAGGCAGAAGACACGCGAAACACCAACTGCTGCGACGCTCTCTCGAGCGGCGCTTCGCCGGCGCTATCAAGCGGTGGAGCGGAACGCAAAGCGGCTTTCTTCGTCGACGGCATTGCGATGCACTACGGCGATTCCACGGGCTGGAATCTCGCGTTCACACCGAACCTGGATTCGGTGGAGGAAATGCGCGTGTCCACGAATCCCACTTCCGCGGAGGAAGGGGTCCTCAGCGGCGTGCAAGTGCAGATGGTAACCAAGGGCGGTACAAATACGATCCATGGAACGGGTCACTATACCTTTCTTGAAGACTCGTTCAACGCCGTTCCGTTTGGGGCCAGGCGGCAAACCATTGGGAATTGGTATCAACGCTTTCTTGGCGGCACGATCGGCGGGCCGGTGATCAAGGACCGCCTGTTCTTCTTCGGCGCTTATGAAGATCTTCGGGAAAGACGGGCCGCGCCGGGAGGCACGACGTTAACGGTTGAGACTGAGGCGTTCAAGAACTGGGTCACGAACACGCGGCCTAATTCGTTTGCCGCCAAGCTGCTTGCCGCCGATCCTCCCTATCGCTATCCGACCGAGAACCTCAGAGACGTAAACGGCGACGGCGTCATGGATCTCGGGACGGTGGCGCTGGACCGACCCAGTAATAGGAGCGGAAGCCAATTCAACGGCCGTGTAGACTACGTGACCAGGAGCGCGAAAGACCGCTTCTATGGAACGTACTGGCGAACCAAGCCCAGTCAGGAGATTCTCGGCCTTCGGGGAGGCAACGACTTTGATCGCATCACGGGAGCGGACATGATCAGCGGAGTTCACTCGCACACCTTCACGCCGAACAGCCTAAATGAGTTCCGCTTCTCCACGCTTGACGGTTTCAATTGGGACCAGAAACTCAAGAACGGAGGATATCACCTCCCTTGCGTCCTTACCAATGACGGTCTTCAACTGGGTCCTTCACAACTAGGCAGCGGATGCTCGTTCTCGTTGGAGGTGCAGAACGCCCGCCCGTACGATATTCGAGATACGTTCTCGTGGAATCGCGGCGCTCACTCCTGGAAGTTCGGCGGCAGCTACCGGCGCGTGTATTTGACGGATCCGACGTACATTACGGGAGACGTGCCGCAGTATAACTTCCAGAGCATTATTGATCTCGCTAACGACAATGCGTTCCAGGAGACCAGAAACGTGGATGCCGCGACGGGAAAACAGCGCGATCCTTTCGTGGAGGTCTTGAATCAACAGCTTTCCTTCTTCGCCCAGAGCTCGTGGCAGGTCCGTCCCGGACTGACGTTCAATTTCGGATTGCGCTGGGACATCTACGATCCGTTCAAGCTGGACGGCATTCAGCAGCCGAGAAACACGTTTGGTCCCGTGTTCAACAGTGATCAGCTAACCGCGCAAGGAGTCGCAGCAGTACGAAACCAGAAACTCACCCAAGCGTTCAACCGTGACTGGAACAACTTCGGCCCGAGAATCAGCGTGGTTTGGGATCCCACCAAGGGTGGGCGTACGGTGATCCGGGGCGGTTTCTTCCTGCTCTATGATGAGATTTCGTCGCTCGGCTTGTACCGTGGGTATTACGCCAATCCACCGATCGCGTCGTTAGTGAACGCAGGTCCTCAGTTTGGGATTCCCATAGTCTTGGGGATCGCGCCGGTTGGGACTCGCGACTTTCCAATTAATTCGGCAATGGTGGGGCCACGGATCGATCCGGACCTCGGCATCTTCGTGGGAACGAGGCCGAACATCACCGGCCACCCGCAGGATTACAGGCAGCCGCTGGTTTACGACGTCAACGCCGCATTCCAGCGCCAGCTGTTCACCGACCTTGCGGTGACGGTTTCCTACCACTACCGCCGCAATACGAACGACCAGTTCAATTTCGATGCGAACCGTTTTTCCGGCGATCTTCTGGATGGAAGATTGAACCGCATCAATCAGAACTATGGCGCGATCACGGCTCGCGCCAATTGGGGCCGAAGAATCTATCATGGTGTGGTTTTCGAAGCCAACAAGCGGTTTTCTCACGGCTGGCAGTTGAATACGTCGTACAGCTACCACAATGGCCGCACCAACTTTGGCGACACGGAAGTATTCAACCCTGACTTGGATTGGGCGCGGGATGAGAATGCCACGCACGTAGTCAAGATGAGCACGGTTTGGGACCTCCCGTTTCTGCGCACGCGTAAAGACGTGGTGGGCAATGTATTCGGGGGCTGGCAACTGGCCTCTATCTGGAACTTCGAATCCGGTTTCTACTTCAACCCCTCCAGCGGAGCCCAGTATGGCCGGGGGGGCGACTTCAATGCCGACGGAAGAAACGCCGACCGTCCCGACCTTCCCACGTCCGGAGTGTCTCGGTCCTATAGCAAGTCCCAGTGGATGAATGGAGCGCTCAGCGCTTCGATATTCCCTCTTCCACCGGCAGGCACGATTCGAAATGGCACGCTGCCTCGCAACTACTACGTGGGTCCGGGGTACGCGCGGATCGACGCGTCGCTGGTAAAGCGCGTTTCCATCAAGGAGCGCGTGACGGTCCAGTTCCAGGCGCAGGCCTCCAATCTCCTGAACCGGGTCAATATTCTCGGTGTCAGTTCGGGCATCCAAGCGGCAACCTTCGGGCGTGCGACCAGCTTCTATCCGATGCGTGCGGTGCAAATGTCGTTGAAGGCTATTTTTTGAGGAACATGCGCATAACGGATTCGCGGCCGCACGGTATGAGGTCACAGTTCTTCGTCGGTTGGGAGCCACGCGGCTGCGGCCTTTGCGCTTCTAAGGTTTACAGCGCGGCCCGCGAGATTGATCGGACCGTGTATTGAAATCTGGAGACCGCATGTCGAAGAATCCTTTCATTGCATTTTCCTTGATCCTGGTCCATTTGGGGGTCTCGTCAGCCCAGGATTATCGAGCCAGGATTCAGGGCATCGTTACCGATCCCAGCGCGGCCGTGGTGGCAGGGGCGGCGGCGACGCTCGTGAATATCAACACCGGCGTGCGCATCGTCAAACACACCAACGAAACCGGCTTGTACCTCTTTGACTACGTGGAGCCGGGCTCGTACACGCTGACGGTGGAGCTTCAGGGGTTCAGCCGTTTCATTCAGGAAAACATTGGGGTGCAGTCTCGCGGCGACGTCACTGTGAACGTGATCTTAAAGCCCGGAGTGGTGCAGGAAAGCGTCACGGTCCAGGACAGCCCGGTGGCGGTTCAATTCAACTCGACCAGCGTGTCGCTGACCATTGACACGAAGCTGGCCAATGAGCTTCCGCGGTTCGACCGCAATCCATTCAAGCTCGGTTTGCTGGACCCCGCTGCCATCAACACACGCGGCGAGATGAATCCCTACCATTCCTGGGCGGCCAATAGCATCGAGCTGGGCGGCGGCACCAGCCTCAAAAACGATCTTCAGGTCGATGGCAGTCCCATCGGAGTCGGTCATAAAGCCAGTTACGCGCCGCCGCCGGACGCCGTGCAAGAAGTGATCGTTTTGCGGAACAGCGTGGACGCCGAATCCGGCCACAGCGCCGGCGGCGTCATCAGCGTGACCATGAAGTCCGGCACGAACCAGTTACATGGCAACGTCTTTTATCTTGGCCGCAACCCCGCGCTGAATGCCTTGAATGACCGGACCACGCTCAGCCGAAGCGCGTCGCGGAACAACATGTGGGGCGCCTCCGCCGGACACCCCATCCTCAATAACAAACTGTTCAATTACGTCGTCTACGAGCAGTGGAAGCCGCGTGACCCGCTGTCGATCTTCCGTACTATGCCGACAAGTCTGGAGCGAACTGGCGATTTCTCGCAGTCACGCAACATCGACGGGGGCATGCGGGGCGTGTACGATCCGTTTTCGACGGTTTTTGATGCGGCCTCCGGGCAGGTCACGCGAACTCCGTTTGCTGGAAACCGGGTTCCCAACAGCCGCTTCGACCCGTTGTCAGCGCGGCTTTTGGGCAGCCTTTGGGAGCCAAACAATCCGGGCGACAACATCACCGGCCTCAACAATTACAGGACGGCGGCGCTTCGGGTCACCAACTACAAGAACTTTTCCGACCGAGCGGACTGGAACATCAACGACCAATGGAAGGCGTTCGGCCGCTATAGCCGCATCCACACTCTGGTGAACACGCTGAATCCGACTCCAAACGATTCACCCGCCTTCGGGCCGAGAGACATGAGCGCCCGACACGCTCTCAGCATCTCGGGCGACGCGGTCTGGACGCTGAATCCCTCGACGGTCGTGAATTTCCACGGAGGCTATCATTCGCTCGTCGACGACTACGGGCATCCGAGCGTCGAGCTGGGCAAGGACGGGTGGTCGGATTTCTGGCCTGACAATCCCTGGTACAAGCCGTTTCAGAATGACTTGCCGGTGTACCATCCGCGCTTTCACGTCGGCGGCTCGCATTTCGGCCAGCACACCGTGTTCTGGTACCAGCATCCGAACGGAAAGAGTTTCAGCGCAAAGATATCGCAGCAGCGGGGCGCGCATTACTGGAAGGCAGGTTTCGAGACCCGGCGAAGCGGCGGCGTTACGCTTGTCACCGGGACCTCGGGCTTCTTTTTTGGCGCGGGGATGACAGCCGACACGTTCGTCGCGCCGAACACCAGAATAGTCGGCCATGAGTATGCCTCGTTTCTCCTGGGGACGATGGACTCCTCCTCATTAGCCGTCTCGAAGCCTGTGAAAAAGCCACGCACCGAATACTACGCCGGCTTCTTCCACGATGACTTCAAATTGAGCCGGCGGTTGACGTTGAATCTCGGGTTGCGCTACGAATTCGAGACGGCATGGCACGATCCGGATTACGCGATGTCTCGCTTTCTGGATCGCAGTCAGCCGATTCCCGAGATGCAAGCCAATCCGGCTCAGATCCCTGCGGCCGTGACGGCAATCGCCACGGTGCCGTATCAATACAACGGCGCCTGGATCTTCACCGACGCCGATCATCCGGGGATGTGGAGGGCGCCCAAGATCGCACTGATGCCTCGCGCCGGGCTGGCGCTTCGGCTCGACGACAGAAGCTCCTTGCGCTTCGGGTATGCCCGGTACGTGATTCCGACCGAATACAATTTTTCGCCGTCCCCCTTTGCCGGATTCGAGGCGCTCAACTTCCTCGAGCCGCCTTACCTGGGTTTCGACGCCACTCAGTTCGTGGCGCCCGTGCTGCAAGGAATTCCTCAGGCGCGGATCAGCGATCCGTTTCCTGCCGCCGCCAATCCTCTCGTCCCACCGCGTGGAAAGGGTTTTGGCCGGTATCTCGGCCTGGGAGGCGAGAACCTCGCATGGTTCTTTCAGGACTTCAAGCGCGGAGTCAATGACCGCTTCAACCTTTCGATCTCGCGGCAACTCCCAGGTCAGATTGTCGCGGAGGTAACCCTGTTCGCCAACTTCAGCCATGATCTGCCGTACACAGAGAACCTAAACATGGCGGATCCGCGTCTGGGGTACGAGCATAAGGGCGCTCTTCGGGCGACGGTAGCGAATCCCTTCTTCCAGTATTTGACCGCAGATACTTTTCCAGGCCCGTTGCGCAACCAGAGAACGGTCTCGGTTGGCTCGCTATTGAGGCCTTACCCTCAGTACGGCGGTCTATTTGAAGCCTACACACCCGGACGGCTCGAGCGATACCAGTCCGTTCAAATCCAGCTTCAGAGAGCTTTTCGCGATGGCTACAACTTCCTGTTCGGGTACGTGTACTTGCGGGAGAGGGATCATCAGTTCTTTGACGAAGTGGCCGATTACTTGAACCGATTCGAGTTTCAGGAGAGCGCCAGCCCCCGCCACCGGATCTCAGCCGCGGGAACTTACGAGTTGCCTTTCGGAAAAGGCCGTAGGCACTTATCGACCCTCCATCCGGTCGCGGACGCCGTACTGGGCGGCTGGCAGCTGGTTGGGGCCTGGTACTTCAATTCCGGCGACTACTTACGCTTCGGCACAATGCTTGCGGACGGCAATCCGAAACTCGACAACCCTACGCCCCAGCGCTGGTTCGACACATCGAAGTTCCGGCAGCAGCCAGCCGACACGCCGCGCACGAATCCCAAACAGTATTCCGGTCTGACCGGTCCGTATTTCTGGGACCTGCAGGGGAGTGTCTCCAAGTATTTCCAGGTGACGGAGAGAATCAGGACCGAGTTCAAGCTGGCCGCCTACAACGCTACCAACAGATTGAACCGGAACAATCCCGACTTGAACGTGCTGAGCTCGACGTTCGGGCAGGCGCTGCGGCAAAGGGGCACTTCCGGCCGGCAGGTCGAGGTTGGTCTGAAGATACTGTTCTGAGATGAGATTGACATTCACCCTTTGGGTATTCGCGTCGCCCGGGATAGCCCAAGTTACGTTTCATCGCGACGTGGCGCCGCTTCTGCAAAAGCATTGCCAGCAATGTCATCGCTCCGGGGAAGCAGCGCCTATGTTCTTTGTGAGTTTTCAGGAGAGCCGTCCGTGGGCGAAAGCGATCCGTGAGGTGGTGCTGACCCGCCGCATGCCTCCCTGGTTCGCGGACGCGGCGCACGGGAAATTCGTCAACGAACGGAGATTGACGGATCGTGAGATCGAAACCTTTGTTCGCTGGGTCGATGGCGGCTGTGCGGAAGGGGATCCGAAACACGCCCCCGCTCCCCGCAAGTTCGAAGACGCGTGGACGATCGGCAAACCGGACCTTGTCGTCGAGACGCCTTTCGATTTCTCCGTTCCGGCTTCGGGAACCATCGAGTACACCTTCTTCGTCGTCCCCACCGGCTTTCTCGAGGATCGATGGGTCGAAAAAGTGGAAGTGCGTCCGGGAAACCGAAGTGTCGTTCATCATTCGGTGGTACAGGTGCGCGAGCCGGGAGCGAAGTACATGGAGGACGCGAAGCCAGGCGTCCCGTTTGTCGAGCCGCAGGCGCCCGCCAAGAACCTCCCCGACACCGGAGAGGGAGCGTTCGGCTTTTCTCCCGGACGCGGCGTGGAAGTCCTGGGAGTCTACGTGCCTGGCGGTGTTCCCTACGAACTTTCTCCAGGCCAGGCCCGGCTCATCCGAAAAGGGTCGGACCTCATCTTTGAAATGCACTATACGACTTCCGGTAAACCGGGCAAGGATCGGACACGTGTGGGACTGATCTTCGCAAAGCAGCCGCCTAAGGAGCGAGTCATCAACGCGCTGATCGTCAACGAGAATCTTCGGATTCCGCCCGGCGCGCCGAATCACCGCGTAGCGGCGCGCGTGAAGCTTCACGAAAACGTCGAGTTGCTCTCGATATTCCCGCACATGCACGTGCGGGGGAAAGCATTCGAGTTCCGGGCCGTGACGCCGGACGGCACCACCGAAACTCTTCTGCGCGTCCCAAAATACGATTTCAACTGGCAGCTCACCTACTACCTGGAGAACGCCAAGAGACTGCCGAAGGGGTCCGTCATCGAGTGCGTCGGCTGGTTCGACAATTCGCCGAACAACAAGTCAAACCCCGACCCAAGCAAAGAAGTGCTTTGGGGCAATCAGACCTGGGAGGAGATGCTAATCGGCTTTATAGACCTGGCGCTGCCCGCCGGCACGGATCCTCGCGTCATTGAAGGACAACGGCAATGAGCGCCCAAATGAGTGTCTTCATCCCGCCGGTTCTTCTATTGGCAGCCGCGGCGTCACGCGGCGAAGACCTGCCGTCCGCAGCCGTCCGGGTCTTGCAGGCCAATTGCGCGCAGTGCCACAGCTCATCCGTGAAGATGTCCGGTCTCGACCTAACCCTGCGGGATGGTTTGTTGAAAGGTGGAACTCGGGGACCGGCTCTGACGCCCGGGAAACCGGAGGCCAGTCTGATCATCAAGGCTGTCCGGCGGACGGACAAACTAGGGATGCCCCCCGCGAAAGGGCTCTCCACGGAAGAAGTCCGCATACTGAGCCGCTGGGTTGAATCAGGCGCGCCGTGGCCGGCCGAGAGCGCGGCGGTGCCAAAGTCCGTCAGCTCGTCGTGGTGGTCGTTTCGAAAGCCGGTCCGGCCGCCGGTCCCGAGGTCCGATAGGAAATGGGCGCGGAACGCCATCGACGAGTTCATCCTTGAGAAACTCCACCGGGAAAAGCTGACGCCGGCGCGGGAGGCGGATGGAGCCAGCATGATCCGGCGGCTTTCTTTCGATCTCACCGGACTCCCGCCGAAGGTGCAAGAGACCGAGGCATTCGTGGAGGACGCCAGACCGCAGGCTTATGGCGAACTCGTCGAGCGTCTGCTGTCATCGAAACGGTATGGCGAGAAGTGGGGGCGGTACTGGCTGGACTTGGTGCGCTATTCGGACACGATGGGATTCGAGGTCGATTCCTATATCGCGGATGCGTACCACTATCGAGACTGGGTAATTCGATCTTTCAACGACGATAAGCCCTACGATAAGTTCATCCGCGAACAGATTGCAGGCGACGAATTCTGGCCGGAGGAGTCGGCCGCTGTCACAGGAACCGGCTTTTTCTGCGTAGGACCGGGCCGCGACACCTCGCCCGATCAGACTGACATCAATCGCGAAGAGACACTAACGGATTACGTCGACACTACAGGGTCTGTATTTCTTGGCCTGACATTCGGCTGCGCCCGATGTCACGATCACAAGTTCGACCCGATCACCCAGCGAGATTATTACCGCTTTCGAGCCGTCGTCGCGCCTGCGGTGAAGACACGGGTTGCGCTGGATCGGCTCGAGTCCGAGCGGTACGAATTGGACGAGAACGTGCGGGAGATTCAGATGCGAGAGGTCGGAGCTCAAATCGCAGCGGTGCAGGCGCGGTGCCGGACGGAGATTCAGTCGCGCCGGGCGGCGAACACCGCGGGCGCGAGGATCAGCGAGGGAGAGATTCGCGCCTGCCTCAGCGGCCAGGAGTTGGAACGGCTTGATGTGATCGAACGCCGGCTAGTCTCCATGTTTGCTGCCTACCGTCCGAAGCCGTTCGCCTGCGGGGTAACCGACGTAGGCGATCATTCACCGCGAACTTTGCTGCCCATTCGCGGCGCAGCGACCGGAGAGCCAGTAAGTGCGGGCTTTCCAAGCGTCTTTGGTGGAGGAGAAATCATCGATCGCGTGGGTCCGAGAGAAGGCACGGGACCGATTCCGTTGAAGCCCACGACGGGACGGCGCAGGGCCCTAGCGGACTGGATCGTCGAAAACCCTCTTACGGCTCGTGTGATGGTGAACCGCATCTGGCAGCATCACTTTGGCCGGGGATTGGTGGCGACACCAAGCGATTTCGGAACACGTGGGCGCGCGCCTTCACATCCGGAGCTGCTCGATTGGCTGGCGGTAGAATTCGTGGAGAGCGGCTGGTCCGTCAAGCACATCCACCGGCTCATCCTGAATTCGGCCACGTACCGGCAGGGCGTGAACCCGTCGCCGAAGGCGGCTGAAAGGGACCCGGAGAATATCTACATTTCGCACTTCTCGCGGCGAAGGCTGAGCGCGGAGGAGCCTCGAGACGCCACGCTTGCCGCTTCAGACGCCCTGAACCTCAAGATGGGCGGCCGACCAGTTGTGCCTCCGCTGGGTCCGGAGGAACTCCGTGATCTCACGCAGCGCCCGGAGGACGCATGGATCGTCACAGCCGACGCGACGGAGCACAACCGGCGCAGCATTTATCTGCTTCAGAAGCGTACCTTCCGCATGTCAATGATGGAAGTGTTCGACGCGCCGGAAAGCCTTGTCACCTGCCCTCGTCGCGATAGCACCACCACGGCTCCTCAATCCTTGTCGTTGATGAATGGGACATTTGCGATGACTCAGGCGAACGTGCTCGCTTCGCGGCTTGCCGCCGAGTTCCCCCAATCCGAGGCCCTCGTGCGCGCCGCGTGGCGCGCGACACTATCACGCGATCCCTCGGCCCGGGAACTCCAGGCCGGCGTGGAATTTCTCGCCTCGCAGATCGCCAACACGGGCTCGCTTGAAGCTGCCTTGCGAGAACTCGTGCGGGGGCTGTTTAACACGAACGAATTTCTATACGTGGATTGAAACCGATGCGTCGTAACCAATCACCGATCTCGAGGCGTGACCTGCTGGCCCGCGCCGGCATGGGCTTCGGTGCCGTTGCCGCCAGCTCTCTGCTGCCGGCGGCTTCCGTGAGTCCGTTGGCGCCAAAACGCCCGCACGATCCCGCGCGGGCAAAAGCGGTCATCTATCTTTTCATGCACGGCGGCGTCAGTCACGTCGATACCTGGGACCCGAAACCCGAACTTAGCCGTCTCTCGGGGCAGACCTTGCCCGCGGGCTTCGCCAAGGGCCTGAAGACCAGCCGCATCGATTTTACGAAAGCTTTGATTCGCGGAACTCCCTGGAAGTTCACGCAGCAGGGCACCAGTGGTGTCGAGGTCTCCGATTTGTTTCCCCACACCGGCAGGCTGGTTGACGATCTCGTCGTCGTCCGATCTTGCTACGGCGATGCATTCGATCACGCGCCGGCTATCTATTCGCTCAGCACCGGCTCGCAGTTTCCGGGAAAGCCATGTCTGGGGTCATGGACGATCTACGGTCTGGGCTCGGAGAATCAAGATTTGCCGGCATTCGTCGTGATGTCGGACG
>Ga0187893_10011805_pt1 | contig 12573 bp, 12 predicted proteins | sample MA1701074metaG_FD_139574 | JGI IMG/M metagenome (GOLD analysis project Ga0187893, IMG submission 139574) | White microbial mat communities from a basaltic lava cave in the Kipuka Kanohina Cave System on the Island of Hawaii, USA - MA170107-4 metaG ...
CGCCGCTTCCTCCGCCGCCTCCAGGTATCGCGAGTCGCCGAGCACCCGCGCCCCTTCGGCCATGGCGCTGATCATCATGCCGTTCCAGGCGGTGAGGATCTTATCGTCCAGGGCAGGCGGCACCCGCCTGCTGCGCGCGGCATAGGCCAGGGGCCGGCTCCGCTCCAGGCTCTGCTTCAACTCCTCCGGCGTGGCATTGAGTTCGCGGGCCACGTCTTCCAGAGAGCGCGGCCGATTGGGGATACTCTTGTGCTCCCAATTCCCCTGGGGGGTGATGTCGTAATAGGCGCAGAACCAACCGGCGTCCTTGTCTGGCTGGATGGCCTGCCGGACTTCCTCGGGCGTCCACACGAAGAACTTGCCTTCGACGCCTTCGGAGTCGGCGTCGGTCGCCGAATAGAACCCGCCTTCCGGTGACGTCATCTCGCCGAGGACGTAGTCCAGTGTCTCGGCGGCGATGCGTTGGTAGTCGGGATCGCCGGTGGCCTGAAAGGCTTCCACGTAGGTGCGAGCCAGCAGGGCGTTGTCGTAGAGCATTTTCTCGAAATGCGGAACCAGCCAGCGTTCGTCGGTCGAATAGCGGGCGAATCCCCCGCCGATCTGATCGTAGAGGCCGCCGGCAGCCATCGAGTCCAAGGTTCTGCTCACCATCAGCAGGGTCTTCGGGTCTTGCGTCCGGTGGTGGCGCCGCAGCAGGAACGAGAGACCCGTGGCGGGCGGGAACTTGGGCGCGCCTCCGAAGCCTCCGTACCGGGAATCGAAGTCTTCTTCGAACTGGGTCACCGCCAGGTCCAACTCGGCCTCTCCGACGGCGAGCGGCGTGCCGCCCCGCATCTGCTCCCTGATCCGGTCGGTCAATTGGGCGGCCTGGTTGCGGAGGCCTTGGGCATCTTGCCGCCAGAACTCGGCGATCTTCTTCAGGACGGAGGCGAACCCCGGGCGGCCCCACCGGTCTGTCGGAGGGAAGTAGGTGCCGGCAAAAATCGGCGTCTGTTCAGGGGTGAGAAAGACCGTCATCGGCCAGCCGCCCTGGCCTTGATTCAAGGCCACTGTGGCCTGCATGTAGATATCGTCGAGATCCGGGCGCTCCTCCCGATCCACTTTGATGCAGACGAAGTGCTCGTTCATGAGCGCGGCGATCTGGTGGTCTTCAAACGACTCGCGCTCCATGACGTGGCACCAGTGGCAAGCGGAGTATCCAATGGAAAGAAGGATCGGCTTGTTCTCTGCCTTGGCCCGATCGAGAGCCTCCGGGCCCCAGGGGTGCCAGTCGACGGGGTTGTAGGCGTGCTGGAGGAGGTAGGGACTGGTCTCCTGGGCCAACCGGTTCGCCCGGCGATCCGAATGTGCGTCAGTCATGGCGCCCACCGTACCATCCGCCAAAACCGCCGGTCAACTATCCGCCTCCCGCCTTTCCCGTTCTGCACCTCTCGCCGTCTTGCTTTTTCCGCCTTTCGCGCCTTTCCCGCCCTTGCCGCGTTCCCCCGTACCACATTCCGCAATTCGAAATCCGCAATTCTTCCCGCCAACCCCTGACACCTGATCTCTAACACCCAATCTTCCCGTTCCCGCCTTCCTCGCTCTTCCTCTCATGTGTTATATGAAGCCAGGGGAAGAGGCTTGAAGGGACAATCCGGGACGGATCTGTTTGTGAGGCTGGAAGGCGCCCAAGAAATGGCCGATGACCTCGATGGAGAGTCCTCAAAAAAGTAGATCTGAAGGGAGACAGCCCATGGAACGCTCACCGCTCGGAGATGTCTTTGATGCCCACGTAAAGCATGAATTCGTCGATAAGGATGTTGATGCCACTATGCAGACGATGGTCCCCGAGCCCTATCTTCTACATCTGCCGACGCTCACCGGCGGAGATGACCGTGCCTCCGTGCGGCGATTCTATGAGCAGTTTTTTGTGGGTCACTGGCCGGTCGATACCCAGGTGAATCAAATCTCTCGAACCGTGGGCACCGATCAGGTGGTGGACGAACTTCTGCTCAGCTTCACGCATGACGTGTCGCTCGAGTTTATGCTGCCGGGCGTTCCTCCCACGGGCAGACCTGTGGAATTGCCCGTCGTCGTCGTGATGAAGTTTAACGATGGGAAAATCGCGCACGAGCACATTTATTGGGATCAGGGCTCGCTCCTGGCACAAGCCGGCCTGTTGGATCCTAAGGTCGTCCCCGTCATCGGCGCTGAACAGGCAGCCGCTCTCCGGTCGAAGGCGATGCGGAAATAGGGAAGGCGGAGGAGTTCTCAGCCGGGAGCGTCGGTATGAAGCAGGGCTATCGTTTGATCCTTGTGGACAAAGACGGTGTGCTGGTCTCTGAATTCCAAGTGACTGAACGCGACCTGGCTGACCCGGTGGCGTTCGTCGCGGCGCTCAAGCAGTCGATCGAGCAGGTCGAAGAAGAGGAACCCTGAAGGAACTGCGGCCGCGCGTCGCAACGTGCCGGTATCGTTGGTCTATCCAGGCCCACATTATAGTGCTTGACTGCCGTCCGCATTGCGCCTAGTGTGATGCTGTCAGGTGTGAAGCTCCGCTGACTGTCCTATCTCTCGCGCTTCCTAATCCTTCCCAGCGTGACCGATTCCTCAGTCTCCGCCGTTTTTGCGCCAGCATCTCTCTGACTCGGTGCCTGTTCGGTGTCATGGTCCGCTGATGGAGGCGGCCAGGACTCCGGCCATGCTTCAGGGGACTGTTCGAGTCACGCCCGTATTCCATAGAGAGGAGGAAGATCCTATGAACGCTGAGCAACTCAAAGGGAAATGGATGCAGTTCAAAGGCGAACTGAAAGACAAGTGGGGCAAGTTTACCGATAATGACTTGCAGGAGATCGGAGGGAACTACGACCGATTTGTCGGCAAAGTTCAGGAACGGTATGGCGATAAAAAGAGTGAGTTGATGAAGTGGGCGACCCACTGGCATCAGAAGTCGGCGCCGGAAGCCTTGGCCAAAAAGTCCCGTTGACACGGAACACTTTCACATCTCGGTTAAGGAGACGATCATGAACACACGCTATGTACTGACACTCTGCGCGGCTCTGGTTCTCGGTGGGGCATTCATCGCCGGATCGGCGAACGCTCTCGGCAAGGCCGACGAGAAGACTCCGATCAATGACGCGTATCTGACGGCGAAGACCAAGATTGCGCTGTTTGCCGATGCCCGGGTCAAAGGAAGCGAGATCAATGTCGAGACCGCACAGGGCCTGGTGATCATCCGTGGCAAGGTTGATTCCGACGCAGCGAAGCAGGCGGCGGAAGGGATTGCCAAAGGGATCGACGGCGTCAAGAGTGTGAAGAACGATTTGCAGGTGGTGGCCCCGTCCAAACGCGAGGCGACCGATGACAAGGATGATGCGATTACGACACGGGTCAATGAGCAGATCGCGAAAGACGCCTATCTGAAGAAAGCCGGCATTCATGCTCAGTCGCATGCGGGAGTGGTCTCGCTGACCGGCGAGGTTCAGGACCTCATGGCCAGTGCCCAAGCGTCTTGGATTGCCTGGCAGGTCCACGGCGTAAAGTCTGTGAAGAACGATCTCACGGTGAAGGAGAAGGCGTAAGGTTTTACTCACAAGACACACGAGCTCTACGTCCGTCGATATCCGACCACAGTGGTGTCGACGGACGACAGGGCAGCTCGCTGAGCCACGCACTATGAACACGGCAACGTGAGGAGGTGAATCATAAGCAAGGAAACCACCGTCAGTCGAGCAAATCCCGCTGATCAGGCCGCACGGCGTGCTGAGGCTCATCAAAGCCAAGTTGCGCAACGCGCCTACGAACTGTATGAACAAGGGGGACGGCAAGAAGGCCGGGCCTTGGAAGACTGGTTGAACGCGGAACAGGAACTAGTCGGAACGTCAGGCAAATCGTGACGGAGCCTTCCGGCGGTCTCTTGACTCGACCGCTGGGAGGGCCTATGGTCAATCTGTGGGAGGAGTTAAACGCCCCGAGGGTTACTGGTTCATCAGGGGGTCGAGCGCTGCGGACGGTGTGCAAGCCCAGCTTCGACTGGGAAGCCTAAAGTCCCACCAAGATCTCCGCCGTACCTACAAGCTCTCGGTAGGTGCGTGCTCCTCCCACTCTAAAGAGCGAGACGGGCGAGGGGAGCGAGACGCGCGCGAAAGGCGGGAAACAGTGAGGAATAAAATCGGGTGTCCCGCCGTTGCTCCAGACGCTCGACGCGTTCGTTGAGCTGACTGCAGGAGAGTCAGACAAGCGCACGGGTCTCTTCGAATTGCCGATCCATGTAGGTCCGCTCATGCTGATGCCGTTGCTCGATGTGCGTCTGCAGCCCTTCCGCGACGAGTTGCAGTTCATGCCTCAGGCCCTCGACTAGCACGCCGGAGTGCCGCTTCGCCTCTTCGATCCGCTCGCCAAGGCGGGACTCCGTGTCTCGTTGGGCCTGCTCAATCCCCGCTATCCGCCCGCCAAGGCGGGACTCAAGAGCGGCCATGTCCTGGCAAAGGTTTTGCCGCAGGCTTTCGTTGGCCGTCGTAATCATCCGCTGAATTTGTTCGAGCATCTGTTCGTCCATGGTCCACCTCCCTGTGAACTGGCCGGAGTCTAGCTCTCTGTTCCGGGCAAAACAAGCGTGTCATGGTTCATGCAGTGAACTAGGTGAGTTTAGGCGCAACGGTTGAAGGCGGAACATCCGCCGTTCTCCTGTCGGCCTAGCGCCGTTTCAGCGTTGGTAAACGATGTCAGGAACCGTTTGCGCAGCGAGGCGTCGTATGTAGCGGTGGGCATCATTGGTTACCATCACGGTTTAGGTGAGCGCTTTAGCTTTTCAAGAAACGTAGCGACGGAAACAATTTCGACTGATTCAACTCGGCGCAGGTCGAGAAGGTCGGCGTCGCCACTGACCAGCCACCGGACTCCTGCGGCCAGCGCACAAGTGACAAATTTAGCGTCGTCTGGATCCCGAAGTGTCGCAATCTTGGATGGCTTGGCTCGCACGCTCTCAACGAATGGGAGCAGTTCCTCTTGAAGGAGTCCACGAATCTCAGATGCCGTCAGACGAAACTTCGGATAAGCGAGGACCCGGAGGTACTCATCCAGGACTTCCGCTGACACGACTGGGCGGAGACGGCCACCTTGCCAAGCTGGGATTAATCGCGAAGGAGATCCACTGAAGAGGAGGGCCGATACTAAGACGTTGGTGTCGAGGACCGCTCGGGTCACCGCCGCCGGCCTCGGCCCCTGGCCCACCGGATCGCGCGGTCGATGTCTTGTGCTTCAATCCCCAACTCACGGATTTTCTGACGAACCGTTGACAGCCGGCTGCCAGGCTCTGTAACCATGACCGGCCGCAACTGTACTACTCCTTCACGCAAAGACACGTCGAAGTAGTCCGTGTCGGGAATCTCCTTGAGAATTTTCTTCGGCAGCGTCACCTGGTTTTTCGAGGTCTTTTTCGCAAGCATGGTTGTTGCTCCCAGGAGTAAGGATGCAAGGATACCTTACCTCCTGGAAGTTTGGCAACCATGGAAACAGCAATTCGCTTCAGCCTGACAAGCGGGTTGGCCCATTTGTCCGATTGTTTGACTCTTGAGGAGATAGCCAGGATTCCAACCGGATCAGCGTGGGGACTCCGGCTGAATCTTTGGCATCAGGGTCAGAGCGTCGATGGACCCTGAGATGGTCGCCGGACCGCGTTTGCCGTCGCTTTCCGACACGGACAGGGTGAATTCCCTGTTTTCGAACCGCAACGGGTCAGGAGGGACCGGCGGCAAGCTATCGTTCGTAAATACATCCGAAGACCCCAGTCTGAACCTGAGTGCGAACAACCGTACCGTCGTGCCGGATGGCCCGCCAAAGGGAGTATGGGCATAGATGATGTAACTGTCGGGATCGAGATCGTTGACCTGGATGGTAAACGCCCGACCGGCAAATGTAGTCGCACCGATGGTGACCTCGAGGCCGGACTGCTCGTCGGTGAGAAAATACATGCCGACCCGCGGGCGATCCGGCCGCTGATCCGCGGCGGCGGCATCGAAGGTGACCTTCCCGCGAACGCAATACCGGCGCGAACGGTTCCACCGAAGGGATCAAAGTCCAGCTCGACTGAAGTGACGGTCCCGTTAAAGACAAAGGATACCGGAGCAGCAGACACGACCGTCTCTGTACCAAGAGTCAATGATAGACCGATCAATCCGCAACAGAGCCATCGCATGTTCGTCGATTTCCTCCCTCATGACCTATCGGCGACCAAGCCGAGGGTGGCTTCAGCAACCGGGACGTATGTTTGTCGAAGCGGCGTTACGGGGTGGTCGCGGGGCGGTTAATTCTCTGTGAAACATTCCCGACCTATTCTTCTGACTCACGAGGTGTGTTAGCCCTGGCGGGAGGTTGAAGGCGCTGGTAGTTCCAGCAGGCGGCGCTGCGCCTCCGTCTTGGCGATCTCCGGAGCCCCCGGCATGGCAAGGACGTGCTCGAAGGCCGCGCGTGCCTCCTCCAACCGGCCCAACCCCTGAAGCGCCCAGCCGCGGTTGTAGTGGCCTGAGGCATACTCGGGATCGCGAGCGAGCCCTGCGTTGGCCTCCGCTAGTCCCTCCTCATACCGCCCAAGTTGGAGCAACAGCCGGCTGAGCCTCAAGCGAACCAGCATGTCGTCTGGAGCCAGCGTGAGGTCGGTGCGCCAGGTTTCGATCGCCTTCTCCGATTGACCGAGTTTCATATACACGAACCCCAGATGTTGGTAGGGATCGGCCCAGCCTGGCCGCTTGGCGATCGCAGACTCGAGCGCAGCGCGGGATTCCTCGTAGCGGCCGAGCTTCATCAGCGTGACGCCCCAATTGTTCGCGAAAACAGCGTTGCCGCGGACATAGTCAGGATAGATGTTCAACGCGCCCTCGAATTCCTTGACGCCTTCCACCAACGCCTTGGGCTCACTCTTCCCGAGCAACTCACTGCCAAGCAGGAAGTGTGCTCTGGCGCTCGTGGGCACCACCGCCACCGCGCTACGAAACAAGGCCTCGCTTGTCTTCCAGTCCTGCAAACGAACGATCGTTCTTGCCGTCAAGGCCAGGACCACCGCTACCCCCAACCCGAGGATCATGGTACGTGTCAGTCGCCGGCCCGGCCGCCCCGTCACTGTTGAGATCCACTCTGACAAGAGTCCCATCAGCAAACACAGCCCACTCAGGGGCAAGTAGAACAAACGTTCGGCGATCGGGCTCCCAACCGGCATCAGCAGATTCGCCACCGGAAGGAAGCTGAGGACGGTGAGCCCCACGGCGGACGACATCCGTCGGTCTCGTCGCCAACCCCAGATACCCAGGCCCATCAAGCTCCCCCAGGCCGCTCCCGCCCAAAGCACGCCGGGGTCCAGCGGTGTCGTTGCCAGAGGAAGTGCATTGTAGGAGTAATCAATCGAAAGGGCAGCCGGCCACAGGCTCAACCAGAGATAATGGCCTGCCATCTTGAGCACGTTGAGCAACCACACGGCACCTTCAACATGCTCGAGCGGGTTCTCTGCGAAGGCGTATGGGGCCGGCTGAAATCCGCCCAATACGGCCGTCCGCAGTGCCAGGAACAGCACCAACACTAGCAGGTAGCTTCCATAGCGCCGGAAGATCGCCGGCCAGAAAGCCCTGCCCGGCCAGGCGATGCGTCCCTGGCAGGCATCAGCCAGGACGACCAGCGCGGGCAACACGACCGCTTGTTCCTTGGAAAACAAACCCAGAGTGAACAGTGCGACTGCGCCGGCCTGCCGGCCGCGCAAGTGGCACCACAGGGCGCCGAGCACCCCCACCGCCATCATCATCTCCGGGCGACCGGCGACCCAGGCGACGGGCTCCGTGTGCAGTGGATGCACGGCGAACAGGGCGCTCGCGACGAAGGCCCCGAGTTGAGACCAGCCCACCTCCAGTGCAACGAGGTACAGCAGGACGCTCACAACGGCATGCAGCAGCACGTTGACCAGGTGATACCCGAGCGGATTCACCCCGTCAACGGCATAGTTCAGCGCATAACTGGCCATGAGCAATGGTCGGTAGCGACGGTACTCCTGTTTGCCGGCTGCTTCCTCGATCGCGCCATCGGCGGAACGAGAAGCTCCGATGCCGCTCCAGAGATCGCTGACAAAGAGCGAGGGGATGGCGCTCAAGCGCGTGACGAGTGGATTTTGTTCGATCAGCGCGCGGTCATCGTAGACGAACTGGTGCCCGAGGGTCGGAGCATAGACCGCCAGCGCGAGGAGGAATAACACAGCCGGCAAAGTAACGCGGTTGTTCGCCGGACGGGTCATGGAGCAGGTTGCCCACCCTGTGTGGCGGCTTGGGCTGCGAGGCCCTCCATCGCCAACGCTCGATAGTACTGAGCCCCTTCATGCCGGGGCGCATACCTGAGGGCTTCTTCCGCGGCGGCGAGCGCTTCGGCGAACCGGCCTTGTTGGAGCAGGACGTGGCTGAGGACGTTGTAAGTGTCGGCGTCCGCGGGGTTGAGGGTCCGGGCTTCCCGGAGCTCTTTTTCAGCTTCCGCGATCCGACCCACTTTGGTATAGGCCAACCCCAGGTTGTAGTGCATGGTACTCCACTGCCGGTGAGTGGTCAGGGCATCCTGGAAGATTCGAACGGCGTTCAGTGGACGGCCGGCCAGAAACTGAAGCTGACCGTAATGGCTCGCGAAAACCGGATCCAGCCGGACATACTCCGGATAGATCCGGAGCGCGGTTTCGTAGGCCTGAAGCGCTTGCGTTCGGGTCTCAGGCGTGTCTTGCATCTTGCGCGTATATCCGAGGAGGGCATGGGCCATGGCATTGTTCGGAACGACCTTGAGCATGCTCAGCGCCACCTGCTCATTGTCCGCCCAATCTTGATTGCGCACTGCCGTGCGGAGGACCAGGGCGGTGCCGGCCACGAGGAGGGATGCCATGACGGCGCCTCGCCAGAGGAAGGCATTGGGCAGAGACGATGCACGCCGGAGCAGGTATTCGATCCCCATGCCGGCCAGGAGACACAGTCCGGCCGAGGGCAGATAGAACAGGCGCTCGCCCATGATGGTACCGATGGGCAAGAGGAGGTTCGAGACGGGGAGGAACGTCAGGAACGTGAGACCGACGGAAAACGGAACAATTCGAGCACCCCTGGCGAAGCCCCGGACGGCGAGACCCAACAGGCAGAGCCACACAACCGCCGAGGCGGCAACGGCGGGATCGAGCGGCGAATGGGCGAGAGGAATCGAATCAAAGGAATAGTTTGCTGAAAGCGCAGCGGGCCAGACCATCAGCCACAGGTACATGCCGGCGACCTCGATCGCCGTCCAGACTCGTACCCATGTGCCGGCGGTCGCGGCCGGATTGACGAGCGGATCCACAGGGGGGAGAGAAAATCCTCCTAGAGCGATCCATCGGAAGACGAGGTACCATGCCAATATCAGGCCGTATGCGGCATAGCGGCGCCAGTCCCGTTCCTTTGGACGGGTCCATTCCGAGATCAGAAGGACGAGCGGCAGAACGAGCCCTTGTTCCTTGGAGAAAAGCGCGAAGGCTAATGCGAGACAGGAAGGCCGGAGTTTTCCCGCGCCGGCGAACCAGAAGTAGGCGAGGGCCCCGGCGCTCATCATGAGTTCCGCTCTTCCGATGATCGCGGTCACCGCCTCGGTGTGGATGGGATGGATGGCAAACAGCGCGGCGGCCACTAAGGCCGCGGTCGCATTCATGCCACGCTGAAGCGCGACGAAATAGAGGAGGCAACTGACCAGGGCATGCAGGATCACGTTGACGAGATGGAAGCCGAATGGCTGCAGGCCGCCGGCTACCGCATTGAGGGAGTAGCCGGCTATGACCAATGGCCGGTACAGGCCGCTCTGAGGAGAGACCGCCCCTTCATGGAGGTCCTGGGACGCGGCCCAGTAGTCCCGCAGGAAGAGACCGGGGAGCCGGCGGAAGTCGGAGATGGATCGATTATGGGAAATCAGGGGAAGGTCGTCGAACACGAAGCCATTGCCGAGACTGTTACCATATGCAAGAACGACCAAAGCGAGCAGGAGCGCCGCGGCGGAGCGCTGAGACATGTGCTTATTCACTTCGCAGCGCGATCACTCCGGTGTCGCCCCGCTCCCCGTCGCGCTGGAGGACGATGGTAACCACTTTTGTCACCTCGTTGATCGTAAGGGTGGCGGTAGTGGAAAAGGTATCGGATGTCACCCGGTAGGCATCGGCCAGCCGCAACGCCTTCGCGATCGGCTCGAATCCTGGCACAGAGTCCACCTCCTGCGGAGTGCGGAACGGGCGCGCCTGCGCGACAGCCTGCGCCAATTGCATGGTGATCTGGGGGCTTAAGGTGTAAATAACGCGGGGGTCGGCCGTGTTGATGTTGACCCAGTCGCCGGTGGAATAGATGGTGACGTAAGGCCGGAGACGTTGCACGACATCGTCGGTGAATCCTTTGATCAGATACAACTCGCCGAAGGTCTGAAGCGGGGCGTTGGCGCACCGGTAGGATGGCGTGAGGCTTTCGTAGTAGAGGCTTTCTGCACCGTTGGGCTCCGGGGTCTCGTCCGCATCGGTCCAGTCCGCGAGCGCGTCCACGAGAAGGGGGTTGACCCCGACCGCTTCGAATAGGCGGTAGACCCTGGCGATCATGGCTTTGCGCGCATTGTCATCAGCCTGATTGCTCAAAAGATTGAGGTTCAGCTTGCCCCGTTCGTCCCCCAGGCGACCTGACAGGGTGCCGTCGCCCAAGGGATAATTGACCAACGGAGTGGCCCAAAAGTCGGTGAGGGCGTCGGCTTTGATGCCGAGGGCTTGCTTCAGGCGCATGTCCTCCTTCAGCACGGCGCGCATGGCTTGTGTCGCCGCACGGGTCAACGCCGCCGCTTTCACGCTATCCCGAAATACCGCCGCTTCCTTCAACTCCCGACGCGCCTCCGCATCAAACTCAAGCACGATCGCCACGAGTAGAGCCAAGACCAGCAATGCCAGAATCAAGGCGACGCCCCGCTCATCCCGCCTTTCGCTCCTGTCTCGCATTTCGCGCCTATCCCGCGTTTACGGTTTCGGACCGGAGCCGGGTGGAAGTTTTTTGCTGGTCCCGACCTGTGGCGTCGGCACCCACGCCGTGTAGGTGCGTGGCGGTTGAGCGGAATTTGCCAGAGTTAATTCGATCAAAATGCCGGCGGGCATCGTCGACGCTTCCTCTTGCCACTGATCGAGCCACAGGCCTATGCGTTTATGGTAATAGCGAATATTGAATCCCGAGACACCGTCGGCGATCTCCGTCCGGTCCACCGCGTCGGCATTCACGGCAAAGGGGTTGCGAAGCGAATAGCGGATAAGCCGGTCCTTCTTCCGCGTATAGACGACATGGGCCACGTCCGCCTCTGCTATGTTCGGTTGCACCCGATTATGGGCCGAAGTGCTGAAGGCCAACACGTCCGCCGGACGACCCTCTTCATCGGCGTTGTACCCGTACCAGCGGTACTTGCGGTAGACACGACCGATCGAGAGCTCATCGGCGATGAGACGCAGGGTATTACGGGCCAGGTGCTCTCTCGCCGCATCTTCCAGCGCCCTGTCGCGCAGACGGAAGGTGGTGGCGAAGGAGACCGAGACGATGGCGGAGATGACGGCCAGGATCGCCACGGCCAGAAGGATCTCGATCAGGGTGAACCCCGCGTCAGGAGGTCGGGGAAGGTTCTTCGAAGACATAGGTCGTTACTTCCACGAACTCCTCGGCGGGCCCGGTGTTCCACAGGATACGAATGCGGACGTCGCGAATGGATTGGAGGGGAGTGGGAGACACGATTCTCATCCACCGGAAGCCGGGCGCGCGATCTTCGCCCAGCGGATTGACCGTGTAGCCCGGAGGCGGCCCGGTGAATTCCCCACGTTGTTCCCCCAGGGGGGGATAGCCCAGCAAGTCGGTTTCGAACAGCTTCTCTTGGGCCAGCAAGGTAGCGATGGTCAGCGTTCTTGACCGCTCGATCATGGCCACATCCCGGTTGCGCAGGCCCAACAGTATCGGCAGCGCCAGAGCGAGGACGGCCATGGCGATCATGACTTCCACGAGCGTGAAGCCATGCTGGTGTTCGACCTGCGCCCTCATTTCGACGTACCGCTCGGAGGCTTGATGGTTGAAAGTTCAGCCGGCGCGAAGAAAGCCATCTTGACCAGGTCGCTGAGCGGCTCGGCGGGCGGAGGGTCCGCGTAGCGATCCAAGACCTGCACGCTCCCCGTGAGGGGATTGAGCTGGAGTGTAAGGACATTACCACCCTCGTCTCCCAGGTGAATCAGGGTGCGCTCTGTGCGGCCACCGGGCGTGAACTGGATGATGGCGCGCGCCGTAGCTACTTTGCCCTGCGCCTGGGTGATCACATCCATGAGCCGAACCTCGGGCGGAAGGGCGATCCGGTCCGCCAGCCCGGCCAGGGTAGGCGGTCGTTCGCCGTCAGGCTGCACCACCACGGCCCAATAGGTTTGTTGGTCGATGTCCAGATAGAGGCGATGCAGGCGTTTGGTGGTGGACGCCGTGAGGTAAAGGGTTCGCATCATGCCGATGAGCTGGCGGCTGGTGGAGCTCATGACATTCGTGCCCAGGCCCATTCGTGGGAGAACCAGCATGGAGATGA
>Ga0187893_10011806_pt1 | contig 12571 bp, 12 predicted proteins | sample MA1701074metaG_FD_139574 | JGI IMG/M metagenome (GOLD analysis project Ga0187893, IMG submission 139574) | White microbial mat communities from a basaltic lava cave in the Kipuka Kanohina Cave System on the Island of Hawaii, USA - MA170107-4 metaG ...
AACTGTGTTAGACCCCATCAGGCCCTAGGGTACAAGACTCCTTTGCAGTTCCTTAAAGATCGTGGCATTATCAATACCAATTACCCCTCTGATTATTCTCATATGTATTGAACCAATACAGTCCATTGACTATATATGTTCGATTCGTATATAGTTATAGTCCAAAAAAGGATCGGACAAGCGATGGTTCGAGTCAAGAAAACCTAGTTTATGACAACCTTCCGTACAATTATTCCTACCTTTCATCATAAATCTTTTCGTTTTTTTACTCGTCCTTTCTATTAATCAAATCACCCATACAAATAACAGATTAGGGTTTGTTCGGAGTAACATGTTTATTTTTTATAAAAGCCCGACGTATAGAAATGAAGAATCAGATGGAAGAGCAAACCTTACACACAAGCTTTACAGAAGGTGAAAAATGCGAAAACTCCGGATCGGAATAATAGACCTCGTTACCAAAGCGCATATGCGGACGTTGTGGGCGCGCCTCATGCACGCCAATCTCGCCGGCATTATGCCTCAAGTTATTGCCACATGGTGCGAACAAAAGGGGCATGACGTCACATTATTTTGTTTTACCGGCCTTGAGGATTTGGCAAAAGAAGCGCCCAAAGATATCGACATAGTTTTCATCAGCGCATTCACGCAAGCTGCCCAGCAAGCCTATGCTCTGAGTAATTGGTACAGGAAAATGGGTGTTATAACTGTGCTCGGCGGCCCTCATGCTCGTTGTTATCCTGAGGATGCACAGAACTATTTCGACTATGTGCTCGGGTTTACGGACAACCAATTGGTGCTTGAATTGCTTCAGGACTGCTCAGAACATAGACCCGTTGGACTCTACTTGTCGGCCACGCGACAACCGACAAGCCTTCCAGGAGTCCGTGAGCGCTGGAAGTTTATTGAACAAACCATTAAAAAGGCTCCGCTTACCAAGATCGTACCGATGATAGGAAGCCTTGGATGTCCATATACCTGTAGTTTTTGTATTGACTCGATCGTGCCTTATCAGGCGCTGGATTTTGATATTATCAAAGACGACTTGCGATTCTTGTTAAAGAAGTTAAGAAGACCATTTGTAGCCTGGCACGACCCGAATTTTGGCGTCCGGTTTGATGACTATATGGAAACGATCGAAAAGGCTATTCCATCCAACAGTATAGATTTCATTGCAGAGAGCAGCCTCTCGCTCTTGTCGCAACCACACCTCAAGCGCTTAAAAAACAATGGGTTCAAGGCTCTCTTACCGGGCATTGAATCCTGGTACGACATGGGTAATAAATCTAAGACCGGCAACAAGCAGGGAATAGAGAAGCTCGCACATGTCTCGGAGCACGTTAATATGATTCTACGACATGTGCCTTATGTACAGACAAACTTCGTGCTTGGACTTGACTGTGACCAAGGTCCCGAGCCTTTTGAGTTGACAAAAAAATTCGTAGATAATGCACCGGCCGCCTTTCCGGCCTATCCGCTCCTTACGGCGTTTGGTCAAGCCGCTCCCATAAATCTCGAATACCAGCGTGAAAATAGGGTCATAGCTTTTCCTTTTCATTTCCTCAACAACAATCACGCTATGAATGTGAGGCCGAAAAACTATTCTTGGCCGGAATTTTACGACCATGTGATTGACTTAGCCGAACATTCTTTTTCCTGGCGCTCGATCATCAACCGCTTTCGTACCGCCACTTCCAGAATACCCAGATGGCTTAACTTCGCGCGGGCAATATCATCAGAGGGTTTTGGGAGACTAAAGTTCTATCGTCAAGTGCGCAGCCTTCTCGATAAGGACAGGTCGTTTAGAGAGTATTTTGAGGGAGAAACCGCTGTGCTGCCTCAATTCTACATCAATATCATCAAGAGAGACCTCGGCGGGCTATGGGAATGGCTGCCGGAGGGAGCTATATATCACGACCCATATGCATACTTGAAAGCCGAGCTTGAAAAGAAAAAAGAGCAGAAGGTTGTGGCTTAAGTCTCAATGTTGCCTAATCACGCCTTGGTTAAGTCTTCTATAAATTACAATTCAGCCAAAACTAAAGAAATTAATTATAGAAGTGGAAAATAATTCGAGTTCCTCATAGGAACCACTACAAGAACTAGCTCCCCTTTATCTCCATCTCCAAATACTTTTTTCTTTTTCCTCCAACACAAACTTTGAGAGTCCGACTAGTCCGACAAGGCTCACGATGAGTGGATAATCATCCGTTGAATATGAGGTGTCGAAAGGCTAGGGTATGACAACCAGTCTTCTGAGAGGTTTACAGGCAGTCCTTTCAGCTCAAACGGGAGTAACTAATTGGAGATACTCTTCTCCCCGGTAGGAAGCAATCTGAAATAATAGTTAGAAGACTAGATTATTGTCTTGATTTCTTACTAATATCAATTATTCTCTTTTTTATAACTGAAAAGGAGCGGTGTAAAAATGAAACAAAAAGTTGGAACTGCATTAGATGAAAAGGTTATTACGGCACTTAAAGTAATCGCTGCTAAAGAGAAAAGAAAAATATCGGAAGTTATTGAAGAAGCATTGATACAATATTTGCAAAGAAAGCGGGGAAAAACAGTTGAGCGAACTAAAGGAGCTATTCCCGCTTCTCCAGGAGTGGTAAAAGCAATCCTAGAAGAAGAGTCTTTTTATGAAACTTAATGAAATTAAAGCAGGAGAAACAATCTTCATTGATGCCAACATCTTCATTTACCATTTTACAGGTGTTTCCGAAGAATCTACGTTGTTTCTTAAACGCTGTGAGCAGGGGGAACTTAACGGAATTACGGCCATAAACATTCTGATTGAAGTGCTCCATCGCCTGATGATGATCGAAGCAGTAACCCATGGGTTTGTAAAACCTGGCAATGTAGTAAAGAAACTCAAGAAGAAACCAGATATTGTCAAAAAGCTTACAGAGTATCAAACCAATGCTCTATTCATCACAGCCATGGGAATAGAATTACTTCCCATATCAGAAGATGCTATTAGTTCGAGCTTCATATTCAGAAAAGAATATGGACTACTGGCAAATGATTCTATTGCAACTGCTATAATGGAGTCAGAAGGTATTACCAATCTAGCTACTAAGGATAGGGACTTTGAAAGAGTTGATGGAATCAGTGTTTATATGCCTCTGGACGTAACATAACTATGGCGCAGTCTTCATTTCTTGAAGAAAAAAGACAAGTCACTTTTGATTGGCATATCACCCAAGCTTTGAAATGGCTGAAGTTCGATAATGGACGTAGACTCGACAGTGTATTGGTATATGCAAGCCTTGAACTGCGTTGCGCAATTGAGCGTTACCTTCTCGAACTTCTTTATCTCCTTAAAGACAAAGAATTGACTCCTAACGATGAAAGAAGATGCCGAAGTAAAGATGGCATATTAAAGCTAATGAAAGAGACCGAACCTCACTATGTAAAGAGAGTCAAGTTTACAAATTTAATTGCCTCACTAACACTAGGGATGCCAAAGGTTATCATAGTAGATATTAAATATCTAATTAGAATGTGGAACACACTTAGTGAGTATTGTCATAAGCAATTAGAACCTGAATTAACTTTTGACTCAATAGGCCGGGAATATCAAGAGAAAGGCTTTAGAATCGTCAAGGAATTAATTAATAAGTTTATGGAGTGGGAACGCAATGGCGCATGCGGTATTATCAAAAAGGGTTCAATGCCTTCAGAGGTAATAAATGTATATGAGAAGTATATAAAGGATGAAATAAACGAAGACCAAGCAAAGAGAATGCTAGAGTTAATGGAACCGATACTAAGCAAACGACCACGATAAATATATTTCCTTAAGATTTTTACCTCCCCCTTATCTCCATCTCCAGATATTTCTTCGTCTCCTCTACCACAACCTTTGAGAGTCCCAATAGTCCGACAAGGTTTGGGAACGCCATGAGTCCGTTCATTATATCGGCAAAAGTCCAGACTAATTCCAGCTTCACTACAGAGCCTACCAAAACCATTATCGTAAATAGAACCCTGTAGGGTTTTACAGCCCCCTCTCTGAAAAGATACTCAATAGCTTTTTCTCCATAGTAACACCATCCGATAATCGTCGAATAAGCAAAGGAGGCAAGGCTTATCGCGACAATATCGTCCCCGATATGTTTGGGTAGCCCCTGCTCAAAAGCAAGAGCGGAAAGCGAAGCTCCGGTTTGGCCGCTCGTCCAGACTCCGCTTGCGATTATTACAACTCCCGTGAAGGTGCAAACAACTATAGTGTCGATAAAAGTCTGAGTCATCGAAACAAGGGCCTGCCTAACCGGGTTTCTAGTCTGCGCTGCAGCGGCCGCAATCGGAGAACTTCCAAGGCCGGATTCGTTCGAGAAAATTCCCCTCGCAACTCCCATTCTTACAGTTTGTTGTATGGCGGCTCCCATAAACCCTCCCGCCGCGGCAGTGGGAGTAAATGCGTGATAGAAGATGAGGCGAAAGGCATCTGGAACGTTTTGCCAGTGTACAAAAATTGAGATCAAAGACCCGATCATATAGAAAACTATCATAAACGGGACAATCACACATGCAGCCTTTGCAATGCTTTTAATCCCACCTATTATCACAAGTCCCGTTGCAACACACATGACGACTCCCGAAATCCAGTGTGGAACGCCGAACGTCGAATTAATAGCATCCGCTACCGAGTTCGACTGGACCATGTTACCAATCCCAAAGGCGGCGATCGAAGCAAAAACTGCGAAAAGAACTCCGAGCCATTTAAGCCCCAGTCCTTTTGAGATGTAGTACATGGGGCCTCCGCACATTGTGCCGAATTTATCTACTTCTCTGTATTTTATTGCGAGGACAGCTTCAGAATATTTTGTCGCCATTCCAAAAAGACCCGTAACCCACATCCAGAACAGCGCACCGGGCCCGCCCGCAGCAATCGCAGTAGCAACCCCTGCTATATTACCCACGCCCACCGTTGCAGAAAGAGCTGTCATCAATGCTTGAAAATGGGAGATATCCCCTTCCGATTCCCCTTCATCTTTTCTTTTTATCAGTGCTATATATAAGGATGGTACTAGCGCGCGGAATTGGAGTCCTCTTAAAATTATCGTGAGATATATCCCAGTTCCCAAAAGAAGAACTATGAGAGGCAAGCCCCAGACGAAACCGCTAATCTCGGAAAGCGTATTTATAATTTTCTCTTCCATCACTGGTTTACCTCTCAGGTTTAAATTTGGGGTTATAACTTACCATGTTTAGGAATATCCAGAAAGATGCGGACAAACTAATCAAAGAAAAAAGAGCAGCGGCTATTCCATGATCTTTAAAATTTAATCTCGACAACAAACGCAGGAACGACCAGCAGTGGGTTATTTATAGTATCCCGCAAGACAACCCGTAATTTGGTGTCATTGCGAGAAGTGCAACGACGAAGCAATCTAACAAAACGAGATTGCTTCATGGAATTTACACTGAGTGAAGCGAATGTGTTCGCAATGACAATTAGGAGAAGTTTTATTGCTAACTATAGAGCCTAATATCTGCACTTTGAAGAAAATCAAATTGCCTAACTACCGAACGATCATAATATTGACAAAAAGACCAGACTATTTAGTATCATGAACATCTAAACATAGAAAATGAGAGTTTCAAGAGTTTTACCAAATATTTCATACAGATTCATCTGGGTATGGTACAGAAACCTGATCGTCTGGACCAAGTTTTATAAGTCGAGCATAGTTTCAAACGTAGGAGAGCCGTTCCTGTATTTGATCGCGCTCGGTTACGGATTTGCCCCTCTAATCTCCGACGTGAACGGAATGAGCTACTTGCAGTTTCTCGCTCCCGGACTGGTTGCGTATGCTGCGATGAACTCAGCAACCTACGAATGCACATTCGGTGCATATGCCAGGATGAGCGCTCAAAAAACATACGATGCGATAATATCAACGCCCGTGGAAATTGACGAGATTGTTGCGGGAGAAGTGCTCTTCGCCGCGACTAAGGCTCTTTTTGCGTGCACAATCGTGATGGTTGTACTACTCCTCTTCAAGCTTGTTCCCGCCATCACGGCCATTTTTGTACCTTTTGTAGTTGTGCTCACAGGTTTCGCTTTCGCTTCTATGGGCATACTTTTTACCTCATTCACTCAGTCATGGGATTTTTTTAGTTACTACTTCACTCTTTTTATAGCACCCCTTTATTTCCTCTCCGGCATATTCTTTCCCCTTTCTACTCTTCCCGACTGGGTAACAACCATTGCCTGGTTTAACCCATTGTACCACTCCGTAGAGCTCACGCGTGGGCTCATTATGGGAAATCTAAAACCCGATATGATCGAAAACGTCGTTTGGCTTTTAATTTTTGGAATGTCGGTTTTTGTGTATGGTGCTGCGAGGATTAGGAAGAGGATAATAGTGTAGTCACTGCCCCAAGTCATTGACCGTAGGATATTAGAACTGTAGCGGCATCCCACGTTCGGCACCTTCATTGGCAATCCTCACCGAACAACCCTCCAAACATAGTTTAATTCGGCCTCACCAGGGCGGCAGTTCACGGGTCTATGTGGCGGTCGAGGTGAATCCAGATGATTCGAGAATAGCGGAACACGGCCGGAACAAACGGCAAGAACAACCCAACTGCCAATGACAATACCCAATGAAACTGCCAGGTTGGAAATATCCAGAACGACAAGACCAGTAGTATGACACCCAAAATCGGCACTGCCAGTGCGTAACTCACATACATTGCCCCGGTGAAATATCCATCCTCTCTGCCGAAGCTGAGCTGACAGACCGGGCATGGTTCGTTCATCCGAAATGAACCGGCGAAGATGCGCCCCGAGCGACAGCGCGGGCAGAGCCCTCGCCAAATAGCCTGAGTGAGTGTTGTTGATGACGCCACAGGTATTGTTTTATGATCTTCAATCTCAGCCACAAATAACCTCCTTCCAGAACAGTCCTAGTATCATAATAAGCCCGTGCAGTCATCCAAATGTGACACGTTAATTACACCTTTCTTTACGCTTGAGTCATTGTCACACTCGACAATAAACCGCAATCCTTTCAAAACCTGACCGGGCCTCCGTTAAAGCCTCATTTCCTAAACCTGAGCGCGCTCACCTTTTGACCGATGCACTTTCCCTGTGTAACTCCCTTTTCGATGGCCGCACGAAAATGGACACCGCCATAAAGTCGCGAGATCGCCGCTTCATCCGCCGCCTCAAAAAAAGATTCGAAGGAGCGCGGCGCCAAGCCAAGACTGTCATGCGTGTGGTCGGTGAAAGCAACCTTGCCGAACATATCGGTCATTACCTGCGCTGTCGCACCCGACTGCACCGAGTGACCGGAAGTATATTCCGGAAAGGGCGGGGTTATGAGAAGAGGTTGCCAGTTCGGGGCAATTAGCAGATTGATGTAAGTTATCGGCCGGAGCAGATTATATTGGTACTTCGTGTAAAAGCAGGAAATGAAAGCGTCGGCAACGGCCATGCCAACTCTCGCATAAGCCTCGGCTGCGATATCGAGGGTCAAATCTTTTTGTTCGATGATTTGGTTCAGAATGGATATCGAGTGGCCCGGAGGGGTGCTCGTTATACTGGGATCGTCGGCCCAGAATTCCGCAATCGTCCGTTGTTCAGGCGTGATATTTTTGACAGTGTTAAAAACCTCCATGGCTTCTACATTAAAAGCTGAGCCCGACTGTTCTGAATAAGAAGTGTGAGGACCCGGTTGACACTCGCTTCGGGACGCCAACACAAAAGGGCGATTATTTCCCCAGTAAGGCTGCAAGGCACGAGTGAATGCGGGCGGAGCAGGCACCCCCCAAAGCCCTGACCCTACAGGAGGCGTGTATGTATCAGGGAAGTTCTTCAAATATGCCTCATGGCCGCCATCGGTGAGTGACCAGGTATATATAGCATCGGCGAGGACTCCGCCCTGAGCGAGAGAACGGTCAAACATTTCTTGGCTCAAAGCAGATTTGAACTGGTCGGCAAACTGTTTCTCCAATGCCTCGATGGCTACCATGTTTTCGCCGGTCACGTTCGCAAAGAGGCGCTTCGTTACTGAGGCGAGAGCCGCGTTGGCTACTGTCGGCCAGTGGTACTCCTTATTAGAGTTGCACTGTGGCAGTGTCGTAAGTCCGTTAAGCTGCCCCGCGAGGCTCTGGTGAGTCGGAATCCCCGGGACCACGGCTTCATAAACCGCAATGCCAGAATAACCGAAAGCCCGCGACGCTACAGGCGGACTAAACCCACTGGATTCTTTAACCAGTTTCAATTGCAGCTTAAACCAGGCCAGCGGCACTGAGGATTTATAGTCACTCGCAGGGCGACCAATCTCGTCCGTCTTAGCCGGGCTCTCAGCAAAACCGGCAATGGTCAAAGCAATAAAAACTCCGAGGCAAATGGTTGAAATGGCTTTCACCCGGGTCTTGATCGTCTCAAAGAATTTTTTACTCATGTTTCTCCCCATTGTGTTGATTTCTTGTTGCGAGTGCTACGGTGTTTTAGATACCCACATATTGACCACTATCAGCCACATTGATACTGAACGATTTAAGGCACTGAATGTGTTCGTCACACAGCTCGAGATTGACGACTTGGAATGCTCTGTCGGCTCGCCCAAAGCCATACTTGATGAAAGGAAGAAGCAATCTGATAGTTGTTTTGTCCGAAATGACAGAAGATTCCTCAGTCGCAGAGCTTCGGAATGACACGTGAGGAATTGTCATTTCGACCCCGTGAGATAATTTCATATCTCATGGGGGAGAAATCTTATCATGTAAAAATCTAGATGTCTCACACGGCTCGACATGACAGTTGCAGGAAATCATGTTGCTAACTATAGAGATTCATATCCGCACTTTGAAGAAAATCAAATTGCCCTACTACTAATTCTGCTACGAAAGGATTCAAAGATTAAGTAAAGAATTGGAAGAGAATGATCGTGTAGTAGGAAACTCACGACATTTGTTGCAGCCCTACATGCGCTCGACCCAAGGGGCGCGCCAATCTGGAGGAGGAAAAGGCTTTGACCAATAGCCAGCCTCCTTTGCAATCAAACCACCCCGCATCTCGAAAACAAAGACGCACTGGTATGGCTCTCCGTCTCCATAGTCAAGGTTTGCCTCGAGTACCCAGAGGTCACCGCTGCCGGTAATACGGCGCGGCGTAACCTTGGGGAGAGATGGAAAGCGACTGTAAATTTCACGTCGGTTTTGCCCGCCCCTTATCCTCTCGCCGGACTGCGGCCAATCTATCACGGCATCCTCGGCGAACACCTTGTCCAGCGCCGCGCGGTCGCCCACGTTTATCGCCGCCACAAGAGCCTCGATCGTCGCACGATTCTCTGCTTCACCCATCTGAGCCTCCTCAAATCGCTGTTTCTCCCATGCTACAACACGTTCAATTTCATGTCAACAAACAAAATGGAAACTCGCCAGAGAGAGCACCCTATCTTGGCAAGGCAAATTATGTTGAATTACTCAAACCAATGCCTGTTCAATAAATCCAAATGCTTGTCGCGCTTCGGAAACTAACTCCTCGACTAGCGTCGGGGCCTTACGCCCGCCAGCACCTTCCACTCCGGTATGCGCGTCCACACCAGCAGGCCGAACCCGGATTATTGCTGCACGGACGTTCTTCGGAGTCAGTCCTCCGGCAAGGATGACAGGCTTCGGAGAAAGCTCCACTAGACGACGGCTCGTACTCCAATCATGAGTTTTTCCTGTAGCTCCCGTTCTTCCCGTATTCGGGTCGTAAGTGTCGGTTATAAACGCATCAACAAATGGATGGAACCGTGAAACCTCTTTTTCAAGTTCACCCAAATTATCTGCTCGGATTACAAGGCTCTTAATAATAAATAGGCACTGGCGCTGTGTCCTGATTTTTCGTAGATTATCTTTTGATATTGGACCATGGAGTTGAACGCTACCGACGCCCAGATAATCGGAGAGATCAATGACCTCATTGCTATCCTGGAGATAGGTGATAAGTACGGCTGTCACACGAGGTGGCATCGAACTTACGACTGTTTTGGCTTCGGACTCTGAGAGGTCTTCACGACCGTCGGGAAGACGGAGAGGAAAGCCGATGTGAGTAACACCGGCTTTACAAAGTAGGTCGGCCTCTTCCTTGTCAATTATTCCTGCAACTTGGATGATTGAGGACATGGCAAAAATGGATAATCAGTTGACTACGGCTTTTTCATTAAGCTGATTTTCTTATCCCCACCTTGGCAGACGCTTCGAGCGGGAGATCGTCATTCCACTTAGGTTCGAGTAACAATCCTTCAGCTTGGAGATGTCCACTGATTGCGAAATCATTTTGGGGAGTATACGGACTCCCTCCGTAGATTTTATACGGCTCTTGATTGAGGTATATCATATTACAAAACTCAGGATTAAAGTAGAATTGACTCGTCAGGTATTCCTCTTTATTTATCAGAACCTTGATGTGAATATGCGGGGCTCTAGGATCATACCAGCCCGGGAAAATGGTATTAAATTCAACCTGGCCGCTGGTATCTGTTTCCTGCGCCCCTCTTAAAAAACGAGCTTCGTTCATCGGTTTTACGTTTCCAACGTTTGCACCACTCGTTCCGACCAACATTAATGTTTTCCACGGGTCATGACTCATGTCTTCAGGGTAACCGCTATAATTGCCTTCGGCGTCGCAATGCCAAAGCTCCACAACCGCTCCTTGGATAGGTACGCATTCGGGCATCCTCACGATTTGGATTTTCAGATTCATTTCTTTGCCTTTCCTGTCCTCTTTGATATCCTTGCGTATCGGTGAAGCAATAAAAAACGGACCCTCTACCTGTGAAGAGGTCAGGACGCAAATGTCTTCTGTCAATTTCGGTGCAGCAGACATTTGAAGCCCTTCATTATTGGTTCTTCTAAGCATCCATCTCAGAATGCCGTTTTTGTTGACCCACGCAACTACTCCTCCGATACCCAAAATTCCAAGAAAACTCAGTATAAATTTTCTTCTTGTCGCCTTTGCCATTATTGTGTCCTCTCTTTAGTTATCATTCTAAATGGCTTGTTAGTATGTAGCCTATTATATCACACAACGCCCGGGAACCAGCCGCGGAAGGAAAGTCGGCCGGAGCGCTTTACTATACGGCATTCTTGCTTTCCAGATGTGTCTTCAGTGTTGTTCCTGACGAGACTTTGAAATCGCCTGACGATTCATACACGAGTGTGATGCCTAAATCGGTCAGGAAGCTTTCTGTGGGTTGGGAACGAGAACCTGATGGCAGCACTACAAACAAATGCGACCCAGCAGTGCCGTAACGGTGCCGGTAGTACATAAGCTGCCCAACGGCCGAGTAGATTTGACTAGATGGGAGCGACGCCGTCTTCACCTCAAACAAGCAGGTTGCTCGACTACTCAGACGATACACGATGGCACCATCCACATGCGAGTTCTTTCCGAACTCCAGACGACCTCTGGACAGTATTTTCTTCAAATGATTTTCGAGCCGGTTGCATACCGGCCCGTGAAGATACTCGTATTCGATTTCAGCCTGCGTGCGCTTACTGGACTTCGTTCCTTCAAACTCCTTGCCTCTGGACCAGGTTGCGTTGTCACCGCTTAGATCCTCGGGCACGCTTGATTGTCGCTGTTTGTACTTCTCTTTCAATTCCACAACCGCTCGAACGAATGTGGCGATGTCGTCTACGAAGGTGGGTGAGTCCATCGAAACTACAGGGATGACGTTGGCGGTCTTACTTCCATCGTCAACTTCCCGCAGCCATTTTTTAAAGTGAGCATGAGCGAGATTCTGTGGAATTCTTCCGCGAAATGCTGTGAAAGCACCGCGGCTACACAGCCAGAGCTCTTTCTCGGACTGAACATAAACACCGGAAACCTTACGATCTAGCTCCGGCGGAATGTTGATCTCAACGTCGGGAGAGGGAGAACCTTGCTCCTTTACAAATCGGAACAGATGCGGGATGCGAGTGGCCCATGCATCAGGAAGACCAACTTGAACGTTGCCGTAGCACGAATTCAACGTATAGGTCGGATAGTCAGCTCGCTCCCCGTTTGGAAACCCCCACTCAAGCTTCGAATCTTCAACAGCGACGTCTTTGAGGTGCTTCCGAAAAGTGCGGATTGCACCCTTTGTCTCCTTCGTTGCTACGAGCACCCTCATGGCGTATAACTATATACTAGACAGCACAGATTTAGACCGGAAGTTTTGCTGTCTAATTAAATCCATTGGGCCTCTTAGACAGCAAAAACGCTGTTTAATTACCAGCGAACCCAATCTAAGCTAAACGGGAAAATATGTCAAGGGTCGGTAGTGGGTCAATTTGATTTTTCAAAGAGCAGATATTAGGCTAGATAGTTAGCAACATGATCTCACGCAACTGTCATGTCGAGCCATGTCCCGAACCCTTCGCCACGCTCAGGATAAACTCCTGTGAGGGATCATGTGAGACATTTAGATTTTTACATGATAAGATTTCTCCCTTTGGTCGAAATGGGCATAATGGCAAAAAATGTGTGCTGTTTTCAATTATTTTTCTTTTAAAAATGAGTACCATTTGAAGTAATTTATCCGCTTGCGTGCAGCCAACCCTCTGTGATTACGGTAAC
>Ga0187893_10011807_pt1 | contig 12571 bp, 9 predicted proteins | sample MA1701074metaG_FD_139574 | JGI IMG/M metagenome (GOLD analysis project Ga0187893, IMG submission 139574) | White microbial mat communities from a basaltic lava cave in the Kipuka Kanohina Cave System on the Island of Hawaii, USA - MA170107-4 metaG ...
CCGGCCGTGCGCGGGCGAATGGAGACGGAGGTTCCGTTGCGGAGGTCGAGTCGGCTCATGTTGCCCTGCTGCGACTCACTGTACATCACGGTCCAGTCGGTCGGGTCGATCTGGCTGTAGAAGCCGTCACCGCCGCCGACGCGATACCAGTCCTGGGCGAGGATCGGCCCAGACCGCGTCGAGCTGGGACCGCACCAGCTGCCGTTGTCCTGCAGGCCGGTGCAGACGTAGTAGGGTCGCCGCATGTCGACGGACGCGTGGTAGGGCTGGCCCACGGCCCACGTACGGAGGGAGTTCCACGTGGCGCCGCCGTCGTACGAAACGTCGATCGATCCGTCGTTGCCGTACATCACATGCTGGCTGTTGGCCGGGTTGATCCAGATGGCGTGATGGTCGACGTGACCCATGTCCTGCATCGTGGTGAAGTTCTTGCCGCCATCCACCGACCTGTACGCCTGGACGCCGGCGGTATAGACGACGTTCTCGTTGTTCGGGTCGACGCGGATCTGGCTGAAGTACATGGGGCGCGCGTTCTGGTTGCTCATGAACGCCCACGTGGCGCCACCGTCGCTCGAGCGCCAGATGCCCGCAACCGTTGAGTCGGGCGGCTGGTTCTGGCCGCCGCCGCCGCCGCCGCCACCACCACCGCCGAAGCCGCCACCACCCTGACCCGGGCGGGCCGTGGCGGGGAGGTTGTCATTGGCGACGTCGATCTGCGCGTAGATGACGTTGGGGTTGGACCTGGAGATGTCGAGGCCGATGCGGCCCATGGTGCCGCCGGGAAGTCCGCCGCCGGTGACGCGCGTCCAGTTGCGGCCGCCGTTGGTGCTTTTCCAGATGCCGGCGCCCGGGCCGCCGGACGCGAAGCCCCAGGCTGTGCGGCGGCGCGTGTAGGTCGCGGCGAACAGCGTGTGGGGGTCGGTCGGGTGGATGATGAGGTCGGTGGCGCCGGTGTTGGCGTCGACCGTGAGGGTGCGGCTCCAGGTGCGGCCGCCGTCCGTCGTCATGTAGACGCCACGTTCCGGATTGGCGCCGAAAAGCTTGCCGTTGGCGGCGACCCAGACGATGTCCGGGTTCGTCGGGTGAACGACCACGCGCGCGATGGTTTGCGTCTCGCGCAGGCCGATCTGCGTGAAGGTCTTGCCGGCGTCGGTCGACTTGTACATGCCGTCGCCCATCGAGGAACTCTGGCGGTTGTTCGGCTCGCCGGTCCCCACATATATGATGTCGGGGTTCGACGGCGCGATGGCGATGTCGCCGATCGAGTGCGTCGAGTACGTGTCGAAGACCGGCTCGAACGTTGTGCCGTTGTTGACGGTCTTCCAGATGCCGGCCGTTGCGAAACCGACGTAGTAGATGGACGGGTTGGTCGGATGGACCGCGATGTCGTCGACGCGGCCGCCCTGTCCGATGGGTCCGATGGAGCGCCAGCGGAACCCGCGGAGCAGCGGGTCGGAGGCCGCGTTGATGCGCACGGCTTCGCGCTGGCCGGTCTGAAGTTCCTCCTGGGCGAACACCGTCACGGGGGCGAACGCGAGGAGGGCGAGGCTGCGAACGAGTTTCGTCATGGCCCTTCTGGGGGCGGGGGGGAAGGTTGGACGGAAACCGGCAATTGGCTACGCGGGAACGAACTCCAGCGTTGTCTTCTTCCGCTTCGGCTCGCGGAATCCTTCGATGTAGTGCTGACTGCCCTTGTGCGGGTACTTGGCCGCCAATGCGTCGCTCACGGCCCTGATGAGCGCCGCGTTCCGGACGTGGATGCCGCGCGCCGGAATCGGCTTGCCCTTCAATACAATGGCGCCCAGCGGCTGCTTGCGGAACGCCCGGAACCAGCCGGTCGGCTTGTCGTTCCAGGAACGGACCAAAACGCGGCCGTTGACGACGACGACCCAGACGTTGGTGTGCTTGTGCGTATCACCGGACCGGACGCCGAGCGACTTGGCCGCGTCGACCTTGGCGACAACGTTCGGTGCGAAGCGCGTGGTTGGCATGCGTCAAAACTCCAGTTCCAGTGACCCGCCGGGCGGCAGGGCCGACCAGTGCTGGAACAACTCTGCACGCCGATGGCGCACGCGCGCCAGTTCGTCGTCCGTCAGCGTCCGTGGCGGCGATGCGCCGGCGGTCCGCGCGTGGAACGCAATGCTATCGTTGAACTCGGTTGCGGTCCAGCGTGTCCCGCCTGCGCGTTCGGCATCGAGTGTTCCCACCACTCGCTCGACGAAGAGCGCCTCCTCGGGAAGTGGGCCACGGGCTCCCTTGCCGGTGGTGTCGTCGATGTCCCAGCCGTCCGCAATCAATCCGTAAAAGGCGGTGCGGACCCCGAGTTCCACTTCCACCGAGTAGTGGGTCAAGTCATGCAGCGGAAAGAAGGCGCCTTGGTGGCCGGCCTGTTTCTGCCACGTTTGGGAGCCGTCCGCGCGCACGCAGCGCAGCACGGCGCTGCCGTCCGCGCGCTTTGTGATCCTGATCGTGAGCGGAGCCATGGTGATCAGTCGGCGCGGATTCTACGGCGTCGTACCCGGCGCCGCCACGCGGCGGTCCGTGCCCGGCCGCGCCTGCGGCGCCGTCGGGCAAGCCGCATATTGGGTCGGTCCTCCTCCGGAAATGCCGATGCGCACGTTCAGTCGCGGTGAGTTCATCAGCCTCAGCGCCGTCCTTGCCGGCGCCGCAGCGCTGGCCAAGGTGCCGTTCTCGCGCGCCGGCGCGCAGGCGCCACAGGGCGCGCCGCAATCGCCCACCGCGCCCGACTTCATCGTCGTCAACGCGCGGGTGCTGACGCAGGACGCCGCCGCGCCGCGGGCGCAGGCCTTCGCCGTGAAGTGGGGGCGCTTCATCGCGGTGGGCAGCAACGCGGACATCCGCAACCTCGCCACGCGCGGCACGCAGGTGATCGACGCGGCCGGCACGTGCATCGTGCCCGGGTTCATCGATTGCCACTGCCATCCGAGCGGCGTCAACGAGCTGTACGAGGTGAACGCCAACCTCCGGAGCGTCGCGGCCATCCAGGAGGCGCTGCGCAAGAAGGCGGCGACCACCGAGCCCGGCTTCTGGATCAACGGCTACTTCTTCGACGACACCAAGCTGTCCGACGGCCCGCTCACCAGGGCCGCGCTCGACGCCGTCTCGACGAGCCACCCGATCGGCATCCACCACCGCGGCGGACACACGAGCTGGTACAACAGCAAGGCGCTGGAACTGGCCGGCGTGACGCCGGCGACCCCGGACCCGCGTGACGGCCGGTTCTTTCGCGACGCCGGCGGGCAGCTCACGGGCCGCGCCGCGGAACAGGCCCGCGGCGTGATCAACCGCGCCGGCCAGCGGCAACGCTTCGCGCCCGAACAGCAGCGCGAGCGCGCCAAGCTCGGCATGCAGCACATCTCGAAGCTGTTCGCTGCAACCGGGCTCACGACCGTGCATGACGCGGGCGCGAGCGAGGGCACGATCCGCGCATACGAGGACGCGCGTGCCGCCGGGGAGCTGCGGCACCGCGCGTACATGATGATCCGTGGGCCGTACGAGCGGCTCCGCGACGCCGGCGTCTACACCGGCTTCGGTGACGAGTGGATCCGCGTCGGCGGCGTGAAGCGCACGGCGGACGGGTCGGCGTCCGAGCGCACGATGCGCATGAGCACGCCGTACGTCGGCACCAGCGACCTCGGCATCGCGACGATGACGCAGCAGGAGATCCACGACATCGTCGAGGACGCGCACCGGCACAACTGGCAGGTGGGCATCCATGCCAACGGCGACGTCACGATCGACATGGTGCTCAACGCCTACGAGCGCGTGCTGAAGGAGTGGCCGCACCCGGATCGGCGGCACCGCATCGAACACTGCACGCTCGTGAACCCGGACCTGTTGCGCCGCATCAAGGCGACGGGCACGATCCCGACGCCGTTCTGGACGTACGTGTACTACCACGGCGAGAAGTGGAGCGAGTACGGGGACGAGAAGACGCGCTGGATGTTCGCGCACCGGAGTTTCCTGGACTCGGGCATCCCGGTGCCGGGCGCCAGCGACTACGGGCCGGGCCCGTTCGAGCCGTTGATGGCGATCCAGAGCATGGTGACGCGCACCGACTACCGTGGCCGCTCATGGGGCCCGAACCAGAAGGTGACGGTGGACGAGGCGCTGCGGATCGCGACCGTGAACGGCGCGTACGCCAGTTATGAGGAAAACACCAAGGGCGTCATCAAGGCGGGGATGCTGGCGGACTTCGTTTTGCTCGAGAAGGATCCGCACGACGTGGACCCGATGACGATCAAGGACATCCGCGTCGTTCGCACGGTCGCCGGCGGCCGTACGACGCATCAGGCTTGAGCGCGGGGCGGGCGTGGAGCCTGCCCTTCGCCGCCCCGCGGCCTGCTACAACGTCGCGAGGATCCGATTCACGGCGGCACGAAGCGAGTTGGCCTGGGCTGCCGTCAGCTTGCCGGTCTTCTCGAACGCGCCCACCTGATTCAGGAATGCGCCCAGCTGGTTCGCGGCCACGTGGTCCTGGCCGGCGTTCAGCTTGGCGATCGCGTGTTCGAGCTTTGTCGTCAGCGCGTTGGTGTTGCCACCGTTGAGGCCGAGTTCCTGAACCATTGGTACGATGGCCTGCACCGCCTGCGCTGGGTGAATGACCGTCGCCGTTGCGGTGGCGGTCGCGACGAGGCCGCGCGAGTCCGTGACGGTGAGCGTCACAAGGAACGAACCGGCGGTCGCGTATGTGTACGGCAGGGCGAGCCCGGATCCCACCGCGCCGTCGCCGAAGGTCCACGAGCAGGTCAACGCGTCGCCGTCCGGATCGCTCGAGCCGGCCGCGCTCATGGCGATCGCCTCGTTGCGCAGCCCGCTCCACGGGCCGTTGAGCATGGCCGCCGGCGGCTCGGTGTTGCTCTCGACCGCAATCTCCACCTGGTCGGGCAGCAACGACAGCAGGTCGTAGCCGCTAAGCGCCTCGACCGCGTCCACGGTGACCAGAAAGTTCTTCCAGTCGGTCGAGTCGTTTGGCGTCGTGCGGATACCGGGGTCGTTCGGCATGATGACGGCGAGGACTTCGAGGTCATCGAGACTGTTCACGTCGGCCAGGCCATGATCGCGAGGCAGCACGACGACCACTTTCCACGTGTGCGACGGGATCGTGATCTTGCCCTCGTTCTTGACCGTGCCCTTGCTGCCCGACGCGCCGGCGATGACGAACAGTTCCTTGTTCAGGACGCGCGCGCGGTCGCCCATCGAGATCTCGAAGTTCGCCCACGGACCCTGGTTGTTGTCCGACGCCTGCGGGATGATGTTCGAGAAGTAGAACGTGCGGGCATTGTCGAGCTCGCCCGACGTGCGATCGAACGAGCGCACCAAGTGACCGCGATCAATGCCGTAGCCCGCGGCCGCGCCGGCGCCGGTGTAGTCCGCGGTCGTGTACGACGGGACGCCGAACGCCGCGACCAGCGGGTCGAACGTGAAGCAGTCGCAGCGGTCCTGTGAACCAAAGTGCGAGGCCTCGAGGTTGAAGCTCACCCAGTTGGGGATGCCGCGCACGCGGCTGAAGGACGACGTGAACTCCGCGCGCGAGATGATGACCTCGTCACTGGCGTCCGCGTCCGTCGGCGTGCCGAACTCCACGTGGTTGGAGTAGGCGGCCGCGCCCGCTGTCGCATTGAACATCGTGAAGGTGCGCGTGCCCGTGGCCGCCTGTGGCGGCCGTGGCCCTGACTGTCGCGGGGCCGGCGGACACCGCGTGCAGGATGGCGTTGGCGTCGAGCGTCGCGGTTCCCGGCGTCAGCAGCTCGAACGTGAACGTGGACGGCGTGGTGCTCCCGCGTCCGTCGTTGAGCGTCGCGAACAACGGGATTTCGAATCCGACGGGAATCGTCGGGTCACCGCTGATGGACACGAACGGCGGCGGCGCCACGTTGCACGCGCCAAAGCTCGAGGGATTCGGGCCGTACCAGCCCAGTGCGTCCTTCTGGAGCGAGAGGCCGGGGGTCTCGTCGCCGTCCTCGTCGCGGCCGATGTCCACCGACGTCATGCCGGCGGCAGGACCGTTCGTCGCCGAAAACACGCCTTCATATGACAGGAACTCGACCACCACGTTGCCCGGTCCCACCAGCGCCAGTCCGTCGGGCGCGCCGTTCTGGATGCCGTTGAACGTGAAGGCCGCGGTGCCGCGTCCGTCGCACTGGTCGCCGAGCAGGCCGCTGAGGTTGACGGTGCCGTAGCTCGCGCCGCCGTTGCCGTTGTAGAACACGACGCTCCAGCCGGCGAGGCTGGTGCCTGCCGGGCCGATGACCTTAAAGCCCTCACCGGTGTCGGTGCCGTCGTTGTCGTAGTGCAGCTCGACGATGCGCACGTCGGCCGTGGTAGTCGCCTCGATGGTCAGCTGGATGGCCGTGCCGGCTTGGCGGGCCTGCGCATCGGATATCGAGACCGGAAGCGACTTCTGCCCTGGCGCGACATCCACCGGGATCGCCGCCGAGTACGTGAACACATTGTCGGCGGCAGTCGCGTCCGCGCCTTGACCATCGTCGTACAGCTGCTGAGTCAGCGACCCGCCGATGGACGACAGGTCAGCCATGACGGCGATGCCCGTGGAACCCGGATCCTCGGCCGGCACGACGGAAACCGTGAGGACCGTGGTCGCTCCGGCTCCGACCGTCGCGGGACTCGCTTCGCCGGTGCCGCTGAGGTTGACGACATTGTCCAGGCAAGACGCCGACGCCGCGTTCCGCGGGTCGCTGGGCGTCAGCACGATGAAATCGGTGGCGTTGTTACCGGTGTCCTGCGACGGGCAACCGCCGGGGCTGGTCTTTCGCGCGTAAGCACGGTTCAGGTTCGACGATCCGAGGTTCGCCAACGGAGTGCCTTCCTTGAACGCCGAGCCCGTGCTCATGCCCACCTGGTCGACGTTCGTGACGCCGTCCGGGAGCGAGATCGCAACTCCACCATCGTCCGTGATGCCCGTGCCGTACGTCATGTTGCCCGCCACGGTGCCGCTGTATCCGCCGGTCGCTGCATTGGTGAACAGGAAGAATCCGCCGGGCGGCAGGACGCGCGAGGTGACGGTGGCACGAACCGAGACGCTGCCTGAACTGTTCGACCCCCTGAGCTTCCAGCCGCTGATGTCGACGGGAAGTGCCGTCGGGTTGTACAGCTCGACGAATTCGTCGCTGCCGCCGTTCGGGCCGCGCACGCGGAACTCGCTGATGACCACGTGATCGGTCAATACCGCTGATGCGCCGAGCGCGGCCATGACGGGAACCACCGGAGGCGTGGCCTCGTTGCAGGACGACAGGGCGAGGAGGGGCGACGCGGCAGCGGCGACGACGTGGCGATAGCGCATGAACCGGGCTCGGACGGCGGGGGTCATTCAGTTGTTCTGCACGCAGACTTCGTCGTCGGTGAGGCGGGAAACGTAGCGCTTTGGTGCCGGCCCCGCCCCGGACCTGGGTCACAAGTCGGAAACAGCGCGGCCTGCGCCTGGTCACTAGTCACTAATCACTAATCACTAGTCACTAGTCACTAGTCACTACCCCGATATCCTCCTTCCAGAGCGCCGGGTGCTTTGCGATGAAGTCGCGCATCAGGGCCACGCACTCGACGTCGTCGACGATCTCGAGCGTCACGCCTCGCGTACGCACGTAATCCTCCGGGCCGCGAAACGTGCGGTTCTCGCCGATCACGATTCGCGGGATGCCGTAGAGCAGGGCGGCGCCGCTGCACATGTCGCACGGCGAGAGCGTGGAGTACAACACGCTGCGCCGGTAGTCAGCCGCCTCGAGCCGGCCGGCGTTCTCGAGGCAATCCATCTCGGCGTGGAGAATGGCGCTGCCTTTCTGCGCGCGCCGGTTGTGTCCGCGGCCGACGACGCGGCCGTCCAGCACCAGCACCGCCCCGATGGGGATGCCGCCTTCCGCGAGTCCGGCGCGCGCCTCGGCGATCGCGGCGGCGAGGAACGCGTCGGCCACGCGGGCTAGCGGGCGCGCGTGGTGATGCGCGCCAAAAGCTGCACGTCCGGGTCGACCTCGACCGCGGTGATGACGCCGCTCACCGGCAGCATCACGCGCGTTTCCGGCTGAGCGGGAATGGCGACCTCGAGGGTGCGGGTCTGGCCGGAGCGGTCCGTGACCGCCAGCCGGAGCGGGAACTGGAACGCGCCGAAGCGCGCCGCCTGGGCGACGCCGATCTCCAGGGTCTGCGACGCCGAGTCCGCCTGCCAGTCGACCTGGAGTTCAGGGTAGCCCGGGCGACGGAGCCACTGGTCCATGAACGCGCCCAGCGGCTTGCCGGACGACTTCTCGAGCGCAGCCTGAAGGTCGCTGGTGAGCGCCGTCGAGTGCTTGTGCGCCTTGTAGTACTCGCGCACGCCCTTGAAGAACGCCGAGTCGCCGACGCGGGCGCGCAGCATGTGCAGGACGAAGCCGCCCTTCTCGTAGCTGTTGCGGTTGAGCAGCCGCATCAGGGTCGTCTCGACGGTGTCAATGACCGGTCGCTTCGGGACGGCGTCGGCGTCGCTGAGGATGGTCTCGCGGAGACGGCGCATCGCGCCCTTGAACGCCGTGTCGCCCCGCGAGCGTTCGGTCCAGAGCGCGGCGAAGTAGGTGGCGAAGCCTTCGGACAGCCACAGGTGGGGCCAGTCCCGCTCGGTGACCGCGTTGCCGAACCACTGGTGCGCGGTTTCGTGTGCGATGAGGTTTTCGCTCACGCCGCCGCGCCGGAACGCGCGGTCGGAGTAGAAGATCGCGCTGGCGTTCTCCATGCCTCCGAATCGCGTCGACGACTGGAGGTGGGCCAGTTTCTCGTACGGGAACGGGCCCACCGTGGAGGCGAAGAACTGCACGATGTCGCTGGCCTTGGAGAAGTTCCCGGGCAGCACGCCCCATTGCTCCGGTGCGACGTACACGGACTGGCGGACGCACTTGCGATACTCGCTCAGGCCGCACGCGGTCTCGCCGAGCTCGAGCTGGATGAGCGGAGCGATGGCCACGACCATGAGGTAGGTGGGGATCGGGCGCGTCTCCTTCCACCGGACGGTGGACACCGCGTTCGGCCCACGCGCACCGAACGATTCCACGAGGTAGCCGTTGGCGACGACGAGCCGGCCGCGCTTTCGCGGCGTGCGAATGGTCCACGTGACCGTGGCCTTGTCGCTGGGGTGGTCGACGGACGGAATCCAGTAACGGGCGCGGTCGGGCCAGTTGTCGCCGAAATACGTCCAGCGTCCGGCGGTGTCGGCGCGCGCGATCAGGCCGTCGGACACGGCGCCGCCGTAGCCGACGCGGACGCGGAACGTGGCGTCAGCGCCGCGGGGCAACGGCACGAGAATCGTCGAGTCCGTGCGCCCGAACTGCACCGGCTTGTCGTCGACGAGGACGCGGCTGACGCGGAGGTGACGCAAGTCGAGGACCAGCGTGTCGACGCGGGCCGTGCGCCGCAGCGTGATGATGACGTCGCCCTGGATCACCGAGCCGGTGTCCGGGACGTCGAGCGTGATGGCGTAGTCGGTGACGTCGATGCCTGGCCGGTACGCGTGAGCGCCCTGCGCCGCCGCCGACGTGGCCGTCAGCGCCAGCAGGCCGATGGTCGCGAAGCGGGCAGTCATCCGGGCCGACGCGGGGGAGCGGGGAACCATGCCGAAAAAATGTCCGAATCCTTGAGGAATGGGTAGCGCAGGAGCATCTTCCGCGCCCCGCTCCCGAGGGTTTCACAATGCCAAAGACGACGAAGAAGGCAAAGGCCGCGAAGCGGCCCGCACGGAAGGCGTCGAAGGCCGCGGCCTCCACCAAGAACGGCTTCTCGCAGAAGATGCAGTTCCTCCGTTCGTTTCAGGCCGAGCATGCGACCACGATGAAGGTGCTGCGCGCCTATCCCATGGAGCAGAGCGAGTTCCGTCCGCATCCGCGTTCGCAGTGCGCGCGGGAGCTGGCGTACACGTTCCAGCTCGAGCAACTCCTCATTTCGCTCGCGATCAAGGACCACCTCAAGCTCGGCGGCGGAATCCCGAAAGCGCCCGACGACATGCGCGCCATCGTCGATGCGTTCGAGCGCGACTATGCCGACCTCGTGAAGCTGATAAACGCCACGCCGGAGCGGGCGCTGGTGTCGGGCAAGGTCACGTTCCCGACGGGTCCCGGAAAGCTGGCGGACTGGCCGAAGATGCAGTTTCTGTGGTTCATCCTGAGCGACCAGATCCATCACCGCGGCCAGCTGTCGGTCTACACGCGCATGGCGGGCGGGAAGGTGCCGGCGATCTACGGGCCGAGTGCGGATGAACCGTGGAGCTAGGAGTTAGGAGTTGGGAGTTAGGAGCTAGGAGCTAGGAGCTAGGAGCTAGGAGTTAGGAGCTAGGCGCCGGATGGAGGTTGGGGGTCATCCTTCTCTGGAGAGGCGTCCTTTGGCGAGACGCGCCATGACATGGGCGAAGCGTTTTTCGCGCGTCTCGTCGCGCTTCACCAGCATGATCCACTTGCCGAAGAGGCGCTGGTAGCCGGGCGCGGTCTCGCCCCAGTGCTTCCAGGCAATGGCGTCGCCGCGGATGCGCTTGAGGAAGGTGGGGGCCAATGCGACGCTCGACTCGTTGGTGTAGCGGGGGCGTGGCGAGGCGCCCGGCTTGAACGCTGCGAGTCCGGGTGGCGCGACGCGGCCGTCCGCCTTGAGCTGCCGGAACCGCTTGATGTTCACCTGGCTCCAGTAGCTCTTCGGCCGCCGCGGGGTGAATCGCTGCGTGAAGCTGTCCTCGTCCAACGCTCGGCGGACGCCGTCGATCCAGCCCCAGCAGAGCGCCTCGTCGAGCGCCTCGCGGTAGCCGATGCCGCGGTGCGAGGCGTGGACCTTGAAGAGCCGGACGATCAACTCGCGCCTGGTGGCGTGGTGCTTCTTCAGCCAGGCGCGCCACGTGCGGACGGTAGCGAACGATGTCGGTTTCACGAGGTTGAAAGGCTATCCGACGGATTGAGCTGATGCGGGCAAGGGTTTGATCGGGCTGCTCCATGTCAGCCCGACCGGGCCAACGTCAGATAGTCGTTCAACCTCGTCAGCGCTTGTCGTCAGCGCCGCGTGAAGGGCACCGGCGTCGGCAGGTTCACGTCGAATCGCCACGGCTGCGCGCCGTTCCGCGTCAGCGGATGGTTGCCTACCCGGGCCCGCACCATCGTGATCGGCATCGCGCCGCCCTGCAGCACCATGTCGTGGAACTCGCGGTCGGTCATCTTCTTCGACATCACCTGCTCCTTGTACAACGCGCGCAACTGGAGGCCGCCCAGCATGTACGCCGCCTGATACAGCGGCGAGTACTGCCCGCCGAAGGAGCGACGCACCTCGCCGTCCGCGTTGTTGCGCTCGAAGTTCACGGTGTCCACCAGGAACTGCACCGCCTGCTCCGGCGTCATCTTGCCGAGGTGAAAGTTGAGCGAGAAGATGATCCGCGCGCTGCGGTGCATGCGCCAGAAGAGGGCGCCGATGCGGTCTTCCGGCGTGACGTGGAATCGACCGGTGTCCCAGAGGAACATCTCCCAGTACAACGCGTTGCCCTCGCCCCAGAACGGCGTGCCGAACATCCGCCGGTGCGGGTTGTAGCGCTGCGTCATGAAGCCCTGGAGGTGGTGCCCCGGGTTCAGTTCGTGGAAGACCGTCGCATGCGAGAAGTGCGGGTTGTTGCCGCGCATGCTCATGAGCTTCTCCTCATCCGTCATCTCGGCGGTCGGGTACGACACGATGATGTTGGCGCCGCCGAGGAAGAACGGCGAGACGCGCTGCCGGTCCGCGGCCATCATTTCCATGTTCCAGTCTTCGCGCGCCAGCGGCGGAATCGTCACCCAGTCGTTCTGGTCGAAGAACTCCTCGGCCTGGCGCGCCAGGTCGCGGATGACGTCCGGCTGCTTGCCCGGCTCGACGTACGTGTCCTTCACCTTCTCCATCGCCGCCTTCCAGTTGTCGCCGAATCCCAGCTCGCGCGACGCCTTCTTGATCTCGCCGAGGCTGAACGCGTACTCGCGCTCGGCGATCGCGATCAGCTCCTGCGGCGTGTAGGGGATCATCTCGTAGCGCAGGTCCTCCTTGAGGCCATCCTCGCCGATCGGGTCGCCGATGATGGGGCCCGTGTTGTTGGCGACGTCCTGCGGCCGCAGGCCGACGATCCGCTCGCGAATCGTCCGTGAGTAGCGCGTCAGCGCCGAGTCGAGCTTGCGATAGGGGTCGCGCGACCACCACGAGAAGAGCGGGTCATACCCGTCGTAGAAGCGGTACCACGCCGTCATGGTGCGGCGCAGGCTCTCGACGTTGTCGGCCGCACGGTTGGCCACGGTGCGCGAGACGCGGGGCGGCGTCGGACGCGCACGGCCGCTGTCGCCACGGGCCGGAGGCGCGGGCTCGAACAGCGCGCGCAGGCTGTCCACCTGCTTGCCGACCTCGGCGAGCGTGCGCGCGATCTTCGCCTGGTCGATCGTCTTGAGGTCGCGGCGCTGGTCCTGGAGCTCGAGCAGCCGGTCCTGGAACGGCAGGAGCGGCGCCGTTTCGGCGCGCTGCTTGTCGTCGCGATCCATCAGCGCGAGCCGGTGGATCAGGTAGTTGTCGAGCAGGACGTAGTCGACCC
>Ga0187893_10011808_pt1 | contig 12571 bp, 12 predicted proteins | sample MA1701074metaG_FD_139574 | JGI IMG/M metagenome (GOLD analysis project Ga0187893, IMG submission 139574) | White microbial mat communities from a basaltic lava cave in the Kipuka Kanohina Cave System on the Island of Hawaii, USA - MA170107-4 metaG ...
ACGGGCGCAGCCTTATTTTTCAACTATTTAGTTCCCGAGTATTTAGGTGTAGATTCTCCAAGTGTTCCCGGCGTGTTCTCGTGGAGATATTTCTGAACCTTTTGGGCTGCTTGCGTCAAGTCTTGCTCCTCGATCGCGTTGTATCGCTTCCACATCTTATCTGACTTGTGGCCAATGATCTTCATGGCCGTCGCCGTGTCCACCCCTGCCCTTCGAAGATTGGTTGATGCGCAGTGGCGTAAGTCGTGGAACCGAAAATCGGTGATGCCAGCATCCTTGAGTGCCGTCTTGAAAGATCGGCTGATCCGGCGTATCGGTCGGCCCTTGTACGTGAAAACATGCCGTGTTTTGAGACTACGCCTCTTGGCAAGTCGTTGAATCGCTATTCGCACATCCGGTGTCATGGGAATTTGTCGAGCGGTCTTCGTCTTTGTGTCCAGAGAATGTAACATAATGAAGCCTCGCTTCACATCGACCCGATCCCAAGTGAGACCAACGATTTCACTGAACCGCTGCCCCAGTTGGTAGGCCGTTAGTAAGAGAGGCCTCACATGGGGCTTCGCTGTCCGGTACAGCTTCGTCCACTCCTCAGCGGTCAGCACCCTATCGCGGTCGTTATGAGGATTGGGCAAGGGAACCTTAGAGGCGGGGTTGCTTTGTAGAAGTCCCCGGCGGATAGCAACGTTGAGGCAGTGTTTCAATGCAATGTGATCATGGTTGATGGTCTGAACACTGGCACGGGTCCCGTCTGGCTTCTTCCTCTGTGCCCTGAACGCTTCCACATCCTCCGGCTTGATCTCATTCAATAGTTTCATACCAAAGAATGGGACAAGGTGAGCTTTGATGCTATGAGAGCGCCCCACAAAAGAACGAAGGGATTTTACTTCCTCCAACTCAAGATAGGTCTTTGCCCATTCTTTGAATAACACCGGCCTTGCACGTTCACTCTTCTCTTGTCCCAGCAAAATGCGTGTCTTGATCGAAGCGTCCATTTTGGAACAAGACCCACAGGCCACCCCTGAAACCGTTCGCAAAGGCCTCTTTCTCCGCTTCTATGGAAACGAATTCGACGCCGAATGCCAGGCGAAGATTCTCACGGCTATCGAGTCCGCAACCCATCCTGTCGTCAGGTAGCTGATCGCCGCGCCAGTCCCGCCTTTCCCACCCCTCTCGCCCGTCGCGCCTGTTATAGATCAGATAGACCGGATAGCCCCGGAATCCGGTCTCCGATTCAAACCACTCGCCTCCAATGACCTCGCAGACGTCCTCGATCGACGCGTCCGGCACCGTGAAGGCGAGCCAATCGATCGTCTGTGTGAAGCCCTGTCCGCTCATCGTTGCCTCGGGCCCCTCTCTGCTATAAGCGCCCCCGTCTTACCAACCGGGGGCGTTGGTGCGCGGCGCGCCGCCGGCTGGCGCCGCCGGTCGCGCGCTGCGCGGTCGACCTCCATTGCTGCTCCTCCCCATGCTTCGCGAATGCCTTCAGGACCTTCTCGAGGTCGAACCGTAAGACCCTGCAGACCCGCTTCACCGGGATCAGCTTCTTCAAATGCGCTCGATAAATCGTGTCCTCGTGAACGCCGAGTTCTTCCGCCAGTTCCTTGACCGACAAAAAACGTCGCTTCATGTCAACCCTTTCCGGTGCTACGCAGCACGGTGCTGACCATACCGTGCAGCGCGGGTGATGGGAATTCCGCTGATTTCTGCTGGTGTCTGCTGATTGCCGCAGAGGGATGCAGGACAGCGGGAGCAGCGGCGAAAAGAGTCTGCAACTTTGATGCGACAGACGTTTGAGGCGAAAGAAACAGGAAACCAGGGGAGTCTACCCTACCACCGACTCTTCGCTGCTGGGGCTGTCAACAAAACGATACGCAGGAAGGACCAGAAGATACGTTTTGCCGGCAATCCACGAGCCACTTCCCCAAGACAACAGGCTGTTTACTTGTGTGAGAGGAACATAGTACGGAGAAAATGGTCTCATTTCCAGCACTCTGCCCCACAAGCTAGGGTGATTTCTCGCTGAGAAAGGGGTATTCTTCGGCGGCTAGTTTTGTCGAGAAGCCTGAAACTTCAGACTGAGGTTAACAGCTGGTTTCATTAACAAGAGAAGGCAGATGAGTCTCGACCTTGAACAAATTGCGGTGGATCAGGCTCGGTCTGTGGCTGATCGGCTACGTCGTGCCGCGAGTCAAGGAGGTACGGAAGCGGACTTTCGACGAGAGGTAGCCCGCATTTTGGAAGAGGTTGGGGCTGTTGCGAGTCTCACCATTGCTCCCCGCGATGAGTTTTCTGTGGCGCGTGGCCGGGTGGACTCCGTCTACAACCGCCTGGTCCTGGAATATAAGCGACCGGGCGTGCTCAAGGCCACTAACTCAAACCGCACCAATCAAGCCGTCATCCAGCAGGTCAAGGACTATATCCTGGACGTGGCCAAGCGGGAGAAACGCGAGGCTCACCGTTTGGCTGGCATTGCGACGGACGGCCACTTTTTCATCTTCGTGCGCCGCGTTGGCGAAGGATGGTCAGTAGATGAGGCGGCTCCGGTCAACGCAGCTTCCGTGGAGCATTTTCTCCGGCTGCTCTTCGCCCTGTCAGTTGGTGCGGCACTTGTGCCGGAAAACTTGGTCGAGGACTTCGGTCCACGAACGCTCCGCGCCCAACGGGCTGTTCGGTCTATCTATGCCACGCTCCACAGCAGCAAGAATCCTTTGGTGGGGAAGCTTTTTGAACAGTGGCGACTGTTCTTTAGTGAGGCCACTGATTATAAAGAGTGGGCTGAGCGGATCGAGAGCAAGAAGGAGTTCCGCATCTTTGTAAAAGGAATGGGCCTTGATCCTAAATACGCGGAAGCCCCCAAAGTCTTCTTTGCCTTACACACTTATTACGCCCTTCTGATCAAACTCGTTGCCTCACTTGCAGCCGCACGTTTTGCCGGGGGACGGCCTGCCCCCCTTTCCAACATGGCAACGCAGGAATCTGGGTCGCTGAAAAACAGCTTGGTCGATCTGGAGCGTGGAGGCCTCTTTCGAGAATATGGGATTCGCAACTTCTTGGAAGGTGACTTCTTCGGCTGGTACCTCGCAGCCTGGAACCATGAGATTGAAGAGGCGGTCCGTGATCTGATCAAGCGCCTGGCCGAATACGACCCCGGTACATTGGAACTGGCACCGGAAAACGCGCGGGACCTTCTCAAGAAGCTTTACCACTATTTATTGCCGCGCGAAATCCGTCACGACCTCGGCGAATACTATACCCCCGACTGGCTGGCCGAGCGTCTTATTCGGCAGACGTTGGGAGACGCAGACCTGGGAGATCCAACAAAGCGTGTGCTTGATCCTGCCTGCGGGTCCGGGACCTTCCTGGTGATCCTCATCAAATACATCCGCGAGCGGATGGAGCGCAAGAAACGTGATCCACGAGAAACTCTTCAACTCATCTTGCAAAATATTACCGGAATTGACCTCAATCCGCTTGCCGTCATTGCGGCACGGACCAACTATCTCCTGGCTCTTGGAGACCTCCTCAAATACCGGCCAGGTGATATAGACATCCCGGTTTATCAAGCTGATTCGGTGCTGACACCAGGCCAGGGAACTGATCTATTTGACGGCAACGTCTACCCACTCAAAACCGCCGTTGGTGTTTTCCGCGTGCCGGTAGCCTTTGCCCAGAAGGAGCGGATGGACGCTTTGGCAAATACTTTGGACACAGCCGTGGAAGAACGCATCGGTGAAGATGCGTTCTTGACTCGACTTCGAAGATCCACACAACTCGAAGATGAGGAGTTGGACGCTCTGAAGGCCGAGCTAAAGACTCTCTACAAGCGCCTTCAGGAATTGCACAACGAAGGACTGAATGGGGTTTGGGCGCGCATCGTCAAGAATTCCTTCGCGCCGCTCTTTCTGGACCAATTCCATTACATCGTCGGCAACCCTCCCTGGGTGAACTGGGAGAATCTACCAGATGAGTATCGTCGCTCTACCATGAAGCTGTGGGATCATTATGGCCTGTTTCCAAAGCGTGAAAAAGCAATGGAAACAATTCTGGGCGCCGCAAAGTACGATATATCGATGCTCATGACCTACGTGGCCACGGACAAGTACCTTCGACGCGGCGGGAAAATCGGGTTTGTTCTTACCCAAAGCCTCTTCAAAACTATTGGGGCTGGGCAGGGATTCAGGAGGTTTGCTTTGCCTGACAGGGTTCCATTTGGCCCATTAGTTGTTGAGGATATGGTTAAGCTCAAACCTTTTGAAGGGGCGGCAAACCGAACTGCTGTTGCCATTTTTGCAAAAGGTCATACTGTCCGTTACCCGGTTTCTTATCAATATTGGGTAAAGAAACGAAAGGGACGAGGTAGCGGTATTGGATTTGACACACCTTACGAGTCCGTGACCAAGGAATTAATTACCTATCGTGATTGGAAAGCTGAGCCTGTTGATGGTAAGGATCCGACCTCCGCCTGGATTACGGCAAGACCACGAGCACTTAAAGCACTACGCAAAATAATTGGCTCCTCGACATACACTGCACGTGAAGGAACTAACACGGGTGGAGCCAATGCGGTGTTTTGGGTAGAAATTACAGGGGAAAGACCAGGTGGAAGCCATGTCATAGCAAACATCACGGAGGGGGCCAAGAAGAAAGTTGAAGGCACACATGCCGCTGTAGAGGCAGAACTCGTCTATCCACTATTGCGAGGAGCAAATGTGGATTACTGGAAAGCATTACCTGAAGCTCACATCATTTTGACCCACGAACCAACGATGCGCTTGAAAGCAATTACTGTCGAAAGGATGGAATCAGACTTTCCAAAGACCTTCTCATATTTCAAGCGTTTTCAAGACATGCTGAGGAAGCGCCCTGCTTTCCGTCGTTATTTCCGGGAAGATGCTCCCTTTTATTCTATTTTCAATATCGGGGAGTACACATTTTCTCCTTGGAAAGTTGTATGGCGTGAACAGGCTGCCGGACTAACAGTGGCTGTAGTTGGTCCAGAAAACGGGCGTCCTGTAATCCCTGACCATAAATTGATGATGGTGCAGATAGACACCAAGCAGGAAGCCTACTACCTCTGTGGCGCATTAAATTCTGCTCCTGCTCGACTGGTTGTAGCGGCTTATGCTACCGAGACATCGATGAATACACACATATTAGAGAATGTCCGTATCTCTAGCTTCCAAGAGAAGAATCACATCCATCTGAAATTGGCCGCGCTTTCCGAAGCTGCTCATAAAGCCGCCTCGGCTGGTAGTACTGCTGAGGTAAAACGAATCGAAGAGGAAGTGGACCATTGGGCCGCCAAGCTGTGGGATTTGTCGAAAGCGGAACTTGCTGAAATTCGCTCGTCGCTTGAAGAGTCGAACTAAATCTATGTGGTATTTTGCCTACGGCTCAAACATGAATCGGCAGCAAATTGAAAGAAGGGTTCATCGTACTGGTTTGCGTTGGATGACTGGACGCCTTGACAGCTACACGCTCTGCTTCAACAAAGAAAGCACACTAGATCATAGTGGGAAAGCTAATATTGTCCCGGATGAACAGGGAACCGTTTGGGGCGTCGTCTTTGAAGTTCACGAGGAAGAGCTTGAGCGGTTAAGAGCTTTCGAAGGTGGTTACAAGAAGAAGAAAGTTGAAGTTGTGACTCCTGGGCAAACAGAAAAGCTGAGTGCCGAAGCATTTGTGACAGACGCAGGCAAGCCTGACCGCTTGCCGACCTCTTCTTACTTGCAAACTATCTTGGAAGGTGCTTGCCAGCATTGGTTACCGATGGAATATTGCCAAAGATTGGCCAACGTTAAGACAACGGACTAACTGAATGTCCAATCCATTCGAAGGCCTTCGGCCAGCACTCGAAGTAATGGCTCGTGAAGGAGAGATTCTCCCCGCGACGGGACAGGCCATCGAAGATTTGATGCGTCCGGATCAGGAAGAGGCATATGATCGGGTGCGGTTGGGCGTTGGTTCAGATATCATTCTTGACTTAGTCATCGAATCCCCTAATCGAGAGCTGTATGTGAATACGCCATCGATTACGCGGACACAGAAACACGTTTTCCGCTATTTTTTAGACGGCTCCGCCCGTACGTTTTACTTGGGCAACGTGGTTGAAGGGGAACGGCAGACCCCGATTCATGTGGCACAGATCGGAGCGGTGGCAGTGATCCGTGACGACAATGGGCGAATGAAGGTGGCCCGGGCTGAACACAAGTTTGTGTTGCTGATGAATAAGAGCCAGCTTTCCTTCGGCCAACGGGTCGAGGAGGCTATTGCTGCGGCTGGGGCTCGATACGAATTCGTAGATTTGAAACAGGAGGATCAGCAGACAGATGGTGTGAACGCAGGAAAGGAGCCCCGCTCACGGGCAGCCCACAAAGCCAACTGGCGGATGCGGGTTTTGGAAGGAGATATTGCGCGGACCTTTTCTCGTGGCCCTGGTGAGTGGCTGGTCCTGGATGGCGGCCTTGGGAGCGAATATGTGAAGGATTGGCCAGAGGGGAAAGACTACCTCGGTGTTGTCAAATCTTCCTGGAAAGAACTCAAATTCTGCGTCAAAGGTGGCCGCGTTAAGCAGACGATCAATACGTACCAACTGCTTGCCGGTCTGAAAGCTGGACAACGAACCATTGCCTTTGGTCTTCGTGAAGGGCTCGTAGCTACGTGGTATGTGCGCATTCGGGGACCGGAACATTTGGAGTTTCCAATGATGGGAGTCCTGCGCGTGGAACTCCCGAACCCGTCAAGAGAGGGAGTACAATCCGATCTGATCAACGAAATCTCCGGTGCTCTCGTTGCCGAGCGGCAGGCAACGCCCCATGGCAAAGACGTGCGGTGGCACGCGCACCTTTATGCCATCTACCTGGCTGAGCAAGCAGTAAAGAACGGGTTTGTTTCAACGGAGGTCCTGAAAGTTGGCATGCGGTGGCCGACCCGTCTTGCAACGGTTTGAAGGCACCGCTAAAAAGGAGTGCCTGACATGGCAGAGCCAAAGGAAAAGGTGACGGTTGCCTCCAAGGCCCAAGAGGTCATTGGAAAGGCTTCGGCAACAGAGCGAGAACCTAACTCTTCGGAGAAGTTTTCCTTTTGGCTTGCTGCCGACAAGATCGTGAACCCCTTCGACATTGTTGAGGCAGCACAGATGGAGGGGACACGCACCTTCGGCCTCGTGACAAATATTCGACAAATCACCGACGCACCCTCACATCTTTCCAACTTCATCTCCAGCGATTTTGGAAGCACAGAAGCCCTGACACAGACTCCCCGTCAGGGAGCCAATGTTGCTGAGATCAGCGTGTTGGCAAACCATGATCCTTCGGACCCCAAGCGTTACCCCATGGGCATCTACATGCCGGTACAGAACGAATCCCTGGTCCGGTTTGCCGATGAAACAGGAATCCATATCGCGCTCGGCATCGACAAGATGTTCGAGTACGAGAAGGAACATAATGTAAAGGTCACGATCCCTGCCGGTCTGATCAAGATGTCGAATGGGAGTCGGGCAAGGGTTTTCCTGGACAAGCGGTATGTTCTCGGGCCGGAAGGGGCTCATGTGAACGTCGCAGGCATTTCCGGGTTGGCCACTAAGACTTCTTATGCCATGTTTTTGATCCAGTCCATTCTGCAAAGCGTCGGCTCCCAGGATTATGCCGTGATTCTTTTGAACGTGAAACAGAATGATCTGTTGGTGATCGACAAGCCACGCAAAGGGATGAAACCTGAGGATCATGAAATGTGGGAATTCTTGGGCCTCAAACCCCAGCCGTTTGAAAACGTCCGCTACCTCTTGCCGTGGGGAAAGGATACCCAGACGACCGGGCTTCCTAACTGTTTTGGTGAGCCGCCAGATCAGTTCCAGACCTATGCCTACTCGTTGGAGGATGTGATTGGCAACCGAGCCAACCCTGGACCTGGCCTTGGGCTCCTTATCCGCGTACCAGATCCTTGGGATACGTTGGGGGCGCTAATTGGTGAAATTCAACAGGGGGTTTCGAACAACGAACCAACTTGGAAGAGCATAAGAACATGGGACCAACTGCTGAATGGTCCTCCGTTGATGGACAAGGGGCAGGCTAACAAACTTGGGCAAATCCCTGCCTCGTCTGTGGGACGCTTTGTGCGCATCCTCCGCCGCGTTGCGAAAAATCGGCAGTCGGGAGTGTTTGTTGAGCAACGTGCTCCCCGCCGAGCAGCTAACCTGGGGGATGAAATTCGAGGTATCAAGGGCGGACAGACAACGGTTGTGGATATGGCCAAGCTGACGGATGAAGAGCGGGCGCTAGTCTTTGGGCACATCATCCAGGAAGTTTACGGGATGTACGCGGAGGCGACGATTGACGAACGGGCAGACCTGCCCAAGAAGGTGATCATCTTTGTGGATGAGTTGAACAAGTACGCTCCTCAACGGCGTGGAGAGAGCGAGTCCTCCATCCTTGACCACGTTCTTGACATCGCAGCCCGTGGGCGGTCACTGGGGGTAGTGCTTATCTCAGCCGAGCAGTTCATGAGTGAGGTCCATGGTCAGGTTGTCGGCAATTGCGGGACAAAGGTGATCGGGCGTAGCGACTCCTCGGAATTGGCCGACGCAGCATATCGCTTTATTGCTCAGGACGTGAAGGCGCACCTGACGCGTTTGGACAAGGGCGAACTACTGCTTTCCCACCCGATTTATCGTCAGCCCGTCAAGATCCAGTTTCCTCAGCCAGCCTATGAAGCAATTGGCCATGGGACGAGGAGGTAGGTGGAAGATTGGTGACAGTAGGTGCCACCGCCAAGATTGAGGAACGTCCTGCCTGGCATAAATGGGTCGTGCCGGAGCGTACGCGTCGAGCCTCTGTTCATCGTTGGTTTGTGTTTCCCCACAGCTTTACTCCCGACCTAGTTCGCATGTTGCTCAAAGAGTGGAATCTTGGCCGAGGCTGCCAAATCCTCGATCCCTTTGTCGGGGCAGGTACAACTCTTGTTGCTGCGAAAAGCTTAGGTGTCTCGGCAATTGGTTATGACCTTTCCCCGTTGGCTGTGTTTGCGACCAACGTCAAGGTCGCAGATTACGACCACAAGAAGGTGGTTGAGAATTGGCGGAACCTGTCAAAACGTTTGCAAGCACGCCCGGCGGAAAACCAAGAAGGCTTCCCAGAGCTAATCGAGAAGGCGTTTCCGGGACTGGCCCTAGACATTCTTGCTCACATCCGACGAGAAATTTACCACGTCGAGGACAAAACAATCCGAGCGTTGTTCCTGCTGGCTTTGTTGTCCATTCTGCGGAACTTCAGTAAGGCAATTCCAAACGGCGGGTGGCTTCGCTGGAGTACTGAGCGTATCGCTTGGTCTCAAATCCTACCTGCGTTCCGTGATCGTGTTGAACAAATGATTACCGATGTTGGTAGACTGAAGGATAATCAGTGTAAGGGGAGTTGGAACGCCTTCTTGGCAGACGCGCGAGAGCTGCCTGGATCTCAGAGGTTGTTCGAGGGATTGATAACTTCCCCTCCTTATCCAAACCGACATGACTACACTCGTATATTCAATGTCGAGCTGCTTTTTGCCTTTCTTGATAAAGAAGGAGTACGCCGGCTGCGCTATCAATCCTTTGAGTCGCATGTCGAAGCGCGTCCTGAAAGAAATAATGGTGTTGCGTATCGGAAACCAAAGCGCCTAGGTCGAACCTTGGCAGGATTGAAGGCAAAACCGCACGACGAACGTATCCCGCCGATGTTGGAGGGCTATTTTGAAGATTGCTATCTCAACTTGGATTCTGCGTCACGCCTGATGAAGCCACGAGCAAGAATGGCCTATGTGGTGGGAAACGCCTCTTATAGTGGTGTTCCCATCTCTGTGGACGAAATTCTCTGTGATATTGGTCGGCAGGTTGGGCTGGTCGTGGATCGTGTTGTTGCCGTCCGTTACCGTGGCAACAGTGCCCAGCAGATGGGAAAGTTTGGGCGGAATCCTTCCCGGGAAAGCGTTGTCATCTTCCAAAAGGCAAGCTGATTCCTGCCAATCGTTTCAATCCGAGCACACAATTCGGGCCCCTGAATCACCCTAATCGATCTGATCGCTAGCCAAAGTCGGCGACCTATCTTCCGCGCCACATGTGTTTGTTCGTTGTAGCCCCCGGCATTGGCCGACCGGCTTACGCCTGCGAGGCGCACCGTTCGCGCCAGTTCCCCTGTCACTCCCGCCGCTTGATCCTCTCCGGCCCGACGGTTTCGGCCTCTGCCTCGTGTTTCCTCCTCGAAATGTGCGTTGGCTCTCCTCCTCCAGTGAGAGAGCCACCTTCATTTCAAACAAAGCAACCGTCTTGAATCTCAAGTGCCCTGAACGACTGTAGCCCATGGTGTCCGATGTTTGAGCATCGCGTTGAGAATCGTCAGCAGCTTCCGCATGCAGGCGACCAATGCCACTTTCGGGGCCTTCCCCGCGGCGCGCAACCGCTGGTAGAAGGCTTTGAGGACGGGGTTCCATCTCACGGCGGCCAGGGTGCCCATGTACAGCGCGGCCCGCACCACGGCACGGCCACCCCAAGTCGTGCGACGGCCCCGCAGCGTGCCACTGTCGCGATTCAAGGGCGCTACCCCTACCAAGGCCGCGATCTGGTGACGCGTCAGGGTGCCCAGCTCGGGCAACTCGGCCACGAGCGTCCGACTCAGCGTGGGCCCCACGCCGGGCACACTCTGCAGCAGGTGGTCCCGCTCGCGCCAGATCGGGGTCGACTTGATGCGCTGCGCCAACTCCTCCTCGATTGCGGCCACCTGGCGGTCCAACCAGGTGAGGTGCTTGCGGATCTGCTGTTGGATGCGGTGTGGGGCACTGCCCAGCCGATTGGAAGGAAACAAAGGGGTCGGGAGTCTTTTCCTGCATCTAAGACCACGGCATTCTCCCAGTCCTGAGGCGCCCACCCGCTGCTTGCGATGTTCTCTCGCGGAGGAGTAGCCTACAGTCGAGCTGGTCGCATCGCAGGAGGAAGCAATGCCGTTTATGTTCCTCTTGCTCTTGTTGTTTCCTTGCTCTGCCTCCGCCGAGTATCTTGGCGAGCTGAGCGCCAACCCATACAATCAGAGCTTGAGAAAAGGTACCGGGAGTCTTTTTCATTCCTTGTGCATATGAACGCATTCATGGGGACAGTCTCGAACGAGAACTGCACCTCCCATGAACTGATTCTCCAGATTCAATCGAACAGCGGAAAGTAACATGCCCGTCGTTGGCGAGTGAGCAATGTTAAGCCAGTCTGTATTAGAGAGCGCGTTCAAGGTCCACTTCGATGAAATGGACAAATGCGAACAGAACAAGTGTTGTTGGGCCTTGCTGCATCTGGTCGTTGTTCTGCCTGACATCTGTGCAGCGCTGGAGTCTGACAACGGTTTAACGAATGGGAACCTCTATAAGGATTGGTACAGACAGCACCTTACTCAGATTTCCAAGTTGAATGGGGAGGACTGGTACTCGATAAGGCGCGGACTTCTTCATCGAGGGACAACCCTATCTGATCAAGGCAACTACAAGTCCTACAGTTTCAGCCAGCCAACTCCTAATGGAGTGGTTGTCCACCGTATTACGTTCAATCAGCCATCAGGTTCCCATCTACACTTAGACGTAGGAGAGTTGAAGAAGGAAATTCTGGCCGCTATGCGAAAATGGTTTCAACAACTTGAACAAAATTCCGATTCTGCAAGATCACAGAATGTCAGCCAACATCTAGCTATCTTGGCGAGAGCGGACAACAGTCTTGCTACCTTCATTCAAGGTTTCAATCCTGCAGTCTGGCAAAGCACGACTGCTAGTCCTACCCAGGGTGGAAGTCAGTAGCCGGCTAGATACTCTCCGTGATGCTGTAGATCCCTCTCTCGCTCACCCGAACAAATGAGGTTCCTGCATTCGTCATCTTTGTAATTAATCCCCACCGCTGTAGCTGAGCTATTAGTTGGCTAGGATCATGAGTGTCATCGAGTAGCTGGCGCGTCAACGTGACTCGATGAAGTGGACTCCCGTTCCTAGCGTTGACGTAAAAGATCGTCCCCAGGCGGTCTCTATCATGACGGGTTTCCACTATGGTCTGTGGGAAGGCCTGCTCAAGGTAGACCTTCACTGCTTCAATGGTTGATTCCCTCGCACGTGCTTGGTCCTGGGTGTTCATACAGAACGACCTGATTGTAAGAAGTCGGCCTTAGATTCGCAACATGCCAGCCGTTGAAGATTGTTCGCTTCCCCAAGGCCCTACTCCTTTACGATGTCTTCATTCACAGTGTTGTCACCGTCAATCGACTTCAACGGAGCCGTCCCAGGCGACACCGGCTTGGGCGTGTCGAGGCGACTCTCAAAAGAGGACATTCACTAGAACGACAATCAGTCCGATAATGAAGAGAAGTCCAAGAGGGTTGCAGATCACCCGTTCAATGAGTGCGAGAGTACTGTGTGCTGGCATCGGCATGTGTAGTCTTTCTATCTTCCCATTCTTGCACCTTTCTTTTCATCCCGCCTACAATGCGCTTTGATCCGATCAACCCTCTACTGTGAAACAACTGAGTCTTGACAGTGCAGAAACGTTGCGCCAAGTGCGGACAACCGTTTGAATGTG
>Ga0187893_10011811_pt1 | contig 12567 bp, 12 predicted proteins | sample MA1701074metaG_FD_139574 | JGI IMG/M metagenome (GOLD analysis project Ga0187893, IMG submission 139574) | White microbial mat communities from a basaltic lava cave in the Kipuka Kanohina Cave System on the Island of Hawaii, USA - MA170107-4 metaG ...
CACGCGATCGCGGGCTCGCTCGCCGGCGTGGCGATGGTCGCGTGCGCCGGGTGGGGCTGGCTCGCCGCGCTCGGCGTGGCGTTCCTCCTGCCGCTGGTCGTGAGCCCGGTCGCGTCGCTCTCGCTCTCGTGGATCGCGACACAATTCGCCCCCGCGCGCGCCGACGCCTGCGTCTGCGTGGCCGACGCCGCGACCGCGTCGGGGGGAACCGTGCCCGTCGCCCTGACGGGCACCGAGAAGGACTGCGCCGCCGCCGGCGCGACGCCCGTCGTCAGGACGTCGCGGGTGCTGAGCGCGTTCCATTTCGTGTCGGCCGGCGCCGTCGGGTTCATGCGCGGGACGAACGACACGCCGAAGCTCATGGGCGTGGTGGCGGCGGCGGGCGTGGCGGCGGACTTTTCGCTGGCGGTCATCTTCGCGCTCGCGATGGCGCTCGGCGGACTCGTCGGCGCGCGGCGCGTCGCGCGCACCATGAGCGAACAGCTCACGCCGATGTCGCCGGCGCAGGGCACGGTCGCCAACATGCTCACGTCCGGGATCGTCGGCGCCGCGAGCGTCTGCGGTCTGCCGGTCTCGACCACGCACGTGTCGTGCGGCGCGATCTTCGGGCTCGGCGCGGCGCGGAAGGAGCTCTCGCTGAAATGGGCCGGCGCCGTCGCGGGAAGCTGGCTCTTCACGCTGCCCGTGTCCGCCGTCTCCGCCGTCGCGCTCTGGTTCGCGCTCGCCTTCCTGGATTAGAATCGGGGCATGGAGACCGCCGCGCAGGCTCCGCGCACGGTCGACCGGCCGGCGCCGGCCTCCCGCTGGATCGTCAGCGCGCCGTTCGACCTCGCGCTCTTCTTCGGCGGCCTCGTCGGCAGCGCGATCGCGTTCGGCCTCTGGCGCGCGGGCCTGCCCATCGTCGTCCTCTTCTGGACGTGGCTGCTCGTCTTCGACGGCCCGCACATCGGGGCCGCGTTCACGCGCACGTACGTCGACCGCGACGAGTGGCGCACGCGCAAGGGGGTGCTGCTTCTCAGCCTCCTCTGCTTTGCCGTCGGGCCCGTCTTCCTCGCGGCGACCGCGGCCGCCGGTTCGCCCGACCCGTTCAACCTCTTCCTGGCGATCGCGACGTTCTACGGCGTCTACCACCTCGTCCGGCAGCACTACGGGTTCCTCGCGCTCTACAAGGCGAAGGCGCGCGACTTCGACCGCGTCAACTTCCACGTCGACAAGTGGTTCCTCTACGTCGGCTCGTGGCTCCCGTACTTCTACTTCCTGCTCACGCATCCGCGCGCGCGCGTGCTGCTCAACCTGTCCGTCGATCCGTCGCCGATCGAACGCGTCGCGATCGTCGCCGTCATCGCGCTCTGGTCGGTGAACCTCCTCGTCTTCCTCGTGCGCGCGATCCCGCGCCTCCCGCAGGCGCACGTCGTCTACGCGCTCATCACGGTCCTCTTCTACGCGCTGGTGTACGTGGCCGTCGGACGCCTGGAGCCGGTCTACGCGCCGCCGCCGAACGAACGGAGGAGCCCCGACCAGGACTTCCTCCTCATCCAGGTCCTCATCACGCTGCCGCACAACCTCCAGTACCTCGCCCTCATGTGGTTCCACAACCGCAATCGCTATTCGGGCGCGGGCGACTTCGGCCCCGCGACCCCGCTCAACCGGACGCCGCTGCGGTTCGTCGCGATGTGCCTGCTCTTCTCGGGTGTGCTCTATCTCGCGTTCGCGTGTTCGACGGGCGTGTTCCCGCGCTGCCAGCTCTTCGTGGACGCGCGGCTGGGCCCCGTCACCTTCAACCAGCTCGGCCTGTGCCTCTGGTGGGGGCTCGCGCTCCACCACTACGTGCTCGACCAGAAGATCTGGCGGATCCAGGGCGACGCCGCGCTCAAGCGGAACCTGGGTCTGGCGTAGTTCGGCGCGCTGGCATTTCCCTCAAGCGGCAATCTACAATCCTCAATCCGCAATCTCGGGAGGGAGGGCCGCATGGCCGACGCCACCGCCTCACCGCGCACGCGCGCCGCCACGAAGCACGTGTACTACTCGATGACGAAGAGCCTCTGCGGCACGTGCAAGACCGCCGTCGACGCGAAGATCGTCATCCGCGACGGCGCCGTCTGGTTCGATAAGTTCTGTCCGACGCACGGCGCGCAGGAGGTGCAGGTCAGCTCCGACGCCGACTGGTACCTCGACTGCCTCTCGTTCATCGCGCCCAACACGCCGCCGAAACGCATCTCCACGCAGGTCAAGCAGGGCTGTCCCTTCGACTGCGGCGCCTGCCCGTCGCACCAGCAGAAGGTCTACCTCCCCGTCATCCCGATCACCTCCGGCTGCAACCTCGACTGCCCCATCTGCTACACGATCAACAAGAACGAGCACGCGTACCACATGTCGAAGGACGAGTTGCAGAAGATCCTCGAGCATCTCGTCGAGGACCACGGCGAGCTCGACATCATCAACTTCACCGGCGGCGAGCCGACCCTCCACCCGCAGCTCCCCGAGTTCCTGCAGATGTGCCGCGACGCCGGCATCAAGCGGCTGACGATCTCGACGAACGGCATCAAGCTGCTCGACGAGTCGTACGTGCGCAAGCTCGCCGCGCTCGACGCGCGCATCGTGCTCTCGCTCGACACGTTCGACCCCGCGATCGACAAGGTGATGCTCGGCGCCAACACGATCCCGACGAAGCTCAAGGTGCTGGAGCTGTGCGAGAAGCACGACGTGGCCGTCACGATCCTGCCCGCCGTCGCGATGGGCCTGAACGACAAGGACGTGCCGAAGCTCCTCGAGCTCGTGCTCTCCAAGCCGCACATCCGGTCGCTCGAGCTGCACACGATGACGTTCACGGGCCAGGGCGGCGTCGGATTCCAGCGCACGGCGCGCATCACGATCCCCGACCTGCACCGGCGCATCGAGGAGGCGACCGCGGGCCGCGTCACCTCGCGCGACTTCGTCCCGTCGCCGCTGGCGCACCCGCATTGCTATTCGATCGCCTATCTTCTGATGCTCGATGGGGGCGGCTACGTTCCCTATTCGCGCCTCACGTCGCGCCAGAAGGTCTACGAGCTCCTCCAGGACTCGCTCTACATCGAGCCGCGCGAGCAGCTCGAGACCGTCTTCCGCGAGATCATCGACGACCTCTGGGCGAACCCGGACAGGCTCCCGGAGAGCGAGCGCGTGCTCGCCACGCTCAAGCGGCTCATCAAGGAGATGTTCCCGTCGAACGGCCGCGTCGTTCCGATCCTCGAGCGCCAGAAGATCGCCGAGCGAGCCTCCAAGGCGATCTACATCCACTCGCACATGGACGAGGAGAATTTCGACGTCTCGCGCATCATGAAGTGCTGCGTCGGCGTGCCCGCGCCCGACGGCTCGAACATCCCGACCTGCTCGTACAACGTGCTCTACCGCGAGAAGGACCCGCGCTTCGCGGACGCCCGCATGCTGAACCGGATGAAAGGGGCGGAACATGCAGCTCCCGATCGTTGATCCGAAGTTCATCGAGACGAGCGACGCGAAAACGCGCGGCGTCTTCCACTCGTTCTCGAAGGGCATCTGCCCGACGTGCCGCATCCTCGTGGACGGCGTGCGCCTCATCCGCGACGGCAAGGTCTACCTGCGCAAGCAGTGCCCGCGCGACGGCCAGACCGAGGCGCTCATCTCGGGCGACGCCGACTGGTTCCTGAAGTCGCTCACCTACATCACGAACGGGAGCCGCCCGCACGTCTTCTCGACCAAGACGTCGGAGGGGTGCCCGGCCGACTGCGGCCTCTGCCCCGACCACGAGCAGCACAGCTGCCTCCCCATCATCGAGATCACCAACCACTGCAACCTCGAGTGCCCGATCTGCATCGTGCAGAACAAGAACAACTACATGATGTCGCGCGAGGCGTTCGTCGGCATCATCGACGGCCTCGTCGCGAAGGAAGGGGGCCTCGACACGGTGAACCTCTCGGGCGGCGAGCCGACGATCCATCCCGAGTTCCTCGAGTTCTGCGAGCTCGCCAAGCGCCCCGAGATCGCGCGCGTCTCCGTCTCGACGAACGGCCTCAAGATCGCGACCGACATCGACTTCTGCAAGGCGCTCGCGGACCAGCACGTCTACGTCAACCTGCAGCTGGACGCGATGCGCAACCCGGCGCTGCGCGTGCTGCGGGGGGGCGGCGACCACCAGGCCGTGAAGGAGCGCGCGCTCGAGAACCTCGAGAAGTTCAAGGTGCCGACGACGATCATCTCGACCGTCGCGAAGGGCGTGAACGACGACCAGATCGGCGACTGCATCAAGCTGCTCTTCGAGCGCGACTTCATCCTGTCGCTCCTCTTCCAGCCGGCCGCGTACACGGGCTACGGCGGCGCGCACTTCGGGCCGCACGATCCGCTCAACGTGATCACGATTCCCGACGTCGTCCGCGGCGCGGAGGAGCAGACGAACGGCCAGCTGAAGAAGAGCGACTTCCTGCCGCTCCCGTGCTCGCACCCCGGGTGCTTCGGCCTCACCTACCTGCTCAAGACCGACGAGGGGTACATCCCGTTCCCGCGCTTCATCGAGCTGGAGCACTACCTCAAGATCATCTCGAACCGCGGCACGATCCGGCCCGACGAGAACTTCGAGAACTCGATCAAGGCGACGATCGACCAGCTCTGGACGAGCGCCGGCCAGATCCCCGACAGCGCGCGCATCCTCGGAACGTTGAAGAAGGCGCTTCGTCTCATGTACCCGGCCGACCGCGTGCTGGAGCTCGAGCAGCGGCTGCGGATCGGCGAGGGGCTCGTCAAGACGATCTTCATCCACGCCTTCATGGACGAGCACACGTTCGAGGTCGACCGCATCAAGAAGTGCTGCACGCACTACGCGATGCCCGACGGCCGCCTCATGCCCGGCTGCGCCTACAACATGTTCTACCGGCACAAGGACCCGCGCTTCGCCGGCGACATGGGACAGGCCGTCATCTGGGGCCGCAAAGAGTGATCCTGAAGGACAAGCGCGTCCTCGTCACCGGTGCCTCGCGGGGACTCGGTGCCGCGATGGCCCGCGTCTTCACGTCGGAGGGCGCGCGCGTCGCGTTCACGTACACGCGTGACGAGGAGGGCGCGCGCGAGACGGAGAAGACGGGCGCCCGCGCGTTCATGTGCTCGGTGCTCGACGTGCCCGCGACCGACGCGATGGTGCGCGAGCTCGAGAGCTCGTGGGGGGCGATCGACATCCTCGTCAACAACGCGGGACTGTCGCAGAACCTCCCCGTCGCGCTCATGGAGGAGGAGGACTGGGACCGCGTCATGGACGTGAACGTGAAGGGCACGTTCCTCACCACGCGCGCCGTCCTTCCCGGCATGGTGCGCCGCAAGGCGGGCACGATCCTCAACATCGGCTCGCTCGCCGGCGTGCGCATGCTCGAGGCGCCCGTCCACTACTGCGCGAGCAAGGCCGCGATCAAGGGGCTGACCGAAGCGCTCGCGAAAGAGGTCGCGCGCCACGGCATCCGCGTCGTGTGCCTGGCGCCGGGCCTGCTCGAGGACGGCGTGGGACGGAACCTGCCGGAGCACCGACTCAAGGACTATCTCAAGCACTGCGCGCTCGGCCGCGTGGGGACGCTCGAGGAAGTCGCGGCGTTCGCCGCGTTCCTGGTCTCCGATGCCAACTCCTACATGACGGGTGAGACTGTCGTGATGGACGGTGGGGTGTGAAGCGCTGTCTCGTCTTTGGCGGTTCCGGTGCGCTCGGACGCGTTGTTTGTCGCGCGCTGGCCGACGAGGGCTCGCGCGTCGCGTTCACGTACCACACCGGCGAAGCCGGCGCGCGCGAGCTCGCGCCGCACCTCAAGGACGGACTCGCGCTCCCGCTCGACGTCTCCTCCGTGCGCGACATCGAACGCACGGTCGACGAGGTCGCCTGCGCCTTCGGCGCGATCGATGCCTTCGTCCAGTGTGCGGGCGTCGCCGTCACGATGGAATGCGGGGGAACGAAGTCGCACCACCGCATCCCGGAAGTCGACGAGGGCGGCTGGGACCGCATCATGGACGTCAACGCCAAGAGCACGTTCTTCGCGGTGCGGCGCGTCCTCGAGCCGATGAAGCGCGCGGGCGGCGGCAACATCGTCTTCATCGGGTCGGTCGACGGCGTGAAGCCCGCGCCGTCGCCCGTCCACTACGCGGCGTCGAAGGGCGCGCTCGCCGGCATGACTCAGGCGATGGCGAAGGAGCTCGGCGAGGACCGCATCCGCGTCAACATGGTCGCCCCCGGCCTCATGGACGGCGGCCTCTCGCGCGCGCTGCCGGACAACCTGCGCGCCGAATACCTGAAGCACTGCGGGCTCAAGCGCGTCGCGCGCGTGCCGGAGATCGCCGCGGTCGTCGCGTGGCTCGCGCTCCACAATACGTACGTGACCGGGCGGACGCTCCTCGTGGACGGTGCCCTGTGACGCGCCTCCTGGGCGCGCTCGCGGTCGCCTTCTACGCGATCCACGCGGCCGTGCACGTCGCGCGGCGCCAGCCGGAGAACCTCCTCTGGGTCTGCCACCTCGGGTCGCTCGCCGTCGGCGCCGGGCTGCTGCTCCGCTCGCCCGCGCTCAACGCGGTGGGCGCCTTCTGGCTCTGCTGGGGCCTGCCGCTCTGGATCCTCTACCTGGCGATGGGCGGCGAGTTCATGCCGACGTCCCTCGGCACACACGTCGGCGGACTCGCCATCGGATTCGTCGGGCTGCGGCGGATCGGCCTCCCGCGCGGGGCGTGGTGGAAGACGGTGCTCGCGTGGGCGGTGCTCGTCGTCTTCACGCGCGTCGCCACGCCTCCCGCCGAGAACGTCAACATGGCGCATCGCGTGCAGCAGGGATGGGAGACGAGCTTCACGTCCCATCCCGTCTACATCGTCATGATCGGCGCGACGGGCGCCGCCCTCAGCCTCGCGCTGCAGTTCGGCCTGCCGAAGCTCGGCTTCCGTGCCCCGGCGGAGGCCGCATGAACCCGGTCGCCGACAAGTATGCGAAGCACGTCAACCGCCCGTTCGTGCGGCTGCTCGGGGTGCTCGGCTACGGCCGCGTCTTCGCGCGCGCGAAGGACGTGTGGATCTGGGACGACGAGGGACGGCGCTACTTCGACGCGCTCGCGGGGTTCGGCTCGTTCAACGTCGGTCACAACCATCCGCGCGTGGTCCGCCGCGTGAAGGAGTTCCTCGACTCCGACGCGCTCAACGTCGTCCACGTCGGGCCGTCCGGGCCCGCGGCCGATCTGGCGGAAGCGCTGGCGACCCTCGCGCCCCCGCTCGACGTCGCGCTCTTCTCGACGGGCGGCGGAGAGGCCGTCGAGTCGGCGATGAAGCTCGCGCGCGCGGCCACCGGCCGGGGCGAGTTCGTCTCGTGCGACGGCGGCTTCCACGGCACGGGCCCGGGCGCGCTCTCGATCATGGGCGACGACCGCATGCGGCGCCCGTTCGAACCGCTCCTCGACGGATGCGCGCGCGTGCCGTTCGGCGACGCGGCCGCGCTCGAGAAGGCGGTCACGAACCGCACGGCCGCGTTCGTCGTCGAGCCGATCCAGGCCGAGGGCGGCGTGAACGTCCCGCTCGACGGCTACCTCGGCGCGGCGCGGGAGATCTGCCGTCGCACGGGCGCGCTCCTCGTCGTCGACGAGATCCAGACGGGGCTCGGCCGGACCGGACGGATGCTCGCGTCCGACGTCGTCCCGGACGTGCTCATCCTCGGCAAGTCGCTCGGCGGAGGTCTCGCGCCCGTCTCCGCCGCGCTCACGACGGCGGAGATCCACGAGCGCGCGTACGGCGCGATGGACACGTTCGACCTGCACGGCGCCACGTTCTCGGGTCACGCGCTCGGATGCGCCGCCGCGATGGAGACGCTGCGCGTGCTGGCCGACGAGAAGCTCGCCGCCGGCGCGGAGGCGCGCGGGAAGCAGCTCATCGACGGCCTGCGCGCGCGGCTCGACCGTCACCCGATGGTGCGCGACATCCGCGGCCGCGGACTTCTCGTCGGGATCGAGCTTGGCCCGCCCGGGTCGGGGTGGCTTCACGACATGGCGGAAGCCGTGTCACGCCAGGTCTTCGGCCAGTGGGTCGCGCTCAAGCTGCTGGAGCGGGGGTTCGTGTGCCAGCCCGCCGCCCATCGCTGGAACGTGCTCCGACTCGAGCCGCCGCTCACCGTGACCGCGGAGCAGATCGACCAGCTCGTCGACGCCGTCGCGGACGTCGTGGAAACGTATCGGAGCATGGGCCGCCTCGTCGCCGACGTGACCGGACGCGCGGGCCGGCAGCTCGTGCGCGGGTGGAGCTTCTGATGAGCATCGCCGAGGTCGTGCGGGAGCTCGGATTCGCCACGACGATCCTCTCGGGCCGCCACTACAACCTGCTCCTCCAGGTCACCAACCGCTGCAACATGAAGTGCAGCTTCTGCGACTTCTGGCCCAACGGCGTGTCGCCGCGCGACGAGCTGTCGGTCGGCGAGTTCCGCGACCTCTCGCGCCAGCTCACGGGGCTCGGCCGGTTCCTCGTCTCGCTCGAGGGCGGCGAGCCGTTCGTCCGCCCGGACCTCGTCGAGATCGTGCGCGCCTTCTCGGAGCACCACGTACCCGTGCTCTTCACGAACGGCTGGTACGTGACGGAGGAGAACGCCCGCGCGCTCTTCGACGCCGGGCTCGCGCAGATCGGAGTCTCCCTCGACTACGCGGACGCGCGGCGGCACGACGCCAAGCGCGTGCTGCCCGGCGCGTTCGAGCGCGTGTGGAACGCCGTCGAGCTCCTCAAGGCGGCGGCGCCGCACGGCGGCAAGCAGGTCCACATCATGACGGTCCTCATGCGCGACAACGTCGACGACCTCGGCCCGCTGCTCGAGATGAGCGGCGGGCGCGGGATCGGGCACGTCGTCACGCTCGTCTCGACGCGCGGGTACCGTCGCGGCAAGGGCGTGGACCACGTGCCGGAGCCCGGGATCTCGGCGAGGCTGCTGGAGCTCTGGCGCCGCCACCCGCACTGGCGGTTCTGGCGGCAGTACCTCGAGAAGATGGACGCGTTCCTGTCGCACGGCGCGATGCCCGCGTGCCGCGCGGGGCTGCAGAGCTTCAACATCGACCACGTCGGCAACGTCTCGCCGTGCGTGGAGAAGATCGACCGCATCTACGGGAACATCCGCACGGAGTCCCTGAAGCGGATCAGCGAGCGGCTCGCCACGCAGCGCGACGGAATCTCGACGTGCCAGGACTGCTGGACCGTGTGCCGCGCGTTCAGCCAGTTCATGGGCCGGGGCGGATCGCTCCGAAGCTGGGCGGACATGGTGGGCCGCATGAGGTCGCAATGAGGTATTACCTGATCGACAAGGTGACGGAGCTCGCGCCGGGACGCTCCGCCCGCGCGGTGAAGGCCGTCACGCTGACGGACGAGATCCTCCACGACCACTTCCCCGACTTTCCGATCATGCCCGGCGTCCTCGTCATCGAGGCGATGGCGCAGCTCGCGGGCTTTCTCCTCGAGATGTCGCTCAACGCTCCGGACCGTCCGCTCCGGCGCGCGCTGCTGGCGCAGATCCAGCAGGCGAAGTTCCACGAGGCCGCCGGCCCCGGCGACCGCATCGCCGTCACCGCAACCATCGACTCGCAGCTCGACAACGCCGCGCAGGTCGTCGGCGAAGCGCACGTCGACGACCGGAGGATCGCGCGCGCCACGCTCACGTTCGTCATGAAGGAGATCGACTCCGCGCGCGTGCACGAGCAGCGCCGCTACGTCTACACGCTCTGGACGAAGGATCTCCCGTCGTGTCCCCCGATTCTCTAGCCGTCACCGGCCTCGGAGCCGTCACGGGTTACTGCGACCCGGTGCCCTTCCTCAGGGTCCGCAAGCAGCGCAAGTTCATGGGCGTGCAGGACGACCTCGCCGTCGTCGCGGCGGGACGCGCGATCGAGTCGGCCGGCCTCCCGCGCGCGCTCGGCCAACGGGCCGGACTCTACATGGCGGTCGGCTACATCCCGTTCGAGCGGATCGACATGGACGAACTGCTCAAGGGCTCGGTGGACGAGCGCGGCGCGTTCTCGATGGCACGCTTCTCGACCGTCGGCTACGAGTCGGTGAACCCGCTCCTCACGTTCCGCTGCCTCTCGAACATGCCCGCGTACCACGTGTCGGCGAACTTCGACGTGCAGGGTCCGTACGTCGTGACGTACCCGGGCGCGGGCCAGTTCTACCTCGCTCTGGAGGAGGCGTGCGCGGCGCTCAAAGCCGGCACGATCGACGTCGCGCTTGTCGCGGGCGTCGCGCACCAGAAGAACTTCCTCGTCCAGCACCACTTTGCGCGTCTCGACCCGCCCGCCGACCGGATCGAAGACGCCGCCGCGTGTCTCGTCCTCGAACGCGCGCCCGACCGGCCCGCGCGCGCGCACCTCCGCGAGCTGGCGATCGCGTACGAGCCTCACAATCCGTTCGAGGAGACTACCGCGCCGCGCGAGACGGGCGCCGACCCCGCGATGGGGCCCGCGTCGCTCGCGGTCGCCCTCTGCGGCGCGAAGGGCACGCTCCGCCACGAACTCGTCGCGCGCGACGGCATCCGCGCAAGCAGCACCTGGGAGCTGGCATGAGACGACGCGTCGCGATCACCGGCATGGGCGTCGTCTCGCCGCTCGGCAACTCCGTCGACGCCCTCCGCGACGCGCTCCTCGCGGGCCGCTCGGGCGTCGGCCCGATCACCGTCTTCGACCCCGCGTCGCTCCCCACGCGGATCGCGGCCGAGGTGAAGTGGGACGGGCCGATCCTCCGCGACCGCAAGATCACGTTCGCGCTCGAGGCGGCGCGCCAGGCGATGGAGGCCGCGGGTCGGCCGCGCGGCGAAGGCGGGCTCAGCCTCGGCATCGGCCTCGAGCTCTTCTCGATGGACGACCTCGTCGCCATGCAGCGCCCCGGCTTCGCGATGCCACCGTCGCGCCGCGAGCGCCTCGGCTTCCTCCAGACGCCGTCGGACCTCTGCGTGCACATGATCGCGCGACGTCACGACCTCACGCGACCGCCGCTCACGCACGTCTCCGCCTGCGCGGCCGGCACCGACGCGATCGGCCACGCGCTCCGGCTCGTCGCGAGCGGCCGCCGCGACTGGATGCTCGCGGGCGGCGCCGACTCCATGATCAACCCGTTCGGCGTCGGCGGCTTCTGCCGGATCGGCGCCACGTCCACCGCGAACGATGAGCCGTCGCGCGCCTCGCGGCCGTTCGACCGCGGGCGCACCGGCTTCGTCCTCGGCGAGGGCGCGGCGATGCTCGTCCTCGAGCCCCTCGAGACGGCGACGAACGTCCTCGCGGAGATCGCGGGCTACGGCAACTCGTTCGACGCGCACGGGATCAGCGAGCCGCACCCGGAGGGTCGCGGCGCGTGGCAGGCGATGGCGCGCGCGCTCGCCGACGCGGGCCTCACGCCCGCCGACGTCGACTGCATCAACGCCCACGGGACGTCGACGACCAAGAACGATCCCGTCGAGACGCTCGCGATCAAGCGCCTCCTCGGCGACCGCGCGAAGCGGGTCCCCGTGTGCGCCACCAAGTCGATGATCGGCCACCTCATCTCCGCGGCGGGCGCCGTCGAGGCCGTCGCGGCCGTCGCCTGCATGCGCGCGGGCCGCGTGCATCCGACGATCAACCTTGACCAGCCGGACCCCGCATGCGATCTGGACTACGTCCCGCACGTCGCGCGCGACCACGAGCAGCGCGTCGTGCTCTCCAACTCGTTCGGCTTCGGCGGACAGAACGCGTCGATCGTGCTGAAACATGCTTGAAGGAAAGAAGGTTGTCGTCACGGGAGCCTCGCGCGGCCTGGGCCGCGCGATCGCGATCGCGTGCGGCCGCGCGGGGGCGACGGTCGGATTCGGGCACCGCGCCGCGACGGAGGTCCCCGACGGGTGCATCCCGCTCCGCTTCGACGTGCGGGACCCGGCCGCCGTCGCGGCCGCCGTCGCGACGTTCCGCGAGAAGGCCGGCCGGATCGACGGCTGGGTCAACAACGCGGGGGTCAACCATCCGTCGCTCCTCGTCGCGGCCGACCCCGCCGGCGTGCGCGAGCAGATCGACGTCAACGTGCTCGGGCCGATCGTCTGCGCGCAAGCCGTGCTCCCCGTGATGCTCGAACAGCGCGCCGGCGTCATCCTCAACGTCAGCTCGGTCGCCGCCGTCCGCGCCGCGCGCGGCCAGGCCGTGTACGCCGCGACGAAGGGCGCCGTCGAGTCGCTCACGCGCGCGCTCGCGGTCGAGTACGCGCGCAAAGGCATCCGCGTTCACGCGATCCGACCCGGACCGGTCGACACGGACATGCTCGCCGCCACGAAGTCGCTCGCGGAGGACGAGATCGTCTCGCGCGTACCGATGAAGCGCGTCGGGACGCCCGCCGAAATCGCCGAGCTCGCGGTGTGGCTCCTGAGCGACCGCGCGTCGTACGCGACCGGCTCCATCCACTCGATCGACGGCGGGTATCTCGCATGACGGACCTCATGACGCTGCTGCTCTCGCGACGGAGCGTCCGACGCTTCAAGAAGGACGCGCCGCCCCGCGAAGCCGTCGAGCGCCTCATCGAAGCCGCGGTGACGGCGCCCTCCGCGAGCAACAAGCAGCCGTGGC
>Ga0187893_10011812_pt1 | contig 12567 bp, 12 predicted proteins | sample MA1701074metaG_FD_139574 | JGI IMG/M metagenome (GOLD analysis project Ga0187893, IMG submission 139574) | White microbial mat communities from a basaltic lava cave in the Kipuka Kanohina Cave System on the Island of Hawaii, USA - MA170107-4 metaG ...
AAGATACCCGTCCGCGTCGATCCGCCCGAGGTCGCCCGTGCGGAAGAAGCCGTCCTCGTGGCGCGTCGCCTCGTCGGTCTCGCCGCCCCAGTAGCCTCCGGCGACGTTCGGGCCGCGAACGACGATCTCCCCCGACTGCAGCACGCGCACGTTGACGCCCGGGAGCGGCAGGCCGACGCCGCGGCGGGGGCCGCGGGCGGGGTTCGCCGTGATCATGAGCGTCTCGGTCATGCCGTAGCGGTTGACGACCGGCCCGTAGGCGCGCTCGAATCGCTCCGCGAGGCCTGTGTCGAGCGGCGCGGAGCCGCTGACCCAGAGGCGCATTGACGGGAGATCGCGCTCCGTCGCCTCGAGCAGCCGGTGGTACATCGCCGGCACGCCGAAGAACATCGTCGCGCGGTGCCGTTCGATCGCCTCGAGCACGCGAGCCGGGTCGAATTTTTCGAGCAGGACGAGCGTCGAGCCGGTGGCGATCCATCCGTTGAGACCGTTGTGCAGGCCGTGCACGTGCATGAGCGGCAGGCACAGCACCAGGACGTCCCGGTCCGTCCACTCCCAGACATCCACGAGCGCGCGGATGTTGGCGACGAGCGCGGCGTGCGTGATCGGCACGCCCTTGGGCGTTCCGGAGGTTCCGCTCGTGAAGCAGATCATCGAGATGTCGGGCGGCTCGACCGAGCGGGGTCCGCCCTCCGGTGCGACGAGCACGCGCTCCGCCGTGACGAGCGAGCGGCGGGCCTCGTCCGTGATGACCACGCGACAGCCGGTCGCCTCGATCGGGTGCGCCGCCTCGCGCGCGGTGTAGGCCACGTTCACCGGAACGCGCACGCCTCCGGCCATCATCACGCCGAGCTGTGCGAAGACATTGTCCGGGCCGTTGGGGAGCAGGATCGCCACGCGGTCGCCCCGGGCCACGTCGAGCCCGCCCGCGACGCGGCGCGCGGCGTCGCGCACTCCGGCCCACGTCCAGGTGCGGTCGCCCCAGACGAGCGCCGGCCGGTCCGCGCTCCGCGTACACGTTTCCTCGAACAGCCGGACGAGGTCCACAGGCCGCGTACTATAGGCAGTCGCCCCCGCGGAGTCCAGACCGCTCGCCGGGGAGTGACGGTTCCCCGGCGCGTTGCTACACTCGCCGCGCATGGCGAAGCGCCGGCGGATTGTGTGCATCGGCGGCGGCACCGGCCAGTCGCAGATCCTGCGCGGACTGTCGCGTTACCCGCTCGACATCACCGCGATCGTCGGCGTCACCGACAACGGCGGACACAGCGGCGTGCTGCGGCGCATCTTCGGCATCCCGCAGGTCGGCGACATCCGCAACTGCCTCGCGTCGCTCGCCAGCGACTCGAACCTCTTCACGCAGCTCCTCAAGTACCGCTTCAGCGAGGGGAACCTCGACGGCGCGAGCCTCGGCAACCTGATCGTCGTCGCCCTCATGCGGATGCGCGGGTCGCTCTCCGCGGGCATGGACGCGCTCGCGAAGGAACTCGGCGTCACGCACCGCATCCTGCCGGTCTCCGACGCGAGCGCGCAGATCTGCGCGGAACTCGCCGACGGGCGCGAGGTGCGCGGCGAGTGGGAGATCATGCAGCGCTGGCCGCGGGCCCCCATCGCGCGCCTCTTCCTCGAGCCGGAGATCCCCTGCCTCCCCGAGTGCGCGAAGGCCGTCGCCCATGCGGACGTCATCCTCTTCTGCCCGGGATCGCTCATGACCGGGATCATCTCCGCGCTCCTGACGGACGGCATCCGCACCGCGATCCGCGTCTCGCCCGCCCTCAAGGTGCAGGTCTGCAACATCATGACGCAGCCCGGACAGACCGACGGGTTCGACGCGAGCGACCACCTGGAGACGCTGTCCCGCTACCTCGGCCTCACGCCCGACGTCTTCGTCCTCAACACGGCGCGCCCGCCGCGGGAACTGCTCGAACTCTACCGCCGCGACGGATCCATGCTCGTGAAGGCCGACGTACGCTCGGTGAAGGGCCTGCGCGCGGTGGCGACGAACCTCCTCGAGCCGCGCGGCCTCGACGTGCTCACGCTCTACGCCCGGCACGGCAGGGGCCTGCTCCAGGGGCCGCACTACATCCGGCACGATCCGGACAGGCTCGCGAGGATCGTCTGGAAGCTCGTGCGCGAACGCGCTACTTGATCGCCTCGATCGACTCCACGTCCGCCTTGGCAATGCGCGTCGCCATGCCGCCGGCGAGCTTCACCTCGTAGTGGTCGATGTCGTCCGCGCAGGAGACCGCCTTCAGCTGGCCGCCGTTCTTGAGTTTGATGATGAACCTGGCAGGGACGGCCGGCTTGGGTTCGGCGGGCGGGTTCGGCCCGGGCTTCGGCGCGGAGGGCGCGGGCGACACGCCCGTCAGAGCGCACAGCGTAAGCGTGTTGATGGCCGTGACGTAGACGCGCCCCGCCTCGCAACTCCATCGTTCCCCCGTCTCCCAGGTGCCGTTCCGGCAGCCGCCCTTCGCGCGCACCTGCATGTCTGTCAGCACCTTGACCGCGGCGGACCGCCACGACTCCCAGGCGCGCTCCGACTTCAGTTCCTTCAGGTACCGCGTGCCGTAGTACCAGTAGTAGCTGTCGACGAACTTCGCGTCCGACTTCGGCAGGTCCTTCAACAGCAGGCCCGCGGACTGCGGGTGCGCCTTCCGGCCGTAGACCAGCCGGCACAACTCCGCCGCGGCCGTGAGCGTCTCGTGGTGCTCGAAGTGCTCGTTGCCGCCGGGCACGAACACCTTGCCGGTGCCCCGGTGCGTGTAGCCGACCCGGGCGTGGTTCTCCTCGGTCACCGAGTCGAGCCAGTCGAACGCCGCCTTCATGTCGTGCACTTTCTCGCCGGCCTGGCGCGCGGCGTGCAGCGCGTGGAGCGCCCACGCGGTCACGGAGGTGTCGCTGCCCGGGTCGCGGGCGACGTAGCGCCAGCCGCCCGTGGGGCTGCGCGCGGCCATCAGGGATCCGGCAGCCCGGGTGAGCGACTGCCGACGGATGTCGTCCGGCGCGATGCGCACCGCCTCCGCCATCGCGTACGTCGCCACCGCGTGGCCGTACAATTGCTTTTCCGCCACCCGGCCGTAGAGCCCGTCGGCCTGCTGCTGCTTCACGAGCCCGTCGAGTGCCCCGTCGAGCGCCCGGCCTGCGTCCGTCTTTTCCGTCGGATGCACGCCCGCGTGCAGGAACGCGAGCGTCGCGAGCGCGGTCACGCCCAGATCGTTGACGTCCTTTCCGGTGGCCGCTCCGCACTCCTTTCCGCCGCAGCGCCCCACCCACCCCTGGACGCTCCACGATCCGTCCTCGTTCCGGTGGCGCGCGAGCCAGTCGAGCGCGTCCGCGATCCGGGCGTCGCGCGCCGTGCCCTGCGCGAGAAGCAGGAGGAGGAGCAGGCTCACGCGACTATTGTAATCCGCTCCTAGAACTTCACGTCGAGCGCCGCCACGAAATTTGTCCCGGGCTCGTTGATGCCGCTGCCGTGCACCCGCACATCCTGGTGCGAGACGTTCTCGACCGCGACCGTCGCGTGGATGTTCGTCAGGAGTTCGAGGCCGCCGCGGAGCGTGACGATCGTGTAGCCCGGCGAACCGCCCGAGGGGATCCGCTGCGCGTCGAGATCGTCCGCGAGCGACGTGCGCTTCTGCTGGCGCACGCCCGTGATCACGCCCTCGATGAAATAGGTGTGGCCCTTCGGCTGGAAGCGCACGCCGACGTGCGCGACCGCCGGGGCCAGCCGCGAGATCGGGCGCGGATCCTCGTCGCCCGCGCTCGTCACGGAGTCCACGTTCCCGATCTGCCAGGCGACGTCCGCCCAGAAAACCCACGTGGTCGAGAGGCGGTACTCGACGAACGCGTCGAAGCCGTAGACGTAGCCGTCGTCGAAATTGTCCCGCACGAACGTCCCGGGACCCGTCGGGCGCCGCGCGATGAACTCGTCGAGCTGCAGGTACCAGCCGAAGACCCCCGCGCTCAGCTGCTCGAAGGCGACCCGCGCGCCGAGCTCGTAGTTGATCGACCGCTCGGGGTCGACGCCCCCGTTCGGCATGTCGAACTGGCCGGACATCACCTCGCGGACCGAGGTCGTCTCGTCGAGGCTCGGCGGCCGCCAGCCCTGCGCCACGCCCGCGATGAGCGCGAGCTCGTCCGTCAGGTGGTAGATCGCGCGCGCGCTGGCCACGACCCCCGAGTACGTTTCGCGCACGCGGTCCTCCGCGGGTCCGCCGAGCGCGGTCGCGTCGGTGTCGACCGCGTGGATCCGCGCCCAGACGAACCGCGCGCCGACGATCGCCTCGAAGCGCTTGCCGAGCGTGATCTCGTCCTGCACGTAGAAGCCGCCGATGTCGAAGACCGCGTCGTCGGCGACCTCGCCCCGGTCGAACGACGTGGACGCCCCGGACGCGGTGCGGTTGTGGCCGGAGGAGTTCACGACGTCCGCGTAGAGGTCGCCGCCGAACGCGAGGCGGCCGAACGGCGTCTCCTTCGCGGCGTGGACGAACAGGCCGCCGCTGCGCACGTCGAGGTCGCGCTCGATGCGCGTCAACGCCGCGTCGACCCGGTTCATCGTCTCGTGCTGGTGCTGGTAGGAGACGCTGACCAGGAGGTCGTCGACGATTCCCGCCTCGCGCCAGCGGAACTGGACATAGACGAGGTCGCGCTCGTAGTCCGTCTCGTGCCGCACGTCCGTGCCCACCGCCGTGCCGTGCCAGCTGACCGCGTCCGCCGTGCGGTGCGTGCGCGGCACCTCGTAGAGACGCGCCGCCTGCACGCCGAGCGTGAGCGTGCGCCCCGACCCGAAGTTGGCGACCAGCTTGGCGTTCGCGTGGAGCGTGTCGAAGCCGGTCTCCGGCATTTCGCCCACCGTACGCCCGCCGGCGAGATCGTCGAAGAGGCCGTACGTGGCGCCGACGAAGAGCGCGCCGCTGGACGAAAGCGCTGTCACCTCGGCGCGCGCGAGGCTGGAATCCTCGGCGCTGGCGTAGCGGTAGCGCGCCCGCACGCGCAGGTCGAAGGAGTCGGGGAATTCCGTCGGCGTGCGCGTCTGCGCGTTCACCGTCCCGCCGAATCCGTCGGCGCCCCAGGCGAGCGTCGTGGGCCCGCGCGCGAGCTCGTAGCGCTCGACGAGGAACGGGTCGACCAGCGCCCACTGGTGGTCGGGGTCGTCGCGGGTCACGCCGGTGTTGAGTCGCACGCCGTCGATGAGGAAGAGCGTGCGCGGCGCCCCGAAACCGCGGATGCGCGGCGAACCGTCGGCGAAGGTCGTGCGCGGCACGACCACGCCCCGCGTCTCCTTGAACGCGTCGGGCGTGTCCCGAACGGCGCGCCGGTCGAGATCCGCGCGGTCGATGATGTCGAAAGAGTACGGGATCGACGGCTCATCGCGCGGCTTGAGCGGAGAGACGAGGGAGATGGAGTCGCGCTCCGGGACGGCGGGCGGGGCGGGAGGCGGGTCTTCCTGGACGACGAAGCCCGCGAGCAGGCACCGCACAAGAACGCCCGTCGAAGTCGGCTCCTGGAGAGCAGCGACGGCAAAAAGGATGAACACGCCCATGAGAGGAGGCGGTATTATGGAGGGACGCCGCCGGACGCGCCATCTTTGCGAACCCCGGACGTGCGGCTGGCGTCTGAGCGGGTAGGAGAGCGCATGAAGAGGTGGCTCTGGTTGCCGCTGGCGGTGCTGGCCGCCGGCGGAGGTCGCGCGCAGGACTCGCCCAAGCCCCGATCGTACGACCCCGAGATGAACGAGGCGGCCCGCAAGGCGATCGAGAAGTGCCTCGACATGCTCGCCCGCCGCCAGCAACGCAACGGTTCGTACGAGGGATCGGCGCCCGTCGCGACGAGCGCGCTCGCCGGGCTCGCCTTCCTGGCCAGCGGCAGCACGTACGACCGCGGACCCTACCGCGAGAACATCCGCCGCTGCACCGAGTTCCTGGTGAAGTCGGCCGGCCGCACCGGGTTCGTGACCGAGGCCAACAGCGCCGTCATGGGCGGCTCCGGCATGCACGGCCACGGCTACGCGACGCTCTTCCTCGCCGAAGTCATCGGCACGGTCGGTGACCCTGACGTCCTCGACCGCGTGAAGGACGTCCTGACGAAGGCCATCCGCAACATCGAGGGGACCCAGAACCAGTACGGCGGATGGAACTCGACCCCCAGCAAGGACGCCAACGACGACGGCTCCGGAGCCGTCGCCGTCATGCAGATCACCGCCATGCGCGCCGCGCGCAACTCGGGCATCGAGGTCGACCACAAGGTCGTCAAGAAGGCCGGCGAGTACATCCTCAAGATCACCAACAACGACGGCTGGACGCAGTACAACGTCCACAACGCCAGCGGCGGGCGCGGGTCGAGCGCGCTGACCGGCGCCGGGATGACGATCCTGAACGCGCTCGGGCTTCAGAGCAACCCGAAGTACAAGAAGGGCATCGCCAACGTCATGTCGAGCGCGCCGTTCCTCAAGGGCAGTTCGGCGGACGGCGGATGGCAGACGTGGTACTACTACGCGGCGTTCTACTGCACGCTGGCGATCTTCCAGTCGGGCGGGGAGGACTGGCGCAAGTGGTGGCCGGCGCTGCGCGAGGACCTGATCAAGAAGCAGTCGTCCGACGGCACGTGGGCCGGGCAGTACGGCAACTACGGACCCCTGTGGAGCGCGATGGCCGTGCTTACGCTCCAGATGCCGTACCGCTACCTGCCGGTGTTCCAGGAGGGCGGGGCGGGCGGGGAAGGGAACTAGGGAGCGTGGGCCTGAAGGCCGGGCTCGCGGAAGTCGCCCGCGGCCTTCGCCCGGAAGCCGAACCCGAGGAGGTCCACGCCGTCGCCGAGTTCCTCGCGGCGCGCCCCGATCTGTGGCATGCGCTCACGCGCGAAGAACGCGCGAAACTCGCCCGCGGGACGGGCGATGTCGTGCGCAAGATCGTGCGGGTCATACAGAAGTCGTGGGACGGACGTGCGCGCGGCCACCGGAACCACCCGTGCCCGGCCTGCGGTCGCGCCACCATGTATCCCGTCGACAAGAGGGAGGCCGGCCCCTCCGTCGAGTGGCTGGAGCGCTGCGATTCGTGCGGGCGCGACGAGACACGCGCGTACTGAGACGCACCGCGAGGGATACTCCGCGCCTCCCGTGCTTCGGGCCCGCGCCGCGGCCTGCCTCTTGCGTCCTGTCACGCATGAAGAGGATCCTGGTTCCGTTGGACGGGTCCGAGAACTCGGAGCACGTCCTGGAGCACGTCGGGAAGCTGGCCGCGACGGCGGACCTCGGCGTGCGCATCCTGCGGGTCCACTCGGACCGGCTGGCCGCCCGCAAGCTGGCGGTGCGCGATCTGGAACGGCTGCTGCCGGTGGCCTCGCGCGCGGGCTTTGTCGCGAAGATCGTGGTGCACGCGGGCGACCGCTGCGGGAAATCCTGTCCGTGGCCGCGTCGGAGCGCGTGGACGTAATCGCGCCGTCGACCCATGGCAGGGCCGGACTCGCCCGCCTGGTCGAGGGCAGCGTCATGGAACAGGTGCTTCGGCGCGCCGATGTGCCGCTGCTGGTCGAGCACGTGGCCGCGTGATCAGCGGTACTCCGCCATGTGACGGGGATCTGTTTGGCCGTCGACGTGCCGCCGCGCCGTCGACAGGTAGCGATGGGCGCGGTCCTCGGCCTCCTTCCACTGCGCGTCCGTGATCTGGCCGATGACCTTGCCGGGCACTCCGACGACGATCGACCGCGCGGGGATTTTCTGCCCCTCGCGCACGAGTGCGCCCGCGGCGATGAGGCAGCCGTCGCCAATCTCGGCTCCGCCCAGCAGGATGCTCCCGATCCCGATGAGACATCGATCACCGACCCGCTGCGCGTGGATCATCGCCAAGTGACCGACCGTCACCAGCGCGCCGATCACGAGGTCCTGCCCGGGATCGCAATGCAGGACGCAGCCGTCCTGTATGTTCGTCGTCTCGCCGACGGTGATCGGGGCCATGTCGCCGCGCACGACGGCCTGGTACCAGACCGACGCGCCCTTCGCGACCCGCACGTCGCCGACGATCACCGCGTTCTCGGCGACATAGAATCCGCCGCGGTCGATGAGCTTCATGGACCGGATTCTACTTTCGGAGCCGCCTGTAGCGGAAGTCCGCGGCCGGATCGACCCCCGGAGCCGGCAGGACCGCCTCGAGCTCGCGCATCTTGGGCGCGGGATCACCGCCTCGACGCGCGCGCGCCACGGCCTGGCCGTAGAGCAGCCACGGGAGCTTCGGGTTCTCCACGCCCTCCCGCACGCCGTTGGCGAACTGCTCCCAGGACGGGGTGACCCGGCTCAGAGCGGGGGATGTCGCGAGATCCTCTCGTGCACCCTCGGTGTCCTCCGCCAGCAGACGCTGCCACGCGCGAAGCGGCCGCAAGGCGGCCGGCACGTCGCCTGACGGAGGCGGGTGCGGGAGTTCCAGGTCGATCACCACGCCGCCGCCGCGCTCCACGCGCGCCGAGTTGAGGAGCATGCGTCCGAACACCGCCACCGGATCCGGTGCGGACTCGAGCCGCTCGTCGAGCTCGCGGTAGTCGTCCGGATTGGCGGCGAAGTCGATGTGACGCACCGCCACCGCCTCGAACGCGGCGGCTGCGAGGAGCTCGGGCGCCAGGGACCGCGCCCGTCGCGCCGCCTCGCGAGCCGCGGCCGGGTTGTCCTCGCGCAGGTGCGCCACGCTCTTCACCAACCACGTGCGCCACGAATTCGGGTCGTGGGCGAGCGCGACGTCGACGTGCCCCAGGGCCTCCGCCGGCGTGTCCAGCCTGTCGACGGCGGCCTCGATGAACGGGCGCACCTCGGGAGGCAGCTCGTCGAGCGCTCCCGCGGGCAGCCCTCCCGACACGAGCAGCAGGAACCAGCGCGACGCGTCCGCCTTGCCGAGCGCGTCCTCGATCTGCGCGATCAGGTCGCGCGAGTGCGCGCCTCCCCGCGCCTGACGCAGGAGCTTGTGACGGTCGGACGCCACGCGCGGGTCGGTCTTGGTGCGGGCTTCCGCGAACAGGAGGCGCGCCGGCGTCTCGTCCGGCGGATCGCGGCGGACGATGAGCAGCAGTCCGGCGAACGCGAGGCCGGCCGCCAGCGCGAGCACGAACCGGTGCCGCGCGGCCGCGCGCCCCGCCGCGCGGAACGGGGAGGACCGGCGGGCGCGCACAGGCTCGTCGCGCAGGAAACGCTCGAGATCATCCGCCAGCTCCGCCGGGGACGAGTAGCGATCGGCCGGTCTCTTGGACAGCGCCTTGAGGCAGATCGCCTCGAGATCCCTCGGCACGTCGCGACGTCGCGCGCGCGGGGGCTCCGGCTCCTCGTCGAGGACGCGCTTGAAGAGCGCCGCGGGCGTGGAGCCGTCGAACGGCGGTCGCCCCGCCAGGCACTCGTAGAGCGTCACGCCGAGGGCGTAGATGTCCGCGGGGGCCGCGGCCTCGCCCTCGATCTGCTCGGGAGCCATGTAGGCGGGCGTGCCGAGCACGAGCCCCGACGCGGTGGCCCGCGTGTTGCGCGTGAGGTCACGCGCCACGCCGAAATCCGCCAGCAGTACGCGATCGTCGCGATCGAGCAGGATGTTCGAAGGCTTCACGTCCCGGTGCAGGATGCCGGCGCGGTGCGCGTGATCCAGCGCGCGGGCGACCTGGGCGGCGACGGACGCCGCCTGGCGGGGCGGAAGCGGTCCCGAGCGGAGGCGCTCGCCGAGCGTCCGCCCCTCGACCAGCTCCATGACGAAGAATGGCCGGCCCTCGTGCCGTCCGACCTCGTGGATCGGCACGATGCCCGGGTGGGAGAGCCGCGCGGCCGCGCGGGCTTCGCGCAGGAACCGCTCGTCGTCCTCACCGGCGGCGAGCAGCTTCACCGCGACCTCGCGTCCGAGTCCGGGCTGCCTCGCGCGGTAGACGACCCCCATGCCGCCCGTGCCGAGCCGGCCGAGGATCTCGTAGCCGGCCACGCGCTCCGGATCGCTGGGCGCGTCGACGGCCAACCCGAGGAGGCACTTCGGGCACATCCCGAGAAAGTCCTCCGCCGGCGTGACCGCGGCGGTCGAGCACTTCGGACACGCGCTCATGGCGGATCAATCGCGCGTGGCCGCCCGGACAACGAGCGTGAACGTCGCCCACGACGACAGCGCCACGGGGACGTCCGGCTTCACGAGCACCACCGCCGTCCGATACAGGGTGTTCTTGTCCTCCATCACGCGCACGTTGCTCAGCCGCATCGTGCCGCGGTCGTTCATCGCGTCGAACTGCGCGGAGATCGTGGCGCCCGCGTTGAGCGCGACGCTCCCCGTCGCGGACTCGCCGGGCGCCGTCGGCGAGACGCGCGCACGGCCGCGTCCGATGACCGTCGGCGCCTTGACGTCCTTCACGACGGCGGCGACCTCGGCCGGGGGCGCAACGGGCACGCCGTTCGCCTCCCCGATGAGCCAGAACTCGATCTCGACGGCGCGAAGCGCCTCGGCGGCCGCCTTGTCCGCGTCCCCGACGATGCGCGCGATCTGCTTCAGCTTGGGGGCGAAGTCCACGAGCGTGAGGGTGTCGCTGGACGTGACCGCGAGGACGTGGAGCCGCTGGTGGAGCCGCATCTGCACGAGTCGGTGCGCGGCTGCGGGCGTCAGATGCCTCAACTTGATGCCCAGCTGGCATACCTCCTCCAGGGCCGGAAGCTTGTCCGGATCGCCGTACTCGGGCGGGACGACGGGAAGCGGGTCGCCGAGGTACGTGATCGAGTAACGATTCTCGTTCGCGGCGTCGCGCACCAGCCCGAAGCCGGCCGCGGCCAGGGCGATGCTGAAGCCGCGAAAAAGCTTGTCGGGCTCCTTCGCATCGCGAAGGAAGTCGGTCGCGCATCGGCCCCCCCGGGCCCTCGGATCCATCGCCAGTTGGAACTCTTTCTTCGTCACCTTCGCGACAACTTCGAGGAGCTCACGGATCTCCGCGAGGTCGGCCTGGAAGTACTTCGTGTCGTCCTGGGGGACCGTGGCGGTTCCCCCCTGGGCGATGACGAGGGTGATGAGCAGGTTCATGGGGCCTCCTTGGTTCTCCTCTCGATAAGGAACTGCGGCGCCGCTATCCGCCGAAATCGCGCAGGAGATCGCGCAGTTCCTCGTCCGCGTCCTGGGCGGAGGCGACGGTTCCACGGAGCCGCGCCAGCAGGGCCTGGCGAAGGGCCGCGCGGGCCTCGAACGCGCGCCGGGCGTCGACGGACTCTCCCCGATTCTGCGCCAGGATGAGCGCACGCCACTTCGGGTCGAGCGCCTCGACGGCCTCCCGGAGGAGGTCCATCGCCCATTTCCGGTGAAAGACTTCCTCGGGTCCCGGACCTTCGCCCGGAAGGTCGCGCAGGTACTCGGTCTCCGCGCCTTCAAGCGAGAAGAGCGCCGCGCCGCCTCCCCGCTTCGCCGCCCCGTCGTGGTCCGCCTGGTCGGCGAGGAAGTTGCGAAGGCACGTCAGGAGCCACGAGCGAAAACGCCCGCGCGCGGGATCGACGCGGTCGAGCGCGCTGCGCTCAAGCAGGTCCAGGAAGAACGCCTGCGTCCGGTCCTTGGCCCGCTCGACCGCCGCCCCGCGGCGTCGCACGAAGAAGTACACCGGTTTCCAGTACCGCTCGATGAGTCGCGAAAGGGCGGCGCGGGCCCGCTCGGGATCCGTGCCTCGGGCCGACAGCACTTCCGTCCAGAGCGTCTCGGGCAGCGCGCCCCCCGGCCCGCCGATCGACGTCTCGGTCACCACACCATGATAACGAGCCGGGCGGTTATCGGATGGGCTGCTCCACGAGCGCCACGAGGTCGCGCGGCGGTTGGGGCGGACGTTCGCGTCCGCACGGCCACGTCAGGAGGATGACCTTGTCTTCGGTGAGCGTGAATTCCAGTTCCAGCAGACAGCACAGATACGCGAGCACTTCTTTGAGCCGTCCACTCGCATAGAAGGGGAAGCTGCGCTCCAGGTTCGCACACTCACGCACGGCCGCATCGAGGAGTGTGTTGAGCCCGGTGAAGTCACGCAGAAAACCGATGATGTCGTCGGGATTGGCCGACTCGAGGCCGAGCTCCACCATCATCGTTTCCAGCTTGCGGTTCGGGCAGGTCAGGTCGCCGTCCGCTTCCGCCGCCTCGGTGCCGGGGATCGTGACGGGTGCCGGACTGGACGCCCGGTCGCCGGCCACGCCGGCAATCATGCGCCGCTCGCAATCCGGTTCGCGAGTCCGCGAGTGGACGAGTGTCGCGTGCGTCTCCGTCGCCGCCGGGCGCGTCCGCGAGAAACGCGCCGAGCGCTCGTGCGTCGCACAGAAAAGGAGACCCATGCCGGCGAGCGCGATCGCGATACGCATCTACCCACAGGACGCGCGGCGTGGAATCATCACGGCGGCGCGAGGGCCGACAGGTGAGCGGAAGCGGCGGTGAGCCTGACCTGGAGGTCCTCCGCGCGCGCGCCCTGCGGCACGTCCGCGGGCTTCAACCGCACCACCGCACGCTCCGCGCTTCGAACGTTGCGCGCCGCCCGACCCCAGAGCGGTTGGGGCGCCGCCGTCAGGAGCGTGTTCACGTAGTCGCGATAGTCGGTGTCCGTGAGCTCCTGGACGGGCAC